>Ga0209186_1001270_pt1 | contig 18990 bp, 18 predicted proteins | sample SidtaG_FD_187426 | JGI IMG/M metagenome (GOLD analysis project Ga0209186, IMG submission 187426) | Marine algal microbial communities from Sidmouth, United Kingdom - Sidmouth_Male2 metaG (SPAdes) (version 2) | ecosystem: Host-associated > Algae > Red algae > Unclassified | place: Sidmouth...
ACCACAGCCTCCGCCACTTGGCACACAACCCGGTGGACGTCAACTGACACTTTCCCTCGTGAAAAAACGGAGCGCAGAGGTGACCTCCGTCCACAAGAGGCGAGCAAAGTGTCCCACGGGGGTTTTACAAGTACTCCCGCAACGTGCACTAGAAGAAAAAAAATTATAAGGGGGTCCCCCGTTGTCTTCCGGGTATAGTACCCTTGACCTAAAGGCCAGGGAAAAGTCCAGGGAATTGTGTAAGTTCCGAAGCGTTATTTAGGCTTGAAACATCCCGCGTCGCGCTTCACTTGGCACGTGGCTATATTTTTCATGTACTGCATTGGTTTTTATTTTCATGTCCCTCCAGGCGTCCACGGGCAGGCGCGCGCGCCCGAGCCGTCCGCCCCGGAGCGCGCCGGCCCCCCACCCAGGCGACGCCGTGCTTGCGACAGTCCCAAGCCACGCGCGGCTCGCTGACAGCCTCACCCCCCCCAGCCCTCCGGCTTCACACCCACGTCCGCCTCCGCCGCCGCTACCGCACAGCCCACCTGCCCCCCGGGGCAAACGCCACGCCACTCCCGCATTCTCGTCCATGGTGGCTAGGCTTGTGGCCAGGAGCGAGCCTATCGCAGCAGGGGGTGCGCAGCCAGCTCGTGTAATACATATTAAAAAAAAGAACGCGATCGGCCATTCATTAAATTATTAACTAATGAAGTACGAATCAAACTTAAAATGAACCCATTTAATTATATGCCAATCATGTCAGCAACTTCACTTCTTGACATGTTTCTGAATTGAACAACTGTTCGATGTACTCTTGTTCTCTTTTGAATGGGGCAAAACTCAGCAGACTGCAATATCACTGAGCGACGGAAACGGCACAAGAAATCCCGTGCGTGGAGAGGCACAAGGCCTGCGATGGTGGATACCAAGAGGGACGAGGTTGGAGGCGCGGCTGCCTCGACGGCAGGTACGTTTTTATCGGATACTGCCTGTCGCTTGACGCGGGGTCAGGGTGGGGGGGTATGTCCTTTTGGCTTGGTCACCGTGTCCTTTTTTGTTGAGAAGCATCGTCGTGTTTGACGCGTCCTGGCAGCCGTGCAGCGCCTGTGACGTCTGTATTTAGTGAAGATGCACGTCCTGCCTGTGCTGGTTCAGTGTGTCCGCGCTTGCTGTCTCGCGTACCTATGGACGTGACAGCTGACTCTGGGCGCTGAGAATGTCTCGCACATGATGGTCTGCTCTTCTGCCACTTTTCTTCATGTGCATGCTTGTTCGTTCCTCTCCTCTGGTTCCTGGACTTAAGATGACGGGGATGGCTCTGCCCGCAGGCGCGAGGACACGTCGACTGGTTCGAAGCGCCCTCGCCCCGTGGCGACGGCAGTCCTGGCTGGTGCAGATGCTGCGCCGTCGTCGCCGAGCAAGAGGTCGCCGACGACAGCCCCCTGTGCGGCCGCATATGCAGGGATGGGTGTTGTGGAGCCTACGACTGGGGCCGCCGCCGCGCTGCGATCTATTCACTCGCAGCCCGCTGTAGAGGGGCATCTGCCGGGATCGTCTGCTGCGGGTGGCAGTCGGCTGCCGGCCCTGTACGCCGACCTCAGAGCCGCTCGGGACGAACTTTGTGACGTGCAGCAGAGCATCCAGAAGAAGGAGGCACTGAAAGAAGTAGTTGGCAAGGAACTTGGCAACATCGAGGAGCAGCTGGCGCAGCCCGGCCTCAGTGCGAAAGACGATGCAATGTTGCGGGGAAAGTGGCAGGTGGCCATTGGCAACATCAAGGACGCCAACTTGGCGCTTGCTGGCCTTCGTCCAGATGAGCGACAGCTGAAGGACAACGTCGTTGCGCTTCAGAAGCAGGCTGCAGCCGCAGAGACGGCGTCGAAGGTGCCTGTCCCTAAGGTGCGTGCATCTCCGGCGCTGTGATTCGTCCTTTCGGTGCTTTTCGACTCTAGGTGTTCGAGGACTTGGGTTTGCATCCCGCTCTCAACTAGTCTGGTGAGCACGTCGTGCGGTGTCCGTTTGTGATGTGTCGTTTTGTGTTGTTGCCAGAACTGACTCAGTCACCATCGTCTCATTCGCATTGTGTTCGTGGTGTTGTTCGTGTGGCTTGCGCTCGTGTCGCCTCGTAGGTGCCAAGTGCTTTGCTCCGAGTGGAAGCTGCTGAGCTCCCTGGCGTGAGGAAGCAATATGCCCGACACCAGCTGGACGGCGCAGAACTCAAACTGCGCGGGAGTGACGGCGTCATTTCCGTGATCCAGGAGTGCGCATTGGACAACCTGGCACCCGCTGGGGGCAAATCCAACGTCCTTGTCGTCAGTGGCCCGTCGGGGTCGGGGAAGACCCGGGTTGGATTCGAGGCGCTGTGTCGGTCGAATGGGCTTGCCGGCGACCTGCTGCAGGCGATCGCAGCTAAGGCGGGCTGCACCGTGTTGACCATCCCGCTGTTCATCGACTTCAACAACGGGTATGCGTTTGACCGGTCTGTTGACGAAGATTCCATGGACAAGAACCTTGGTGTACGTCTGGCCGCCCGTGCTTTGAGCGAACTTGTGGGGCGCGTCAAGGACGCCAACGGTAGGAGTCTTGATGGATTATATACGGCGGACGTGCTGACGGCGATCGCCAAGGCGGCTCTCCGACAAGCCTCTGAGGCGGGCGCATCCCCGCCTGGCGTCATTCTTCTTGCGCTTCACCTGGACGAGTACCAGACCTACGTGCAGAACCTGATGAAAGAGCGGAATCACTCGCTTGATACCGCGGTGTTGAGGTTCAAGGAGATGATGAGCGCCGTGAACAACTGGGTTTCGTCTGCGGAAGGTGCGGTCGGTGTCAAGGTGGTCTTCCTCCCAGTGGTGACGGGCACGCCTGTTGCCGGCTTGCCATTTGTGCTTACCGACAAGCTTCGGGCAGTACTCATTTCACCTGGCCGCTTGGTGTTGAAGACGTCTGCTGAGCTGTTTGCCGACGTCCTTACTGCAGGTGCCGAGCGCTCTCCTCTACGTCCGAGTGTGTTGGAGGCTCTGCTCGTTAGTGCAGAGGCGCGCAACGCGCTTGGCGACACGGACTTCTTGCCGCGGCATGTGGTCTACCTCGCACGTGAAGCGCTGAAGGTCTTACCGGCGTCGGCTGATGGGGCTGCCATGGTGGCTGCCATCGACTGGGCCGTCGCCATGGGCCCTGTAGTAATGTCAACGATGCGACGGGAGCTCGTTCCGTTCGCAGATACATTGGCTCTACTTGCCCTCTCTCAAGCCCCGGTGCACCTCTTTGTCCCTGGTCCGAGTCGGGCGACCCCCGACTTGGAGCGCGCTGTGATTGACGCTGACGTTGCCGGCGTGATCAAGCTTGAAGCTGCAGGAGACGGCCGGTACGTCGTGCGCGTCCCTCTTGTTCAGCTTCGACGGTGGGGCTTGTCCTCAATTCTGCCGGCGCGCCTTCTGTTCCACACCATTTGCACGTGGCAGGAGGTGGAGGTGATGGTGGGATACTGCCTGACCGCGATGCTGCAGCCGGGCTTGCGGTCGAAGCGGCTATTCATCCAAGACCTGTTCCCCGGGGCGTTGGGATGCGACGAACTACGTCCGCGCGAGCTGATCCTGGAGGAGCCGCGCTCTCTCTACGTAGAGCAGACCCAGTTTATCGCCTCCAGCAGCTCTGTGCCGCCGAAGCAGATGGTTGTTCTGGCTCGGAAGGAGTTCGAGGCGATGCACGACGAGGTGCTGTTGACCGACGGAGTGTTTTTGACGTGTCCCGGAACTGCCGCGGTGGACATCCGCTGTTCGTTGCGCATGATGCCGCGGAGCGGCAACATCGGCGGCGTGCTGCACGTCTTCGTGCAGACCAAGCATTCCGGCACGAGTAGCAGAGTTTCCGAAGTGGCCGTGGACACCTGGTACAAGGCTGTCACGCGTGCTACCAAGGAGTGGCGCTCCGACCAAGACCAAGTGCTCTTCGTCTACTTCACCAACAAGCCTCCTACCGATGATGGATTTAGTGCCCTTTCTTGCAGTGAGTTCTTCAAGAGCCGTCCTGGTCTGTTGGTGGTAACCCACGACCAGCTTTCTGGCGTGCTGCCTTCTTTTCTCCTCACGCGCCTCGTGACCCCCGCGCAACAAGAGCGCTTTGTGGCTTAAGCGATGGCGCCGCAGTGGTAGCCAGCGGGGCGGCCGCTGCCGCTGACCTCCGCGTGACAACCGCGACGTGCGGGCAGCCGACGCGGTGGCGGCGGGGAAGGCGTCGGCGGCGGCTCTTGAGGAGCGCCGAGACGGACGCAGAGGCCTGCTTGGCGGGCGCGGCCGCCGCCGGGCGGGCCGCCGCCACCTCTGTCCTTGTGAGCACAGCCGCCCGCATCGCGTTGGCGGAGTAGGCGGTGGCGATGGAGTAGCCGGCAGTGGTCGCCGCCAACGCTACGAGCTCCGGTGTGTCTACCGGAGCGCGGAGGAAGCTGGAGGCGGTTAGTGCTTCGGCACGTCGGCGGCGGGTGACGAAGGACCGGGCGTGGGCTGATGGGACAGCAGCAACGTGGGCGTGAGGGCGGTGGTGGAGGGGTGGGCGTGACGGTGCGAGGGGGAACGCTCCGTGAGCACGGAAGACGGCAGACGCCTTGACGGTCGACGCTGAGGGGTACGTCAAGCGCGACGCTGACCGGGCCGTAGCCAAGAGTGATGTCGTGAGGGCGTACGTGTGCGACGCCACGTGTGCTGCCACATGCCACGCCATGTGCGACGCCAAGGGGCCATCGCCAAGGGAGAGAGAAAGAAGGGTGTTGCCGTGAGATAAGCAGCTTCAATGGATGGAGGAGGAGATCGAGATGGGGGGAACAGGGGCTGGGGAGTAGGAGTGGGGTGAATGCAACGAGGGCGTGGTTTTGTAGACCAGAGAGAATATCAGTGGGGAGGAAGGACCGCCTTGGCTCTTCTCGTGTCAAACTGGCCAATCTGCCGGCCCCGCGTCGCACCCGTGCGGCGAGGCCAGGTGTCGACTTGATGATGTGTGGCTTGTGTGCGTTGTAGAGCGGTGTCGTCGTCCTGGCTGCTGCCAAATTGCGTTCTCGCGTATTTTTTGCGCTCTGTCCTGTACCTTCGAATGCCTCTTCTGTTATCAGCACCAAACGGACGCGCACCCTAAGGTGAACACGTCATGGCGGCACGCATACTGTATGACAGCATGCGCCGATTTGGGGGCGCATGTTTTGTACCGTGGCGCACGAACAGTTCTCGAAGAAAAAAACAGGCAGATACGCGGTAGAACACGTGGCCGCTGAGAACCGGCAACCGCGCGTCGCCCGAAAACCCGTAATGTGGCTGAAAGGGTGGCTGGGCGGGCGGGCAATAGGTGATCGGCAGCGCGGCAATCGGTTGAGAGAGTTAGCGGGTTCGATTGAAGACGTTTTGTGAGAGTTAGGGACGGTTGGAATTTGTTCTGTGAGAGTTAGGGACGGTTGGAAGTTGTTTTGTGAGAGTTAGGGAGTGGAGAGCGAAAACACCGGTCGTCGACATCAGCGACAGAAGACGGTGCCAGGAGCAGCGGCCGCCGCGGAGACAGACGCGGCCGACAGCCGCGCGACGGCCGCTGGCAGAGGGCAAAGTCGAGCGCCACCACAAGCACAGGCCACCAACCACCGCTGCAGCGGTGGCGCCCCATCCCGCACCCCCCACCACGTCACCCCTAGTCACTGCTTCGCACCGTCGACGTTGCGGACAGCCCGGCGTGTGGGGCGCAACAGCGCGGCGGCCGCGGCCCATCGCCGCCACGTCCGTACCGCAGCGAGTCGGCGCCGCCGCCGCGCGTCGGCGCCACGACGACCAGTGCGGCGGCGGCACCGTCAGTGGGGTCCGCGCGGGGGTGCCCAACGCTGCCCGCCGCCGCCCCGCGACGAGGCAGCAGCGCGACGCCGCGGCCATGGCCGGGACGTGCCGGCCACTAGGGTGAACGTACCGCCGCGGGCACGAGGTATGCCACCGACCGCCACCGCCGCAGCCGCCGCAGCCGCCGCCGCCGCCGCCGCCGCCGCCGCCGCAGTCCGTCTCTGCGCCGCCGGCCGCCGCCGACGCGCTCCGGGGACGTTGGTGCTACGACTGCCGTGACTTCGGCAGCGGCGGTGACGACGCCAGCACTTACCGCCGCCGCCCCCTGCCTTCACCAGCTGCCGGTCACGGGCGGGGGATTGGGCGCGCACCCGCTGCCGTAGACGACCGCGGCGCCTCTGTGGCCGCCGCTCGTCGGCGGCGCGGGCGGGGCCATCGCGCCCGAGACGGCGGCAGGCCGACCCCCACCGACGGCTGCCGCCCCGCTCGACGGGCGGCGTGTGGCCCTGCCCCGCCGCCATGCGTGGCGCGGCGGTGCCGCAGCGGCGGCGACCGCGGCGACCACGCGGGCGTCGACCCAATGGCACGTCGGCCAGGCAGCCGCGGCATCACAGCCGTTTTCTGACTAAGGTAGTATCAGTTGCCTGGGGTCTCTTCACACTATTCGAACCAGCTCCAAGAGAAGAGCACAGCCGTGTGCTCAGACTCAGGGGAACATGTGTTCTCGTCCAACGCCCCACGAGAAACTGACAACGTACAGAAGTGGCTCAGAACACTCTCATGATCCTCTGCCACCGGACATCGCGGTTTATGAGAACCACCGCTCCGCCAGGGTGTTGGCCCAACCAGGTACATCTCCTTGTAGGTGTGTAAGAGAATGGGGTGGTGGGAGGGCGATAGGGCTGTTAAAGCGGACGTTAGAGCACAGCCAACAATGTCGGATTCCACAAAATTTACTGCCACGTGGCTAACGTGGCGGCTCTATGCAGAATCTGTCACACCCAGCAATGCCTGCTATGCAGAACCGTCCACAAACGCGGGGTATCCAATGAAAACCGCGCGATAAGTCCACCCGAATAAACTTTTCTGGGGTACGTTGCTGTTCAGTAATATGAGGCGGGCGGCCCCATGGAGGGCCTGCATGGGGACGAATTATTCATTTTACCGACTGGATCCGAACCATTTAGAGTGAATCTCAGCGCTGTCAGTGACTAGCGAGGGGCCAGGACGACCGCTGCGGTCACCACGTGTGTCTCCTTCGCAGGCCGATTGATCGCTCATTGGGATTTTCTGACAGTCGTTCCGGAGATTGCGTGGCTGGACCGGACGACGCAGGCGCTTTCGAGGCCGCCAAACGTAGTGGTCCGCAACGGAGGCTGTTGTCGAGCCGGGGCCCAGGTTTCGCGACCCTGCCGAGTATCAGAAACGGCAGGCGGTGCAGTGCACGGCCCTGGAAGGCCCACTTGAAGGACACGTATCCTCATCTGCTCCAGCCACAGAAAAAGAAAAAAGGAGCCGTGGAGGGGGTAGGGAGCCAGCGGGGATCACCCAATCAGGCACGCTTGCCTTACACACGCATGTCGGGGCCAGCGAGGCGAGTCGCCGACGTGATCTGGCCGCACCCCTTCGGACAGGCCTGATTCCGGGGGGTACACGGCACTGTGGCCCTTTGTGGGCCTGTGGGGCCAGGAGGCCACGTCACCTGGCCACACCCGTTCCAGCGGGTTTGATTTGGGGGGGTACACTGAATGACAGCCCCATCGAGGCCGGTGGAGCTCGCGTGGCTGGCTGTGCCGACGGCCCACCAGTTGGCCGGTGTCCTTTTTGGGGGGGGTGTGGAGGGGGGCCTGCAGCCAGCGGCCACCACACGCATTGCTGCCACGTCGCATCCATCGACGTCCCGCCCCCCCGCTTCCCCATCGTCCGCCCGCCCACCCTCGTCCCATCCCGTTCCATCCCCATCGTCGTCGTCGTCCCGCCCGCCCGCCTCCCCGCGGTTGAGCGCACCATCTTCCCCACCCGTGTTTTCTGCGGACCTTCACCGGGCCGCCTGTTACCGTCGGACCAACATTGGGCCGCATCCATCGACGGTGCCTGCCCTCGTCCCCATCATCGTTGTCGTCGTCATTCTTCCCGCCCCTCTTTCCGCCGTCGTGAGCACCGTCGTCATTCTGCCCGCCCCTCTCCCCGCCGTCGTGAGCACCATCTTTCCCACCTGCGTTTGCTGCGGACCAACACCGGGCCGCGGCGGTATGGAGGACAACCTTCTTCACGACGTGCAGTTTGATGCGGACCTCGACCTGGCGGTGGTGCTCGGGGCTAGAGCCACCCTGACGGTGCGGAGGGCCCTGCAGCATGGGCGCGTGAGCAAGCGGCCGGTGGGGGGCTCTCGGCCGGGCCGCCGGCCCAAGCGCAACCGCGATTTTGATCTGGGAGCGCACTCAATCATGCGTGACTACTTTGGGGTCGGCGGCGAGCCCCCTGTCTACAGCGAGCAAGATTTTGAGAAGCGGCATCGTATGCCGCGCGCAGTCTTCATGCGTCTCTACGCGGCAGTGCACGACGAGCCGTGGTGGAGGCGATCCGTCAACGCGACCGGGCGCCTGCAGTCGCACCCGATCCAGAAGTTGGTGGCCGCGCTCCGCGTGCTGGGCTACGGGGAGTCCTACGACCGCGCCGATGAGTACTGCCGGCTGTCGCGCTCAACTACCGCCGAGGCTACCAGGCGTCTGACCAGGCTCGTTGTGGACAAGTGGGAGCAGACGTACCTGCGCCGTCCGACGGAGGAGGAGCTCAAGCACATCCTTTCCCGCAACGCGGCCCGCGGCATGCCGGGCTGCATCGGCTCTATTGACTGCACGCATTGGCAGTGGCTCAAGTGCCCCAAGGCCCTCGCCGGGCAGTACCACGACCGCACGGGTAAGCGCTCTGTGGTGAGTGAGAGTGTGTGTGATGAGGACACCTACATCTGGCACTATTTCACTGGGGCGCCAGGGAGCTACAACGATAAGAACGTGCTGGCGTCCTCCCCGCTCATGTTGGACGTGAACGCTGGTCTGTGGCCCCCGCGGAACATCAAGTAAACACTGAACGGCCGGACCCGTCGCTTGCTCTTCTACGCGGCCGATCAAGGATACCCCCGCTATGCCCTGTTTGCTATGCCGCATCCCAAACCCGACACTCCCAAGCTCTTAGTGTACAATCGCCTGCAGGAAGCCGTGCGCAAGGACGCTGAGCGCCTGTATGCGGTGATGCCATCGCGCTTCAACATTGTATTACGACCGGCACGCTTCACGACGGTTTCGCGGATGATCGACACCGGCAAGTCTGTCGCCATCTTGCACAACATGGCCATCGAGTGCCCGCGTGGCGGATTTCTGGCGCAACGGCGCATGCAGGACGATGCGGACCTGCGGGAAGCTGTTGAGGAGATTGACGGGGACGAGCCAAGCAACGTGGCCTCGGGCGAGCGGGCGCGCAACGAGGCCACTCGTGGTCAGCGAGCTTCACCCAACCGTGAGGCGGCCTTCTATCTCGACGACGGGCCACGCGGTCCTGGGGTATGGGGACCGGCAGTGGCCGAGGATGCCGACCTCGGCCGCGGTAGTGCAGCCAGTACCGAGCAAGACGCGCCTGTAGGCTGGCTGCGGTACACCGATGGAGCCGAGTGCGAGGCCAAGGACACGAGCGCCCACTGGGCTTCGCTTCAAGACCTGTCCGAGCACATCTTTGCTGATCGTGGCCGCTTTCTGTTGCCATACGTTTGAGTAGAGTACGCAAAGAGGTTTTTCCCGCTGTGCGGTTTTTTTTTTCCATCGACACTGTCTCTCTTTTTCTGCAGCCATGTACGCCAGCTGGCTGCGCCAGCCTCGTGGACATGTCAGTAGTTTTACGCGGCCCTTCTTTGGGCTTCCGTGCGCATGTTGCAGCTTGTTCTCGGCCTCCGTGCCCTGACGCATTGGTTCACTGCGACAATGGCCGGGCGCCGTGCTTCTTTTGAGGTCTGCTTCCTTCGTGCCTCAGTTGTGTATTGCGGCCTCATCTGGGCCGCCTTGCGTTTGTTTTGGCCCCATCTCGGCTGCCTTAACTGTGTGGATGCCTTGCGTTTGTTGCCGCTTTGGGGACCTAGCTTGCGGGTGGCTGTTTCCGCTTCGGGATCCACCTTTTAGATTGGTCGTGGACTTGGCAGAAAAGGCCGCAGTTGCGTGTGTTCGGGTGCGCGTGAGCGCAACTTTCGTAGAGCATGACAAAGAGGTGACGTAGCTCGGACTGTACAGTATCTACAGGCTAAGATGTAAAGCAAGTCGATGACAAAAAGGCAACAGCAGACGCAAGGAAAGCATGTACAGAGAAAAAACAAACGGAGAAAGAAAAGCATGTACAGAGAAAAGACAAACGGAGAAAGAAGAACAGAAGCGATGTGCGCTATTCAAAGTCGGCCGCTTCGAAGGCGGCCGTTCTGTACAGCTCGGCCGCGATGGGGCGCGGCTGCCGTGCAAAGGTCCTCTTGGTCATCGCACCCCCTCTCGTCCTCGCTGGAGCTGGATGAGCTGGATGAGCAAGTCACTTCGGCATAGGCCAGCGACGCAGCCGACCGCGCGCGCCATCCAGTACCAAGAAGGCGTGGCGGCAAAGGTGGGCGGGCTGCAGTAGTAGCGACGCGGCCGCGGCGATTGCGGCCGCTCTGGTAGTCCCCGTCTAGCAGCGCGTCAGTAGCTGTGTCGCTGTCCAAGTGAACGTCGCTGCCGCCTTGAGCACTGGCGCCGGCCGCCCACTGAGCCGCGGCAGAGTTAGTGGCACGGCCGCGACTACTGCGGCCGCCCGCCCTTGGTTGGTCTGGCTCCTCCTCGTCCTTGTCCGCGTCGTCCGACAGCGCCCCACAGCTGACGTCGGAGTCTGTACGGGCCGCCGCGGCCGCAATCATGGCGGCCGCCTCCTCGGCTGCTGCCTCGATGGGGGTGGAAGGCGCTGGCGGGTTGATGGCAGAAGCGCCGGATGCAGGCGTCGTCGGCGTTGTCACGGGCGCTGTCTGTGGCGGCGGCTCCACGTGGTAGTAGTCATCGCCCATGAAGTAAACCTCCTCGTTGTCCTCGTCGTCGTAGGGTGTCGAGGGCGGAGGGGGACGCGACGTGGCAGAAGACAAAGAAGAAGACGAGACACCCGCGTTACGTACAGTGCGGACGCGCTGGCAGCGCCCCCCGCCTCGTGTGGTTGCTCGACCTCGGCTGTGATGTCTGCCTTGCACGTGACGACCAACACCTCGAAGCGCACCACCCCCACGGCGGCTTGCTCCACCACCCCCAGGGCCTTGGCCACGAGCTCGGCCAGAAACAGCAGGCCCATCATCGTCCTCTTCCATGAGAGCTCGTGCACGGCGGCGACCGCCGTCCCCAACACGTCGACGGCCGTCGCCAAGCCGTCGACTGCCGTCGCCACCATGTCGGCCGCCTGACGCCGTGGCCGCGCTCACGTCCACGTTTATGTCGTCACGCCAAGACGAGTCGCCCACGCCATTGGTCATGTCGTCGCTCTCGTTGTCCTCCGCTGTCTTGAGGCGCTTGCGCATCTCAATGGCCCACCACTTGCGGCCATCTGCGGAATTGGCGACCTCCGGCCTTGACCAAAAGGCCAACGTGTTGCGCTGGACTGCCGACTTGGCCAGGGACTCTAGTGCGGCCGCGTTGGAGGCCGCCTCGCGGTGCAGATGCAAGTCCGCCCGAAGAGCCGCCTTTGCGGCCTTGTTGCCAACAGGCCGATCTTGAAACATGCTCTTGCCACGCGCAAACGTAGAAGACAGCGGCGATTGGCCGTCGCCCTCGTCTCGGTCTTCAGCTTCCGCACCTCCAGAAAGCGTGAGGGGGTCCGCATCAGCATGGTCGGCCGCCGAGACGCCTTGGGCAGGCGCCGTGACCCCCAGCGCCGCAATCGTCGCACCGCCGCTGAACTTGTCCAACTCCTTGAGGATCCGCCAGTTGCTTAGCGGAGGGCACGACAGCTTGGCCGCGACAGCGGGGTTGAGGCCATCGTAGGGGTTGAGGCCATTGTACTTGGCCTTGGCAGCGTTGATGAGCTGCTCAGGCGAGGGATGGACCGTCATCTTCAGCTTCAGCACGGCCAGATAGCAGTCCTTGAAGCGATGGACAGCGGGAAAGATGCCGTACCGCAGCTCCTTCATAATGGCAGGAGTCGAGCGGGCCCGGCGGCGCCCGACTTGAGGCATGTGGTCCGGCAGACGGCGGCGGAAGCGGTCGGCCACGTCATCGTCAAAAGTATCAATGGTTTGGTCCACGCCGACCACAGCGTTGAGCGTCGCCTCCTTGTAGACGGCCGCGAGCACGTTCCGCTCGGCGTCAATCCATGACACGCCACGAGTGCCGCGGCCGCTCTTGTTTTGCGCTTGACCACGCGCGGCGGCGCTGCGCGCTGCGGCGGCCTCCCCACGTAGATGGTTGAGCGCGGCGCGCAAGCGATCCTCCTCGGTCTGGTGCCTCACCGGCTCCTCCAGCACCCCGGGGAGGGAGGTGTTCTGCGCCGTTTGCGTGTGCGGCGTCGACACTCCCGGCGCTGCGGCAGGATGGTCGGTGACTGGGGTGATCCCGTCCTCTGTGGATGCACAAGGCGCGCCGGCGGGGGGGGTCGGCGCGGCGGGAGAAGCGGGGCCGTCAGAGTTGTTGAAGCCGGCCATGTGCTGGCCGTCTTGATGAGGTTCGCCTTGTCGTTTGGGCAAGTCCTTAGGCAGGGTCTGGTCCACGGTCGTTGGAAAAAGCAAAAAGAACGGAAGAGGGGCAGAGCGGGGAGGGCACTTGGGCAGGAGATGGTCCACGGTCTTTTGTCAACAGAACACAGTCGGAACTGGGGCAGGGCGGGTCGCAGGGTGGGTCAGGGACAGCGGCCGTAGTGAAGGCTGCCTCAGGTCGCGGCCGTCGTAGAGGCCCCAACAAAGTCGCCGAGCGCTAATGCCGCCGAGGCAGCGGCAGTGGCCCCAAGCGCTGGGGTTCCCACCACACTGGATCCTGCGGCAGGTTGACGTTCACCCAATACTCGTTGCGGTTTCCAGAGGCGTCGGGCCAGGAAAGGCGACGCTCCCAGCGAGCAGGCAATTGTCGCAAGCGCTCCAGGCTCTCCGCGCGCTCCTGGTCCAGCCGCTCCTGGCGGCCCTCCCACGTAACCTCCTCCGAGATGCCGTTCTCGTTGGGGGGAATCAGGACGGTAGGAGGGGACGCCCACGGACAGGGACACCACGGCGGGCATGTAGAATGCTCGCTCCCGACAGTCAGCGCGTTGCGGCAGACAAAGCACAGGCGGCGCATCACCCGCCGCTCCACAGTGCGGCTAAAGTACGCGCCGTCACCCGCCCTGGCCCACCGCCACCCCCAGCCCGGTTGTGGAGAGGGCCGACGCGCCCAGGGGCAGGGGCAGGTGTCCGGGCACATGGAAACGTTGCTGCTCACAGTCTGGGAGCGCTTGCACTCCGTACAGATGCTCCGCAGGCCCCGCCGCAACTGGGCCTTGGAAATTGTCGGCGCCGGCGGGCCATACTTGGGGCGGGGAGTGAAGGCGGGGGCGTCGTCTCGAGACCGCGTCGCCGCCTGCTGCTCGCCGGTATCAATGTGAGCTCCTGGGTCCATCTCCGCCGCGGCGGCCAACTCCGCTGCAGAGGTAGGCGCGCGCACCGCGGCCACAGTGTCAGCGCCGCTCTCGTCAGCGCGCGGGGGCGCTGTCGGGGGAGGTGGAGATACACTACGTGCAGGGGGTGGGGGCGTCAAACGAGGCGGAGAAGCTGCCACTGTCGGAGCTACGCGTGGGGGAGTGGGTGGCGGCGTCGTAGGAAACGGAGGCAGCGTCGTAGCCATTGGACTCGGGCTCGGCTCGGATCGGGAAAGAGCCGTTGTTGGGTGGACAGCTCCGCAAACGGCGACAGCGCAGCCGCAAACCCAGCACAGTTGCAACAGTAGAGTGGAGCGTAGACAGCTTGGTTGCGATCGCAGCGCCGAAGCCACGCGGTAGCGGGTCGGCAAAGCGGCAGGGAGGCGAGCCGGCAGTGAATGCGGCCAAGCGCCAAGCCAAGCGGCACCGCGGCGACCAAGCGGCAGCACGGTGGCCAAGCGGCAGACCAGGGGCGGTGTTGGCGGCCGTGCCGGCGGCCGCCAAGCAGCACAGGGGTGAATGTGGACCAAAGGGGTCCGACGGCAGAGTGGTGACGACGGGTGGGTGGGCGCGCGCAGGAGCGTGGGACGGCAACGAGGCCGTGAGGGATGCAAAGCAGCGATTGAGTGTGCCAGAGGCGAGTGTGGGCCACGATGAGTCTGCGCGTGCGCTGGCATCCGCCTGTAGGTGTGTGCGTGCGTGCAATGCAAGGACACGTCCTCGCCAGCACTGAGCCGTTTCTATTGTGGAAGGGCGGGCCCTGCGCCGTGTCGATGGTTCTGAGCGGTTGCGTGTCCCGGGCCAGGCGCTGCAGGGTCGAAAAAAGGGGGTGCCGACGCCATTGCGTGGCCCAGGCCACGCGCTGTTGGGTCGCAAAGGAGGTGCTGACACGCGGGCCGGGGTCCCCCATGGAGCATTCTGGGGCCCTTGGTCTTCGGCTCCCCAGATAATGGGCCGCTTCGAGCGAGATCGATGGACCGCGTGCGTCACTCCGGGCCCCTGGAGGGGCCGAATGGAGTGCTTTCCAGCGACCCAAATTGAATCCTCTGAGCGACACTGAGCCTGGGCCCAACACCCTCCGTTCGAGGCCCATGCTGGGCCAGAACTGACCAACCGACCACCGCTTGTGTATCTCGCAACATTGATTGCAGGGCCCCACTCGAGGCCCTTAGTGTGGAGCCTGTCCACGGGATCACGGTCCAGGATACAGTGGACCCACACCTGTGTGAATCGTCAGCGAGCAATAAAAGGAATGAGCACGTTCCCTGCGGCGTGCGAGACGCGGCCTGCGAGCCGCGGCAGTGGACAGCGCACACAGGCGCTTGATACCATCGCGAGTCCGAGGATGTGATGGAGCAAGGCACGCCACACATTCGGAAGGAAGGCCGGCACACAAGGAACAAGAACGAGACGCACACGTGCCCGAAGGTAATTCGCTGATGACGGACGTGTCAGCGCGCCACCAACACTCTTCCCACCCCTCATCGTGTTCTGCTCGGACAAATACGAAGCCGCCCTTTCAATGATCTGCATCGTGTTCGGTTCGGACCAATCGGAAGCCCTCTTTTCATGGATCTGCGCCACATGACTGGTATCTCGACTGGTATCTCGACTGGCATCTCGACTCGCCTCACTTTGGATGCTTCATTGTCTGTCTCTGTGATGGAGGGTCCAAGCCCCGCGCCCACCTCTGAGGCTGGCCTACAGAAAATATCTTGGACCCATCTGTAGTCCCTTGTCAGACTTGATCTTCAAGCCAAAGTGCCTCGTGTCCCGAGGTGGAACGATACAGTCACAGGTCATCCAGATGACACACAACGCGTAAGATGAGGCCCTGTCATTATCGGGAGAATCTCAAACGAGAATACAGAGCGCTGATTGGCCAGGCACTTCTTCGGCCAAGTGTCTGACCAACGACAGGTCTGTGTTTGTGTCCAGACAAGGGCCGAACGCCTCCGCTATTGTCGTTGCGCCAAAAAGTGGAGAGTCCAGGACCGTCAAAGAGGCGCTTGTGTGCGTTTGATTGGCCCAAACGTCGATACGCCTGTCTGGGACTGTCCAGCTTTTGGCGCAACGACCATAAGACAGGGCCTGAGGCAGAAGCAGATGATGGCACGAGCAGTGGGAAAGTGAATGGGAGGTGGCAAAGGCACTGGGCGCAAAGGCACCAGGTTCTTCCTGTTGCCGACGTTGTTGCCGACCCAGTCTGAGAAAAGCGCAGTTGCCGGCATATCCACACACGCACGCAAAGCCCTCATGGTGTGCTGTAGGGATGGCCTCGACGTGTGGATACCAAGAAGGAACGATACGTCGTTTGCATAACACGAGCAAGAAAGACAAATAATAGGCTGCGGCAAACACTGCGTCGCCAACGCCCACGACACAAGCGAGAAGCAAGCACCAAGCACAAACCTATTCAACACCCAGGGCTCCGTACAGAGCCACGCACAGCCAAAGGGCCACAAGACAGTGGCCGCTTCTGCGGCCACGAGAAGGTGGGCGGCCCAGTCGTACAAGCGGCCACACCACATCAAAGGCCACTCTCTCCTCCCTCCCTACCTCAGCCACCATTCACTTGCTAACCCACGCGGCCCATGCCGGGCCGCTCATGTCTAAGTCCCCGTATCCAACGACCCCCGCCGCGGAAGCCGCTGCGGCGACCCGTGACGCCGTGCGGGACAGCACCGGCTCCTGCTTGGCAACCTTGCCGGTGTCACGCACCGCCGCGTGCGGCACCGGAGTAAAACAACTCGGTGCTACTGCTCCAGCAGCAGCGGAGCCCCCCTCCTTGGTCGCGTTGGCCATGGGCTTGGCCAGAATGACGTTGACGATGACGACATCGTCATCGTCTGTGTCAGCGGCCGATGCGGCCGCGGCCGCACGCTTGCTGCACCCATCATCCCCCGTCGAGGGAGCCGCAGGCCGCCACGGCCTTGCCCTTGCCCTTTCCCGTGGCAGCACTCGAGGCCACGCCCGCAGAGGCCGCGGCGGCCTTGCTCGTCAGAACCATCCCCGGCGAGGCCGCAACGGCCTCACGCTTGACATTCTCAGCCGCACCCACAGAGGCCGCCACGGCCTCGTCCTGGCCCTGCCCAAGCGTACCTGCCGAGCCCACTGCGGCCTTGACCATCTCGGTCGCATCGGCCGTGGTAGTGCCGGCCTTGCATGCTTGTTTGTAGCGGTCCTTGATGGCCGGGCAGCCGGTGTAGGCCACGCCATAAAGACCAAAGGCCTCAGTAGACTGCTTGGCCTGCTCCGTGGCGCGGACCATGTTCCAGTACAGCTTCAGCGCCGCCCACTGACGCATATTGGCCACGTAGAGGCGCTCGGCCAGCAGGAAAGCGATTGCGCGCTGCTCCATGGTAGCACGGCGAAGGATCACCCGCTGCTGGCGCGGGGTCCACTTGAGGCCGAGTGCGTCGACGGCCTTGAATGCACGGCCGAAGTCATCGACGGAAAAGTTGTAAGTCGCGGCCACGTGGGCTATGTCCGCTTTGTCCGACGCTGGGGCGCCTCCAACCAGCGCCTTGGCATGCGGCACAGTCGCATCGGTCTCCTTGCCGTGGCCTTGGGCCACGCGTGCCACCTTGGCCACCTTGAGGGAATTGTACCCCGGATGGCCATCCGCTTTGCGCTTGCCGCTACTCCCGGCGTCCTCGGCTGATGCCGCACGCCCCGCCGCGGCCGACTTGACCGCGACAGCATGCTGCAGCGTGGGACTCCCGTGCTTGCAGCTCATGTTGACGGCCTTGGTCGAGGCCGTATCCCCCGCCGCCGTGGCCGACTTGACGGCCACGTCGTTCTCAGACGTTTTGGCCTGGCCGGCACCGCTGCTGATGTCGCCGGCCGAGGCCAGCTTGCTCTTGATGACAGTGATGGTCTCCTTGGCCGCCTCTTTCCCCATCTTGGTGGCCTCGGCCATGTCGCGCTCAAGCATGGCCGGCCGGCACTTGATAGTCACGGGCAGGCAGCCAGGCGAATGACATCCGGGATGGAGCCCCACTTCGTCGGCCTTGAGGGAGGCCAGCAGGTGGCCTGCAGCACCCAGGCCGACGGTCCGCGCGCGAGAGAGAATGATGGTGCGACAACCGCGAAGGCCTCGCCACGGCAGAGGGGGCCAGAGACGATGAGATCAGAGAGGATGAGGTCACAGACAATGGGATCAGAGGCGATGAGTAGGGTGTCGCGTGAGTGGGTTGTGGGTGTGAATGTGGGTGTCCCCCGTCGGCACGGTGAGCGCCGTTGAAGCAGTCGGGTGAGCACGCAATGGAGAGATGGCGCGCCGGCAGAAACGCCGCTCCCTACGCACGGCCGCCCTCTTGACTGGGATGCTTGAGGGGGCCACTCAGCGCTCCACCTCCCCTTACAGGTGTCGGGCGATGGTCACACGCCCTTCTTCAGGCCCTACTGACCAGTGTTTTTGTGTACTGGTCAGAGGGCCCCATCTTGCCCCGCTGACCTGCCAACACCGAAGCATGCGAATGGAAAGTTCCAGACAAAAATCATTCATCGCAGAGAAGCGTCAGCAATGTGGCACGTGCAGCGCCCCAAGTGGCTCGCTGACAGTCTTTTCCGCGCCTCATTCCTCCGTGACGGGCTGTGCGTCATGGCGTGCGACGTATCCACAACACGGCCACTCCAGCAAAATCACGACAGCCTGCCGATGACTCGTCCGAGCCTCGGGGGCGGTTCTCTGGCCTCGCTCGAGACTTGGCCCGTGCGTGGGCCACTCAAAGGTAGCAAAAGAGGGGCGTGATGGGCACTGTTTCGCGCCTCGTGCCGTACGCTTGGCATTTCCGTCAGCGAAACCTGGATGGCTGCTCGCTGAGGGCCACCAGGAACGGCTACACGACGGCTTTTCCGTGCCTCGTTTGTCGCTGTGTGCCTCGTTCGTCGCTGTGTGCCCCTCGCCACAACGTAACCGAGCCAATCGTGGCCCGGAAGCGTCCGTGTGAGCCACGGCTACAATCTGGCTGAGAGAGATTGCATCTCACGCGATGGAGACACGTGCTGACCCGAAACGTAGCCCTAAATTGTCCGACGACCGCGTGCTGCACTCGTGTTTTGGCCGCAAGTGGCCCTCTGATCGTTGACGATCGACTAAAGTTCAACAATGATCGCAGGTATGACCAGTGACGATTGCATTGCCACACCTGGCACCGTGCCCAGGCATGAGGGAGACCTCTGCGCCTGTTGAATGCGGAGAGTCACAGCCACCAACGTAGGATGTGATTTCCACATTTTTTACAGTTTCGTGTAAGGATGTAGCCCCTGTTTTCGTTCAAGTACCTGCTCGTGTGAGCCAGGGTTCGCAGCAGGGTCGGGGTGAGCCCATTACCCAATGAGAGTCCCACACGTAACAAACGTGGCAGCCTTAAATGGGTTCGGGTTCGGACTCGATGTGGTGTTGTTGGCTGTGCTCTTAGAGCACACCCAACAACGTCGGTTGCGAACCGCTTTTGCGTATTATTCGTTAAACGTGGCATATTTGCCTGTTATGGGCAGAGGTATGGGAAAACCGGTCATCCCACCAACGTCGCGAACCAGATGT
>Ga0209186_1001271_pt1 | contig 18983 bp, 10 predicted proteins | sample SidtaG_FD_187426 | JGI IMG/M metagenome (GOLD analysis project Ga0209186, IMG submission 187426) | Marine algal microbial communities from Sidmouth, United Kingdom - Sidmouth_Male2 metaG (SPAdes) (version 2) | ecosystem: Host-associated > Algae > Red algae > Unclassified | place: Sidmouth...
GGCGGTACCGTGGTTGGCTGGCAGTGGCGTGACGATCAGAACGCCGTGATCGGCACGACCGAGTCAGTTGTCTGGACGCCGACGACTGCAGGCGCGCTGACGGTAAGTGTGACGGTCACCGATGACAACGGTGCGACAGCTTCGGACACGCTAGTGGTGACCGTTACCGACGATTCCGAACCTGCAGACTCGCGGAACTTCGGTGTCGATCGGTCCGCGAACATCGGCGCCACCATCGTCGCTGGCAGTCAGGCCCATTTGTCGGGCTTGCCTATCACCACGACACACTGGATCGGAGGTGACGACTCGTCACTCGTGCCCGAGCTTCGCGCGCTGTTGCCGACGCTCCAGCCGGGCGATGCCGTCATCGTGCGAGACGGAAGCTATGAGCTCAAGTCGGACGTTCTGCGGTGGCCCACCACGGTTTCCGGCAACGCATCGGCACCCATATTCCTGTTGGCGGAGACTGTTGGTGGTGTGCAGATATCCGGCAATCTGGAGTGGCGCTTGAAGGGACTGTACCTGCATGTTGCCGGTTTCCGTTTCGTCAACACGACACAGCGATTGCTGCTCGAAGGTGACCACGCGCGGTTTACCAACAACACATTCGATCAGGCCGAGAACGCACTTGGAATACTGGCCTCCTACGTCGAGATCGACAACAACATCTGGAGCGGCTCTCTCGGTCAATCCTTGTGGCATGGACAGGCACACATTGGTTGTAATAGCGACTGTCCCACCTACAGATACAACCGTATTCACCACAACACCTGGCACGATATTGCCAAGACGAAATCCAATGGTCTGGAACCGATCATGCTCGGCTACGGTTACGCTCCGTTGCCACCGGGGTACGACAACGCCACCCACGCGAGGATTGACCACAATCTGTTCTTGAACGTCCCGGGGGACGATGAGGTCATTTCTGTCAAGTCAGACTCGAACACAATCGAGCACAATTGCATTGTCGATAGTGGAAAGGGTGCGCTTGTCGTCAGGATGGGTAGCGGCAACCGGCTGCGGCACAACGAAGTCCTGGGCGCGAGAAACACGCCGATCCGCATCTCCGGCGAGTCGAACATTGTCGAGAACAACGTATTCGAAACCGACAATTCTCTTGTCGCAGGGGTTGCATTACACAGCTCGGAGAAGAAAGATTCGACCGACGTCTACTACCGCTACCTGGCCGCCAAGGACAACACGATCACTGACAACCGATTCATCGGATACCAATTCAGTGCGCGCGACTATCCGGCCGCCGGCCTGTTGATCGAAGCATCGTCGAACAACGCGATCGAACAGAACCGCTTCGAAGCGACCGCCGGCATGGAGCCTGGTGTTCGAGCCGACAGGCACCGTAGTGTGGAAGAATTCCTGCGTGACAATCGCATCACGGACAACGTCGCCAATGGCAACCTGCCAGCACCCGATTCCGTGTGCCTGCAGTAGTTCGACGCGAGCGGACTTGCGAATGTCATCCTCGTAACTGGCAGCACGAGCTGTTCACACTGAGCGCCTGCAAGGCTGAATGCGTGCAACTGCTCATCAAAAGATGAGCCTTGCTGGAACGCATCTTGCGCATCGATCACGACGAGGGTACTCGGTAATACTCCAGGCTTGAGCGCGTGAAAGAAGCGTTTGAGCTTGCGACCCCTGTGCGAATCACGGTGCCGGCTCGCCCTCGAATAGACTCTGCCATTCAAGGGGAAAGTCATTCGTGCCCATTCGATGCCTGCATGCCTGTCGACTCGCGGCAAGACGCCTCAGTGTGGGCCTCGTGTCTATTGCCTTGACATGTTCCGGTGTCCTGGCCGATGAGTTTGTGTACGAGGACAGTTCAAATAACAACTGGACGGTAATCGACGACGACCCGCCCGGCGCGAAGGCGTCCATCGTGACCGACTCGGCGCTCTCGAGCGACGTGATCGAGCTGGCAGGTGCCGGTCGATCGAATGCCTACAGGCTCGGCGGCACGCAAGTGGCGAACGGCGGCTGGGGCGACACGACGCGCGATCAACTATCGTTGCAACTGCGCACTTCGGAAGCGTACACGCTGTACGTGTCCGTCCAGACCCGCAAAGGTTTTCGCTACCTGATCTACGAGCCGCGAGACAGTGACCGTGGTCTGATCAAATCGAAATACATCTACACCGGTGCGGGCACCGCGACGGTCTCCGGCAACTGGGTAACGATCGAACGCGACCTGCAAGCCGACCTCGACGCTGGCGAACCGGGCAACGAGCTACTCTCGGTTCAAGGACTGGTGGTACGCGGCGACATCCGGATCGACAACGTGGTGTTGTCGAACGGCGGTGAGCAAACCGGCATCGGCACGCCCGTCAGCACGGTACCGAGCCCGGGCAGCAGTTCCAGTTCGACAATCGTCTACGAGGACGGTTCGACGAACGAGTGGATAGTCATCGACAAGGACCCGTCTGGCGCAACGTCATCCGTCGTGACCGACGCGGATCTGTCGAGCGATGTGATCGAGCTGACAGGCGCCGGCCGGTCGAATTCGTATCGCCTTGGTGGCACACATGCGAGCAACGGCGGTTGGGACGACTCGTCGCGTGATCAGTTGTCCCTGAAAATGCGCACCCCGGAGGCGTACGCACTCTACCTGGCGGTACAGACTCAAAGGGGTTTTCGCTATCTGATCTACGAACCGCGGAACGATGACCGTGGCCTGATCGGCGGCAACTACATCTACAACGGCGTGGGCACCGCGACGGTCTCTGCCGACTGGACTACGATCGAACGCAATCTGGCAGCCGATCTACAAGCCGGTGAGCCTGGCAACGTACTGCTCTCGGTGCAGGGGCTGGTGGTGCGGGGAAATATCCGTATCGACGATATAGTACTGTCGAGCAATGAGAGTTCGACGGCCAACAAAAATATCGCGCCGGTTGCTGATGCAGGCGCAGACTTCACTATCGACCTGGGCGCTGCGGCAATGTTGAATGCATCGGGCAGCACAGACGCTGATGGCACGATCAGCGGCTGGGAATGGCGGGATGATCAGAACGCCTTGATCGGCACAACCAGAGCGGTCGTCTGGACGCCAGGTTCCGCAGATGTATTATCTGCAACGCTTACCGTCACGGATGACGACGGTGCAACCGATTCGGACACGGTGAGGGTCACCGTTATCGATAACGGTACGGGTACGGGTACGGGTAACACTGCACCGGTTGCTGATGCCGGTGCGGATCAGGCCATCGATCCGGGGCAGAGCGTGACCCTTGACGCGTCTGGCAGCACGGATTCCGACGGCCGGGTCACCAGTTTGGAAGGGCGTGACGATCAGAACGCCGTGACCGACGATTCCGGCCCCGAAGACTGGCGAAGATTCGGCGTCGACCGGTCCGCACACATTGGCGCCACCCTGCTCTCTGGCACTCGAGCCCACATGGTGAACCCGCCGATCTCCAGGACACACTGGATCGGGGGTGACAACTCATCACTCGTCCCTGAGCTTCGCGCGCTGTTGCCGACCCTTCAGCCGGGTGACGCGATCATCGTTCGAGACGGCAGCTACGAGCTCAAGTCGGACGTTCTGCAGTGGCCTGCCACAATCTCCGGTACGGCATCAGCACCCATCTTTCTCTTGGCTGAGACGGTCGGTGGTGTGCGGATCTCCGGCAATCTGGAATGGCGCTTGAAGGGGCGGTACTTGCATGTCGCCGGATTCAGCTTCATCGACACGACCGCGCCGGTCGTGCTCGAGGGTGACCATGCGCGCTTCACAAGCAATGCTTTCAAGCGTGCCCTGATCGGTCTGGGCGTGTACGCATCACACGTCGAAATTGACAACAACACCTGGAGTGGCACGCTCGGCCTTTCCTTGTGGCACGCACAGCCGCAAGTCACTTGTGGTGACAGTTGCCGCTACTACACCCACAACCACATTCATCACAATACCTGGCACGATATCGCCCGAACGAAATCCAATGGCCTGGAGCCGATCATGCTCGGCTACGGTTACGCTCCGCTGCCACGAGGATACGATAACGCAACCCACGCGAGGATCGACCACAACATGTTCTCGAATGTCCGCGGGGACGCCGAGGTCATCTCGGTCAAGTCTGACTCGAACACGATTGAGCACAATTGCATCATCGACAGTGACAAGGGTGCGCTTGTCATCAGGATGGGTGGCAACAACCGGCTGCTGAACAACGAGATCCTGGGCGCGAGCACCACGCCGATCCGTATCTCCGGTGAATCGAACGTCGTCGAACACAATGTATTCGAGACCGGGAATCGCCATGCTGCCGGAGTCGCACTGCACAATACGGAGAAGAAGGCTTCGAATGACGTCTACTACCGCTACAGGGCTGCAAAGGACAACACGATCACCGACAACCGCTTCATCGGATACCACTACAGTGCGCGTGACTACCCTGCAACCGGCCTGTTGATCGAGGACTCGTCGGACAACATGATCGAACAGAACCACTTCGACGCAACCAACGGCGTGGAGCCAGCCGTTCGAGCCGACAGGCACAGAAGCGTGATGGAATTCATGCGTGACAATCGCATCGCTGACAATGACAACAGTGCACGTCTGCCAACGCACGATTCCGTGTGCCTTGAGTAGCGCGATGCTTGCGCAGATCAGTGGCGTCCGCGATTGACCTGAGCACCGCCGTAGAGCCTGCGTCGAATCAACCGAGCTCGTTACCCGTCTCCACGCGGTCGCCAAGCGTAGCCGAAGCGTCGGTTGTGTAACCCGGCAATGAGATTGAAGGTCCACAAGTCCAGCTTGCTCATGCCCTCCTTCCACTTCTCGTCGAGCACGATGCTCGTCTCCGCGCTACGGAAGCGCATCGGGTTGCCACCAATGGTGTGCGAGACGTCCTTCCGGATCTCCGTCAGGCCCGGGCGATGCTCAATACCGAGAAAGCCGCCGATCCGCGCCAAGGTGCCCTCGGTATCGGTGCAGAGATCCTCGTAGCGTACGACCAGGATCTGCGCCGGCGGCACGTTGCGGAGCGCGAGGCGGTACTTGGTGTGAACCAGCGCCCAGCGCGCGGCTGCCTTCCGCATCGGAATGCTCTCGCGTCGCATCGCCGACGCCGCTACGCCACGGCCGTCTCGCACCAGGTAGATCAGCTTGAAGCGTTCGCCCAGGTACATGTACAGGTATTTCATGCGACGCGCATCTTTGGTAGCGTCAATCACCACCGACGTCTTGTCTACCAACGAGACGCTGTCGTAGAGCGCGAGGCTTCTGTCGATTTCATCGACATTGCGGGAAAAGTCGCGAGCTGCTCGGGTCCTGAACCGCTCGGGCGTCTGCAGAATCAGTGCGAGTCGCTCCGCCAACCGTGCGCGGAAACCGTAACCCGCATCGCTCAGCATGAACTGGTCTCGCGAAACCGGCGCGTCCGCGTGTGCGTCTTCGTTCGCGCCCACCAGCCCGCCGATGACCTGCGTCCAGTAAGGACACTCGGAAACCTTCTCGCCGCAGGTGCACTCCTCCCCCTGCAGGTAATAATTGGCCAGTCGATGCACCTCACCCACGGCACTGACGGCGGGGTGCTGATTGAGCAGAATGTCGAGCATGGTCGAACCGCTTCGACCGGAACCGCCGATGAACAGAATGGAAGGACGCGTCATGTCGATCTCAACAAGGATGGCCGAAGCACGGAGAGGTAGGCGGCAACCCACGCCAGTGTCGTGAACATCGAGCCATAGAACAGTGCCAGCGCCGCTCCCTCGTAGCCGCCGCTGCGAACGAGCAGCCAGGTCAGGAAGATCCTGACCACGAGCGTCACGATGGACAGCCTGGGAATCCAGCTCGAGGGGCGGAGCTTGATCACGAAGGGACGAATCAGCGTCGAAACCGTCATCATGGCCGCTGCGGCGACTGCCAGATCCATGACCCGCGACGACTCGGCGTGTTGCTCCGGGTAGAGCAGGCGAAGCAGCATATCCCCCAGCACGATACCGACACCGTAAACGACGAGTCCGCCTACGAACGAGGCGAGCAGATATCCCAGGAGCCTTGTACTCGATAACCGTCCACCTTCGACACGGGCCAGCAGTGACAGCACGAAGGTTGCGAGCATGGTCGCCGGGGACTGGAACAAGAGCGCCAGGCTGACTGCCGCGAAGAAGACGGTAACCTGCTCCGGTGGCCACCAGAAGGCCAGCATGAGCCGGTCCAGGTAGCCGGTCGACAACTGCACGAACCCGCCGAGCGTGTAGTCGTAGACCGACCGACCCGTCCGGCGAAGCACCGCCGTCGACACGCGAACGCCTTCCAGCCCCTCGCTCGCCGCAACCCATAGCGCCGGCACGATGGCCCACAGCAGCAGGGCCAGTGCGACAGCCCATTTGCCGATGAGCGGAAACAGCACCAGCGCCGCCAGCAATGCCGCCACACCCACCGAATGCAACAGCGTCATGCGGCGGAAGTTGCGCTCGATGCGGTACTTGACCATCATCGTCTCGGTGGGGTTCAGGATCAGGTAATGCAACATGAACACCCCTAGCCAGAAGCTGAAATCCGCACCGCCCAGCCGCTCGGCAAACGGCACGATCGCAAGGCCCGACAGAGCCAGTAGTACTGTGGTGACGAGCAGAGTATTCGCTGTGGCCGTCTTCAGTATCGATGCCTGCTCGTCTGGCGCAAACTCGTTCGCCGTACGAATCAGCTGGTTTGTGAACCCTCTCGATATCGATCCGCCGATGACCGCGCAAACCGACAACGCGATCACGAAATCACCGAAAGATGCGGGGCCGAGCAGCCTGAGCGCTATCGGGAAGAACACCAGGCGGGTAACGCCAAGTCGTGCAACCTGATCGAGCGCACTCCAGAAGAAACCGACCGCCAGTGCCTTGCGTCGTGCCGCGTTCATCGATCAACACCAGAGTGCATCAAGGACGGCGGCCGCGCGCACCATGCTCGGCAACGGTGGTTTGAAGGAACTCGACGAAACGCGCGTTGAGATTCTCGCGGTTGAAGTCACGCCGGCCGATCTCGAGGGCCCGCTCACCGAACAGCCGCGCCTGTTTACGATTGTCGGCGAGGTGCACGAGTGCGTCAGCAAGAAGCGCCGGTCGTTCGGGCGGGACCGCCAGTCCGATTTCCTCCTTCTCGATGATGTCGGCTACCCAGCCCGGGTAGTTGGTCACCAGTGCCAGTCCGTTGGCAAGATAGTCGAAGAACTTGTTCGGCGACGTCCCCTGGTAGAAAGCTGGTACGTTGTCCAGAATCATCAAGCCGGCATCGGCCCCACGAAAGTAGCCAGCAAGCGTGGTCTTCGGAACGGCATCGATGAACAGGCAATTGTCGAGTTGCTGTTCTTCTGCCAGCTTCTTGAGACGCGGCTTCTCGCTGCCACTGCCGATGAAGGCCAGCTTGATGTCGTCACGGCCACACGCCTTCAGGACCTCGGCGGCTTGCAGGACGGCATCGAGCCCGTTTGCCTTCCCGTGCGTTCCGGTGAAGACGGCAACGAAGTCACTCTCCCTGGCATGCGCTGGCCGGATGGGATCGCCTTCGGCCGCCAATGACTTGTACATCTCGACATCGGAACCATTACTGACGAGGGTCATCGGCGTGGCATCGCCGACCACCTCACGGAATCGGGCAACGATGCCGGGCGACAGTCCGACGAAGCCGTCTGCGCTGCGGTAGGCCCTGCGCTCGAGCAGACCGAGGGCCCACAGGACCACGGGGTTCTTGATCGCGCCCATGGCCTTCGGCAGTTCGGGCCAGACGTCGCGGACTTCGAAGATGAAGATGCGACCGCGACGCAATTTCGCGACGATTCCGGGTATGGCCGCTGTCAATGGTGTAGAGGAGGCGAAGATGAGGTCGGCGTCAGAGCGGAAAGCGAGCGCGGCACTCCTGAGCGCAAAGCGCAGGAAAGTAAGCGAGCGCTTCAACAGGCCGTGACTGTTCGAGAAGTTGAGCTTGTACTCGGTCACGTCGATACCGTCGACGTTACCGTGGCGCACGCCATCGACGAACTCACCGCTCAAGCCCGTATTGGCCACGTCAAAACTACCGCAGACGACGCGTACCTCGTGTCCGGCTTCACACAGGGCGCGCGCCTGTTCGTAGGGGCGTGTGCCGGTCGCACCCTGCCGAGTGGAGAAGTACTGATGGAAGTAGAGTATTTTCATGATCCTTGTCAGTACATCTCCAGGTGAGTAACAACCGTGCCTTGTCCAATGACGCTGTATTCCAGTACGGGCACATTGGATTCTTGCAGATAGTGGGTGGATTCCGTGGCAACTGCCATCGAGCAGCGCCCTTCACTTCCGTCTATGCGTACGCGGCAGAGTGACGACTCGGTGCCATCCTCGTGCGCTTGCCACTCCAGCGGGGCCAGGCGCCAGCGCAGCGTTGCCTGAGCAAACGGCCCTTCCAGCTTATCGGTCACGATCCAGCCGGTCGCGCTCGATTCGACGCGGCGCGTGTGGGTGTTCCCGCAATAGTCGGTCATTGTCGACGTCAACGCGCCGCCGCCGTCAGGCGCGCGCTTTACCTCGAAGTGCTGCCGCTCGGTCCAGTGGGCATACAGGAACCGTGACAGGTTCGGCATCTGCTGCCGGTCGTCAAATTGCACGGTATTGTGGGCATTGACCCCCGGATAGAACGCCTGGCGCTCGGCATCGGTGTTGTAGCTATAGGTACCGGCATCGCGTAGCACATTCACGCCCTTGTGCCAGACATCCAGATGGTTAGCATCGCATTGTGCCGGCCTGAAGCGATAACCGGGCAGACGCAGCAGGGCGCGACCCTGTGGACGGGACAGCATTGCAAACCCACCGTCCAGCCGGCTGCCGGTCGCGGGGCTCTCCTGGTCTGCCGGGTTGTCTGTCGTTGCCGCTGGCGGCAGGCCTTCGCCCAGTTCCTTCGCATAGACGGTGGCGAAGGCATGCGCTGCTGCGTCCTCGCCCTCACCGATGAACGTTCGGCAGGCGACACTCAGGCCGCTCTTGAAGTCACGATAAGGCAAGCCTGCCGCATTGAACAGATGCGCGCCGTCGTTCGATCCGACATTGGAGACATTTCCGCTGACGGGATCTACCATGTCGGCAAGCCAGCGCGTCGCGGCGGCCATACATCGATACAAGCGCTCGGAGAAGGCGGCTCCGCCATGGCGTCGGCGCTGCAGCTCGGCGAACACCAGCGTGTCGAGCATCAGTCGGTGGTAGACCGGTGAGTACTGGGCAAACGTTCCATCGCTCATGATCAACGCGGCCACATTTTGCTCGAGTGCCCGTCGGCCACGCTTCTCGAAGCGTTCGGCTTGTCTTGTCAGAGTCGCATCCCCCGCGCTGACACGCTTGAGGTACACACCACCACAATACAAGGCGACGGCTTCTGAGGTGGCGTGGTTGTTCGACTGCCCGGTCGCATAATGCAAGGAGGGCAGTACTCGCTCGAGATGCGTGCGCACGAACCCGGCAATCGCGATATCGTTGGCCGCAGCGTGTCCCTCGAGCAGATCGACGAGGAACAACAGGTGCATGACACGGATCGAAGCCTCCTGCCCGCACTTCCAGTTCGCACCGGCATTCGGTTGATTCTCTTCACACCAGTTGCGGAGCCAGTGCTCGAGGGTTCCGAGCAACTGGCGCTCGCCGTTACGGATCCGCCAGCCGAAACGCAAAGCCCAGTCGAATCGAGAGGGCTCCCAGACGCACTTGATATCGCCGAGCGCTTCGCCAAAATCACTGGTTCGCGACCAGTGGGCGTCCCGACCCTCGACACTGACACCATTGAGATAGTTGGTTGACCAGGCCGGGGCGTCCTCGATCGGATACGCGAAGCTACCGAACAGCAACAGGTTCTCGGGTACCGGCGGTGGCCGGGCATCCCGCTCGAAGAACCAGCGTGCGTCGGTCGTCGTCGGCCACTTGCCGACCGGCAGCGTCCGCTCGAACCAGCCGCTCTTGAGTTGCGCCCGGTAGAACGCCACTCGCGCGACATTGTCCCAGCCGAGACGGCCGAGCGCCGTCAACAGCGGCCGCCTGGAGAGAAGAGACCTGGGCAGGAGAGACATGACGAACTACAGCCAGGAGCGAATGAGCCGGTCCGCTTCTAACGTCGCCCTCGAAACTTCAACGAGTTCATCGAACGGTATGGTAGCGCCCTTGCCGGCGGCGACACTATCGAGATAGTGCTGCACGCAGGCTTCCTGGCCCTTGTCCTGCTTGAACAGCTTGCGCCCTTTGACACCCTGCCAGCCAAACGCCCGGAGTGCCCGGAAATTGTCGATCTGCAGAACCGCATCGTTGGCAAAGACCTCGATGCGCTCCTTCGGGAAGCGGCTACCACCGTTGGCAAAGTACTGAATGGTGCCGATGGATCCGTCCTCGAATCCGAGCGTGATGACGCACTTGTCCTCGACGATCTCGAATGCATCGTTGCGGCCCATCGATCTTGCCTCGACCGAGGTGATGGAACAGCCAGCCAGGTGGCGCATCAGATCGATGTAGTGGCAGGCCTCGCCGATGACCCGGCCCCCGCCCTTCTCGGCAGACTGAACCCACGAATCAGCCGGAATGTGACCGGCGTTCATGGTGAAGATGAAGCTCTTCGGCTCGGCACGCCCTGCCAGCATCGCCTTGACATCCATGACATGCGGTGCAAAGCGTCGATTGAAGCCCACCATCAGACAGTTGCCCGGTAGTGTTTCAACCTTGCCGGCACTGTCGACGACCCGTTGCAGTTCCGCCTCCGTCAACGCCATCGGCTTCTCGACGAAGACTTGCTTGCCCGCCTCGAGCGCGCGTACCGCGTATTCCGCATGGGTGTCGTGTCGTGTGGCCACGACAACCACATCGACCGAATCGTCGGCGAGCACGCTGTCGATATCGGTGCTTGCAGAGGCAAAACCGAGCGCCTTGCCGTGGTGTGCCGCACTGACACCCTTCTGCGAGACGATCTGACGAAGATCGGCGCCTGCGGCACGGAAAGCGGGAATGAGGATGCGTGAGGCGTAGTTTCCAGCACCAACGAAGGCCACACCGACCTTTCCGGATAGAGCCGCTGTGGTGCGTGTGGGCGAGACCGGTACCTGACGGTCGCGCAGATGCTCGCCCTCCTCCTGGTCGTAGTCGATGATGATGCCGAGCGCGGTGGTGCTCGAGGCAACTTCCTCATAGGCCTTCTGCGCATCCGCCAGATCGTAGCGCTCCGATATCAATGCATCGACATCGAGACGGCCGTCTGCCATCAGCTGCAGCACGGCGTCGAAGTTGCGTTGTGCCGTCCAGCGCACGAACCCGACCGGGTAGTCATTGCCCTGCTCTTCGTAGAAAGGATCGTAGCGTCCTGGTCCGTACGAGCACGACACCTGGAATGACAGCTCCTTCTCGTAGAAATCACTTCGGCTCAGTTCCAGCCCGGTGACGCCGACGAGCACGATGCGACCACGCTTGCGACACATGCCGGCCGCCTGTCGTACAGGATCAGAACTTTTCGTCGACGCGGTGATCAGGACGGCATCGACACCGTCGACGGAGGCTCGTGCCAGTACTTCCCGGACCGGATCCATGCCTTCCTCGAGCACGATCGCGCTGGCGCCGTAACTCTCCGCCAGTGCCGCCTTGGCCGCATCGAAATCCACCCCGATGACATGGCAGCCCTGGGCGCGTAGCAGTTGCACAGTGAGCAGGCCGATCAAACCGAGACCGATAACGACGACCGTCTCGCCAAGCGCAGGTGCCGCGAGGCGGATACCCTGCAGGCCGATGGCGCCGACCGGCGCGAACGAAGCGGCCTCCATCGAAACACCGTCGGGAATGCGGGCGACGAGATTTCGTGGGACACAGACGACTTCGGCATGCGGACCATTCGAAACGACCCGGTCGCCGATCGCGAAGTCACTGTCGACCGATTCGATGACGACGCCGGCAGAACAGTAGCCCATGGCCAGCGGTTGCGCGAGCTTGCTCTTGACCGCATCGAGCGTCGCGCCGACACCGTCGGTGCGCGCCTTGTCGAGCACCATGCGCACCTTGTCGGGCTGTTGTCGAGCCTTCTGCAGGGGATTCGCCTTGCCGAAACCGACCAGCATGCGCTCGGTTCCCAGCGAGATCAGCGACGTCCGGGCACGAATGTTCACATGCCGCCGGGGACAGGTTGGATACGGTATTTCAGCGACAGTGGTCGCGCCGGTGGAGAGGTCTTGCAGAATCTGCTTCATCGACGGTGTAAAGCTCCTTGTCTGTCGGTTGGCGGGTCGAGCAACCCGAGTCGAGCAACCTTGGCTGACCGGTTTTGGAGCGCGAGTGTACTCTGCAAGCCCGCTACCCAAGTGTGACAGCGCCACACTTCGACAACATCGGCGAGTGGGTAAAGGGACTTCATTCCATTGCCTGCGCGATCGGGAAGCCCTCACGAGCTGGTGCTCGTGGCCGCTATCTTTTATGAGCACTGCGTCGCTTTGCTGCTCCGGAGTCGGAGTTTATCCCGGTGAGATACCGTAAATCGGTGAACAGATGTCAGAGATCCTGTCCAGTCCGCATGCGTGGCATACCGTAGAATACGCGACCGCCCACTGCTCGCGCAGTCAATCCTTCGGGTACACGGCCTCCGCATGCCCGGCCTTCGGGTGCCCCGCCGACACCCTCTCTGCCGTGCCACGTTCTCGCCATCCCGAACGATGAAAATACTGGTCGTCTCTCCGACGCTGAGTTCCTATCCGTTTCTCAGGCTGATGTGCCTGCGTCTGGTCGAACTCGGGCACGATGTTCATGTGGCCGCGGCCGGTTTCGCATTCGGCGAAGACATCGATCTGGGGGCCGGTGTCTCGTATCACGATGTGCCCATGCCGCGAGGCGCAAACCTGCTGACGCACCTGCGCGCCGCCCGGGAACTTCGTCGACTCGTCGATGAGCTGCAGCCCGATCTCGTCGATGTGCACTACTCGGCAGCCATGCTGAGCGCTGCCCTGGCGAGAACGTCTGCCTGGCCAAGAACCACTGCCATCATCCAGGGCCTCCGCTTCCCGACCCTGAGCGGACCGCGCGGCCACGTCGAGCGAATCGTGGAGAGCTGGGCAGCACGCCGCATGGATGAGGCCGTCGTATTGACCGCCGACGATCTTGAAGCGCTGGAACAGAACGGTGTTACCAATGCCTCACTGCTCGAATCCTGCGGATTCGGCTGTGATATCGAGCGCTTCGACCGCGACCGCTTCAGTGCGGCAGACAAGGCCCGGATTCGTGCAGACCTCGGCCTGGCGCCGGATGAGTTCGTGGTGATCTACGTCGGCCGCTTCGTGGCGTTCAAAGGCTTCGACGTGACGGTACGGGCGTTCGACTCGGCACGCTCACGCGCAGCGAACGTGCGTCTGCTGCTTTGTGGTGTGCCGGACTCACTGCATCCATCGGGCCTCAGCGACGCAGAAGCGCAAGCCCTTGAACAAAACGAGCAGGTGCAGCGGCTCGGCTGGGTCAAGGACATGGAACGCGTACTGGTCGTTTCTGACCTCTGCGTATTTCCGAGCACGCGCGAAGGCATGCCTGTCAACCTGATGGAAGCGTCGTCGATGGGCGTGCCGATCATCACCTGTGACTCCCGCGGCTGTCGGGAGGTCGTGCGTCATGGTGAGAACGGACTGGTCCTGGCACCGCGCGATCCTGAAGCGCTGGCCGACGCGATGGTGGATCTGGTCGACGACCGGGCACGCCTGCAAACGTTGCAGGATAATGCGTTGGCCTCGAGAGCGCGTTTCGACCGGCGTCACTTTGTCGATGAGCGCGTCGCCGCGATGATCGGAGGCCAAGCGGCAACACCCCAGGGAAGGGTCTGATCCATGGATGAGTACGGGCACATCGGCTTTTTCGAGAAGGTCTCCATCGCGAGTTTCATCGCCTTCCTTGCCTCGCAAACCTACAAGGCGCTCGTGCCGGAATACCTCGGGATCGGCATCGACGCCACCCTGCTGACCGCGATCATCTGCATCGCCTCCTTTCTGTTGTCGATGATCGGCAGGAATCCCTTTCGGCGACACCAGTTGCCTGTGCTGGGTTTCCTGGCCCTGTACCTGTTCATGATGCCCGTCGTGTCGCTCAGCTATGCCGATTTCACCAAGGAATACACGAGCTACAAGGCAACGGGTGTTTTCACCCTGACACTTTTCGCGGCGACAATGCCTGTCTTTCAGGTCATCGATCCCACGCGCCTTCGCTTCTTTCTCAAGTCATTCTTCTGGATCGCCGCCATCGCGGTGGGCGCGGCAGAGCTCGAAGCAATTTCCAGGGGCATGTTGCAGGCGGTCAATTTTCGCGTTGAAGGCTTCGGTGTCAATGTCATTCTCTTGAGTCGCATTGCTGCCGGCTGCGTGCTGCTGGCCTTCCTGCAGCTCCGTGCCCGTGACCCGTTCATCAGCCGTTCGGTCAGCATCACCGTCATGTGCCTGCTTGTCGTCGCCGCATTGATCACGGCCTCGCGCGGCCCGTTCTACGGCATGATCCTCATCATCCTGCTCTTCGGAAGTACTAACGGTGGCAGCGGTAGCAGCGTGAAGACGCGTCTGATGCTGCTCGTTGTCATTGTCGCGGCGATCGCCTTCGTGCTGCCCTGGGCAACCCAGTTCCTGCCGGAACAGTCTGCCGAGAAAATAACCGACGCAAGTTCCGGCGTGCGTTCCGACATGTGGCTTGAAGCCATTCGCATCATTGTCGCTAACCCGAGTGGTGTCGGCTTTGCCGAATACTCGAGCTACACCTCGGTGGTTGCCTACCTCGGGCATGACTATGTGCACAATCTCGTGCTCGAGTACTTCATCGAGACGGGCTACCTGGGTGGCGCCTTGCTACTGGGCATGATGCTTCACCTGTTCTGGGTGCATCGGCCTTCGATGTCCTTCTCGGACACGTACACGCAAGTGCATCTGTTGATGCTCTACTTCTTTCTGCAGGCCTTGCTCAGTGCGGACATGAATGGCAACAGGCTGTTCTTCGCCTTCGCAGCTATCGGACTTCTGAAGCCTTACCTGTTCGGACAGATGGGCCACGACGCTGCGAGTTCGGAAACGGCTGACAAGACAGCCGGATCGTCGCCCGGCGAACGCGATACAACCGGGGCACTGCAAGCTGGCGGCGTGCCGGCAAGCTCTATCGAGGCAAACCGATGAAGGCCTCGCCTCGAGCGCTCTGGTGCGCGCTGGTCAAGACTCGCTTCCGACTGCTGACGTGCGGAAATTTCAGCGCAGGTACCGGTTTCATGTGTGGCCGCAGCTGTACTGTCAGCCGGAAGAACCGCGTTGCCATCGGCGATCATTTTTTCATGGGCAACTTCTGTCATCTCGCGGCCGATCTGACGATCGGCGACGACGTCATGTTTGCGTCCTTCGTGTCTGTTGTCGGCGGTGATCACCGCTTCGACGACATCGAGACGACAATGCGGATGTCGGGCCGGGCAGAATTCCTGCCGACCACGATCGAATCGAATGTGTGGGTCGGTCACGGTGCCATCATCATGCACGGCCTCACGATTCATAGCGGCGCGGTCATTGCCGCCGGCGCTGTCGTGACCAGTGATGTTCCGCCAAATGCCATCGTCGGTGGCAATCCAGCCCGCCTCATCCGCGAGCGACACGGCACCAGCTGATACCCGAAGCTCCCCGGTCGTCGCCGCGGCGAAAGTCAGCGACGACCGGGTCAAGACACTTTGGCCTGGATCAGTTCGACGGTGAGAACGAGTACACCGCACCGGACGAGGTTGTCGCATTGCCCGGGCCGTCTTCCTTGAGTGCACCGATGAGCGCATAGTCGGCACCCAGTGCGACGTGTACCCCGAAGAAGTCCCCGGGATCGCCGTTCGAGGAAAGCAGCTGCTGCGTCTCACTCCAGTCGCCGTTCGCATCCGGCTCGTAGATGAAGGCAGTGCCTGTTTCTGCACCATCGGTGTCGTTGAGATACGCGCCGATCAAGGCCCGATCACCAACCAGCGACAACGTTCGGGCGAACCGGTCATTGGTCACGGCAGGCGTCGGTTCGAGCTTCTGTATGTCGACCCAGGTGCCGCCCGTGAGCTCGTACAGGTAAGCTGCACCCGCATTGGCGGTCGAGCCGTCGCCACGATCACCATAGGCGCCTACCAGTACCCGATTGCCGTCGAGCGACAAGGCCTTGCCGAACTGATCGGCCGATTGCGCACCGGTTGCACCGATCTTCGCCTCAGAGACCGCGGTACCGCTGGTTCCGAGTTCGTAGATGTATACCGCACCGGCGTCGGCGACATCGTCGGTCGAGCCGCCGACCGCCGCACGTGCTCCGACGACGGCGCGTAGTCCCTGCAGATCGACTGCACTGCCGAACTGGCTGCCGGCCGTACCGTCACTCGGTACCAGTCGATCGGTCTGCACCCAGGTTCCACCCTGCCGCTCGAAAAGATAGGCAGCTCCGGGCGAAGCCGTCGAATCGCTTGCCGCGGCACCGACCAGGGCACGATCACCATCGATCGCGACCGAAATGCCGAACTGGTCGCTTCCGACAAGCTCCGCGGGTATGAGCAAGGCGGCTTCGAGCCAATCACCGTTCGCCTGACGCTCGTAGATGTAGGCAGCACCTGCACCCGATGTGCTCGAGGTGAGTTCATGCCGGAACGAACCTACGATCGCACGTTCGCCATCGACATCCACCGCAAAGCCGAAGCCGTCATTCGCCGCACCATCGGAAGGCAGCAACTTTGTCGGCGCACTCCAGGCACCGCCACTTGATCGTTCAATGATGTACGCCGCACCCGCATTGGAACCCGCCTCATCGTCACGGTAAGCACCGACGACAGCACGAGCCGCATCCAGACCTACCACGATGCCGAACTCGTCACCGACATCAGCATCGGTAGCAGTCAGCACGGCCTCTTCCACGAAACACGGGGCCGTACCCGAGCACGCCGGTAATCCCGGATCGGTAACGGTCACGAGCACCGTGTCCGCACCGGTTGCACCTTCGTTGTCAGTCACCGTCAGCGTTACCGTCAAGGCACCTGCCGCCGTCGGCGTCCAGACAACCGACTCGGTCGTGCCGATCACCGCGTTCTGATCATCCCGCCATTCCCAGCCGGTGACCGTACCGTCGTCCGTGCTCGCCGATGCATCCAGTGTCACCGTCGCACCCAGATCGATCGCCTGGTCAGCGCCGGCATCGGCCACGGGTGCCGCGTTCGTGCCACCAGCCGTTCCACCTGACAAAGCAACGTCATCAATACGGAAATCCCCGCGTACTACCAGACCCTGCACTGACAGCAGCACATTGCCAGGCTCACCCGCTTCAAGGTCCGCCGCCAGGTCGCGCTGGATGGTCACCCAGGTGTCCGACACGGTCGCCGTGCCGACGCCACTGAAGATGTAGCTCGAACCGATCAGGCCACGATCCTCGTCACGCGGCTCGTACAGCAGATAGCGGAAACCGCCCTGCGTACGCACTGCCACATAGATCGTGTACGTCTCCGAGGCGCGGATCCTGAAGGACAGCTGATCGCGCGTCGTATCGTCCCAACCGCCATTGGTCGCGCTGGTTCCACCCAGTTGGTAGGCATTCGAGCGGCCACTGCCAGCGAACTCGATGACATCGCTCGACAACGACGTGTCGTTGACGATCGACACCGTCGCACCGGCAGGATCGTTGTCGATGACCGTCCACTCGTTGGTCGAGCCGTCCTCGTACACGACCGTCGAGCCCGATGTTCCGCCCGGGTCCGTTACCGTGACGACCACCGTGTCGGTGCCCGTTGCACCGTCGTCATCGGTGACTGTCAGCGTCGCTGTCAGTGCACCGGCTGCCGTCGGCGTCCAGGTAACGGCCTCGGTCGTGCCGATCACTGTGTTCTGGTCATCCCGCCATTCCCAGCCGACCACGTTACCGTCCGTGTCGCTGCTACCCGAGGCGTCCAGCGTCGCGCTCTGCCCCAGATCGATGGCCTGATTCGCACCCGCTTCCGCCGCCGGTGCGGTATTTACCGTGCCCTGGTCCGTCACGGTCACGACCGTGGTGTCTGTACCCGTTGCACCTTCGTCGTCGGTAACGGTCAGCGTCACCGTCAGCGCACCGGCTGTCGCCGGCGTCCACGCGACCGTTTCGGTCGTACCGATCACGGCATTCTGATCATCCCTCCATTCCCAGCCGGTGACCGCGCTGTCGTCCGTGCTGCCCGACGCATCCAGCGTGACTGTCGCACCCAGATCGATGGCCTGATCCGCCCCTGCTTCCGCCACTGGCGCAGCGTTCGTGCCGCCGGTGTCGGCAGTCGCGAGTGCAACGTCGTCAAGGCGGAAATCTCCGCGAACTACCAGACCCTGTACTGATAGCAGCACATTGCCAGGCTCACCCGCTTCAAGATCAGCCGCCAGATCGCGCTCAAGGGTCACCCAGCTGTCTGACACGGTAGCCGTGCCAATGCCGGTAAAGATGTAGCTCGTACCGATCCGGCCCCGGTTCTCGTCTCGCGGCTCGTAGAGCAGATAGCGAAAACCACCCTGGGTCCGCACCGCTACATAGATCGTGTACGTCTCCGAAGTGCGAAACTTCAGCGACAACTGATCCCGTGTCGTATCGTTCCAACCGCCATTGGTCGCGGCGGTTCCGCCCAGTTGATAGGCGTTCGAGCGGCCAGCGCCGGCGAATTCGATCACATCGCTTGACAGCGCCGCGTCCGTGACGATCGATACGGTCGCACCGGCAGGATCGTTGTCGATGACTCTCCACTCGTTCGTGGAGCCGTCTTCGTAAACGACCTCGTCGGCATGGACGTTCGAGCAGAGCAGCGCAACCGACGCGAGTCCGATGCCAAGGAGTCTCCTCAATGAGCTCCTGTCTTCTACATCGAAGAATGTGCAAGCCATTGCAGTACGTTCTCCAGAGAACTGTGTTCATTGCTGTTGACCTGTCGAGAGTGCGTCATTTGATGCACGTGCGACCGGGTCAAGCGTCAACTATTGTAATGAACCTGCGCCTTCCACGTCTCATTCCGCGTGGCAAGGTCTTTTTCTCTTACTGCAATT
>Ga0209186_1001272_pt1 | contig 18973 bp, 25 predicted proteins | sample SidtaG_FD_187426 | JGI IMG/M metagenome (GOLD analysis project Ga0209186, IMG submission 187426) | Marine algal microbial communities from Sidmouth, United Kingdom - Sidmouth_Male2 metaG (SPAdes) (version 2) | ecosystem: Host-associated > Algae > Red algae > Unclassified | place: Sidmouth...
GGGGGTGGTCAGGATAGCAGGGCTGGGTAGCGTGTGACGGACATGGAGGAGGCAGGAGTGGGCCGGGAAATAGGGGCGATCCGCGAAGCACACGGGCTTTTCCGTCTGGCGTGAAGTCGTGGTCGGTCGGTCCCACGGCAGGCGATTGGCGAGACAGCGATGCATCGGGCGACACATGCACGTCCGGGTGGAGGATAGTAATCTGTCATCGACGAGCGCCGACTGGTCTCTTGGTTTTCTCGCCCGAGGCTTCCGCGGTTCGACAGTCGAGCTTCCCACTCATCTGTTCATTTCGCCCGGTGGGGTCGTGAGTTTTGGATGCGGACGAAATTTTACACGCACACGTCCAGGCAGAAAAAAACAGAGAAGAGCAAGCCACGCGACAGTGACAGTCCCCATGCGGATCTCGCGGACAAACTGCTTCAACACAGAAATCACGGGAAGAGCGTGAAGACCAGATTCCCGCGCACACTCAACCAAACTCTCTTCCACCACATCACAAGTTAACGCTCCCGCCGTCACACCCCCGCCATCGAAAAAACGCTTGATGGCGAACAAAGTCAAGGTGTCGCGTACCTGTGTCAGTATGACAGGATCTGTCTGCTGCGTGTTCTTAATGCCGGCCGTACGCAGCTGCGCGCCGGACCACTTGAAGAATGGGTTGGCCGACCCGAGCACCTCGGTCATCTCGTTGCCGCCGAGCGACACACCAACCTTCTTCGGCACGCGCCCCATCGCCGTGTTCAGCACCGGGGTGTACTTCCGCTGCACCGAGAGCGCCGAGTGGATGCGCGCATGCGCGATGCGCGGTACCCCGCTAGCACTCCGTCTGCGACAACACCAGGAGGGGGAGGCACGGACGCCGCGGCGGCAGAGTGCGTCGCGTCCAGCACGAAAGCGCCGACGATGCGCGCCGCCGCGCGAGACGCGCCCTCGTCCATCTCTGCTGCTGCACAGGCCTCTGCCGTCCTCGTGCTTGGAGACGACGAAGCGCCGCCCAGCCCTGTCAGGTCCACCAGCTCCGCCTGCGCACCGTGAGTGGAGTGCTCGGTGCAGGTCGATGCGCCGGTAGACCGAATGGCCGCCAGACTCCGTTTGGCGGACGCGCGCCAGTTCTTTTGCTGGCTTGCGGTCAGTAGTAGCTCCTCCATGCACTCGCGCACATGGGCTTGGAGGTCCTGAATGTCAAGCTTTGGGCACACAAAAGTTGGAAGACCCTTTTCAGGGATGGGAGCCTTGATGGAGTACTCAGCATGGCCCTTATGATTGCACTTCGAGTACTCGGTGCTGCACGTTGCGCAGTTTGCCTTCTTGCAAACGCATGGGTGCACCGGTTTCTTGATAATGGGGCAGCATCGGGCGCCATGGTCAGTCAATGCACATCCACGACACTTTCGGGACATAGACACTTTCACTGTCCGGCAAAAAAAAAGAAACGGTTAGCCTCTGAAAGCAAGAAAAGGTGATGCACAAGAGGGAAAGAAGATGAAAAAAAAAAAAACGACGACGACACGACGGTGCGGCTCACCTTCTTGTCTCACTACACATTGGGATCCAACATCAGGAACCGACGACACATACCTTCCGGCGCGGGGGCTTCCGTGAAAGAGACGAGCTCGCGATCCGGGCCCTGTCGACGACGGGTGATTGCGGATCGGCGTCGATCCGTCGTCGCCGTCGGCACCCGTGCCTGTGGTGCACATGCAAGGCGGCCCTGTCGGAATTCGGATCTGATCTCCATGGCCAATGCGGACTTTCCGGTGAAAGCTCGTACTTGACAGGCCCGAAAAGACTCGAAATAGCGTTAACTTTCGTTCGTGATCATCTTGCATTTCGGAGACACTCTGCAACCCTGCACTCTGCAACCGCCCATTTTTGGAGGTCAGCAATATCGAACGAGACCTTTCTCTGCTAAATAGGTGTACGCATGCTCGTACTGCGTGGCCACCCTCTTAGAGGGACTATACGCGTCTAGCGTATGGAAGTTTGAGGCAATAGCAAGTCTGTGATGCCCTTAGATCTTCTGAGCCAAACGCGTGCTACACTGATGAATTCAACGAGTTTCATTTGTTCGTTCTTGGTCGGAAGGCCCGGATAATCTTGTGAAAGTGCATCGTGCTGGGAATAGATCATTGCAGTTTTTGATCTTCAACGAGGAATTCCTTGTAGGCGCAGGTCATCAGCCTGCGCCGAAAACGTCCCTGCCCTTGGTACAGAGCGCCCTTCGCTCCTACCGATTGAATGGTCCGATGAAATGCTCGGATTGTGGCTTGCGTGATGGATCTCCTATAGCGTGCGCCATGAAAAGTTCACTAAATCTTATCATTTAGGGGAAGGAGAAGTCGTAACAAGGTTTTCTAAGGCAACAGAGGTCTCTTGCATCATCATGATTGGCCTTCTGTGGGAAACGCTTACCGCAGCCAGGGGACCTCTTTTAGGTGCTTACAGTTCCCTGGGTCCCCTTACGGAAGATAACGGTGAAGTCGCCCTTACTTCCAAGCAGGGAACTGTCAGGCCCACTGTGCGCGCGCTAGGCGCGCACAGCTCCTTCGCAGGGGCTCGAACCGAATGGTGTTTGTAGCCCAGCCGGGGCCCACGCCATGCTCTCCCAGGTGAATTTAATTTATTGAGCCTCACTGCCACTGACGCATCGCCAGGAGGGGATCAAATCGAAAACTGGGTACTGCTCACCGAAGCCTTTGCAGTCCGAAAGGGTGGCGATCGCGATTTGTCAAGAACAAAGAATCGGCTTGAATGCAAGCAGCGGACTTTTAGTCAGCTGCGACTTTCTCAAATTGCGGGAACACCCTAATGCCGAGAGATTCCGAGGCTCCGTGGACATAAACACGGCGCACAGCAGCAAGGGTAACGCCCCTGCGGATGGTAACAACTCTCTCGGATTTGTGTCTTTACAAACAAGACATGGGCAATCCGCAGCCAAGCTCCGTTTCCAGGCAGACATTCTGGCAGGTGGAGAAAGTTCACAGAGTGTAAGGGAAGGGGTATTTTTGCCAAAACGGCAGAGCGTGCTTAAGAGACAGTCGGTCCCCTGCGAAAGCAGTGTTCCGTGGAGGACGGTGTCCGCGAAGGCGGTTACCTGAGAGCCTCAGGAGTTCCATGAGGGATGGGTAGTGTCTCAGATGTCGAAACGAACACAACCTTCCGTAGGGGAACCAGCGGAAGGATCATTCACAAACTGTTGAGAACACACACACATGCGAAACGGTTGAGACACCTCTTTTTCTATAATGACACCTCGTACACATTGCTTTCTAAGAACTTAGACCTTGCTGCGCAGTTGGTGTCGTTGGCAACTTTACTTTTCCATTACCCCCTGCGGCGCGAAAAGGACGAAAGTCCTGGGTCTTGCCGTTATCAGAGTGGAAGCGGGGGTGCTGGCACCCCTTGTTTCAACTCTGCTACAGCTGGTAGGATCTAGTAGATATAATAGGGCTGTTAACATAAGCTCTTACGTTATCTGAGATAAGAGCTCTTATCCGCCTGACATAAGATCGCACCATGGAAGGCTCTGTTATCCTTATCCTTATAGGCCCCAGACATTCAAGTGCAATTACTTTTTACAAGTGTGAAACAAGTGTAAAGTCTTGTGTGATCAAGTTTTCTCGCCAAGTGCTGCACTTGTGTCGTCACTTCGTGCTTTCTCAGAGACGATGGCTTCTCGTCGATTGTCACGCGCCGCAGCGTGTTGTCACTGCGCGTTCATCGGTGTTTTCTCCGTTCCTGCCCATCCCCGCCTCCTCCTTCCTGCTCTGTGCGACAACACCATGGCGCCCAAGCAGCAGCCTACCGTGCTTATCCGTCTCACCAACAAGGAGCGGATGGCCGTTTACGCCGTCTTGGTCAAGTACGAGGAGGAGTCCGAGGAGGCAGCTCCCTGGCAGCTGCGCGGGGACGCACAGTCGAAGACCTACAGCGAGCTGTGCATTATGGTCCGCCCGCATTTACGCCAAGTCATCCGCGACCAGTACACGGGCGAAAAGCTTAAGGCGCTCGTGGAAAGCAACCATAAGGAGGCCGCCAAGGTGTGTCGATCCGACGGCGGAGAGTACGACGCCGCGGACGAGGAGCAGGTGGCGCACTGGAAGAACATGGATGCGATTACACGCTCGCTGCAGGCAGACGTGCGCACCGCGAGTCGACGCGCGAGCAACTACGCGCCAACACCCTGAAGGCCAAGAAAAAACGCAAGACGGAGCAAGGCAAGAAGCAGGACTTGTACAACAACCGCAAGAAGAAGGCCAAGAAGGAGGCGCGACGCGCTCGCAACGAGACGCTTCGGCACCAGTATTGGGCGGACCAGCAGATGTACCAAGCCCAGCACACCGCAACCGCTTCGGCTCAGCACGGGAGGGTGCTGACGAGCCTGTTCGCCAGGTCTATCGGCACGCCGCAGGTGGAGATTGATGCCATGATGGCGTCAATCCCGGTGGTGCAAGATGCAGCCCCGCCCCCCACGCCTCCTGTGTTTTTGCAGATATCGGACGACAGCAGCGACGAAGGCTCAACCTCATCGGCAAGCTCAAGCGCCGGCAACGGCGGGGCGAGAGCAGGAGTGGGGGTGGGTGCAGCTGGTGGGGCGGGGGCGGTAGCGGGAGCTGGAGCAGGGGCGGGAGCGGGAGCAGGGGCGGGAGCGGGAGCAGGGACGGGAGCTGAAGCTGGGGCGGCGGCAGGGGCGAGCTCGGGTTCGAGCTAGCGATCCGATGTGATCATCTGGTAAGAACGGACTGCCTCAAAGTGAGCCTGAGAATGATGCTCCAGGCAACAATGTACACAACCAAAAGCAGAAGAACATGTAGCTGCTGTGCCAGCCAACACAACAAACACTAAGTGGTCACTGGAAAAACCTGCAACTCACCCTGTGCGCTGATATCGAGCATGACCTCGACGTTTTACGCAAGCAGACACGCATCGCAGAGTCAAACCAGTTGAGCAAAACAATTGCGCAGAAAGAATATAGGTTGCGGTCAACGCCTCTTTTATGTCCGACATGCATGTGGCTGTAAAACGGGGGGACCAGCTCAAAATCGTTTTCTGACAACAGAAGCATGCTCTACGGCCCTCTTTCACCCAGAAAAGTCGCGGGGGAGCTCCCAGCTTGGTGGCTTGTCGCAGACTGACACCCCCTCCCACGTTTCGTGTTTGTTCGACGGTCATAAAAAGAGATAAATGACCATAACTCTGGCTGTGTTTGTCCGTTCGAGACATTCATGGGCGCAATCTGTAGCGCTCGCTGATGCGCATCACAGCATCCAAACAGGTCAGCAAAACAATTGCGCAGAATGAAGATAGGTCGTGCTCAACGCCTGTTCTACTTCTGGTGTGCACGCGGCACCTGGAAAAACAAACACTGTGGATGTTTGAGTCTTTTGGCGGCTTTATTGCCGCCCGCGCGCTGGGGGATAGAATATAGCGGGACAGGACCTGATGTGGTATGGTTGTTCTTGCGACCGTCGTGTTTTGGATTGCGACTAGCACGGTAGTGACCAGGAAGGATGCTTTAACTTTACGAGAAAAGAAGGCGGGCGGTATTGTAGTCGTGAAGGTTTGCGAGCTAGCGGTGTAACGGCACGATTCTGTCACTGCTTTGCTTCCACCGCCAGTTACAGAGCATGCAGCACAACTCAAAAGTGGGTGCAAAGAGCTCAGGCTCGTACGACCACCGACCCAAAAACAAACGAAAACGGTTCTTCACGTCACCAATGCCCCACTCGTGGCGGATGCGACTTCGGCGGATGTCAGTGTTCCACGCATCCCGATCCACACCCGTCTCATCAGCGTTCCTACGAAAAGGGCAGACCAGCACCCGACTGGGGCCAATAAAGCCCGTGTCACCAATGGCGTGCCGCTCGCCGTCGAAGTAAGTCGCTGGAGACAGCTGCGGACCTGTTTGGGTGAGCAGCCGCCGTTCGTGGCAAGAGCCCAGAGCGCAGACGTCCACCCGCACAATCAAGCCAAACACATCCACCCATACCAAAACCGAAAAGCAATGGAAGTGGTGGTGCCCGTCGTAAGCTCGGAGTTGCTCTTGAGCGTCCGAAGGGCGCCATCGACGCACTTTAGTGCCGTCCACAAAAATGATGCCTGAAGGGAACCCATTCACCAGGCCCTCCATTTCCTTCCGCTCCGCCGAAGACGGCCACACGATGGGACAAGCAACCATAAGTGTGTCATGCAGGGCAGACACGCAGTGGGAAAAATAATTACTCACTGTGGCCACCGACACACCAAAGCCAAAAGCAACAAGACGGAGAGAGAGTGCCCCCTCGTCGCCCCCCCGCAAGAGCACGAATGTCAAAAAAATGATTTCAACAGTGGAGCACACCCGGCGACGAGGGCGGCGCGCCTGGTTGTTCTCCTCCGAGTAGCACAACCGCGGATCCATAGGCATCTCGACGCGCTCCCGAGCAAGCTCCAAGATAGCGTCAAACTCCTCGCGCGTAAAGCCACATAACGTCTTAAACAGCGTGGGGTCGTGGTGACCACGCACGGCGGCGTACTGCTGATGACCCCCAACCCGAGTTTGGGGTCGCCGCATGCCGACAAGGGCAACACCACGGCCGGGGCCACCGTCATCATTGGCCGTGGGTGCGGCATCAGCAACGGGGAGGGGGTGGGTGAGCGAAGAAAAGTGTTGGATGGTGGCGAGGGAAGAGCGCGACGTGCGCTGCGTCTACAAAAATGAATTCAACAGCATGAATCTCCGCGTGGAGTCGCTCACGGGGGGGCGTGGCGCGCCAGCAAAGCCACGGTTGTCGCCCATGTGGAAAGATAACGTCAAGAACGGGAAAACGGCGGGGGCTTCACAATGGACGACGCCGCGCTGCCCTCGCAGCTGTGCGGCGGTGGAAACACTGCAGAGCACAACGACCGCCGAAGACCGTATCAAAATACACAAGGATTTTGTTAATTCCGTCGAAACAGCTCGGCATGCATCCGAGATCTAGTTGAGATCAAAGAGTTTCAGTCCGGCGCCATGACAACAAATCTAGAAGTACCAAGAACTTGTTTTATTGCGTTTACGTCTTAAGTTAACAGCGCGGCGATGCATTTCGCTCATGAGGCATTTTAACGGATAAGGAGGCGTATGGTGCGTGTCCCAAAAATGAGACATCGCGGTTTTCGCTTTTTTTCTGGGCCCACTGGCCTTCTGCAGCGGTCCGATGATGTAATGTGACCCACTCGGACCCTCTGCGTTGCCAGAACGGCCCCTGACAGTGTTAGCAGAGGCGGCACATCCTCACGTGTCATGGGGGCAAGTGTCATTCCTTGCAGCTTGGACAGGTGACGATCACGCCCCCCAATCAAATGCACGGATACTAGGGCAGGCTTGTGCTGACAGTTTGTGCACGAAGAAAAGGGCACCACCTTCCCAATAAGAATGTGAAAAAGACCGCCATGTAGCCCCCTGTGAAGAAAACACGATTTGGGACACCCCTCATCGAAGCTCCAGTTAGCACATGAGCTTAGGCGTTGCAAACCTGTAACCCCAAGAACCTGAAAAAGACTGGCTCCAAGATCGGAGTTAGCTGAGAGGTCCACAGAACAGGGCCCACAGGCAGGTACTAAGGAGTTGTCAGGCAAGAACGTCTCGGGAGAGGCTCTTTCCATGGAGGCCAGTTGAGAATTTTCTCGTACCCCACCCCGCCTGCCACCGTGCAGTGATGTGTCAGTCTTCCAGAAAACGCGCATGTCTCATTTTTGGGACACGCACCATAACAGCCTTATGTTAACAGCCCTAATAACCATATACAACTCTTAACGGTGGATATCTCGGTTCTCGTAACGATATAGAACGCAGAAAACTGCGATACGTAATGCGAATCGGTTCCACAGAACGAAGGTGCGATGCGGCGCCGTCGGCTGAAGTCGCCTTTCTTGACGCGATGCTGCGGCAAATAAGAAAGAAGACATGACACATTGTGCTCCTGCTCTGACCTTTTTGCGAGCCGCAAGTTCAATCACACACCGATCTCAAACCCGGTATATGCGGGATGTGTGGAGGAAACCGCCTTGACTCGGATGACGCGACCTCGCGGCCGGGGCTAGAGCGGGTGGGTCGCGAGTTCCCACGTAGCGCTCCCCAGAGGGGGGTGACGTGTGGCGCCCCCTCGGGTGGGTGCCAAGTGTGGTCCCCGACCACACACGTAACACCCCCCCCTGGGAAAGTGAGTGAAGGAGCATCGCCTGATCAGGCCCCCCTGAGGGGCCTGACACAGACGAACGGGGCCCAAGCCCCTTCGATCTGGCCCCCCTGGAGGGGCCGGGAAGCTTGTGGAAGCTTCCCCATCAGGGGCGGAACCCGGAACCGAGATCAGATCTCGGTCAACGAAGATATTCCCCAGGGACTTCCACCTGAGAGTTAGAAAATCTGGAGTCTAAGTCCGTTGGGATTCAGAGCGACTTACAAGTCCTGGCTGACCCAACAATTTATGGGCCAGAGATCTCTTCCCGTGGAAGAGTGTTCTTTGATCCGTGGCAGGGGCCACCGGAGGCCGCTGTTCCAGGACCGTGGCCCGCTGGGCACCGGTCCCCCAATGACCGTTCTCGTGGGTTGGGCTCGTGCGCGTTTTGCTTCTCCTGAGGGTATATGGGTGTGAGCTCCTGGGTCGGCTTGCTTCTATGAATGAATCAGGGTTTCTTTTGCGTTAGTTCCGGCGTTCAGGTGCGCTCCGCGCCCTGTGATCCAGGCGTTCGTGCTCTTTCTCCTTTGTGTCGCTCCACATCCTGTGCTGGGTTTTCTGACGGGGTCTTGCCTCGTCGGCTTTGCGGGAAGAAACTACGACAGGCTGACGTCTGCTGCAGGAGGAAGGTATGCCAAAGGCAGCACGGAGTGCCTCTTCTTCTCCAGAGTAATGGACGCGTACGCACCGTACAGGCCCATGACATTATCTCGTCGGGGCTTGTGGACCGCGTCCTCGTCACGATATTGTACAACGATACATACATAGCGTACGGATCCTTTTCTGGTACAGACAGTGACGGCTTCTCTGCCGCTTGTAGCATCTTGAGAGGCTCTGACCAGGGCAGCAGGCACCACGCGCCGGGCTCTTCGCCATCAGGCTCCATTGGAGTTGCAATGTACACAATTCCTGCCCGCACAAATCGGAGAGTGAATAAGCCGCCCTCCGAGAAGCATTCCCGCAGATGAGGAGGGATCACAGATTTCGCCCTCAGCGTGAAACATGCCATGAAGTCACCAACTCGACGCGCATCTGGTGGAGCATACGAGCCCGGGCTGAGAGTTATTTGACCGAGCTCCGCGATGCCAGTGCTCTGCAGCGTTGCAGTGATCTGCAGCGATGCTGTGCAGTCGACAGTCCCCACGCAACCGATAGTATACAGAGTGCCACATAGCCGGAAGCCCTTCCTAGCGTTAAAGTGTGATGGGTCTCGTGCAACAACTGTTTGAAAAAACACCGCTGGGTGCTCGAGCTTTCCAAGTCGTGCGTCCCCAGACTGGTGGAAAATCGATGCGGTGGCACCGTCAGCGAAGTCTCTGTTATTGTGGTCGGAAAAGGGAGCGTTGAAGACGCTGCAGTCTGATAATCTGCGGGGCTCTTTGCCTTTCCCTATAGATACGTAGCGAGAGGTTCTCACCTCTTCAACGGGTGCAGCGAAACGCATCATCTCCTTTCGGATCTTGTGGAGGCGGAAGCGTGAAGGCCACGGTTCCATCGGCTCGAAAGCGTTCTCTGCTTCACGCGTGACGTCTTACTGTCTTTTAGAAACGCAGCAGCGACCAAAGAGTTACCCGAAGCAGACAAACTCGCGACACGAGGAGAAGCTGCCCGCGGGCTGCTCCTCATCAGAAGAAAATTCCATGTCTTCAACTCCGCTCCAATCAGCCACGCCGTCCGACAAAGCCGATGTGTCCGCGTCATCAACGCCCTCAGAGTCCGAGTCGCTGGCACCCGATAAGGGGAAGCCAACCGGGGTATGAAGGCCTGTGGCACTCGTCGGATCTGTCCTGTGTTTTTCTGCTGTACGAATCTGGCGCGAACGACTCACTGCAGCACCACTCTGCCCAGTAGCCGCTCCCGCGTCACGTTTTAAAGCTATGGGAGCGACATGAGGTAGAAGCGCATCGCTAAAGTTGAAGTAGGCCGGTAGACGCTTTCGTCGCATTTGGCTAGGCATTGTGGCCTGGCAAGTGACTGAGTGGTAAGGAGGTACCTGGAGACAGCCGCAGGCGCAGACAACCGTACTGGCCTTAGCAGACTTCGAAACTGGGAAACGCGACTTGAGACATCGCAAGCGAGGTGTGCTCGCCGCTCTGCCGTCGCCATCTCTCGCTGTAAGGTGCTGCCACCATCAGCAGGCAAGAGATACTGTTCCCGGCTTTTGTTAAGGAACATTCCAGTTGCAATATTTTTATACTTGCCTAGCTCTCAGGTGCCTTTATGTCTTTGAAGACACTTCGACGATCACTTCAGATGTTCACGTTCACACCCCTGAAGCCCTGTCAGCACGGCGCGTGCGCGCCGTGCATAGACACGTGCTAGCCAATGGGAGCGCGTCGTTCTGATCACACCCCAATCACGCGAATGTTTTTAGACCCGAACTGCCCGACAGTGGGATCCCGCGCACGAAGCAGTTACGAGCTAAAACGGGCTCGTAAGGGCATTCGAGCCGAATACGTTCACGTGTGAGAAAAACTTTTTTATCTCGCGCACGTGGACGTGCTTGGAAAGGAATATCACACTTGCGTTTGATGGCTTCCGCAAGAATGATTGGACGAGAGGGCCCATCACGGTTCATCTCTTGGATCTCGGGATGCCAGAAGCGTGCGGTTACACTCTGGTGCTCGAGCGGCGTGGGGCCTGCGCGGTGCAGACGCGTCGCCCACGAAATGCCTGTTCTGATCCCAAACTGCGGGCTCTGTGTTTTCATGTGTGCGTCAAGACAGACGGTGCCGAGTCCCGTGTTTGACCGCGAACTTACAACGATATTTGTGCCGAATCACGTTCACGTCGATCGCCGTGCAGACATGGCCTGAGTGAGCATGCTAGGGGATTGTGTCCGAGGGTATCCGACAATACAGCCGTTCTCGCAAAAACCTCGCACGCCAACTGTTGCACCACTCTTACAAATCGGCCTCTGTGATAGAGATGTGCAAATTACAGCCACGTCGTGCAATTTTCGGAAACTTTTCTGTGTCGCGCTGGAAGGGTCCTGGGAGCGTCACGCCGTAAATTACGATTGCAGCCACGTGTGTGCACCTCGGGAAGAAGATCCGGGTGTGCTGGAGGCGTCTCGGACGCTTGTGGCTGTGCTTCGAGCACACACGCTCGGCTAGACCTCACCCGTCGGCCCTCAGGCGCATCCTAGGCCGTTTATGGCTGTGCCTGGGCGCGGACAGGCCACGTTCAGCCTCAGATATCGGCCAGCAGGGGCGCGCGGGGCGTCCTCTTGGCTGCCTTAATCCCCTTCACGCTGCGGGCACATCCGCGGACGCGCACGCCGTGCGTCTTTGGTGGCGCGCTTTGTCTGCGGTGCTGGTGGTGGGGTGGCGTTTGCTAGGAGGCGGCAAGACTGTTCGCGAGGGTGCAATCGGTCGTCCAGATGCCTCGCTGTGCAACACGCTGACGGCAGTTTCAGAAAAGTACGTGTCATCGTAAATTTACGCTGTTTCCTCTTTCTTTCTTCCACACCACTACTCTGCGACCCCGTGAAGGCCGATTTGTAAGATTTGTGTGACAGTTGGCGTGCGAGGGTTTTGAAAGAATGGCTATACTCTGTATTTTCTTTCCTTTTAAGAGTCGGCGAGACTGTATTTTATGTTCGCACACTTCCCGTCGCACAGGATTTTTCCGAGAGAACGACAGAGGCTCATTCTTGGACCAATAGGGGAAATATCCCGGAACATATCGGGCGTTTTATCCTCCAGCCTGCCACACGTTTATCCCGCAATTCATCTCGGCGGCCATCCCAAGGTCTGTTTTCTTACCTTCGCGCAATCAGGTCTGTGGATGATTCGCTCGTATATCCAATATGCGGCAAATCAGCGCTTCCGTGCTTCATCCGCAAGTCCTTTCGGAGAATGGCCTGGCCATCGCGTCATCCCAAGTTTGGAATCTCCCAAGGGACTACTCATTCGAACGATCCCATGCTTGTCTGAAGCTCACCCGGGGAAATGTTCGAGGATGTCTCCCATCCCATCCTGATGTGAGCCTGAGATCAACCTGGCCAAATCGTTGGGATGGTTCCTCACCTATTTGAATCCGAGCTCCAGAAAGCTGTAAGGAAGAGGCCTCGTCCCACTACGATCTCGGATCGTTGCGTTCAATACGAACGTTTGGTTGAATTTGGTTTGATTGAATGCAACCTTCGACACCCTGCGCGGAAGGGAACGCGCCTCGCCCACAGAGGGAACCTCTGTCAGTCATCCCGCACTAAAAGTACTGTGGTCCCCTCGCCAAGTTCATCATCCTTGAATTTTCGAATGGTATGCCGATGTCGTCAACCCGACCAATCCTACCTAGTGCCGATTACCCTGTTCCAACCGGGCACGTGCTGTACCCCATTCCCAGGCCATCTTCATTGCCTATGTTCCCCCCCCGTCCCTCTTGTGTCCCTGGTCATAGCCACAGCCACCTCTAGCCCCCCGTTCATCCTGTACCTCGCCGCCCTTCCCCACCTCCCAAGTAGCGACCTCGCGTCACGTTCCCCACCAAACCCCAATCCACCAGCGCACACACCACCTTCATCCCCACCTCCGCCGACATCACCGCCACAGCAGAGGGGCGCTGATGCGTGCGGGCTTTGGAGCGTAACGCTCCGAGATGCCCATATTTTTATGCTTCGGTGCGCGAGCAAGAAGCGTGTAGGTGTGCATGGTCGGAGACGCTTGACGGACTGCGGTGGTGGTGGCGGCGGTTGTGGCGGTGTCGCTCCGAGACGCTTGAAGGTCTGCGGTGGTGGTGGCTGCGGTCGTGACCGTATCGCTCCGAGTCATTTCAAGATTCTCGGTGGTGGTTGTGGCGGTCGTGACTTCAGTCGGCTCTGCAGGACAGTGCGGTACGACGCTCGTTGTGCATCCCTGTTGCATGCAAGGGTGACTTCAAGGTCTTGTCCACGATGTCGGGACTGCATCAGAGGAACCGCTTCGTGTCTGCATCTCGCTCGCTGTCGGAAAACAGCGCGTTGGCGTCCTCGTCGCTCGCGCCCCCTTCGTGGCCGCAACCCCGTGCTGCGCCATCTCGCAAAGAATCCCCGAAGGAGCCACAAGAACTTGTTTCTCATACGGAGATGGTACTAGCGGAGTCTGAGAAGACTCTGAGAGAGGCACGGTCTGCGCATGACGAGATGAAGGAGCTGAAAATTCAAGCGGGTCGTGAAAAGAACCTTGTTGGCTACCTGGAGCTGGTGGAGGCTGGCGTCAAGCTGCTCAAGCAAGTTCAAGTTGCGACCGCTGACTTCGAGCGCAAGGGGAATGACGCGATCAAGAAGCGGGCCGCTGTGCGGGAGCTGCTCGCCACGCCTGACCCGTCGTGGGTCTACGAATTCGCGTCAACCGAGCAGTCGGCATCGGACGCAGGAAAGAACGGTGTTGCGAGCGGACCATGCTGCTTCTTTAAGACTACGTTTGATCCCTCTCCTAGTTCTCGCGTAATCGGGGCTTTTGGTCTGCGGTCTGAAGAGCGCACGGAGCGTGGCAGCCCATAGTTGCGTTCAAGGAAGATGTACCGTGTCATCGTAGGCGGCGGTCGAGTGCCTGAGGTCGACACCTCCAAGACGGGTGACACGTTTTCGAACGTCACAGTCACCATCGTGACAGACCTCATGCGACCTGTTTATCGGTCGTACGCTCCAACCAAGGTGACCATCGTCGAGAACCGGACGCTTGTCCATCTCGGCTGCCCGCCAGTCTCTTGCCCAGCTGACTGCATCCCCGACCTATTTTGGATGACGATCGTCAACCATGTGCAGTCCGACGCTGGTGTCATCGAACTCAAGGCCTCGGACGTGTTCGTGTACGCCGGTTTGCAGCAAGTCTCCAAGTATGCGGGCGCTGTGGCGCTCGGCCTCCATCTCGGCGGCGTCGAGTTATCAGGCATCATCATGCCTGCCGTCTGTTCCAATGGTATCTCCGAGCAGCATGTTGCCGTTTACTTGGCTGCCCCGACCCTGTCGGTGCCCGTGGTGCTCAGACCGGTCCTGGACCTGCTCTCCAATGATGGCGTTTCCAGGGCCGAGTTCTTCAGATGCAAGGCCAAGCTGCAGATGGAGAAGTCGGTTTTGCGGCTCGCAGCTGCGTCGTGCACTTCTGCCTTCCTGCTGTTTGCCAACGGGTTGTACCCGCCTGGTCACGACAAGCCGATGAAGCCCGTGTCGGTGGGGGGCGTAGCCCGTTCGCGGCTGCGCTTCTTCATCAAGTCACCGGCCCTCTCCGATCTGGCCTTGGAAGTCAACTTGACGCGTTCTCTTTGCCACATGTTCGACGTCTTGTCCTGCGTACAGCAGCATGACTCCACCAAGGACATCCCCTGCTACCCGCTATGCTTTGCGAAGGGTCTTCAGGCTTAATTGACTTCCCGCAGCTGTCTCGTCTTCGAAAACTTGGTGGCCTTGGGCTACCAATCGGGACTTCCAGGCGACAAGCTCACCGCCGCCATGTTTGTTCGTGCGTTTGAGCGGGTGGTGGTTGAGCTTCACGGCTTCCGCATTGGACATGGTGATCTGTATGCAACCAACTTGTGGTGGCGCTTGGATCCTTCTACACATCAGGTGCTCGTCACGATCGTTGATTGGGATTCGGGATTCTTCCTTTGTGACGGTGTGCCCGAGAATTGGGCGGCAAGGTGGTCGCATACTCCCAAGTGGCGTCTGTACGCACGTATGGTGGGCGATGGGCACCCTGCCGAAGACGCGTGTCGTGCCGCTGACACGTACTTTGTGTCGGTGCTCAAGTTATACCTGCAAACGCAGCGGTGGGACAAGTGGCTACTGCTGGCAACATCTAAGGACCCGAACTTAGACCTCAAGAAGCTTGTGTGGGACGACAACTGCATCAACCGGCTGTCCTCTCCCGGGGATGAATGCTGCGACATGCACGCTGCGTTGGGGCATTGAAGTAAGGGGATTGGCGCTTCTTTAATGCGTGAAACGAGGAGATGAGGGGCGATCGTCAAGTGGGATTTGTGCCAAGGGATTCAGGGGGGCGCACGTCGGCGTCACAGCGATGCCCCGCCACATCGTGGTGTCCGCACAATGGGGGGGGAAGACCGCGCGCAACGGCGGCAACGGCGGGGGCGGCAGCGCAGAGGAGGTGCCAAACGTTGCCCGTCGCTTTCCCGTATGACGGCGGCGACCGAACGCCGTGGCCACGGTCGCTCCGTGCCGACTGCGCGTGTGACGGACGTGAAGGCGGCGGCGCTCCGCCACCACCTGGCGCTCGCCGTTGGGTTGGATGTGGGCGACCCGCCCGATGCCGAGGCGGTGGTGGGTGCCCTCTTCATGGACGGCACCGTCGTTGGCTCGACGGTCGTGGCGGCCGATGCTGCGGGCGCGCCCGTCGCCCCGCCTGCCGTGGGTGGCGGCGGCTGCCCGACCTTTGTCGCCGCCGCGACGGCAGGTTTGGCGTTGGCGGACGCCGACACGGAGCTGCTGTCGCCGCCTGACGACCCCGCGACGGCGTCGACGGCGCGGCCGCCGGTCGCCACCTACATGGTGACGCTGTTGGCAGAGGAGCCGCCTTCAACGCCCTCCGTTGCGGTCGTCCAAGAGCTTGTCAACGGGCGGGGGGCGGGAGTGCGCCGCATCAGGCAGCTGTCTCGGCAGCGGCTGCCGGAGATGGATGTGATTGATGCTCTGCCGTAGGCGGGGGCGGCCGACGGGGACGGGGCGGACGGCAATGGCAGTGGCGGCGGCGGCGACGACGGGGGCGGCGACGGCGGAGCGCGCGTGGCGGCCGACCCGTCGTCCCCTGTGGCCTTCGACTTGCGCAAGGCCCTCTACCGCTACTTCCGGGCGTCGGCGGTGGATATGGCGCTCCAATCCGACACCGTCAACCGCCGCGCCAAGCGGCTGGTGGTCATCGAAATGGATTCCACGCTCATCCGCCAAGAGTTGATTGACGAGCTCGCCCGCCACGTGGGCGTCTATGAGGCCGTGCTGGAGATTACTGAAACGGCCATGGAGGGGGGCATGGACTTTAACGAGTCCCTCCGCCAGCGGGTGGCGCTGCTGGCGGGCACCCCCGCCGCCGCGTTTGACGCCGTCATTGCCAACCTCTTCTACTCGGACGGAGCGGCCGCGCTGTGTGGCTCCCTCCACCAGCTCGGCGTGCGGCTGGCGGTCATTTCGGGGAGCTTCATGACCGTCTCGTCGCACCTGCGGGGGGAGATTGGCCTTGACTATGAATACGCCAACACGCTCGAGGTCGGGGCGGACGGCGCCTTTACGGGCCGCACCGTCGGGCCTGTCGTCAACTCGCAGTGCAAGGCGGACCTGGTCGTCGCCAACGCCAAAGCGGACGGGATACCCATGGACCAGGTGGTGGCGATTGGGGATGACGCCAACGACTTGCAAATGCTGACCGTAGCGGGGCTCGGCTCGGCGTTTAACACCAAGCCCGCCGTGTGAGACGCGGCGACGTTTGTGCTCAATCAGTGGAGCTTCGCGTCCGTTCTCTTCGTCCTCGGCTGCTCGGACGGGGAGCAGGAAGCGCTCGCCGCGCGCCTGCCGTCGCCCGCCGACGCGGCCGCTGCCGCGACAGCGTCGGAGTCGGCGGCGGCGGCGGCGGCGGCGGCGGCGGTACACGGGTGGGGGGGCACGCACCCGCCCGCGGGCGTGCCGCCGGCCGTGCCGGGCGCTCTCGGCAGGCCCGCGCCGTCCCAGCGAGAAGGGGAGAGGGCGGGGGATAGAGAGTAGGGGGACCCACCCAGTTTTGGGCGCGCTCGTGTCGGTTTTGCATTGGCCGCTCGGTCGCTCTGCTTTTCTTGGGGGGGGGTTGCACCCTGCTCCTTTTGTGCTTGTTTTTGGGCTGGGTGCTTGCTTCCCGGAGAGGTTACTGTTTTTCTGCGTGCCCGAAACTCCGTGGCACGGGCGCAACGCCGCCGCGAGTCGACACGCTGCGCAGGCGACCGCAGGCACGGACAGCGACTGTGCTCGTTGCGGCGCAGGCACCTGCGGGCGTGCGGCTCAGGAGCGACACCCTCACGCGGGTGGCCCACCACTCGCTTCCATCGTAGCGGTCATGGCCGACCCGCGGCATCCCCCCGCCTCGGGTCGGCCGCGTCTGGCAGCGGGCGGCGGACGCGCCGCCCCCGCCGGCCCAGGCACCCCGCCCGCGCCGCGGCTGCATGGAGGCACCGAAAACGGCGGGCGGACGCTAAGGCCAGGCGGCACGCCGACCCCGCCGTCGGCGCGTCGGGCGGAGGGGGAGGGGCGCCGCGGCGCTCCTCCGGGGGGTACGGGGGGGCCCCCCGGAGCTGCCGCCCGCCCTGGTCCATAGGGGCGGTGCGGGGCGTGCTCGGGCGGGGCCGCCCGTGGCGCCCGCCACGGACGCCCCGACCGATGCGGCGGCGGCTGCGGGCGCTGCCGTGACAGCGGCGGCGGGTGCGGCCGCGGGCCGCAACAAAAAGAGCCTCCGCCGCCGAGGCAAGGCGGCGGCCACCCCAACGCGACGTACGGTCGGGCGCGCACGCGGCCGTTCGTCTGCACGGCGCTGCGCGCGCGGAGTCTACGGTGGCGGCGGCGGCGGCGGCACCGACCCGACTGCGCGGCGTGGAAAGGGCCCACAACGCCGCCGCGCGGCGGTGCCATTGCGTGGGCGGTGGCCTCGGCCGCTGCCGACGCGCGGGAAAAGGGGGCGGGCGGTGCGGCCCCACACCGGTCGGCGCGTGGCAGGACGCCGTGGGCGGGCCTGGACGGGCGGGGCGGCCAAGAAGGCTAGCGGACGTCGGCGAGAGCGGCGGCCGCCAGGGGCTGATGGCATACCGCCGGCCGTGGGCGGCAGTGGCGTGGTGGTGGCGGCGGTGGCGATGGGAGTCGTCGTGACCACCGTTGCAGCGGTGGCAGAGGGCGCCACTCTCGGCGTGGCGCGGGCGGCGGCGGGGGGGGGCACCCGGCCGCGTGGCGCCCGCACCAGCCCCCGTGCAGGCCGCGCCCCCCGGCGGTGACTTCGCACACGACGCCTGACGGCAGCGGCGGCGGCGCCGGTGGCGACGGTGCGGAGGCGGTGCACCCCGCCGACGCGCAGACTGAAGCGCCCGCGGGGCTCCCCGGCGGCGGCGATGGGCCGCCGCGGACGCCGGCCGTGGCCCCGTTGGCGACGCCGGCCGCGCGAGCAACGGCCCCGTCCCCGTGGGCGACGCTCGCCGCCACGTGGACGGCGAGCGCGTCGCGTGCGGCGGGGACGGGGGCGGCGGGGGCAATGGGGGTTTTCGACGTGGCGACCACGGTGCGGGTGGTGGTGCCGACGGTAGAGGCGGCGCCGACCGGTGTAGCGGCGACGACGCGGACGGCCAACCCGGCGGGGGCGGAGGCGCCGACGGCAGTGGACGAGCCGATTGAGTCGGAGGCGGGGACGGCAGTGGTCTAGCCGACGGAGACGGCCGAGCCGGAAGCACCGGTTTAGTCGATGGCGGCGGCTGAGCCGGAAGCACCGGTTTAGTCGATGGCAGCAGCCAAGCCGACAGCGGCGGCCGAGCCGGCAGCCCCCGTTGAGCTGACGGCGGTCGTGCACGAGCCAACGGAGACGGCCGAGCCGGAAGCACAGGTAAAGTCGATGGCGGCGGGCGATCAGACAGCGGCGGCCGAGCCGGTAGCCCCCGTTGAGCCGACGGCGGCGGCCCCACCCATAGCGTAGCCGTCGCCCACATAGACGCCGTCGCCAGCGAAGGCGCGGTCTCCACCAGCAGCGGCCGAGCCCACGACGACCGCGGCGGCGGCGTCGCTCCCCCCCGCCACGCCCAACGACACGCGGGGTGCCGGCAGCACCTTCGTGCCC
>Ga0209186_1001273_pt1 | contig 18969 bp, 9 predicted proteins | sample SidtaG_FD_187426 | JGI IMG/M metagenome (GOLD analysis project Ga0209186, IMG submission 187426) | Marine algal microbial communities from Sidmouth, United Kingdom - Sidmouth_Male2 metaG (SPAdes) (version 2) | ecosystem: Host-associated > Algae > Red algae > Unclassified | place: Sidmouth, United...
GTTTTTCCCAATCCGTTTAACCATGCTTTTAACGTTGAATATCACCTAACACAAGACCAACCTGTTAGTATTCAACTTTTTACACGAGAAGGTAAGCTAATTAAAACGATTAAAAATAAAACAAGTCGAGCTGCCGGAAATCATACCGAAACTATCACTATAGATAATCTGCCAAGTGGCATGTACCTATTGCATCTGACGACTTCGGATAGTCATGGGGTGCAGAAATTGGTGAAATTTTGATTTGAAACTACCCTAAAAAGTACAAGGAAAAGTTCATTGAAAGTTTGGAAGATTAAGAAAAACAAATGAGCAGATTCAGGAGGAACGATGAGTTATTTTTACAATGTGATAAAACGACTTTTCGTTCCTCCTAAAAATTGCACGGACTATTAGTAAAAAAATATTGAGTGTTCACGACGATGTACTGAAAAATAATTATGAGTTCAAAATAATCATCAATCTTAGAAGGTGTCAATATCATTTAAGTTGATGTGCTTTTTTTTGTTAAAAAACATTCGAAGTGTAATGAAAAGAAAAGATAATGACTCATGAGGTAATGAGTGTCTGACCACAAAGAACAAAGAATAACGTACTAAGCATACGAATAGCTCCAAAATAGGACAAATATATTTTACCCGTATTGAAAGTAAATTAAAAAATATTTATCTTTTTTAAAAGAATAAATACATGACAATCAATTTGCGTTTAATTTAATTGTAAAAATAGTTTGAAATAATTAAAAATCTGTGACATTGTTTTTGTAAAAACAATAAAAATTCCTATTCAATAATAATCATATTTAATTAATTTTAAATATAATTTTATCTTTAATAATAAAAATAGAAATAAATAAATGTTTTGTAAAAAAGACACTTAAATATTGTGTTTTTTATTTTTTTACTCTTATCTTTGGATTATCAATGATTTAATTGAAACTTAGTTCAATTTATTTTCGTCACAAAAAAAAATGATTATATAAACTATTATTTAAGTTATTCAATAACAACTAACTTATCCACTCCACTTCATCCCATTTTAAAAAACCTCCTTATTATCCACCACGATCCACGCAATAATTGATATAAACTATCTTGCATATTTGCACTACATAGTATGTAACCATATAAGATATGCTATTAATCAATATTTCCAATCCGATTCCACTTACTTATTTTTTTTAACAAAGGGTTTGTTCAAAAGTAAATTTTTATAATCAAATCCACACTTTGTATGCTTAAAGAAGAGTGTATTCAGTATCAATTCCTGAGTACCGACTTTCGTTAGGGCTGGCATTGCTATGGCTAAAATGAACTATAAATTCTTGTTTTTGAATAACTCAAATTATAGAAAGTGTAAGGTCAAAATAACCTTATACTTTGAATTACTTTTTCGCCTTCTCCGTTGCGAAAATCTCTACATAAGTGCACTATGTGTGATTTTTACATCTTGATAGCAAAAAAATACTAAGACAAAGTACGGACAAACTTAGACGGATAATCATTAAACATACTCCAACAAAATCTCCCAATTCCCATTATCGAAAAAGACTACCCTAAAAATTTATAACAAATATTTTTATTAAACTCAATTTTTATAACTATGAAAACTTTAAAATTAAAAAATCTTTTATTCGGGCTAATGGCTGTTTTAGCTGTTGCCATTTTGATGACTTCTTGCGAGCAAGATCCACTCGAAAATATCACGGAAGCAACTTTACAAGAAGCGAACACCGAACAAAAACGTACGGATATTCAATTTGATGAAGTGCAGCAATCAGAAGATTACATAGAAGGACAATTCTACGTAAAATTGAAGGATGACTACAACAAGAACTTCAAATCTACCACCTCTCGCGATGTGGATCTTGCACAATTGCCTTTTTTGAACAATTTGAAAAGCAAGCATGATTTTGATGTCAAAAGTACCTTTTATTTTGCTAAATCTCCTAAATTGAACAGAACACTTCGCGTATATCTGGATGATGCCAAACAATCAGATACCTTTATGGATAAGTTGAAAAAGAATAAAGAGGTAGAGTACGTGGAAAGGGTACCGATTAATAGAACATCTTTCACGCCCAATGATTTAGGAGCGAATACAAATGGTGGTCAGTGGGGTTTGCACCGAATCAATGCAGAGGCGGCATGGGATATTACAAGAGGCAACAATAATATTATTGTAGCTGTCGTAGATGATGCCATTATGACTACACATCCTGATTTGGCTGGAAAAATAGTTAACCCACGAGATGTATCTGACGATGATAACGACACCAACCCACCATTTACCTATTTTCGGCACGGAACACACGTGGCAGGCATCGCGGGTGCTGCTACCAACAACGAAACAGGTGTTGCCTCCATCGGTTATAATGTCAGTGTTATGCCTATAAAAGCAACGCACGACACTGCACCCACAGCTTGTGACGGTGCTTGTGTACGAATTTATGACGGTTACGAAGGGGTTACCTGGGCTGCTAATAATGGTGCTGACGTGATTAATATGTCTTGGGGAAGTTCTAGTTTCAGCACGACCAATGCCAACGTCATCAGTGCTGCTGCGGCACAAGGTGTGGTGCTTGTAGCTTCTGCAGGAAATTCAAATTCAGACGAGATTCGCTATCCGTCAGGCTATCCGAATGTCATCTGTGTGGCAGCTACGGATATTAACGACGATAAAGCGTCGTTCTCTAATTTCGGTACTAACGTTCATGTTGCTGCACCGGGAGCAAGTATCAGAAGTACTGTTGTTTCAGGTGGATACCAAAACTGGAACGGTACATCTATGGCATCACCTATGGTTGCCGGACTTTGTGGACTTATCCTATCTGCTGACCCTTCACTCACACCCGCAGAGGTCGAAAATTGTATCGAATCTACCGCCGAACCACTAGATGGCACATTCGATCTCGGTGCCGGACTCATCAACGCACAGAGAGCAGTAGAATGTGCCGCAGGCAGTAGTGCTACCAATTCACTCTCATGGAACCCAACCCCTACAAGCATTTCCAATGGCAATAATCAGGTGACTTTGGATTATTCGATTAATCAAAACGGTATTCTGTCGGTACAAGTGTTTAATCCGTCTTGGGAATTAATCGGGCAAGTCCATGAAAATGTATCAGCTGGTACACGTCAATCAACTTTGACCTTACCCGCTGAGAATCCCTCTGCGACAAATAATTATCTGCAAGCAAAATTATTGGATTCAAATTGGGGCAATATAGGTGTTGAGCAATTAAATGAAAACGTACCTTCGGGTGGTACACCGCCACCAACGGGCGGCAATTCACTCTCATGGAACCCAACCCCTACAAGCATTTCCAATGGCAATAATCAGGTGACTTTGGATTATTCGATTAATCAAAACGGTATTCTGTCGGTACAAGTGTTTAATCCGTCTTGGGAATTAATCGGGCAAGTCCATGAAAATGTATCAGCTGGTACACGTCAATCAACTTTGACCTTACCCGCTGAGAATCCCTCTGCGACAAATAATTATCTGCAAGCAAAATTATTGGATTCAAATTGGGGCAATATAGGTGTTGAGCAATTAAATGAAAACGTACCTTCGGGTGGTACACCGCCACCAACGGGCGGCAATTCACTCTCATGGAATCCTACCCCGACAAGTATTTCCAACGGTAATAATCAGGTGACTTTAGATTATTCAATCGACCAAAGCGGTATTTTGTCGGTACAAGTGTTTAATCCGTCTTGGGAATTAATCGGACAGGTCTATGAGAATGTATCATCCGGTACACGTCAATCAACTTTGACCTTACCCGCTGAGAATCCCTCTGCGACAAATAATCACCTGCAAGCAAAATTATTGGATACAAATTGGGGCGATATAGGTGTTGAGCAATTAAATGAAAACGTACCTTCGGGTGGTACGCCACCACCACCGCCAACGGGTGGCAACTCACTCTCATGGAATCCTACCCCGACCAGCATTTCCAACGGTAATAATCAGGTGACTTTGGATTATTCAATCGACCAAAGCGGTATTTTGGTAGTACAGGTCTTCAATTCATCTTGGGACTTAGTCGGTCAGGTCTATGAAAACGTATCATCCGGCACGCGTCAATCGACTTTGACTTTATCTGCCAGCGGACTATCCGGAAGTAATAATCACTTACAGGCAAAGTTGATTGATTCCGATTGGGGCGATATAGGCGTAGAGCAATTATACGTCAGTTTGCCTTGATAAGGTAACTGAAGTTTGGGCGAATGAAAAGTCCTTTTTATAACTCAATTTTGTTGGCAGAAAACTCACCTTGCATTTTAAAAATGCAAGGTGAGTTTTCTGCAACGTTCAATACAAACCTTTATTCATATTCAATGAAAATAAAATATAAAATTATTAAACTAAAAATAACATTGTAAAATATTTAAATTTATTTAATTAAAAAAATAAAAACAATGATTAACATTCAAACAATTATCCCTCTACTTTTTGCCATGATAATGGCTGCGGTGCCGATGACGCTCACAGCCAATAATTCTTTATCCTGGAATCCTGCGCCTTCGAGTATTTCGTCGGCTGCCAATGACATTACTTTGAATTATTCAATCAATCAAAGTGGTATTGTGAAGGTGCAACTCTTTGATGAGAATTGGAATCAAATCGGAGAAGAATCTCAAAATGTATCGGCGGGTTCCGGGCAAATTACACTGGCACTGACTCCGGGCAGTACACCTACTTCGACTAATTTTCTGCAAGCCAAATTATTTAATAATGATTGGTCGCCGCTTATTCCAACATTACAAACAACGGTAACTTACAACAACGGACCGTCAAGCAACTCACTGGCATGGAATCCTGCGCCTTCGAGTATTTCGTCGGCTACCAATGACATTACTTTGAATTATTCAATCAATCAAAGTGGTACTGTGAAGGTGCAACTCTTTGATGAGAATTGGAATCAAATCGGAGAAGAATCTCAGAATGTATCGGCGGGTTCCGGGCAAATTACACTGGCACTGACTCCGGGCAGTACACCTACTTCGACTAATTTTCTGCAAGCCAAATTATTTAATGATAATTGGTCGCCGCTCATTCCAACATTACAAACAACGGTAACTTACAACGGCGGACCGTCAGGAAACAACTCACTAGTATGGAATCCTGCGCCTTCGAGTATTTCGTCGGGTGCCAATGACATTAGCTTGAATTATTCAATTAATCAAAGTGGTATTGTCGTAATACAGCTTTTTGATGTAAATTGGAATCAAATCGGACAAGCCTCCAAAAATGTATCTTCCGGCACAGGGCAAGCAACGTTCTCCCTAACTCCGGACAGCGAACCTACTTCGACCAATTTTCTGCAAGCCAAACTATTTAAAAGTAATTGGGAACCCTTGATACCCACATTACAGCTTACTGTATCTGCCTCTGAATCAGGAGATTGTGGTACATCAAACGGTGTTTGTAAAGTTTATCCTGACCAACAAAATGAACTACTCGGAGCGGATAATCATTATGAAGCCAACATGTATGTTAGCCGGGACTGGACAGGTCCGCTCAAAGCATTTTGGGGTGCACCCAAAGGTATTTTTTGGGCAGAATGGGACAATAATGCAGCCGAGGAAGGTCACCAATCGCACGAAGAATTTGATTATAAAGCACTAAGGTCAAGCTGGACATGGGATGCCATAGAAAACGGTTACCCAACCAAAATCAACCAAATCACTGACCCAAACCTGACTTGTACTGCCAACGGGCAGTGGCGTGCCGGAAGTTCGGGCAGATGCCATATTAATATGACAGCATGGATTTATAATCACGACGGTGACGGTTCGCGCTGCGATGTCATCATTCATACATGGGATAATTCGGGGAATTTTAAAGCAAAATATACGGGAGGTCGATTCATAAATATCGGCACTATTAGCGATAATGGCGTTACATACGATGTACTCCGAACGCTGCCCGGTGGTCTTGGCGAAAAAGCTTCTTACAACCTCATTCCACAAAATAGCAGACAAAATACCCCTTTTGCCGCCTTTCCTACTAATACACAATATTTTGAGGTCAATGTCAAAAAAATCTTAGACCGACTCATTCAAGTCGAAAATTCAAGAGAACAAACAATCACTTCAAACTGGTATTTGGATGGTATGGAATGGACAATTACAGGGCAATCCGGTGATAATGTCGATGGTGTTTTTGTTCCTGATAGTCAGGGTAAATGGACATTCAACGGCTACAATATTCCCAATATACCTTTCAATGCTAATAAAGTAGAAACAGGTACGCAAAGTATCAACTTTGATATTGCCCCCAACCCATTTACACATTCCTTTAATATTGAATATCATCTGACACAAACAGAACCCGTTAGTATTCAATTATTTACACAAGAAGGAAAACGTATTAAAGTCATTAAAAATAAAGAAAATAATGATGCCGGAACTCATATCGAAACCATTAATACCGATGATTTACCAAGCGGCATGTACCTATTGCATCTGACGACTTCGGATAGTCATGGCGTACAGAAATTAGTAAAATTTTGACGAAAACTATCACTCGCCCCGATGAAAAATATCTTCATTGAGGCGAGTGATAAATATACAAAAACAATAATTATCAACGAATAAAAATTTATATTATGTTAAGAATAACATTTTTCATAGTAAGTATCCTCTTGATTACGTGTAATTTGAACGCCCAAAACACGACTTCAATAAATTCAATCATTATAGAAACGAATAATATCAGTGGTGGTGGTTTTCAAGGTGACGTAACAATTACGGACGATGGACTGACAGTGTATTCATCTGCCGATGTTTCGGGAATTTCCAAATCAACAGATGGCGGATTGACCTATGAAACCATCAATAAAGGGTTAAGAAGTTACAAAGTAGCTTCCTTGGCAATCACGCCGGATAACGAGCAGATACTTTATGCCGGAACCGGAGACAAAGGAGGCTCTGGTGGACTCTTCAGGTCTATTGATGGAGGAAACACTTGGGATTTAACTGCCAAAGGAAATAATGCACAGTTTGCAGGCAACCACTCGGCTAATAGCGACCCTGTACCCAATGGACATGCTAGGTCGAATGGAGATTTAATCGTTGTAGTCGAAGGGTCGAATGCTTCTACATTTACAGATGATATAGTAATAGCCGGTACCTATAAAAATGGCGTAAGGATATTTACAAACGGTGGAGAAGTGGAGGCATCGGCTGTAAAAACTTCCGGTTTTGTGCGGTCAGTTGCATACAATGCTGCCGTACCAAATATAGTATATGCAGCCATACAATTTTCAAATAGTAATCAAAACGGAATATATAAGATTAACTTCTCGAATCCGTCTAATCCAACTTCTTCTTTAGAATATCAAACGCTGCGTCCGGAGGGCTTAACAGCATTGAGTAATGGTCGCGTATATGCAGCAATTGGTAAGCAGGGAATTGTAAAGTATAATGGAACTTCATGGAACTTGAAAAATTCGGGACTTTCTATAAACAATACAAATCGACAATGGACAGCAGTTACCGGTTATGTCAAGGGCAATAAAGACATCATATATGCAGGCACAAATAACCTTGGCGGAAATGCCAACGGCACCAACTACTCCAACATCTGGAGAACCACAAATAATGGAAATAGCTGGACGCCTTTGGTAGATGCCAATGCCAATGTTTCGGATATCATATACGGACAATCGTATGAATGGTGGTACAGCACAAAGGCATTTAAGCAAGCTGGTTTGGGGCGCACCAACAGTGTAGTCAGCTCTATTGACGTAGCTCGCGGACCGTTTTCCGATGTTGTTTCTGACGACATCATTTATGTCGCAGGAAGAGGTGGAATTTGGAAGTCTGATGATGGTGGCAGCTCATGGAAATCGGCTATTTATAATATGCAAGTCACCTCAAATAATGGTGTGGCAGTAAATCCCAACAACCCAAGCCAAGTAGCAGTAGCCAATACTGATTATGTGGTGCTTCAGACAAGTAATAGATTTGAAAACTCCGATATGTCTCGCGATAAGCCGGGCGGTGCGGAGTCTAAGGGCTACGATATTATTTTCGATGCCACCGCAAATGAGTTAATAGTGGGCGTAGGAGATAGAGACAGGAATAACCCCGGAGGCGGTGAGGTGTTCGTGAAATCTGCCGATGCAGTAGGCGATCCCTCTGATGCCGGCTGGACCAACACCAACCTAAGTGCAGCAACTTCCTCAAATGACGGAAGAGTCCGGGCTGTCACCTATGGTTATCATAATGGTAATTCAGCCACTTCTCAAACAATTTTGGCAGCAGTAGAAGGACAAGGCGTGTTTAGATACCACAATGGAACTTGGTCAAAAAGTAGCGGAATAAATATAGGTGCAACAAAGCGAAGTAATTTTGTTTGGCCCGACAATGGCGATTCAGGCGTCGTTTATTTACTCGATTTATCGGTTGGCTTGTATCGCTCCAATGATGGTGGTCAAAGCTGGACAAATATCTGGCAAAGCATGAGCTTTAAAAACAACGACTTTTATGATACGGGCTACATCGCCGCAAGCGATAATGACCCGACCACCCTCTACCTTTCAATTCAAGGCAATAATGGCTCCCCCATAGGTAGCAACTTTAAAGTGTATAGAATGACCGGAGCAAATACCGGAGCATTCAATTCGCCAAACGCTGATTCGAGGATAACTAATATTGCTGTACACTCCGGCAACTCAACGATTAAACGTCCCGGTCCGATAGTATTTGGTCCCTATAATAATCTATGGTTGACACAGCAGCAAAACTCTTCAAACTCCATTGATGCCGCGCTCTTTATTATGGAAAACCCTGCAACCGACCTGTCCTTTACAGATATAACGACAGACGAATACCGCAATATCGCAGTTCAACCAAGTGGGATAGATGTCTCACGCGATGGGCATGTTTACATTTCTCAAAGTGGTAAAGGTTTAGTTAAAATAAAATACAATGAGCCATGCGCCACCTTTGATGACCAAGACTTTGAAAACGGCTGGGGAATATGGAACTGGGGCGGTACAGATGCCCGCAGAAAGATTGCGGATGCCGGCTACGCCGATAGCGGCGACTACTGTATTCGCTTACGCGACAATGAAGGTGCAAATTCATCTACATACACCGATGCGCTAGATATGGGTACAGTCAACTCCGTTAGTGTTAGTTTCTCTTTCATAGCCAGAAGTATGGAAAATAACGAAGATTTCTTCTTTGAATTTTCTACCAATGGCGGCGCTTCTTATACAATTGTACAAGAATGGAATGCAGGCAGTGAGTTTGTAAATGGTACCCGATACGACGAAACCATTACGATGAATGAAAATTTCTCTAACAATACTCGCTTCCGTTTCCGTTGTGATGCGTCTGATAATAACGACTACATCTACATTGATGATGTCATGATAGAGGCTTGTAACGGTACAATTTCGCTCGCAAAAATAGAAGCACCAACTGCCTCAACAACAGTCAACCTACACCCAAATCCCGCAAGGCATACCGTACAATTGGATTGCGAAATATCCGAAAATACACCAGCACAAATACAAATATATACAAATATGGGTCAATTGGTCAAAAACATAACCAACATCGAACTATATCAAGGAACACAAACCCTAAATGTGGATGTTTCAGACCTTCCGGCAGGCATGTATTTCTGTGCATTGCAGTCCGATAAATGGCAAACAGTTAAAAAGTTTATCATTGCGAAGTGAGTGGTTTAAGTGTGAGACAAAAATAGGCTTAGTGAAAAAAATTAAATAACATGTGCCATTATACTCGTCTTTTTTCCGTCTAAGAATCCTTTGAAATCCTTATCCCGAATCGGGGTTCGGGACAGGCTGTGCTAAGGCTATGTGAGGCTTTCAAAAAATCCTTAGACAAAAAAAATACTTCGCATTATGGGACATCTTATTTAATTTCTTTCACTAATTCTACATTAAGACTCTTGATTTACTGACCTTCAGAGAGTTACATCAGTGCGATTTAAATGTTATTTTTTAATAATAAGACGACTATAAAAATAACCAATTCGTACAGTGTGAATTTTAAATTTAAATTATTTAAATGTATTTATTTTTCATTTAAATAAAATCAATTAAATCACACATAAATAACTGATAATCAATCTATTTTAGAGTCTTAATGTAGAACTAAGTAACGAGTAAATAATAACTTCACGATTTGGACGGCTTCTTTTGCCCTTATTTTCCTCCTCGAAAACAGTCATTTATCTCGATAAACTCTCGCTTTCAAGAAGAAAACTAAGGACAAAATAATCTCGTCGAAATCGTAAACTTATTATTTCCTCTTCCCTTAAATAACCCGTTATTCACGTCAAATTTGGCTCGTGTAAAGAATTCAAAAATCGTTGCATAGCAGAATACCAGCTGTCTTTAGCTGCCGCAAAGGTTCGATAAAACCTTTACCTCTCGCCTGTGTGTGGTGTGTTTCGGGCTTTCGCCCGTTGGCAACTAAAAACAACCGATACTTGGATTGAATCGCAGTATCTCTTGATATTTTTCTAATATAATGCGTTCCCAATTCGGCACGGACTGGAAGTGCCGTACTACATTTTACTACCAAAAAACATACAAAATATAACCCATCAATAAGACCAACAATACCGAATGAAAACGATAATCCTGATACCACGGCAGACCTTCCATGCCATCTGACAGCAATTCGCGGCGGAAGGTAAATTCCTCAACTTTCTCCTGTGAAGGTGCGTCTGTCATCAGGCTTACGCCGATAAAGACGAGGGTGCTGATGCCTATCATCAAACCTACATTGTAAGTGTAGTGAAGGCTAGAATATTGAAGTTCGCCTGCCACAAATAGGACGACCCCCAACAAAGTACCAATTATAAGCGTCCAGAATGCGCCGTCACCATTACCTCTTTTATAAAAAACGCCTACTAAAAATATCACTACAATCGGCGGTACTACGATAGAAAACATCTGTTGGAGGTAAGACCATAAGCCCTCAAAATTGGCAATCATCGGCGCCCAAAGTGCCGCTATGACCATCAATGTCAAGGTCGAAATCCGTCCGTATTTCGTCATATTTTTGTCACTGATGCCCGGCTTGTTGGGTTTGATAAAATCGACAACAAGTAGGGTCGAAGCCGAGTTCAGCGTAGAGTCGATGCTCGACATAATCGCCGACAATAAGCCCGCCAAAACGATACCTATCATACCTACGGGTAGTATTTCGACTACCGCTCGTGGGAATACCGCGTCACCATTTTCCAAACCCGGCAATATGCTAATCGCCATCGCGCCCGGAATCACCATGATAAATAAAGGAACGATTTTGAGTAGCCCGGCAAACATCATACCCCAACGTGCCTGACGTACATCACGCGCACCCAAAACCCGTTGGATAATATACTGATTGGTCGCCCAATACCAAAACCCAAGAAAAGGTACACCCAATATCAAACCGGGCCACGGCAGCGTTGTGTCATTCAAAGGACGCACCACCGAAAAATGACCTTCGGGAACATTGGCAAGTACATTTGCCCACGAAAAATCAAGTCGTTCGTATAGCATATAAGTCAACACACTACAACCTACAATCAGTATAACTGCCTGAATAGCATCGGTATAGACCACCGCTCGCAAGCCACCAAAAGCCGTATAAATCCCCGCAACTATTGCCAGTGGCAGCGTGACTTGCCACAGCTCTATGTCAGGAAAAAAGGCTTGCATGACGATAGCACCGGCGTACAAGCCGCCCGCCATTTCGACCACAATGCTCATAATCACCGTCACCGCCGAAAAGAAAACCTGTGATCGCCTATCGAAGCGTTTTGCCAAAAATTCGGGTATTGTCGTAATACGGGAGCGCAAATACAGCGGTACAAAAATCAACGCTGCCACAATCATAGGTATCGCCGACAGCCACTCATATACTGAGTTCACAATCCCTGTGGTATATGCTGCACCCGATAAGCCGATTATCGTGGCACTCGATATATTCGATGCAAATAACGATAAACCAATCAAGCCCCACCCGAAACTCCGTCCGCCTAAAAAAAGGTCGTCGCTTGTCTTCGTTTTTCGCGCTATTAGAAAGCCGATGCCCAATACCATTAAGAAGTATAAGGCAATGATAATTAAGTCTATATTAGAAATTCCAGTTGTCATAGTTCTTTCTTAAAATTCACAAGTAACACAAGCTTCCAGCCTGAACCGCACTATAAGTTAGAGAATTGTAGGCTGAAAGCCTATGTTACTTTATAAAAAATAAAGGTATAAAAATATTATTCGTTCAAATAGTTTATTACAAATAAAAAAGATGTTTTTCGGAGAAAACACAAAACATTACCTAAGGGATAAAAACAATAAACACTACATCTTGACTTGTTCTTTTCTCCTTTTTCTTCGTTATGAAAATCCTTGCGTAGCTCGGCTATGCGCGTCAAATTTAACCAAACATATAAAAAAAATAACTTCTTCATTTGGGGTAGATTATTTTCTTCCTCTTCCCTAATTAGGCTAACGAGAGCATAATTCGCTATTTATCAGCATAATAAAAATTGCAATAAAGTTAATTTAAAATAAAATGTAAATCAACGTAAATTATTGATAATGAACGATTTACCTAATTACCCAGTTCCCTAATTACCCATTGTCCAAAGGTACTGTATCTGCAGAAAAAGCTGTTGGCGAAGGCGCCGCAACTGCCGGCGTAGAGAGCTATCGAGGCGTTCGCTGGCTCGCCGGAAAAATGATTCAAGGCGTAGCTTTTGTACCCGAAAAGGTAGGGCAAGGCTTAGAATGGCTCGGAAAAAGCATCGACAACATCGGAGAAGATGTAGAACCCAACCCACGCCCGAAAAAATCGAAAAAAGAGAAAGAATAATTTATCACTGTATGGCATAAAAAATACCGCATAGGACGATGTCTTATGCGGTATTTTTTTTATTTTTGAATAAAATAAATTAAAAATATATGGTACTTTGACAAATATAGTGATTATTCGTTTTTCGTCTGTTCGTTTGTCTTTTTTGCGTAAGGGATAGTAGGTGTTGTTTGAACGTAATGGAGCGATAGCGGAGTGGAGAGAGTGCCGGATAGCCCGACCCCCGACTGATAAGGAGGGGGATACGCCCAATTATTATTCATTTTACCGGATTTGTAAAAGAACCAGTTATTTTTGCTGCGTTCCTAAGTAGCTAGACTTTGGACATTAGGTAACTGGGAAATTAGGTAAGGGAAGAGGAAAAAAATAATCTACCCCAAATGAAGAAGTTATTTTTTTTATATGTTTGGCTAAATTTGACGCGCATAGCCGAGCTACGTAAGGAAGATTTAGTGAAAGAAATTAAATAAATTGTTCCATAATGCGCCGTAATTTTTTCTTCTAAGGAATTCAAAAAATCGTTGCATAGCCATAGCTACGGAACTATTTTTTGTGTTTTTTAGAAGAAAAAAGAACAAGCATAATGGGGCAAGTTATTTATTTTCTTTCACTAAGTGAAGCATATAAGAAAAAGAACAATTCAGACGGGTAGATTATTTTTTCGTCTTCTCTAACTAATCCACTTTCATGAATTTTCTTGATTCGGACAACCATGTAGCCCCTTCAAATCTAAGCGAATACATACCTGCCGGCAAATCCTTAGCGTCATAATAAAAATTATTCACGCCTTCATTTAAATCAAATTCCATATTGTCCAGAACCCTACCGAGTCCATCCATAATCTCAACGGTGATGGAGACAGATTCATTGGAATGAAATCTTATATTCAACAACTCCGCATTAGAGACCGGATTTGGGAATACCTCTACGACACCGCCTTCATAACAAAAAGATGCCACCGAAATAATATCGGAATATTCATACGAACCATCCGCATCCACCGTCCTCAAACGGTAATAATTCTCATCGCTGGGATTGGCATCAACATGTCGATAATTAATCGGCGAACTCGAATTGCCAACGGCAGATACACGAGTCAGTGAAGTAAAAGTAATGCCATCTGTACTTTTTTCTATTTCAAAATACTGCGTATTCTGTTCCGTTATTGTACGCCATTCGAGTTTGATATTACAATCCGCTTCTTTTCCAGTGAAAGTCGCTAAACCTGCCGGAAGTTGCTCGTCTTGCGTATAGATTTTTAATTCACTGAAACCGGAGCATCCACCGCCATAATTGTTTAATGCAGTAACCAGTAGGTAACGTGCTGTAATTCCACCAAAATCAGGACCGTCGATGCCTGAATATAACGATACACCTGTTGCTTGTGGGAAGGAAAAATCCTCAACCATTATCCAATTTGTACCATTCAATGAATACTCAATTCGTGCTGTTCTAATCCCCCAGTCCAGATGGTCGGGATGATTAATATTCCAAAATTGAGAAGCATACAGGCTTTTATTTTCTCCCAAATCATACATAATCCAATGTGAATTTCCATTAGCAGTATTCGGATTGGAAGCCGTATTGCAAGACACCCAGCCATCAAAAGCATTGGTATTGTGCCTGTCCATGTCGCATTGCCCTGTCGCAGTATAAGCGAAAATCATTAGGACAATTATATTTGATATGATATTTTTCATTTTATTATCGTGTTGGAGTGTTGATGTGTTGGTGTGTTGGTGTGTTGAAGTGTTGGAGTGTTGATGTTTGGATGTATTGATATACAGATGTAAAGCATTATAGAAAAATTACACATTGTAAAATAATTATCTAAATACATTTATACTTCTGTACCTCAACACCTCAATACATCAACACTTCAATACCTTAACATTCCAACACGCTCTCACTTCAACACTTAAATTTTCAAAAATCCGATAGGTGCGCCGCTACCGATGTTGTAGAAATTGGTCAATTGTGGGAACAACATACTCAAATCGCTGTCCGGTACACCAAACCACTTAGCAACTTCAGCGAAATAAGTATCTGCCGAAGTGTCGGGTATCAGTACGCCGCCACCCAAATCAATAGAGCTATTGAGTGCAAGTGAAGGGTAAGTTCCATAAATCTCACCGCCGTTAAGCAGGTTAGTTCCGCCCATCATAAATACATTGCCAGCCCATGCGTGGTCGCTTCCTTGCCCGTTGGAAGTAAGGGTACGTCCAAATTCGGAAACAGAGAATGTCAATACATCATCTGCAATACCGAGTTCTTCCATTGCAGCATTGAAGGCAACTAATCCATTGTCCAAATCTCCCAGCATAGGACCGTGATCTTGGAGTCCTTCGTGGTGATCCCAACCGCCGTAGTCAATGAAGAAAATCTGACGCTGAAAACCCAAAGTATCTCTTACGGCAATGGCTTTGGCGATCTGTTCAAAAGATAATTCCACTGAACTCATACCAAAACTGGCATTAGAAAATCCATTGAAACCATCAAGCGCAGCAGAAATTTCTGCATAAGCATCCTGCGCATCAATGACCGTTTCTGCATAAGTTTTTTTGAAAATATCGGTATATTGATGCTCCATGATACCGTCTATGCCTTCTGTAACCAGTCGCTCAAAATCCCATTGTGTATTGGGGTTGTAGTCATCAATACCGACGGGACCGTTGTATGGATCTATCGCATATTCGACCGTGCTGTTACCTGTTTGAAAAATATTGGTACCAGACAGGGAAATATTCATTGAAATGTTTTGATTTGTATTTTGGTCTCTAATCAAATCAGCAATTTTGCCGCCCCACCCTATTGACGTGCGTTCATCCAAAATAGCGGTTTGCCATTGTTGCGTTTGGTCAGAATGTGAAAACAATCCGAGTGGAAGATTGGCGGTACCATTGTAAAAATCTGTTTTGTTGGTGTAATCCACCAATGTACCCACATTGGCAACAAAAGCAGCTTTATTTGAATTAAAAAGTCCTTGCAAACCCGGCATCGATGGATTCAAACCGTATTGATAACCACTTGCATCAGTAAAATTAATCGGTAATAAATTCGACAAAGGTACTGCCAAATTGGTACGGGCCGCGGCATATTCGTTGTAACGGGACGTAGTGCGTGGCATAAGCATATTAAATGAATCATTACCACCAGATTGAAATAGGCAAACCAATGCTTTGTAACCACTATTATTCGTTACAGATGAGTTGGAAATCGCCGCCGCATTGAGGGATTTGAGGTTCATTAATGTATTGAGAAAAGTAACTGAACCGAGCGCAGCACAACTCGCCTGCCCGATAAATTTACGTCTTGATATATCTTTCATTTTGTAAAGTGTTGTGGTGTTGAGGTGTTGAGGTGTTGAAGTATTGAAGTGTTAGCGTGTTATAGTATTTTCATGTAAAATAATTAATACAAATATTTTACACAATAATACTTCAACACACCGACACTTCAACACTTCAACACCTCAACACTTCAACACCAAGTTTATCGCACCACTGCGTAATCGGGTGAAATCAAGAAAAGGTACGTGACAATATAAACACGGAATTCGAGCCATTCTTCACTGCTCAGATCCCAAGAGTAAGGTTGAAGTTGATCCATAGTATCGTGAAGTACCTGTCTCGTATTATCAGAGAGTCTTCCGTGTGTAAATACCCTGTCCAATTCGTTGATAAGTGCCTCTGGATCTTTAGCGAGTTCTTTGTAACGAGTAATATCATGTACGGTATAATTCTCTCCGAGCTGATCCCATGTATGGAAGAGGTTGCCCCACCACCTATTCCAATGACGTACATTGTTAATGAAACCTATGCTGGAGCGCGAATCATGTAGATTGTATTCCGGTGCAACGAGTCCTGCGGTGGCAATATCCCCTCCGGGCGTATGGTCAGGTAGGTAAAAATTGAATACCGAGGGCGCACCCAAAACCGACTGTCGGGCTTCTTCCAAAATACGATAGCCAATATTCCAGTATCTATCACCTGTTCTGGTTTTATCGACGGCGCGTGCGTATTGCGTATAGCGCACGAAGGGTTCGCGCAACCTTGAATTGGAGTCAGATAGTAGATATGAACAGTTACGCGCTTCGGCATGCATCAAAATCGCTTTCGTAACGGCAGCCATATCGCCACGTACACCACTACCATTATTATTAAATTTGGTAGCTACACGCTGTACATAAGCAGGTGAAGGATTAGATTTGACAAGTCGCTGAATGAGGCGATAAGCGACAAAAGGACCGACATTTGCGTGATTGAAAAGATTGTCGATAGCATCGCTGATGTCTTGGTTGCCAGTTTGTCCGGCAGGAACGACAAAACCATTGAGGAGATTTTTGGTGCCGGGTTCGTGCCAACTTTGCCAAGAAGGCGGACTACCGGGCGAGCCATCGTACATCACCATTGGTACAGTGACATCTGCCGTCCAGAGACCTTTTCCGAAGTAAATGCTGCCATCGTTATAATCTTCAGGAATACCTGCGGGAAGACTTCCACCGACGCTCAAGCCGGTAAATATTTTAGCAAATTCACGAATTTCATTTTGTCCGTAGGTCGGAATAAAATCGCCATTGGCATCGGTTTTACGCGTACCGTCAAGGTTGAGTTCGTACAAACCAATGCTGAATAATTGCATGATTTCGCGGGCATAATTCTCGTCAGGACGAGTGTTATTTGCAGGGTCGGCTTTCGGATTATTGAGATGACTAAGATAAAAACCCATCATCGGGCTATATGTCACATCTTCCAACAAATCCCTGTAATTGCCAAAGGAATGATCTAACAACATATCATAATACATTGCCAAGCCATCGCCGTATTCGCCCAAATCAGAATTATAGGAAATCACAAAAATCTGACTCAAGGCATAAGCCATACGATGCCGCAATTGGTCGTCATTGCTCATCGTAACGTGCCACCAACCGTAATTGAAATAATCCCAACGTGGTCGAAAATTAATATCATCAGGTGGTATGCCTTGATTGAGCATGGTGTCAATGCTGACTTGCCATGCGTAGTCCACTTCGGGCGAAATGTAAGTGGTGGGTTTTGCGATTTGGTCGTCTATCCAAGCATCTATCCCCATATTGACTACGTTTTGCATATCGGTTTTGTCGTAGCCCATAGTTGCTTGAGATAGAAAACGTGAGGCTTCCATGAGTTCGCCGTCTAAGCCGTTTCCGTTGACTGTATTTTGGGCATTGGCTGCTTCTGTCCAGTTAGCGTCGGTGTATTCGCTGCTGGCTGTTACCGTTATACCATTGTTATTTCCTGCACCTATATATTCCTGTGAGGTGACGCCAGAGGCAGTCATAATGGCATAAAACAGTATTAAAAATCTTGCTTTCATACTCAGAAAACTTTTAATAATGAGTGCTTACTCTGTTTTGTAGAGATGATTGATCGGCAATGAGTGATTGATTTGACACTATAGTGTAATAATCATAATGTGTAGTAAGTTTTTTTTATAAAAACTTACTTTGTTTCTCATTCCAATCTGTTCACCGAAAGGCTTTTCAGCAATCCGCCTTAAGGAATAAAATTTAAATAAATGTATATTCCTGATGTATTTGGAGGGGCTTGCTTCATTGAATAATTTTGCTTTAAATATACCTGTTTAATTTAAATGTTTTTTAATACTTCTATATTTTTTTTGAGAAAAAAAAAAGTCAGGTGACGAGTGCTATCATAACAATAGCACCGCCTGCGTCCTTACTCTAAACTTTCTCAACTGCTTTTGCTGGTATTATAAGATAAGTATTCCCCAGCACTTGATGAATTTATTTACTTTTGAATAATTCATAATCACTGTTTTTTGAGATGTTTAATAATCATTTGTTTAATGTAAAAATCATTGTTTTTGTCGCATAGTAAATAGACTTTGGACGTAAAATCTTATAAAAAAACAAAAAAGCAGAATGAATTGTTTATATTTGTATATGAAAAAAATGCCAAGACATTCTGCCGTGCAATATTAGGCTTAAAAGTTGGAAGACGCAAAGCTTTAGCGAATTTATTGATGGCTTTAGCGAGCAACACAGGTAGTCGGTCTGTAACAGACTTGAGTGAAAGTTGTGTATATCATTATTAGTATTCAAGTATTA
>Ga0209186_1001275_pt1 | contig 18964 bp, 20 predicted proteins | sample SidtaG_FD_187426 | JGI IMG/M metagenome (GOLD analysis project Ga0209186, IMG submission 187426) | Marine algal microbial communities from Sidmouth, United Kingdom - Sidmouth_Male2 metaG (SPAdes) (version 2) | ecosystem: Host-associated > Algae > Red algae > Unclassified | place: Sidmouth...
GCGAGGGGGGGGGTGACGAAGGTCTGGGAAAGAGGGATAAGAGCGTTTGTGAGAAGCTGACTGACTTCGGGCAAGGCACAGTTGCCACCCTTCAAATCCACACGCATCCCTCTCTGGCCCGCTCAGAGTCCTTCTGGAGTGGTCGCGCAGCTCCGCAATGCCGGATGGCGGGAGCCAATCAGCGATCGATTGGCGTGGCAAGATTGCCCGCGATCCGCTGCAGCCCTTGCATCTCAATCGAACTCGGATGCCGTAGCCCGGCTGCTGCTTGTCTCACAATCGCATGCTTTCAGTGAATATGCCCGAGTGCGCTGGGGGCGTGGCCCCTCCTGAATTTATCAAACTGCTTCATTACAGCGAGAAGCGCGCCTGGACTTGGCCGTGTGAGCTTGATTCTCGTTGTCTTAGCGGTGGGACATGCCACCCGAAGAGAAAAATTGCGTCGCCAGATCCCCGATCAGCCATTCCACGCTGTACGCTGAGATTTGGATGAGGTACCTCGCTGTGTCGCGCCCGAATCGCCTCGAAATCGCCAAATAAGCGCAATGGTAGAACCGCCAACGATGGCCCGTGTAACCCTGCCTCGCTCAGCTTGCGCGTGTGCCTCGCCGTCTCAGTGTACATTGGCTGCAAATTGATATGTGTCCGCTACCATATTACTGCGTACTGCGTGGTTGTGATAGTACACCGCAGGAATGCGTTCGTGATTCGCGCAGCACAGCATACGAAATATCCGGCGCTTGGTACTGGGAGCGTATGGGACGGGGGCGGACGACCACCGCTGTAGTCGGGGAGGGGAAATACGGAGGGCAATCATGGCAGAGCGGCGCTGGACCTGAGAGGCCTTACTGTCGGCGGCGATGTTAAGAAGTGCTGGGGCGGGATACGCAGGCGTGACGCCGCTGCATGGAGCGAGACTGGTTCAAAGGCTGCCGCGGCGTGGATGGGGTGCCGTGGGATGCTCGGTTTGAGAGAAATAGGGTGGTTCCCTCGTTGCCTGTTCTCACTGTCTCGCTTGCTCTCCTGTCTCTCCTCACTGGGGCGTGGGCGCCCAGCCGCCGCCGCCGCCGCCACGAGCGCTGCGGCCGGCCGGGCGGCGGTCACGGCGACCGCGTGCTCGCCGCCAAGGACGGATGAAGGGGGTTGCGTGACCCGCGTGGGAGCGGCGGGGGAGAGGTGGGGCTCGGCGGCATGGCATGACATGATGCCTGTGAACAGTCGTGTCCTGGAAGAGGAAGTCAACACACCGACGGTAGCTCGTCTGTTACAGAAACTGGGGTCCTTGCTGCCGCCAGTCGGGCCCGAGCTGAAGCAATACGGACCTCAATCGCGACAATCCGCAATCGGACAGCACCAACCAAGCAATCGGGACCTGAGACCATGCAATCGGGGCAGTCGGGGCCCGGCGACCGTGCGATTGGGCCCGAACAGCGCGATTGAGGGCCCGACTTGCGAGTCCGGTGCGAGTCTAAGGGGACCCTCCCCATCCCCCAGAGCTTAAACGCAGACACGTGGCATATAAATTAGACACGTTTCTGACACGTGAGCACATTCGAACTTGGGGACGACGTCGTTGGATGTGCTCTCAAGTGTGTAACAAGACAGACGGTGCCGAATCACGTGTTTTTCCGCGGACTTACGACGATATTGGTGCCGAATCACGTTCACGTCCCTCGCCGTGCAGACGTGACCTAAGTCAATCAGGCGGATAATGAGGCGGATAAATAATTCAATAAATAATCAATGATGACATTTTCTGCTGGAGATGTTTCGATGGCGCATGATATGGCGTCTCGCCAACGAATGGTCGGATCTGGGAAAAGGTCCCAGCATGCTGTGACTGTGCTGTGACTGTGCTTTGAAACAGAAGTGCATGCTCAGGGCTCCTGGATGGCTCTGTGGGAGACAAGGGCAATCACAGCAGTTTACAATTCTGTGTTGTGAGCTATTGTGAACTGCTTTGATGTGCTGTGAGAGTTCTTCACATCCGATCATTCTTTGGCGATTCGCCATACTTTGTGGCACTGGCGTGCGCCCTCTTCCTCTGCCGCACAAGCTCGGCCTATCTGGCGGGCAGTGCGCAATCTGCTATGGTCGTTGCGCCAAGAGCTGGAGAGGCCCCAGTCAAACCGATCGATGTCTGGGCCAATCAAAGGCATAAAAGAGCCTCTTTGATAGGCCTGCACTCTCCACTTTTTGGCGCAACGACAATATGGCAGCAGCGACTGGAAGTGCACGAAACGCGCTTGGTTTGATGCGTTGCGCACGGAATGCTGTGCAAGGCTCGAAGTACAGTCATTCTCCATTCCTGTATGTTCCTTTCTTATCCAGTGGTGAATAGCAACAGACCCAGGTCGACCGACAACCGTGCTCCACGACAGCGATCGTCCGAAGTTTCTCGGAATGGCAGTTGAAATTCGATGAAAAGAACTGCGACAAGTCGTGCGGATGCATCTACACAAAGTGTACCTGCCGTCGCCACAGCCGCCGTCGTCGCTGCATGAACCATCGTCGTCGCTACCGCTGTCCACACCCCCTCCCCCCGCGCCGATCCACCCCGATCTCCCGCTGATCGTCGCCCCCCACCCCACTACCATATTCCCTCGACCCCCCCGCTGATCCATCTTCGATCCCCCGCTGAAGCCCCTCTCACCTTTCTCCCCAACACTCCTGGCCCGTCCTTGCCGATCCACGTCCAATCATCACCGATCCGCCCGCTACCCCCTCCCCGATATCCCCTTTCCTTTTTCGTCGCTCTACTGCTGGTAGTTGTATCGCCCCACGTCGTCTAGGTTCATCCGATGTTTCTGTTGTTCCGGTTGACGTTCCGGCAGCAGGGTGCTATGGGGGGGGTGGGGTGCTTGTTTCCTCACTGGCACGCGATAGGTGCCCGAGTTGGCACAGGTGCGTCCTATCAATTTTTTCCATAGAGCCATAATTCTACGACAAGCAGTTGATCGAAGGCCTGCAAGGCGGGTACGGGGTTGCGGCGTTCGTACACGGGCGTGAGTGGTGGAGAAGGCAAGCGGGTGGAACAATTCCCTGGTCTTGGCCTCAAGTGCCAACCTATACAGAAAGCGTCTGCGGAGGGGGGGGGGTGGCATAGAAACCTCACGCTCGTGGGCTCGGTGTGCGGAAGCAAAATGGAGGAGGTGTGCGGCGACGTCATGCCACTGCTCTGGCTGTGAAGGCCAAGACGAAGAACATGGCCAAGTCGAGCGCCCTGCGACAACGCCGGATGGACAATTGGAACAGCCCGATCAATGAAATATGCGCGAGCATGGATTCAACTACAGAGAAACTCCTGCGATCGTTGCATCTCAACTCGAGAGACATGAATCGACCCTTCGACTCTTCCCGATCAAACTGAAATCTGGCGTCGAATGCAACGCGATTGGGCTGAGTTCCGCGGCCTGGTTCTCCCAGGACGATCCACGAAAGGGGTGGACAGGAATGGAGAAAGACTGTAATCCATAGTTTTGATCAAAGTATTGCAGTCTGCCCAATTTTGGCCGATCCGAACAGGAACACGAACACAAGGGGAATGAGAACGAGAGCGCGAAGTACGGACTGACGACCTTTAAGGACCGAATCAAACTACATCTGAGGCCCTGTGATGGGAAACCTCCGACTGGAAATCAAACTGGCAGAGAATTGACCAAGGGGGGGGTGCCCTGGCTTCCCACCACGGGCCATTTGGTACGAACTTGACTTGAAGAGATTTGAATGTCCATCAGTTGCACCGCACTCTTTCCTCCTCGGACGTCCGCGAGGCCTGTCTGCCTGGATCGGGCCTGCTTTGCATGACTGAGGCGGCGAAGTGCCAGCAATCGACGTGAAGGAACCCACGACATCAAATCTCCCAGTTCGAGGATGCGTCCCCTGCTGCGTGACCTGCGCCACCCAATCAGATGCGCCCATAGAGAGCGCGACACGTTCCCAGGGGCACGTCAGACACCAGCACAGATCCGCCACCAATTGAGCTCACTGACACAGATATCAGACATCACAGACATTCTGACCGGACATGTCTGTGGATATTTTTCTCTGGGCCCCAGACATGCGAGATTGGGATCTGGGCTGGTGGCCGGCGTCGTCGCGGACCGTTCTGGTGGTGGCGGTTTTGGCGCGCAATGGTCATCGTCATGCTGACGTCCGCCGGTACGGCCCCGGTACGGCTGCTGCTCGCATGGTGCCGTGCTGGTGCAGACGGGCTTCTCTCCGGTCCCCCGTGGTGTTCCCCCGCCCGCTGTACTCCTAGCACACCTTCCTTCTGCACCCCCGCCCCGATTAACGCTGGATTGCTGATTTGGACCATTTGCGCGCGCGCGCGCTTTTTCCCGATTTGGTCGTCGTTCCGCTTCTGGGCCCTTGCCGCCGTCGTTGAGCCGACGCTGGACCCTGTCCTGGCGCGCGCGGCCACCGCCGTCGTGCTCCTGCTGTTTTGCGGCGTTGCGGGCGGGCGGGGGGGGCGGGACGGGGGCGCGTCGTTGCCACAGGCGCGCCCTCGTCGGGCGCCGCCGCGGCGGCGCCCGGCGTAATTGCTGCTCCCCGCGGTCTCTGAGGTGACGGTGGACGCCGTCGTGGGGCACGCGGCCACCGCCGTCGTGCTGCTGCTGTTTTTCGGCGTTGCGGGCGGGCGGGGGGGGCGGGACGGGGGCGCGGTCGTTGCGACTGGCGGGCCCTCGCCGGGCGCCGCCGCGGCGGCGCCCGGAGTATTTGCTGCTCCCCGCGATCTCTGAGGTGACGGTGGACGCCGTCGTGGGGCACGCGGCCACCGCCGTCGTGCTGCTGCTGTTTTTCAGCGTTGCGGGCGGGTGGGGGGGGCGGGACGGGGGCGCGGTCGTTGCGACTGGCGCGCCCTCGCCGGGCGCCGCCGCGGCGGCGCCCGGCGTATTTGCTGCTCCCCGCGGTCTCTACGGTGACTGTGGACGCCGTCGTGGGGCACGCGGCCACCGCCGTCGTGCTGCTGCTGTTTTTCGGCGTTTCGGGCGAGCGGGGGGAGTGGGACGGTGGCGCGGCCGTTGCGGCTGGAGCCCAGTCGCTGCCAAGTCATGGATCCAGGGCCTCCACCTTTGTCGGCGCGGCCGGTTGCTGCTCCTTTCGCTGGTTCGTGGCAGCAGGCCCGGCGGGTGGGACATGAGCTCGTAGCTCGTTTTCTGAGGCCTATCTTTGGGCGCGCTGTTCATCTCCAAGACGCTGGAGCCCACGGTGGTCAAGCTGCACGTGGCTGGAGCAGCGCCCTCCACGTCGTACGGCGACACGGGACAGCGCCGCTCCTTCTACCTGCGCCGCGGACATTGAGGCGGCGGCCTGTTGGGACACCGGGCGGCGGAGCATCAAGGATCGTGCCAAGGAGCGGGGCGCCCGCTATCGGCTTAGAGGATCCTGAAGTGGACGGCCCTCCGGCGCCGCCACCGTCTAACTCGCTTCCCCAACCCCGCGTACGGCATCAACGAGATAAGGTGTTCGTGGACGAATACGTCGTCGACACGCTGGCCGCCTGCATCCGTCTTACGTGCGGGCTCCCGTCGTCTCGGCCAATGGGGAAGTACCCCTGCCCGGTCACGGCGCGCGTAATTGGTGACTCCGCGTCGCGCTCGCGGGCGATTGTGCTCCGCTCGGGCGCCGGCAAGGCGGACGTAGCCATTATGTGGGTGTCCTGCCAAGACGGGCTTCTTTGCTCGTGCTTTGGTGGCACACAGAATGCCCTCTTCCTGTCGGTGTCGTCTCGGAGCACAACCTGCAAGCACACGACGCGTCGTGAGGGCGCTGCGTGTCGCCGGTGTCTCGTTGGCAACCTTCCGCAACCGCATGCGCCTAAGGGCGGACTCGGCCGGCTTCGCCGTTTTTGAGGATTACGGGACGTCGGTGGTGTGGGCGGTGCTGTACCTCTTGGTCTACTCGGTGGTTACCTTCACCGCCTGCAACGTCGCAACGTGCATTGCGCCCGGTTGCAGGCGCTTCCGTGGTCGTTGCGGACACGTTCGTGTTGCTCGAGACGTGCAAGGCCCGAATGGCCACCTCAACCCTGTCTTTGGGTCCGCGCCCGTCTCCGTCAAGGCGCGGAAGGACGCCCGCAAGAGTGCACCGCCTCCGCGCGCCAAGGTGCTGGACAACGAGGAGGAGGACGAGGGACTTGAGGACACAGCTGGCGACACGCTGCGCGGCCCCCGCGACATGGACGAGACCAAGGTGGCGCGGCGGACGCCCCGCAACATGTTGCCGTGCTCCGGAGAGCTCGAGCAGGGCGCCGTGTGGGCGAGGACTGCTGACTGGTGGGGGCTCATGGTGCAGCGCGCGGCCGGCCGACCGGAGTCCAAGGCCGCAGGCGTCGAGATGCTCGGCAAACTGTTTGATGTGTCCAAGTCGTTGGGTGCCGTGCGGGACCAGAGGCTTGCCCTCGTAGAGCCGTATTGCGGGAGCTGCGGACAACAACGAGCGGATCAACACAAGATCATTAAGGAGCCGGGGCTCCTGGTAACACACCATCCCACTGCTCCTGCATTGCGGGTACGTTGCTCCCCTTGGCTTATGGACACTCGCCTTGTCGCGCATCTCGTGCTATCTGCGATTTTGCGATCCTGCTTGAGCTCCTCGGGCTTTTGTTGTCATGTGATGCTCGGTCGCTTCAGTCTCTGACTTGTGTGCTGTGTATCCGCTCACTTTGGTTTGGATGATTGATCACCTTCATCGGGCTGTGTCTCAGGTGTGGGTGGGACGCTGGGAGTGCGACGCGCCGGCGTGCATGCATAGGGTTGAGTATGACGGGAACGCGGATGCCGTCTTCGCCATGCGTCGGCGCAACAGGCACCGGCAATGGTTGCTGTACACCCGCGGCATCGTCGACAAGATCATATCCTTCATCATTCCTGGCCGCACAACGTACACGGCGGCTACGCGCCACATCGCCTCGGACGTGCTGTCGTTCCAGCTCCGGCGGCAAGACGTTGTCAAGCTGGGGACGATGGCCATTCGCAAGCTGCGCATCCCCCCTGCTACCGGCCGCTGCCCCAAGTGCGGGCCTAGCCCGGACTTCATCTTCATTGACGCGCAGGCGCTGGGGTGCTCAGACGTGGACAACGCCAACCCGTTTCGCCCGTCGGAGGATTGCCCAGTTTTGGATATCCCGGCCTCCAACTTATGCGTCGTCCAGCACCCCGCGCTGCGCGCCGCCATCCTTGAGGTGTTGCGGTCATCGACGCCTTTGACACCCGCCCAAGTCGGGCTGCTGCGGACATGGCGAGACTCAATCACAACGATTGGCCGGCCAACGCCGGCGGCCACGGCAGCAGCCATTTTCTTCCGCTTTTTCCCACTCGGTGTGGAGGCCCCAGCTGCGGCGGCGGCAGCTGCAGCGCCACCGGTCGCGGCCCCGGCAGCCGAGGAGGTCGTGCCGTCGGCTGATGCGGAGGAGCCGAGACGCAAGCGGGCACGGGTGGGGAGCACGCTGGAGGTCGCGCTGCGCCTTGACGCGGCCGGCAACACGATGCTGGGTGGGAGCGGACCGCCGGCCAAGAATTCGCGTGAGACCTGGCACGACCGGACGGGCACTTGCGCGCCCGCGTTCAAGGAGTACGCCCGAAGTGACGACGGCGTGTGGATCTGCGTGCGACCGTTCCTCCAGGCCGTGCTGGCCGAGACGGTCACCGGCATGTTTGTCAAGAAGGACACGGAGCCGGTGACCCTGCTGGCAGACACGCTCCGGCTGATGCACAAGGACGCGTGGAAGAAGCTCACCAAAGCCGTCGATGACGTGGGCTTTTTGACAAGCTTTCTCGGCAGGTTTGCCGGTGAGATGGACGACAACGTGCACTTTCGCAAGTCCGTGGGGGACGTGCTGCTCCAGACCATGGCCGTAGAGAAGTACGTTGACGACACCTTCGAGCATCAGGCCAAGGCCAAGTCCACGGGGGCGCCGGCGTGGTCCAACAAGGTGTATTGCGAGCGGTGGAAGACGAAGCCGACGCCAGAGGACTACAAGCGGTGGCGGTGGGAGCACGCCGACCTGGAAATGCTGGATGAGGACGACCCGCTGATCAGCTTTGCGTTTTTTGCCAGCCTACCGCGCGTGCGGCCGGGGATCATCGACTCGGTCGCCGCCAAACGGCGGGTACAATACCGTGGCTAGGAGCGCCATGTCGCGGATGCGGAGGGCGACGGGGACGCGTGTATCAAGGCCTTCTCGATCACGGCTGGGCTGTCGCAGGGCGTCTTCAACGTTGTATGTCCACACGTCATCACGCTGGGGTTTCGATGCCTATTCCGCGCCGAGAGAGTCGGCGAGGCCCTGTCGATCGTGTTGGAGCGCTTCCCGAAGCTGCCCAAGGCCATATTCCATGATGTCGCCTGCAAGATTGACAAGAATGCGATGAGGCGGGTGCGCGTCATCATGCGGGACCAGGGCGTGCGCTGAATCCTTGATCGGCCGCACTCAATTACGCACTCCTGCTCACCGGTATACATGCTGGACGAGAGCCTCGGCACCACGGCCGGCGTTGCAACCCAGGCGGCTGAGGTGTCGCACTCTGTGTCGGTCGTCAACCGCACCAGTCTGGCTTACATGGCGCCGGCGACGTACATGTCCCATCGCATGGTGCAGGTCGCATTTATGAACTTGCGCAAGATCTATCGGCTTCACGCGGACAACTCGGCCGGGGAGAACGACCACATCCCGCTCGCACCCTTCCTCCACGACAAGATCTCGCACCAGTGCGAGCGCATCTCGGTGTGCTCGTGCGACCAGCTCTTGTCCTCTACGCGTGCGAAAACCGCACAGGTTGGGAAACAAGATGCTCCATCCTGGATCTCCAACGGTGGCGCCGCTGTCGATCGGAGCGCTCCCTCTACCCCGCCTTTGGACGGGCCGCACGGCGACCAGGAGGACTGTGGTGACGTTGTTGGCGGTGTGGGAGATGGCGGTGCGCCCAATGCGGGAAAAGACGGGCAGGCGGGTCTAAAAGATCAGCTCGATGTCGCTCAAGTTGCAGCCCAGCGCGCAGCCGTCAACACCGCGCACGAGAAGCTGCAGGCGGAGTTTGATTTGCTCGAGCAGAACGTTTCCAACGCCGGCTTAAAGCCGTTGATCTCCGTCCCCGTGATTCTGGAGGAAGCGCGTCTCGTCCACGAGATGTCGAGCGCGCGTGACTACACGGCGGTCGTCCGGATGAGGAACAAGGCCAGGATTACTCTGCGCGTCGCGGACATGGAGCTGCTCAACGGGACTGCGTGGTTGAATGATGAGGTCATGAACTCGTTCTCCGCGCTCATCAACTACCGGTCGTCATTGCAGGCAGACGCTGCGGCTGCGGGCACGGACGGCGAGTACGCGTGCGGCTTGCGTGTGGGCATGCTGTCGACGTTTTTCTACTCCAAGTTGTCGGCCCGGGTGGGATGCTACGTCTATGACGGTGTGAGGGAGTGGGGCAAGAAGCGGCCGCTCAACCTGGAGGAGGTCGACCACATCCTTGTACCCGTCAACCTCAACAGCAGCCACTGGATTCTTGTCACCGTCGACCTGAGGAGCCGCACCTTCCACTACTTTGACTCGCTCGGCTCTTCCGATAGGTGCGGGGTGGTGGCCAACATCCGTAGGTGGTTGGGCGATGAGGTGCGCTCACGGTTGGGGGACGACGCGGCGGGGACATGGAAGGTGGACACGTGGGGGACGGTCGCCGTGGCCGGGCTGCCTGAGCAACACGACGGGGGCAGTTGTGGAGTCTTTTTGCTCGGTGCTGCTGATTGTTTGTCTCTTGGTGCCGCCCTTAGCTTCTCGCAGGAGCATATTGTGCCGCTCCGTCAGCGCAGTGCCCTTGCTTTGTTCTTTGACAGCTCAACCTCGATAGGTTTCTCGTCTAGGTTGATGGTCCCCGCCGAGGAGCCGACGATAGACGCTGTGAAGTAAGATGCACGTTTGTATAGTACACATGCTGCCCTTTTTATTTCCATCCTATTGCCCGCACTGCTCCGCAAGGCGCAGCCGCACACCTCCGCACCGTCTACTCTACAGGAGGTTGCCAGTCAGAATAAGCAGTTGCATTCAGAAGTCAAAGCATGCGATCAGACCAGCGCCGCCCAGCTCCACAATGAGCCAAGGACATGGCGCCACCACCCCCGGCAGCGCCGCCCTCGCCACCTCGTCCTACTCCCGACCCCCTACACCAGACCGTGGCCTTCATCAGACGGCAATTAACATACTGATATCCGTGGGCACGACGGGCTCTTTGCATGTCGCCACCCCCTTGCCGCTGGTATCCAGTTGCCCCCGATGGCGCCCGACGCGCTTAAGTCGCAGACATGGCAGCTGCACAAAGGGCTTTGCGGCTCCTGTTCAAGGCAAAGACAGCAGGAAAAAGAACAGTCGCGACCGCACAAAGGCGGAAATACCAGCAAGCCATAACACCGCAAAGTGAGAACGGGTCCGCAGAAATGACACATGGTCGGCAGCGGCAGACAACGGCGCGCCTCCCACCAGTTGGCACAAAACAAGACACAGTGCCGCGAGAATACCAGAGCCCACTGGAACGCAACGAGCGAGTCCGTTTGCATCCAGAGCCCACGTCCGAGACAGGCAGCAATGGTTAACTTATCTACCTGCACGTGAGTACGGCCAACAGTCGTGACCTGTGCCGGCACCTCCCATATGTCACACTGCTACGCATGGTAGACTGCAAGGAGCGACCGACTGCCAGTGATCGCCACCCCGAGCGACGGGAACCCAGTGCTTGATTCAAAAGAAACTGATTGCGCAAAGCGTAATACCAAAGCCAGGCAGACTACTTGAAACGTGCCACCTGTCAGCATCGTGGCAGTCACATGGCAGTTCAAGTCCGACCTTATGATGAATACAGTGAGCAGGAACCGGTGGTCGTGACGTCGACCAACTTAGGCCAAGTGAACAAAGCCCGAGAACCAAGTGTACAGGCAACGACAGAGGAAAATGGCACCATACTCGGAGCTAAAATGACATTGAGCGATGCGACGCGTGCAGTCGGTGATACCTGTCCGCATAGCTGTCGTGCACTAGGACGCGCTGTAAGAAGCATACGGGGTGTTCCCAACGGGGCAACGGACTGCTCCACGCCTGCGTATTGTTTGAGTCGAACGCAGGAAAATGGGCACCGTACGCGGAGCCAAACGGACATGGAGCGAAGTGACGGGTGCAGTACGTGATACCTGCCCACGTAGCTGTTGTGCACTATAACGTGCTGCAACAACAAAACAGATTGCTCCTGACTGGCCGACAGACTGTGCGACGGCTACCTATCGTGCGCCTCAAGCATGGGCACATACGGAGCTACAATGGTTGCGATTACCAAAGTAGCAGTCCCGGACCCAGCACTCACGCTGCTTTTCACCCTCTGTGCAACTTGGAACCCAACTGATAGATGCGGAGTGCTGTACTCGCAGTGCACGACGGTATCACACGGAAGCCAAAACGAAGGACGCACGGGACAATGCTGAACGACCTTTATATTGAGGAACCCATTCAAGCAGCCCGTGCAGCCAGCCCCATTTTCACTCGAAACCACTGCTGTCCAGCTACCTCCAGGAGGTGGCCCCGTCCCACATCATGTGCTGCGGTGATGGGCCAGCGCAAAGGCAGCCATAGATGAGAGAGATGTGCAGACAGAAGTAGGTGGTGGAAATCATGGAGTTTAGCTCCGGCCGCACCCGTTACATGCATACGTCAGGTGTTGTGGGGTCCCTGGTCGATCGCTCACGCTCGAGCCTGGCGGTCGTAGAGGACAGCACAAGTGAAAGCTCCAGGTGCCCGGGCACCACTTAGGATGCGAAGGACCCTGATGCCTCCTGCACGATGGAGCCCGCCAGTGTCCCTGTCCCATTGAAACCGTTCGCTCTGCACTGTGGTCTTTCAAGTCCCTCTGGAGACGCAGCGCTGCTTTGTGTCTGGTGTCCTTACCAGTGAATGCCTTCTGTGTTCTGTTCGCCCACGCGTTATTGCCGCAAGGAGGCCAGTTGTGGTGAATGCGCTCACGTGGCGCATCTCTGGTCGCTGTTGCAGGTCGCTGCGAGCTCCGCTGGAGAGCGACGTGCACAGCGTCTTGCTGTACTTCTGATACTTATGGTATTATAAATGCAGACAAGTCCGTCGTTTCTCGTAGTTCAAAGACGAGAATCGTGAAGTACAAATCCCGATGGAGTGTGATCGTCTCTTGATCTGGTTCGCCACGCTTCGTGATCTCTGATGACGTGTCACGCCTTGTTGTAGCACCCGTGCTGACACGTCAGAGTGCTGGCTGCGTGACGCTTTGCACTTGGCGCGAGCTCTGCCCGCCTTTTTTCCCCGCCCTAAGGCACTGGCCGTCGGCCTGCTTGCAGACCCCTGTTGCCGCTTCCCGGGTGGGGTTGAGGGGGGGGGGCAGGGTCTCCCAAAACCGCCATTGGGAGGGGTAGTGGACACCTGCCCGCACGTGCCCGTTCTCGCCGGGGACCATGCTGGTCCGAGCTGAGTGACGTGAGCCACCCCCGTTCCCCTTTCCCTGCCTTCTTTTCCTACAGGCGTGCACTGTGTGGCTTGTGGATAGCCGTGTACGGTCCGTCAGGCCTGCGGGCTGTTGCGCTGCGCTACATTCTCTCGCGTGAGCCCATCTGCGTATAGGTACGTGCTCGCTTCCGCCCGCTTTGATTCTCCAGTCTTGCGTGGAAGACGGAGCCCATGTGTTTAGCGGTGAGTGCATGCCCATTACGTACAGCGGGGTGATACCGCGCGGGTATGAGAACCACCACCACTGGCGAGTGTCACTGCTTGGTCGACTGGGTGCCAGTCCATTCAGCAATCTGTGCCTGCCCCCCACCGTGTATAGTTTTTCTCACCACCCCCTCGACCCGCTTCGCGTATTGTCTGTTCCCGTCGGGGGAGTTGGCCTGTATGCTGGTTGATCTCATGATATCCGCAGGCGGCCAGCCAAGCCGGCTCTCGGTCAGCGTCCGGCATCGACCAGCAGGGTGAGCAGTTGCGTCCCCCGGCGTCATCGAGCCGGCATGGACTCGCGGGCTTTCGGGACGTGCAAGTTCGTGACCGTGCTGTCACCCACGGAAGCGGCCATCCACAACCTGTCCGACAAGGATGGCCTGGCGCGGCGGATTTTATCGGGCGCAGGGACAAGTGTTCTCGCCACCTCCTGCTTCAGGACCCAAGCGCAGGCTCGCAGCTGGGTGACGGACGCCGTCAAGGTCGACGCCGTTTTGTGCTCCGCCGAGATGAGGTCGCCGGACGAATGGCCGACCGCGTGGTCGCCATCAGACTGCCTCGTGGTGGTGTCGCAGTCGTCAGGGGCTTCCTTTGAGCTTCATTCGGCTGGCCTGGCCTCCTCCCTGGCACTGATCACGGACGAGTCGGTGGGGACATGCATCCTGCGGCGCTTTACTACCGCTTCACTGTCCTCGTCGTGGTTGGCTTCTGGTGCAGGGCAAGCCCTGCTTGGCATCGTGTCGGTTGCTCGGTTGGATGCAGTCGGCGGTCAATTCTTCCCCACGCACGTGGCTGGGGCTTCCGGGACGGGTTCACGCCGTGCCTCCTCGAGCCCTGAGTTGTCGCTTGTCTCCGTCACACACGAGGGTGCTCATCCGAGTGCCGACTTGGCACCGATGGGTGTCTCCGGTCTGCAAACGCCTCGGGCCGCACGGTCTGCCGCCTCTTCGCTCTCTCTCCTGGGCAAGCGCTCTGCAACTCCATCTCTCTGCGTGCGTGTGGTTCCAGAGCCTGCGGGTGCTTCTCTGGGTGTGGACCCCATCTTGTCCGTGGCAGTCGACGCGGCCCTGGGCTCGATTGAGGACGGCGCGCGGCCGCTACGGAGGACGAGGAGGAAGGTGAGAGCGCTCGCCGGCTCGGAACGGGCATCTTTGCGGCCCCCGTCGTCTTTTTCTGCTCGTTTTAGCGCGGCCGCGGCTAGGTTCTTGCCGCGGTGCCCGTCGCCCATGTTGTCGCGTCCCCTGCGGCCGGTTGTCGCCGGCCATCAGCCGGGTCAGCGCCGGTCTCTCGTCAACGGCCCCGTCCTGAAGCTGAGCGATGAGGTCGTTGCGCTGGCTCCCCCGGCGCCGCTGCTTGCTTCTTTGCCTTCCGAGCCATCCTGCGGTGCTGCCGGTGGCGTGCCCCGCGCCGTGCAACAAGGGGTCATTGGCGGCCTTGCGGTTCAGGGCCAGTGGGACGCCGTTTGTGAGCGGCTGTGGGCGCGGGGCTCGAGCGCGTTCATTACGGGCGGCCCCGGTGCGGGCAAGTCGACGCTTTTGCGGAAACTGCACGCGTTTCTACGGCTGCAGTTCCCTGGAGATGGGACGGTGGTAGTCGTGGCGCCGACGGGCACGTCGGCCAATACCGCCGGCGGCATGACGTTCCATTCTCTTTTTGGTTTTTTGCGCGACTACGAGCCGACCACCGCCAACCCTGTTCGAGAGGCCGCGAGCCTGCTGGCGACTAGCCGCTTCAATCCGATTAAGCAGCGGCTTTCCAAGGTGCGCGCTCTTCTCCTCGACGAGGTGTCTATGGTCGCAGCCGGCAAGTTCAACATCATGTACGAGCTGCTGTCCCAAGCGCGCTGTGAGTCTGCCCCGCCCTGCCTGTGGTTTCCTTTTGGGGACTTCTTGCAGCTGGGGCCTGTCAAGAGCCCTATGGCTTTCACGTCTCTCCGCTGGCCCAAGCTCTTTGGTGACGAGGCGCTCGACCTGACAGGGCAGTTCCGTCAAGGCGACGCCGACTTTATCCGTGCCGTCGCCGACGCCCGCCTGGGCAAGTGCACCGACGCGGTCAAGCAGCTGGTTGAGACGTGCTGGGTGGACGGCCCGAAGTACGACGACATCAAACACAAGGTCTTCCATCTCATGCCGCACCACAAGACGGTTGTCACGCACAACCGGGAGTGCCTTGACCGGCTGTCGGGTGGGCGCCTGCCGGCACCGTTCTGGGCGGTCGACAAGGTGGTCTTTGACCCCGACCGGGACATGACCGTGTCTCCAGCGGAGCCCGACACAGTGTCCAAGGAGACGCTGCGCGCTGCCCTCCACGATTGCGTCGCGCCTCCGACTGTGCCGCATTGCCTCCACGCCCGTGTTAAAATCATCAACAACCGCAAGCAGGCGCTCGGCATCTGTCACGGGAGCATTGGTGAACTCGTGGGGTATGAGTCCGACGGAACTCTCGTCGTACGGCTCGAGAACCACGCGCTCCCCGATGGGATTGAGCGCGGGGACCTTGGCCTACGCAACGCAGGCGACACGTGTATCGAGGTGCTGTGCCCACCCGTTCCATTCACGGCGCGCGTGCTCGCTTATCCTGGCCTGCAGGCGGTCCGCAACCAAGTACCGTTTGTGTTGGGGTGGGCGGATACGATCCACATGTCCCAGAGCCTGTCCATCTCGGAGGCCGTGTTGGACTTGGTCGACTGCTTTGAGCCGGGCATGGTCAACACGGCCATCAGCCGGGTGCCTAACAAGGCGTCTCTGTTCATCAAGTCGTTTTCTCCAAGCCGCATCATTGCCGACCCGCTCGCCCTTTCCAAGTATCGGGGTTGGAAGCGGCTGTAGGTGTCATCGACTTTGTTGCTTTGGTTTCGCTTTTTTCTGTTATCAGCTCACTTGACATTGCTTTTTCCTTGCCTGTTTCTCCAGCCCGAAGACGCACGTACAAGATATTCCCTAGCTGAAAAACCATCGCGTGCAATATTAGTGTGTACGGGGCCAACCTGTTCGCGTTACGTGCACTTCAGGCTACACTTTCGTACGAAAACAACAGTTCGTCACGCCCAAAGAGTGTAGATACAACGAAGTGTTTATTACATCTCCATCTACTCAGCTCCTGAGCTTGCCTGCTGCCCCGCCCAGGTCGGCCTCGCCGCCAAGATTCTCTGCACAGAGGCTTGCGAGGACTGTAAGTCCGCCGCAACCCTGTCGCTGCTTTGCCGGCGTTGCTCCCGTTCTAGCTCCCTGCTCAAAGACGTCGGTCTTACGGCAGCTGCTCCCATAATGGCCACCGGTGCAGGTGCGACGCCCACGCCATGGGCAACCCCCGGACCTGAAACGGCAGCTTGGGCGTACGGCGGCGGGGGAGCAGCGTCACTGGCTCGTTGCACAGGGGGTTGAGCCACGACATGCCCGCCGCCTTCACCAGAAGAAATACAGAGCCCAACAGCTTCAGCAACAGGCGGTACAAGTGCGGGGGTGGCTGGGATGACTGGCGTGTTGGCGTCACGATTGCGCTTGACGCCACGACCACGGCCGGTGGGCGACGGAGAGGCGCCGACCGGAGGGATAGCGGCCGTCGCCAAACTCAAAGGCCGGCCGCAGCTGGAACGACAGGAGATAGATGGGGACCGGCGAGGGGAACACTCGGTGGTGATGGCGCCCCGAGTGGAAAGTAGGGAATGGTCAGAGATGGTGAGGTTGGCCCTAGAGGAGTCGGGTGTCCTGGTGGTGCCGCAGGCGGGCGTCCCCTCGCCCGACGAACTTGAAGACGGTGGGCTCTGGTCTGCGCGGCTCGAGTGACCCCCTCTTGGTGCAGCCGCGCGTCCATGTCAGCTACTTGGAGGGACAGATCACCAAGTTGATCGTCGCCAGGAACAGCAGCACCGGATGTGTCCCGGATTGGAGGAGCGGTGGTCGCGCCCGTGGAGCTTGTTGACCTTGGGGCCAGCTGCGGCGGGCCAGCGGAGAGGCCGGCGGAGGAGAACTCGTGCAGCGAAGCATGAGACAGCGGTGTGGCCTGGGGAATCGCGGCCCGCCCCGGGAACGACATGCCAGTCAGAATGGCGCCATACCGCTCCTCCTTGTTGGTAAGTAAAAGCATGGAAGCCACCACGACGTGGAGGCGAAGCCCCTTCTTTCCAAACATGCGGATGACCGTCTCCTCTTCGGGTAGTTCGTCTTTCCGGAAGAAGCGCCGCGCCTTGACAGCAAGCTGCTGCACTGTGGGAATGACGCCAGACATGTCCACCCGGACACCCCACCGCGACGTGCGAGCCGGCCGAACTTGGTTCTGCACAGCTGCCATTGTGCCGTCGGGTGGCACCGCCGTCTTGTGGTCTTGCGGGGCGACCCACATCAGCCACCACACCTTCGTCAAGCTCGTGATTGCCGCCCAATCCGCCTTACCCGCAGCTCGCGACGTGGGGAGGGTCTGCCCGGCGCTTGCGGCATCTGGCGCAGTAAGGGCCAGCCGCAGCACGCTGTCCCGGAGGAGCTGCCGCAGCACGACGATGGCATCTGCTCGGTCCCCGACCGCCAGAAGCACGGCCTTGACGGTCTGCACAGCGGTCGCCGACGGCTTGACGGCGGGTTGCCGCTCAAATATCAAGTGCGGCCTTGCCGTGTCACGACCAGCGTCGTTGTCGTCTTCGTCGTCGTCGAGTTTATCTTGGTCCTCGTTTGCAGCCCTACCCGCTCTGCCCCCAGCAGCATGTCGCCAAAGGATGTCACCCCCAGGAGGGACCGTTGATGCGTCCCCACCCGCAGTTGCTGAACCGGCCGCGCTGGCGGCTCCATCTCGTGCGACACCGGCGCTGGCATTCGGAAAAACAATGCCCCCACGCGCAATGGCCACCCCGCCCACGGGAACGTCTTGCTCTCCACGCCCGTGCACAGCATCCGCCGCCGCCGCGTCGGCTCCGCGCACAGCACCTTCACGTCCCACGACGGTGCCGCTGCTCAGCGCCGTCGACGTCCTGCGCTTCTCGAGCAGCGCGACGTTGGCCCCCACAAGGGCGTCCACCTCCAGGTGCCGATAGGCAAAGGAGAGCCCGACGTTGATGATGCGCTCAGCGTGTTCGTCACCGTCTGCAAAAAAGCCAAGGCGGTCGAGGTCACGTATCCACCGATGCGTTGGTGCCTCTTCGGGGTTGGTCGGCACGATCATGCGGCTGACCGCACAGTGAAGCGAGGCGCCGTAAGGCGCTAGGTTGGTGTCCAACTTAAAAATCGCCTCGTACGCCGTGTGCAGCGTCTTGGCGACGAAGCTCAGCTGCTTGGTGTCGGAGATACCCAGGTGCTCAAAAAACTGGTGATTCATGAGGCGGTCGGCCGTGCTCAACCCGGCCGCCGCATCCGTCGCATCCTCATCCGCCTCATCTGCCGCCGCTTCATCCACAGCGTCGGCAGCAGTGTCGGGTTGCTCGGAGGAACCCCCGGGGGCCGCGGCGCCCACCGCGTCATCGTCAGCGTCCGCCGCTGTAGCCACAGCCGTGGCCAGAGGTGCAGGGTCAGGCGCGGGGGCGCGCATGGGGACACGTTCAGGGGGGGGTATGGAGGGATCCGCCAAGGCAGGTACTGTTGCCACGGCCGCCGCGGCCGCGTCTCCCAGCGCACCGGCGGCCGCGGCTAATGTGGACACCACCGCATCCGTGCGTCCTGGCGATGGAGGCGCGGCACTTGCCATACGGGGGGACGCACACCGAGCTGCACAGAGGTGAATGACACGCCAAGGAAAGAGCAGAAAAAAGAACAATCAGAGTCAGGAATATGAACAGCGCAGCAGGATGTGATCACACACGCAGGCAGCGCCGTGTAACACGAAGTGCACCAGCACCACATTGGCAATGCACTAAGAGAACATGAGTGCAAGTTAAGACCATACATGCAGACTCAGAGAGGCACACGTACCTGGTCACAGAGAACGTGATGAAAACAGCCAGCATTCCCCCCCACAACCGAGCGGTGACGATGGGGACGACGCTGCGCGCCAACCTGGGACGTGTGGCGGGCGCGACGACGGGGGGCACGAGATCCGCCACCATGACGACAGCATGAAAGTGCGCCCAACGCGAGATCGGCGGTGGCGTGGACGACGAATCGGCGTAGGTGGAAGAGCAAGCCGGGCCCCAATCCCTCTCAGTCGGCAACCGCCGTAGCGTCTGAGATGCTGCCAGGGGTGCGCTGAAGCGCCCTGAGAAGGCTAGAATCGCGGAAGCCGGGCAAAAATTGTCGGAAATCGCCCCTGGCGGGGCCCGAATCCCCC
>Ga0209186_1001277_pt1 | contig 18951 bp, 13 predicted proteins | sample SidtaG_FD_187426 | JGI IMG/M metagenome (GOLD analysis project Ga0209186, IMG submission 187426) | Marine algal microbial communities from Sidmouth, United Kingdom - Sidmouth_Male2 metaG (SPAdes) (version 2) | ecosystem: Host-associated > Algae > Red algae > Unclassified | place: Sidmouth...
CCACTATATCGGCGGTATCATCAAACATTCCAAAGCCATCAATGCTTTCGCCAATGCCTCGACGAACTCCTATAAGCGTTTGGTCCCGGGCTTCGAAGCTCCTGTTATGCTTGCTTACTCCTCTCGTAACCGCTCTGCGTCCATTCGTATTCCTTGGACAGCGTCGCGCAATGGTAAGCGCCTGGAAGTCCGTTATCCGGATCCAGCGGGTAACCCATACCTCACATATACGGCCCTCCTCATGGCTGGCCTCGACGGTATTAAAAATAAAATCCACCCTGGTGATCCAATGGATATGGACCTCTATGAGCTATCACCAGCAGAAGCGTCCAAAATCCCACAGGTTTGCGGCTCTTTGCGCGAAGCCCTCGAAAGCCTCGACGGCGACCGTGATTTCTTGAAGGCCGGTAACGTGTTCGACGACGACCAAATTGACGCTTACATCGAGCTGAAGATGGAAGAAGTCCACCGCCTAGCGATGCATCCGCATCCAGTCGAATTTGATATGTACTACAAGTGCTAATCACTTAGACAGATTAATTAGGAAACCCGCTCAAGAAATTGAGCGGCTTTTTTATGCGCGTCTGTCGGAGATGTGCGTCATGAGTGTCGCTTTCTTTGGGCGTGAATTGGACAAGTGGCTACGTTTGCAGCCCATGTTGAAACTCTGGTTTCAATGGCGTGGCTGCCGATGTCTCGCTATGGGCAAATAGGACTGCCCGCAGGGTCGGCCTTCACGACGGAAGACCGAATAGTAAAAATGTTTCTCGCAAAGGCAGGCCCTGCGGCAGCAGTTTATAATATATCGGGCGGGGGTCGCGCAGTTTGCCCTTCCGGCCTCCCTTGCCCGACGCTGCTCCATCCGGTGAAGATGAATTAGCGTGTCGATAACGGATGTTTCCTACCACCAGTTACCAACCCCACCTTTCGGCTGTCGTGACAAGACCCGAGTTTAAGAACAAGCGGTCGCCTCTCGATATAAAAGGTCCGGCACAGTCCGAGGACTAAATCTCGGACGCTCAACCCTGCCGTCCCCCAGACCAGTCAGAAAGCGCTAACCTGTCCAATGTCTGAAAGAACATCTTAAATATGACACAGCTTTTCAAAGCGCGGATTATGTTTTTTGAGGTTAAGCAAAGACCTGTCTAAAGTCTTGAATCTGAGGGGCAAAAATCGGGATGAGCAAAATCCAAGACGAGGATGACGGGTTTATAGCGGCAAAACCTATCGCCCTAAAAGAACACATATTGCGCGAAGAAAGCGAAAAAGCCCCCTATTAAAAAAGCCGCGACGCTGACCCACCAAATGATCCAGCTGAGACGGCGTGTGCGGGAGCAGGCGCGGGCTTTTACGGGGTCCGCCGGACAGGGCGCGGTTCTTGCGCGCCATTGCAGAAACCCGGATAGGGCGATCATCAGTCCCGCGAATAAAAATACCCACGCCTTATTTTTTCCGAGCCATGTAATTTGCGGCACAGCCTCAATAATACCGGCCATAACTGCACCTGCGCCGAGGCTGACAAGCAGTGCCGGGAGCGCGCAGCAGATGAGCGTCCCCGTCGATGTAAAAAGCGAGAAAAAGGCAGGAATAGCCGAGGGCGGTTTTACTTCAAGCGGCGTTTGAGCTTTCAAATTCATGCACCATTTTCATGTGTAATATCCACCAGCGAGTAACCGGATTTACGGATGAGTTTAGTCAGACGTTCATCAGAGAGGTTTTGTCCGTCCTTCAAGAACACGCGAACTTCACCTGCATCAAGATCTACATTGATTGTCTCGACTGCGTCTTCTTTCTTGAAAACCTTTTTCAGAGCCTGAGCACAGAAGTCACAGACTAGGCCATTGACCTTGGCGACAATCGTGTGGGCGCCTTCGGAGACGGCCTCGATGGAGCTATCAGGCGTTTTCGCAGCCTGGTCATGGCCGGTATGATCCATCTTACTATGGTCCATGTCTTCCATCATGTCCCCTGCCATCATGTCCATGCCGCTGTGGTCCATAGTCTCCATCTTACTGTGGTCCATTTTGCTGTGGTCCATCTTACTGTGGTCCATAGACGCCGCATCCTGCGCAATGGCAGTTTGAGCAAAAAACGTTAGCGCGGCGACCGCCCCGAGTGTTTTCAATACAGTCATTTTAATCTCCTTAGAAAAGATAATTCAAAATCTGACAATCCAATTTGCAAGCCACTCATTTTCTTCGACAGTGTAACCCAATTCAATCATCTGCACCCCTTTGAAAAAACGGATGAGAGGGGTCGTGGTAATCGGTTTATCACCGTCGGGGTGATTTTGGACTTCCACCATCAGCCATGTGTGCAAGTCCCCATAATCACCGATATAGGGTGCCAGACCCAACCTAGCGTTATGATGAACAGTCTCGTTGTCAGCAAAATCCGCCGCGCGTAGGCGATATTCGGTAAACCAACGGCGCGTTTCCCAATCCGCCGCAAATTCCACGAAGCCAGCGAGTTCTGCGCCTGAATTGCCAAAAGGGTCCGCCTGCCCCGCGCCTATTTTGGCGTAAATATTGGCTTGGCTGCTCGGGCCATTAAACCGCTTCACGAGCCGGTTATATTGCAGCCCCGTGAAGGTCACATCCTCATCCCAATTTTTTTCGATATAGACGCCGATGGAATCAAATGCTGTGGGGGAATAATGCGCATGTATGGCGGATCTATCGCCATTATTACGCTGCATAAGTGTCCATCCGCCGGGATAGGACACAGGGCGCGCATAAGCGGCTTCCGCAAATAATAATGCGGCTATGGGAATAGCCATACAGCGGAACATCACTTCTTACGTCCGCCCAAAACGGCTACAAGCTCCTGAACCTTTTCCCGCCGCTGTTCAATGTCATCTGACTTGAGCGCCATCTCAACGCAGCTGTCCAAATGGTCGTTCAGCACAAGCGCTTCGAGGCCCGTCAGCGCTGATTTAATTGCTTGGATTTGCCGCACCACATCAATGCAATAGCGGTCATCCTCTATCATCTTGGCAACGCCGCGCACTTGACCCTCTATTCGGGCCAATCGCTTTAGGGCTGAGCTGTTTGTGTCTGGGTTCATCATATACCTACAGGGGGTATATGATACAGTGTGTACTACATGGCAAATAGTTTTACATCAGGGGGTGCCCCCTTCTTAGGCAGCGACTTTCTTTAAGCCACGTCCGGCTTTGACCCAAAGGCCTTTGATAAAAACGCCAAATTCAAAAACGGCCCTAAGTAAAGTAAAAGCATGACGCCAAACACGCCGAGCAATATCTTAATAGATTGCTCACTTTGTTCTGCAGTTGGCGCGGCTTTAGCAGCCTCATCGGCACCACCGCCCCCGCAACCTCCAAATAAGCTCACCAAAAAACTATCAGGCCGATAAACAAATATTACGCTTTTCAACAGAAACAAATCTTTGCATCACAATAAATCCGCAGATCCAAAATGCGGCAAATATCACGCCCCCGGCAATTTGATTTGCTGCGGCTAAACCCAATGTTGAACATAATTCGGAAAGCAAGAGCGTTAAAACGCTTATACCAAAAAACAGCATTAGATAAAGTAAGGCGTACCCGTTGTGCCTCTGTGATGATGCAACATTTTTTGCCCTTATTTTGTCTCGCTGAAAATTTTCCTAGCGCGTCTTGAGCCCAGTGTCACTTGCACATGAAACTCTTATTGCGACGCGCCAGCTTCTACAGCTTCCATGACCCGCAATAGATTACCGCCCCAAATCTTGGCAATGTCGGGTTCTGAGTATCCGCGCTTAACCAATTCAGCTGTCACGTTTTGCGTCTCTGAGGCGTCTTTCCAGCCATCAATGCCGCCGCCGCCGTCAAAGTCTGAGGCGATGCCAACATGATCTATTCCAGCAATCCTAACGGCGTGATCAATATGATCGACGAAATCAGACACAGTGGCCTCGGGCGCCATTGCCGCGATGACCTTACGCCGTTCGCCATAAAGATCTCGCTTTGCTTGGTCCCACGTCGCCCGGTCTCCAAATTCGGTGTCCAGTAAGTCGCGCGCGGCCTGTTGCTCTGGCGTCGGGAGTTTCACATATGATCCCAGCGCCACCATTTGTGCCACGCCGCCAACCTGTGCGATTTTTCGTAACTGCTCGTCGTCCAGATTACGCGCCGTATCCGCCACGGCTTTTACGCCTGAATGTGAGGCTATAATTGGCGTTCGGGAAATATCTGCGGCCTGCATCATAGTCTGCTTACCGGTGTGAGAAACGTCGACCATAATTCCATATTGATTGAGGAGATCTACCAGGCGTTTGCCTGCCGGAGAGAGGCCATTCCACTTCGGTCCGCTATCTCGCGTCGGATGCGGATTGGAACTGTCGCCAAATTGATTATGCCCGAAATGAGTAATGCCGACATATCGTACACCCTGATCTGCCCACCAGCTTATTAAGTTGTTTGGATTTGCAAACCCCAACGGATAGGCATTTTCCATTCCGATTAAAACGGCATGTTTTTTCTCAGCCGTTATGCGCCGCACATCAGCTGCGGTTCTCGCCAACTCAAAATGATCCGAATGTGTTGTGACCAAGGCCGTGATCGCATCGATCCGGGTCTTCGCAATATCATAGGCTGCCGCATATCCGTCATCTGCTAATTCGCCCTGCGGCGTGTAGACGATCCAGAAACCACCATCGAGCTGCCCGGTCATTAACTTGGGCAGGTCTACTTGCAGATCTGTTTCGCCCGACGGATCAATCTCTGTCATATAAGTCAGAGGAATATCGATATGCGTATCAATTGTTAAGGTGCGGTCATGGAGTCCTGCCACATCGACAGCGGGCTTGGATATAACAGGTTGCACAACGACGGGTTCGGCAATGACCTCTTCAGAAATGATCTCCTCGGAAATGATCTCTTCAGGTTCCGGAGATGAGCAGGCCGCGAGTAAAAGCGCAGTTGCCAATGGAAGTGCACGCTTGAAGACGGTTGAATTAACAGCAAGTTGGAGCTTCATTTTCGCGAGTCCTTATTATGGATAAATTTCTCTGCCCCCACCGTGATGGAGGACGCGTTTCAACACAATTGGAAAGTTCCGAAAAAACCAAAACGTGAATGGGTCGCCCTGAATGGGGTCGGATGGGAGATGGGTAGCCTCTGCCCTAAAGAAACTGCTCACCTAAACGCGCAAATCGTGACGATTAATGCTCGTCAATTTGTATTGGTTTGCCGCATTGTCGCCAAAGAACAAATTGAAAAACAGTAAAAAAGCAAAAAACCGTCTCGTGCAAATTGCACGAGACGGTTTTGGTTATTTTATAATTTTGACGGCCAAATTTACGCCGCCAAAAGACTATGCGTCGTCAGCGATATCCGCGGGGAATTCTTCGATCGACGGCGCAGCAGCTGCACGGTCTTCGAGGAACTTCTGATCGCGGTCATTGGCGAGCTTCTGGTACTTACGCAGGTTACTGCCTGTACCGGCCGGGATGAGACGTCCGACAATGACGTTCTCTTTAAGGCCTTCGAGCAAATCTTCCTTACCTTGAACAGACGCTTCCGTGAGGACACGCGTGGTTTCTTGGAAGGACGCCGCGGAGATAAAGGAGCGTGTTTGCAGCGAGGCTTTCGTAATCCCGAGGAGAACAGGCACACCGACAGCAGGTGTCGCGTTCTTGTCCTTCGCGAGCAAGGCCGCATTGACCTTGTTGAACTCAACCTTATCCATTTGCTCATTACGCAGAAGCGTTGTGTCGCCAATGTCGGAGACTTCCACTTTTTGCAGCATCTGGCGCACGATAACTTCAATATGTTTGTCGTTAATCGGAACGCCCTGCAGACGGTAAACGCCCTGGACTTCGTCGACGAGGTATTCAGCCAATGCCTCAACACCCATAATAGAGAGGATGTCATGCGGGGCCGGATTACCGTCGATGATAAAGTCGCCTTTTTTCACCTTATCGCCGTCACTGACAAGCATATGCTTACCCTTGGCGATGAGGAAGGAGGACGGTTCTTTATCTTCATCCTCCGGCGTGATTTGGATTTTACGCTTGTTCTTATAATCGCGCGTAAATTCAATCTTACCGTCGATATCGGCGATCACCGCATCATCCTTCGGACGACGAGCCTCAAACAGCTCCGCAACACGCGGCAGACCACCGGTAATATCCCGCTGCGTCGCGCCGCCTTTGGCGATACGCGCAAGAATTACGCCCGGTTTGACCTTGGCGCCGTCTTCGACAGACAGGCGTGAGCCAACCGCGAGCATGTAGCGCGCGATATTGCCGTTTGCCATTTTAACAGGCTCGCCGTTATCGTCTTCGATGACCGCGACAGGCTGAATGTCTCCGGATTTGGAGGACGCGCGCCAGTCAACAATAACCTTGGTGGATATACCCGTATCTTCATCGGTTTCGTCTTTAGCAGAGACGCCGTCCACGATGTCGAGCAAACGAACCGTGCCGCCGACTTCGGTGATGATTGGCGTGGCGTATGGATCCCATTCCGCAAGGCGGTCACCGCGCGCGACTTTCGCGCCGTTTTTCAGCGGCAGTCTTGTACCGTAATCAACCTTGTAGGTTTCGAGTTCCTTGCCGTCCTGGTCGACGATTTGGAATTCCAGCTTACGCGCTTTGGCAATGAAGTTGGTGTCGGTCTTGATGACCTCATCTTCTTCATACTGGATCGTTCCCTCATTAGAGGACTCGATCACAGATTTATCAGAAACTGACGCCGTTCCGCCAATATGGAAGGTCCGCATGGTTAGCTGCGTACCAGGCTCACCAATGGACTGCGCCGCGATAACGCCGACAGCTTCGCCCATATTGACCTTAGTTCCGCGCGCGAGGTCACGCCCGTAACACGTCGCGCAAATACCGGTAACGGTTTCGCAGGTCAGCGCGGAGCGAACGCGTAGGTTCTGAGCGCCGGACGCATCGATTTCAGCTGCGATATCTTCGTCAACATAAGTGTTGGCAGGGAAAAGCAACTCGCCGTTCCGCGGATCGTGCAAATCTTCGGATGTTGTACGGCCGAGGCAACGTTCGCCGAGAGACACGGCGATTTCGCCGCTGTCCACGACAGGCTTTTGCTCGATGCCATTCTCTGTTCCGCAATCCTGTTCTGTGACGATACAGTCCTGCGCAACATCAACGAGGCGGCGCGTCAGGTAACCTGAGTTAGCGGTTTTAAGAGCGGTATCAGCCAGACCCTTCCGCGCACCATGGGTACTGTTAAAGTAATCCATCACGGTCAGGCCTTCTTTAAAGTTGGCCGTAATCGGGGTCTCGATAATTTCGCCGGATGGCTTGGCCATGAGGCCGCGCATACCCGCAAGTTGTTTCATCTGGTTCTTAGAACCACGAGCGCCCGAGTCAGCCATCATGAAGACGGAGTTGATGGTTTTGCGCGGTTTCGCAGCTTCGTCCATCATAGCGTCCGCCACCTTATCCGTACATTTGGACCAAGCGTCGACAACCTTGTTATATTTTTCGCCTTTAGTGATGAGACCGTCAGCATATTGCTGTTCAAAAGCAGACACAGCTGCTGAGGTTTCGTTCACCAATGTATATTTGGCGTCCGGAATAATCATGTCGTCCTTACCAAAGGAAATGCCGGCCTTCGCCGCTTCCTTAAAGCCGAGACCCATCATCTTATCAGCAAAAATCACTGTCGCCTTCTGGCCACCATGACGATAAACTGTGTCGATGAGCTTGCCGATTTCCTTCTTCGTCAGAATTTTGTTCACGACAGAATACGGGATCAAGTGATGTTTCGGCAGGAATTCTGCTAGTTTCAGACGGCCCGGTGACGTTTCGGCGACTTCATAAGTCGTCGTGCCGTCTTCGAGCGTGACCGGGAAACGGCCTTTGACTTTGGCATGGAGCGAGACGTGCCCGTTATCCAATGCCATTTCGAGTTCGGCCATAGAGGCAAACATCATGCCCTCGCCTTTTTCGTCGTCGCGCATCAGCGACATATAATAAAGACCAAGGACGATATCCTGAGACGGCACAATAATCGGCTTACCGTTTGCAGGCGACAGAATGTTGTTTGTAGACATCATCAAGACGCGAGCTTCCAGCTGCGCTTCAATGGAGAGCGGGACGTGAACCGCCATTTGGTCACCGTCAAAGTCAGCGTTAAAGGCTGCACAGACAAGCGGGTGAAGACGGATCGCCTTACCTTCTGTCAGCTTAGGCTCAAACGCTTGGATGCCCAATCTATGGAGCGTCGGCGCGCGGTTAAGCAGAACCGGATGCTCGCGGATAACTTCGTCGAGAATATCCCAAACTTCAGGACGTTCTTTTTCGACGAGTTTCTTGGATTGCTTAACAGTGCCAGACAGTCCTTTGGCGTCGAGACGCGCATAAATAAACGGCTTGAACAGCTCGAGCGCCATTTTCTTCGGCAGACCACATTCGTGGAGTTTCAGCTCGGGGCCAACCACAATAACGGAACGGCCTGAATAATCGACGCGTTTACCGAGAAGGTTCTGGCGGAAACGCCCTTGCTTACCTTTAAGCATGTCGGACATGGATTTCAGCGGACGCTTATTCGCACCGGTAATCGTCCGGCCACGGCGACCATTATCAAACAGCGCATCAACAGATTCCTGCAACATCCGCTTTTCGTTACGGATAATGATGTCAGGCGCGCGGAGCTCAATCAGGCGCTTCAAACGGTTATTCCGGTTAATCACGCGGCGATAAAGATCGTTCAAATCTGACGTCGCAAAACGGCCACCATCTAGCGGCACAAGCGGGCGCAACTCAGGCGGAATGACAGGCACGATTGTCAGGACCATCCACTCTGGACGGTTGCCCGATGTGACAAAGCTTTCCAGCAATTTAAGACGCTTGGAGAACTTCTTGAGTTTCAGCTCAGAGCCTGTCTCAGTCATGTCAAAACGTGTGCGCTCAATCTCGGCTTCGAGGTCGAGGTTTTGCAGCATGTCGCGAACGGCTTCCGCGCCGATACCGGCGGTAAAGCTGTCCTCGCCAAACTCGGCTTGGGCGTCGGCATATTCTTCTTCAGACAGGATTTGGCGCTCACCGAGTGAGGTCAATCCGGGCTCAGTGACAATGTAGCTTTCGAAATAGAGCACGCGCTCAACTTCTTTGAGCGTCATATTGAGCATAGTTGAAATCCGCGACGGAAGCGATTTCAAGAACCAGATATGCGCTACCGGCGCGGCCAATTCGATATGGCCCATACGCTCGCGGCGCACGCGGGTAACGGTAACTTCAACGCCGCATTTCTCGCAGACGACGCCTTTATATTTCATGCGCTTATATTTGCCGCAGAGACATTCGTAATCTTTGACCGGGCCAAAGATACGCGCACAGAACAAACCGTCTTTTTCGGGCTTGAACGTCCGGTAGTTAATCGTCTCAGGCTTTTTAATTTCGCCAAAGGACCAGCTCAGGATTTTCTCCGGGCTGGCGAGCGAGATTTTGATACGGTCAAAGGTCGGGCCTTCTTGTGCAGGGTTGAAAATGTTCATGACCTCTTGGTTCATGGTATTTTCCTTTCAAATTGGACTTCGCCGCGTCCGGCATGTCCGTAAAAAACTTTAGTGTCCCCGGACTTGATCCGGGGCCCCCATCGGCTTGTTAGCGAGGGAGACCCCGGCGCGTTTGCCGGGAACAGGAATTTGCTTAGGCGTTAGCCATTCGTCAGTTCGACATTAAGACCGAGCGATCTGATCTCTTTGACGAGAACGTTGAACGATTCCGGAATACCGGCTTCGAACCCGTCATCGCCGCGGACAATCGACTCATAGACTTTCGTCCGGCCGGCCACGTCATCAGACTTAACTGTGAGCATTTCCTGCAGCGTGTAGGCCGCGCCGTAGGCTTCCAAAGCCCAGACTTCCATCTCACCAAAGCGCTGTCCACCGAACTGCGCCTTACCGCCCAGCGGCTGCTGGGTAACAAGGGAGTACGGCCCAATCGAACGGGCATGGATTTTGTCGTCGACCAAATGGTGAAGCTTGAGCAGATATTTATAGCCAACGGTCACAGGACGGGTGAATTTCTCGCCCGTACGGCCGTCATTGAGCACCATCTGACCGGAGCTGTGAAGACCGGCTCGCTCGAGCATGGTCACGATATCCGGCTCGCGCGCCCCGTCGAAGACAGGGGTCGCTATCGGAATACCGCCCGTGACATTTCCGGCAAGTTCGATGATTTCATCATTCTTGCGCGGCAAGGTTTCGTTGTCGCCATAGCCATGCTGCACGGCTTCTCTGAGAGCGGCCATGTCATTATCAATCTTATAGGTCTCAAGCGCATCATCGATGAGCTTACCGATACCGGCACAAGCCCAGCCCAAATGGGTTTCCAAAATCTGCCCGACGTTCATTCGCGACGGGACACCAAGGGGGTTCAGCACGATGTCGACGGCCTGCCCTGTTTCCAGATAGGGCATGTCTTCAACGGGGTTAATCTTGGAGATCACACCTTTGTTGCCGTGACGTCCGGCCATTTTATCGCCCGGCTGAAGCTTACGCTTCACCGCAACAAAGACTTTGACCATCTTCATGACGCCAGGCGGCAATTCGTCACCGCGTTGCAGCTTATCGACCTTATCTTCAAAACGCGCATCGAGGCGACCTTTGGAGGTGTCATATTGCTCTTTAAGTGCTTCGAGCTCGCCAATGGCTTTCTCATCATCAACACCGATCCGCCACCAATCAGAGCGCGGAATGTCTGATAATGTCTCTTCCGTGACAGGGCCTTTTTTGAAGCCGCGCGGTCCGGAGACAGCGTTTTTACCCATGAGGGTTTTTTGAACATTGTCATAGATAGAGCGTTCGAGAATTTTTAGCTCATCATCACGATCTTTACCGAGGCTCTCGATTTCTTCGCGTTCAATTTGCATCGCCCGCTCATCTTTATCGACGCCGTGACGGTTAAAGACGCGCACTTCGACAACCGTACCGGATGCACCGGGTTTAAGCTTCAACGAGGTATCGCGAACATCAGAGGCTTTCTCGCCAAAGATGGCGCGGAGGAGTTTCTCTTCCGGCGTCATCGGGCTCTCGCCTTTTGGCGTCACCTTACCGACGAGAATGTCGCCCGCATGAACTTCGGCGCCAACGGCAACAATGCCGGCTTCGTCGAGGTTACGCAGAGTTTCTTCACCGACATTCGGAATGTCGCGCGTAATCTCTTCAGGACCAAGCTTTGTATCGCGGGCCATAATGGAGAACTCTTCGATGTGAAGCGACGTGTAGACATCGTCGCGCACAATGCGCTCTGAGATCAAAATCGAGTCTTCGAAGTTATAGCCATTCCAAGGCATAAAGGCGACGAGCACGTTTTTACCCAAAGCCAATTCGCCAAGATCCGTAGACGGGCCATCAGCAATGATGTCGCCTTGCTGGATGACATCACCAACTTTTACGAGCGGACGTTGGTTAATCGTGGTCGACTGGTTGGACCGCTGGAATTTCAGCAGGTTGTAGATATCGACTCCTGATTTCGTCAGGTCAGTTTCTTTCGTGGCGCGCACAACGATACGGCGGGCGTCGACTTGCTCGACGATACCTTCACGTTTCGCTGCGACCGTCGCACCGGAATCCAATGCCACAACGCTTTCCATACCGGTGCCGACAAGAGGCGCCTCAGCCTTCAAGAGCGGCACAGCCTGACGCATCATGTTTGATCCCATCAAAGCACGGTTCGCATCATCATTCTCTAGGAACGGGATGAGCGCGGCCGCGACAGACACGAGCTGCTTCGGCGAGACGTCGATAAAGTCGACCTCTTCGCGGGCAATCGGCGTCACATCACCGTTCACACGGCAGGTCACGAATTCTTCTGCAAGTTCGCCCTTATCGGTAATTGGTGCGTTAGCCTGAGCCACCGTGTAGCGGGCTTCTTCCATGGCGGAGAGATAAACGACTTCGTTAGTCAGCTTACCTTTATTGATCTTGCGATATGGGCTTTCGATGAAGCCATATTTATTCACGCGCGCATGTGTGGCGAGCGAGTTGATCAAACCAATGTTCGGGCCTTCCGGCGTTTCAATCGGGCAGATACGGCCATAATGGGTTGGATGAACATCACGGACTTCAAAGCCTGCGCGTTCGCGCGTCAGACCACCGGGCCCAAGCGCAGACAAACGACGCTTATGCGTAATCTCCGAGAGCGGGTTGGTTTGGTCCATAAACTGCGAGAGCTGTGAAGAGCCGAAGAATTCACGGACTACAGCTGCGGCAGGTTTGGCATTAATCAAATCATGCGGCATGACGGTTTCAATATCGACGGATTGCATACGCTCTTTGATCGCGCGCTCCATACGAAGAAGGCCAATGCGATATTGGTTTTGCATCAGCTCACCAACAGACCGGACGCGGCGATTGCCGAGGTTATCAATATCGTCGATGGACCCGATGCCGTCTTTTAGCTTGGTAAGAGTATCGACAACCGCGAGGATGTCTTCCTTGCGAAGGACACGAATTTCGTCGCCGACATCTTGCATGTCCATACGCAGGTTCATTTTCACCCGGCCAACCGCGGACAAATCGTAACGCTCGCCATCAAAGAAGAGCGAGTTGAAGAGATCTTCAGCGGCTTCGGCTGTGGGCGGCTCCCCCGGACGCATGACGCGGTAAATGTCGACCAAGGCACCTTCGCGGCTGTCGTTTTTATCGGCGGCCAACGTGTTACGGATGTACGGACCGACGTTGACATGGTCGATGTTCAGAACGGAAAGCTCGGAAATTTCGGCCTCAATGATCTGCTCCATGATTTCCAAGGAAAGCTCATCACCCGCTTCCGCGTAGATTTGGCCCGTAGACGTATTCACAACATCTTCGGCCGCAAAACGTTCAGCCATTTCCTCATTAGAAATGAGGACAGTTTTCACGCCGTCATCAGCAAGTTTCTTCGCGCCGCGCTTCGTCAGCTTACGCCCGGCCGGGGCAACAACTTCGCCCGTTTTGGCGTCGACTACATCACGCAATAATTTCGCGCCGCGATACTCTTTAGCATTGAACGGTCGTGTCCAACCGTCTTTTTTCTTGTCGCGCTTAAAGTCGATATTCTCATAATATTCCTGAAGGATATCTTCGCGAGTCATGCCCAGCGCATAGAGAACTGTTGTCGCAGGAAGCTTCCGGCGGCGGTCAATACGCGCGTAGAGGATGTCTTTGGCATCAAATTCAAAATCGAGCCAAGAGCCGCGATATGGAATGATCCGCGCAGAGAACAAAAACTTACCTGAGCTATGACCTTTACCCTTATCATGGGAGAAGAACACGCCTGGCGATCTGTGCATTTGCGAGACGATGACGCGCTCTGTGCCGTTCACGATGAACGTCCCCTTGGCGGTCATGAGCGGGATATCGCCCATATAGACGTCTTGCTCTTTGATATCCTTCACAGACCGCGCGCCCGTGTCATCATCAACATCAAAAACGACGAGGCGCATTTTGACTTTGAGCGGCGCAGCATAAGTAATGTCGCGCTGCTGACATTCTTCTTCGTCGAACTTCGGCTTTTCAAAAACGAAAGAGACATATTCCAAAACGGCGCGATCTGAAAAATCACGAACGGGGAAAACAGAATTAAAAACGCCATTCATGCCCTCATCAGAACCACGATCTTCGTGTTCAATGTTCTTCTGTAGGAACTGATCATAGGAGGATTTCTGAACCTCGATCAGGTTTGGCATACGGACCACTTCCGGGATCCGGCCAAAGCTCTTGCGAATACGTTTCTTGCCGGTGAATGTAAGCGACATCAAAGCAACCTTTGTGTTGGCGGGAGGTTTCCGGCTTGAGGTGTGCACGCCTCTCGCCTTCAACAGCCCTGGAATTTCATCGGGATTAAACTGTCCCGTCAGCTCAGTTTTTGAATTTCACCACGCCCGCCAAGGCTTCAAAAATGTGGGCCACATGAATGCGGCAATGGGCGACGCGGAAATAAACCCGCGCCGCCCGAAAGTTGATCACCACAGGAGATTAACTCCGGCGGTTTTAAAGAGACTATTTAAGCTCAACCGTTGCGCCGGCAGCTTCAAGCTTCTCTTTGATTTCGTTAGCTTCTGCCTCAGGCACGCCTTCTTTGACGGCTTTCGGAGCGCCTTCGACAAGTTCTTTGGCTTCTTTGAGGCCAAGACCTGTGATGCCGCGGACTTCTTTAATGACGGAGATTTTGTTTCCGCCGAATGATGTCATAACGACATCAAAATCAGTCTTAGCAGCAGCAGCTTCGCCGCCGCCAGCAGCTGGACCGGCAACAACTGCAGCAGCAGCCGGCTCGATACCATACTCATCCTTGAGGATGTCATTTAGTTCTTTTGCTTCCAAAATCGTCAATCCGACGAGTTCTTTAGCGAGTTTTGCAACATCAGCCATGATGTATTTCCTTTAGTTTTGTGCTTCCAGAATGAAAGCGATTTGCTTCGAGTTTTGCGAGAATGAAGTTGTAAATTATGCCGCTGCTTTTTCTTCGATCGTTGCAATGGCGCCGGCAAGGCTCCGTGCAGGCGAATTGAGAGCAGAAGAAATACTTGTGACCGGTGCCAGCAGAAGCTGAGCAGCCATCGAAATAAGCTCTTCGCGGGATGGCAGTTTGGAAAGCGCCTCGACACCAGCGGTATCAAAGATCTCGTCTCCCATGAATCCGCCAATGATTTCGAACGCATCGGAATCCTTAGCATATTCAACAGCCACTTTTGGCGCACTAATCATATCCTCGGCCCAGGCAATCGCCACAGGTCCGGTGAATTTCTCAGCTGCCGCCTCAAAAGGTTTCCCTTTCAAAGCGATTCTCGCCAAACGATTTTTTACAACACGGATTGTTGCGCCACGCTCGCGGAGCTTGGCACGCAATTCCGTCATTTCCGCAACAGTCATGCCCGAGTAAGCGGCCATAACCACGGATCCTGCGCCATCAAAAATCTCTTCGATTTCTTTGACAGCGATCTCTTTTTGAGAACGGTCCATTTGCGGTCTCCTTGCTATGAGCCTCCACACCATGCGGAAGCTCGTGAGATACTCGCGATCTCTTCTGTTTCCAGACGATATCGCAAGCGATTGTCTGTCCCAGAACTCGAACCAAATCCGTTAGGCAGTCACCTGCCCGCAAGTTATTCGGTCTCACCCTGTCTGCGCCGGAAATTAAGTCAGCGCCTTTTTCTCAAAAAGCGCAAGCACCGGTGGTCTTGGACAGACCGCCGTTCAAAAATCCAAAAGGAGTTTCAACCGGCGGTAAGTGGCGCAGCGCAAAAGCCCTGCCCCAAATTCTTATTCAGGCGCCTAGGAAGGCACCTCTGATGTGTCGATACGAACCGAGGGGCTCATCGTCGACGACAAGGCGATCTTCTTGACGAACACACCCTTGGCACCCGTCGGGCGGGCTTTTTGGATAGCCGCCAAAAATGCCGTAACATTTTCTGCCAACTTATCTTCACTGAAAGATGCCTTGCCAACACCCGCGTGGATCACGCCTGCTTTTTCAACGCGAAACTCAACAGCGCCGCCTTTGGCGTCAGAGACAGCCTTGGTGACATCCATTGTGACTGTGCCAACCTTTGGGTTAGGCATCATGCCTTTCGGACCCAAAACGCGAGCTACGCGGCCGACGAGCGGCATCATGTCCGGCGTTGCAATAACGCGATCAAAATCCATTTCGCCGTTCTGAATTTTCTCAACGAGATCATCCGCACCAACAATATCTGCACCGGCTGCACGCGCCTCGTCTGCTTTTGCATCCTTAGCAAAAACAGCAACGCGAGCAGAGCGGCCCGTTCCATTCGGGAGATTACATACGCCGCGGACCATTTGATCGGCATGACGAGGATCAACCCCGAGGTTCATCGCAATCTCAATCGTTTCGTCAAATTTAGCCGTTGCATTGGCTTTGACAGCTTTAACAGCGTCGACAACAGACAGATCATTCGTGTTATCGATCTTGGCGATAGCCGCCTTATAACGCTTACCTGGCATGTCTATTCCCCCGTCACTTCGAAGCCCATCGAACGAGCAGAGCCCGCGATGATGAGCGCACCGGCATCAACGTCATTGGCAGATAAGTCAGCCATTTTCGCTTCTGCGATTTCGCGGCACTGAGCCATAGTTACTGTACCGCCAACTTCAGAACCGGGATTGTTAGATCCCTGTTTCTTGCCGGCCGCTTTTTTCAAGTAATAAGACGCTGGTGCAGTTTTGGTGATGAATGTAAAAGACTTATCGTTGAATACAGTGATGATTGTCGGCGTCGGAACACCTTTTTCGATCGCCTCTGTTTTCGCGTTAAACGCTTTTGCAAATTCCATAATATTCACACCGCGCTGACCCAATGCAGGCCCAAGCGGCGGGGACGGGTTCGCAGAACCCGCGGGGATCGTTAGCTTGATGTAGCCATCAATCTTCTTTGCCATTTTCCACTCCTTCAAGTGTCCCCTAAATTGGGGAGGCGATAGCAGCGTGATTGCCACTATCTTCGTGGTTTGTGGTACGGCAACTGCTGGACTTAGCAGCGCCTCCCACAAGGTGGATTTTTCCCGAAGGGAAATTTCCACGAAGCGAAACAACTGGTTGAAATTTTCCTTCGGAAAAAATCAACGACTTCGTTGTTTTGCAATCTACTCCGCCCCCTCGAAAGGAGAGCTTAAAAACTCAAACCGAAACAGCGAAGAGTGCTGTTATCGGGTGTCGAAATTTCCCTGGCGGGAAAAATCGACCGACTAATTTTTCTCCACCTGCGCGTAATTCAACTCAACAGGAGTGCCCTGTCCAAAAATATTGATCAGCACCTTGAGGCGCGCATTTTCTTCGTCAACACTTTCGACCGTGCCGTTAAAGCTCTGGAACGGACCATCAACGACCTTGACCACTTCGCCAATATCAAAGCTAATCATTGGACGCGGACTATCTACGCCTTCCTGAATCTGGCCAACGATACGTGCAACTTCCTTGTCGGAAACCGGCATCGGCCTCAGAGCGGAGCCCAAAAAGCCCGTCACCTTCGGCGTGTTTTTCACCAGATGATAAACTTCATCCGTCAAATCGACCTTCACCAAAACATAACCCGGGAAAAACTTCCGTTCCGACTCCATTTTTCGACCCTTGCGGACCTCAACAACTGTTTCAGTCGGAACGAGGATTTCTTCAAAAAGATGATCTAATCCCTTTTCGGCGGCGTCGCGCTCGAGCGATTCCTTCACACGCTTCTCGAAATTCGAGTAAGCCTGAACAATATACCATTTAGCTGCCATGCCTTAGGCTCCCAGACCGAGGACGATTTTAATAATGTTAGCCAACGCCCAATCGACAACAAAGAAAAACGCACCCATCAAAACAAACAAAATCATCACAAGCACGGTCGTCTTCCAAACCTCGGGCCAACCAGGCCAAACAACGCGGCGCGCCTCTTGACGAACCTGACCAACATATTTGACAGGACCAACTTTTGGCGCAGCAGACTCCGGCGCAGCAGCTGACGCTATGGCCTCAACCGGCGCGCCCGCAGACTTTTTCTTCTTGCCGGCATTTTTTCGCTTATTTTTGCTCTTAGGCATGTCTAATCCAAATATTACGACCCAAAACCTATCTCTAGGCTATGACGGCCAAAAACGCGCACCGCCAAAAAGAAGCGGTAGCGCGTTATCTTGTGTTCCCGAACTCTATTTTCAAGAGCGTCTCGATTGGCAGGGGCGGAGAGACTCGAACTCACGACCGCTGGTTTTGGAAACCAGTGCTCTACCAACTGAGCTACACCCCTTCCCGTTCGATCCGGGTGTCCGAGCACGCCCCTCCCAAAAGAAGCGCTACTCAGTATGCTAGGCTCGCCCTACTCGATAATCTTTGCAACAACGCCGGCGCCGACTGTGCGGCCGCCTTCGCGGATCGCGAAGCGAAGCTTTTCTTCCATCGCGATAGGCACGATAAGCTCAACGTTCACTTCAACATTATCACCGGGCATGACCATCTCTGTGCCCTCTTTCAAAGTCACAACACCGGTCACGTCTGTTGTACGGAAGTAGAACTGCGGACGATAGTTGTTGAAGAACGGCGTGTGGCGTCCGCCTTCGTCTTTGGTCAGGATATAGGCTTCAGCTTCGAACTTCGTGTGCGGCTGAACAGAGCCGGGCTTACAAAGCACTTGGCCACGCTCAACGCCTTCGCGGTCGATACCGCGAAGCAATGCACCAACGTTATCGCCGGCTTCACCGCGGTCGAGAAGCTTACGGAACATTTCAACACCCGTACAAGTCGTCTTAGTCGTGTCCTTGATGCCGACGATTTCGATTTCGTCGCCAACGTTAAGAACGCCGCGCTCAATACGGCCGGTTACAACAGTACCGCGGCCTGAGATTGAGAACACATCTTCGATTGGCATCAAGAATGCACCGTCAACAGCACGTTCCGGCTGCGGAATATACTCATCAACAGCAGCCATCAACTTGCGGATAGCTTCTTCGCCGATTTCAGGGTTTTTGCCCTCCATCGCTGCCAAAGCAGAACCGGCAATCACAGGAATATCGTCACCCGGGTAGTCATAGGATGTCAGAAGATCGCGGATTTCCATCTCGACGAGCTCAAGAAGCTCTTCGTCGTCGACTTGGTCAACTTTGTTCATGAAAACAACCATAGCCGGGATACCAACCTGACGGCCGAGCAGGATGTGCTCACGCGTCTGAGGCATTGGACCGTCCGCTGCGTTCACAACCAAGATAGCGCCGTCCATCTGCGCCGCACCGGTGATCATGTTCTTAACATAGTCAGCATGACCCGGGCAGTCGACGTGAGCGTAGTGACGCGCGTCTGTTTCATATTCAACGTGAGCCGTAGAGATCGTGATACCACGAGCTTTCTCTTCCGGCGCACCATCAATCTGGTCATAGGCTTGGAAATCACCGAAATACTTCGTGATCGCCGCCGTTAGCGTCGTCTTACCATGGTCAACGTGACCAATCGTGCCGATGTTCGCATGCGGCTTATTACGTTCAAACTTCTCTTTTGCCATGTC
>Ga0209186_1001279_pt1 | contig 18935 bp, 13 predicted proteins | sample SidtaG_FD_187426 | JGI IMG/M metagenome (GOLD analysis project Ga0209186, IMG submission 187426) | Marine algal microbial communities from Sidmouth, United Kingdom - Sidmouth_Male2 metaG (SPAdes) (version 2) | ecosystem: Host-associated > Algae > Red algae > Unclassified | place: Sidmouth...
GATACCTCCGTCGCTTCAAGAACGCCATTCGTCTGTCACCGCCTGGAAGGCGATGGCACGAACACGCCCTTGGAAGGGCATGGTACGATCCCATTGCCAACTTAACGTTTCTGCTCGCGGAACGCGACCCAAGAGTAAACCGCCGAGCAGCCCGCCGCCTGAAGAACACCATTCGTCCGTCACCGCCTGGACGCTTCACCCCCGAGGAAAACCCGCTAAACAGGCAAGCCCCGCAAGGCCGCACACGATACAATCCACTAACTAGCAACAGCCTTTAACATCCTCTTTCACATCAGGACCACAGCGCATAAAATCATAAACAAAAGTCGCAACAATCGCGCCCAAGATCGGCCCCGCGACATAGGCGCCAAAGTGCGACCAGTCGCCAGCGACAAAAGCCGGTCCCAGACTCCGAGCCGGATTCATCGACGCGCCACAAATCGGCCCAGCGAACATCGCCTCGAATCCAACCGTACCCCCAATCGCGAGACCCGAAGCCATCCCAACCGCGCGGTGATCCGTCGCCATCGCTTTAATCACCAGCATCAAAAAGAAGGTGAGCATACACTCCCAGACAAAGGCGGTCATAAACAGGTTATCGATCGGCAAGGTCACCCCATGGAAATTCTTATCCGCCATCGCTTCCACCCCCACGCTCTGCACCGCGCTAAACAAACTTTGTGCGAGGAAAAAACTCGCCGCGATACCGCCCGCGCATTGCGCCAAAAGATAGGGGCCGACTTCCTTTAAGGGGAAACGCTGATTCACCGCGAAGGCAATCGTCACCGCCGGATTAAAATGCGCCCCGCTGATATGCCCCAAAGCATACACCAAAACCATCACCACCAAGCCAAAACAAAGCGCGACCCCGACATGAGTCACCGCACCATCACTGAGGGCGTTGCTAAACACGGCACCGCAACCAACCAGGACAATGCCAAAGGCGCCGAGAAATTCAGCCGTACACTTTTTTAAGAGATTCATGGACATTCAAAACGCTACCACAACTACCTTCACATTTCATGAGCCAATCATGAGGCGATGATGAGCACGCCGTAGGCATACAACGCGGCTAACGTGGCAGAGGCCTCTCAGACCCGAAACCTAAAACTGCAACCCTGCAAAAATCATCGGGCCGCTGAGGGTCAGATCGACATCGACATCGCCGTCCGTTACATCGACACTCATGTTGCGGTAGCCAAGGCCAAGGGTCGCAAAAGGGATGGGATGAATTCTAGCGCTTATATCAAAGCGACTGTAGCTTGCCTCGATATCACCGAAGGCCCAGCTGCTATAGTGAAAGCCACCTCGGATACTCAACCATTCGAGAGCGCTGCCCTCGGCATAAAGTCCTGCATAAGGAATCACGACTTCGGTTTCAGCCGTTTCAGTCCCGATCCGCTCACTTTGAATCCCCGCCGCCAAATCTGCGTACTGCCCGCCCGCTTCAATACCTCCCGCAAGCACCCCATTATCGATGGTAAAACGGTAATAGCCGTTGAAAAACAAGGCTTCCGCTTCTGACTGAAGACGCTCACTGACGCCAAAATCGATGCCTGCGAAGGAAATCCCGCGACTGGCTACGTTATCCCCACTCAGATCAAACTGAAATCCGCCCACACCGATCCGGTGCATCCCGCCGAAGCTCGCCTCGAAAGCAGGAATAAATTCACCTCCACCGACGCCTAAATCATCATCCAGATCTGCTCCCGTACGGAGGAGGTCGCTGACCCCAAAAGCCGCGGTACCTTCGGGCGACATGTACCAAAGAATCGCATCTGCCTGCAAAAGCTGGGCCTGGGCGAGTGGAGCGAAGAGCATAGCCGAAGCAATTCCGGCGCAAATCATAGTAAAATATCGTTTCATCCTAATAATTCCTGTGCTTGCTAAAGGCAAAACGAACGTAAAACCGAGTATTCACATGTCATTTAAGCCCGTATCCAATAAAGTTAACTTTCCTGAACAGGAAGAAGAAGTACTCGCGTTCTGGGAGAAGGGCAATATTTTTCAGAAGTCCTTAGACCAGCGCGCGGACGACAAACCGTTCGTCTTTTACGACGGCCCTCCCTTCGCCACCGGCACCCCGCACTACGGGCATTTGCTCGCGGGCACCATCAAAGACATCGTGCCACGCTACCAAGCCATGCAAGGGCATTACGTCGAACGCCGCTTCGGTTGGGACTGCCACGGCCTGCCCATCGAAGCCCTCGCCCAGGACGCCCTCGGCCTCGCTGGCACCACCGCCATCGTAGAAAAAGGAGTTGGCGTGTTCAACGAGCAATGCCGCTCCATGGTGCAAACCTACGTGGACGAATGGCGGCGCACCGTCAATCGCATGGGCCGCTGGGTCGACTTCGACAACGATTACAAAACCATGGACACCGACTTCATGGAGTCGATCTGGTGGGTCTTCAAACAGCTCTGGGAAAAGAAGCGCATCTACCGCGCTCACCGCATCATGCCCTACAGCTGGAAGCTCACCACCCCGCTCTCCAACTTTGAAGCGAACCGGAATTACCAAGACGTCCAAGATCCCGCTATCACCTGCCGCTTTAAAATCACCGGCGGTTCGGATGCACTTACCGCGATCGACGGCGACACCTACTTTCTCGCGTGGACGACAACTCCCTGGACCCTGCCTAGCAACCTCGCGCTCTGCGTCGGCCCCGATATCGACTATGTCGCCGCCAAGGACAAAGAAGACGGCAGCGTCTACCTCGTGGCGGAAACTCGCCTCAGCGCCTATTACAAAAAGCCAGAGGAACAGGTCGACATCGTGGCCCGCTTTAAAGGCAGCGACTTGGTTGGCGCGACCTACACCCCACTCTTCCCCTACTTCGCGGATCATCCCGGAGCCTTCCGAGTGCTCAGCGCAGACTTTGTCACCACCAGCGACGGCACCGGCATCGTGCACCTCGCGCCGGCCTACGGCGAAGACGATTACGCGGTCTGCCGCGACGAAGGCATCGAACTGGTCGACCCACTCGACGCCGAGGCAAACTTCACCGACATGGTGCCAGACTTTGCCGGACGCAATGTGAAGGAAGCCGATTCGGACATCATCAAGTGGCTCAAGGAGGCCGGCAAACTGGTTCACCGCAGTCAGTACACCCACAGCTATCCCTTCTGCGAGCGTACCGACACCCCGCTCATCTATCGCGCCATCGACGCCTGGTACGTTAAGGTCGACGACCTGAATGAAAAGATGCTGGCCAACAACGCCGAGACGCATTGGATGCCGGGTCACGTCGGCGAAAACCGCTTCGGCGATTGGCTCGCCAACGCCCGCGACTGGAACATCAGCCGCAATCGCTTCTGGGGCTCTTGCCTCCCGATCTGGATCAACGAAAACGATCCAGACGACATGATCTGCATCGGTTCCATCGACGAACTCGAAGAACTCAGCGGGGTTCGCGTGGACGACCTGCACAAGCATATCGTGGACGAAGTCCTCATCGAACGGGATGGCAAAACCTACCGTCGCACCCCGGAAGTCCTCGACTGCTGGTTCGAGTCGGGCGCCATGCCTTACGCGCAAAAGCATTACCCCTTTGAAAACAAAGAGAGCTTCGAAGGCTTGTTTCCGGCTGACTTTATCGCGGAAGGCCTCGACCAAACCCGTGGCTGGTTCTACACCCTGACGGTTCTTTCGACCATCTTGTTCGACAAGCCTGCCTTCAAAAACGTGGTGGTCAACGGAATGATTCTCGCGGCCGACGGCACCAAAATGTCGAAGAGCAAAAAGAATTATCCACCGCCCGACGGTGTAATCGACGCCTACGGAGCCGACGCGCTTCGCCTCTATCTGGTCTACTCGCCTGTAGTGCGGGGCGAGAGCCTCCTCTTCATCAAAGATGACGAGGACCGCAAAGCCCAAGAAGCCGAGAGTGGAAAATCGCTCGGCCAAGGGGGTAAAACCGTGGCTCAAGTTCTACGCGACATCATGATCCCCTGGTGGAACTCCTACAGCTTCTTCGTCACCTACGCGAACATCGACGAGTGGACCCCGGACCAGCTCAAGGAAGGCGAAAGCCCGAACCTGCTCGACCGCTGGGTCATGAGCTCGCTGAATAATCTCAACCAGCGCGTGATCGACGCCATGACGATCTACGACCTGCAAAATTCGATTCGTCCCTTTGTGGAATTCATCGACGACCTTACCAACTGGTACATCCGTCGCAGCCGTCGCCGCTTCTGGAAATCGGACGACGACAACGATAAAGCCTGGGCCTATTCGACCTTGTATCGGGTGCTGAAAACCTTGAGCCAAATCGGCGCGCCTTACGTGCCCTTCCTCACGGAAAACCTCTGGCAAAATCTCCGCACGGAGAACGATCCGGAATCGGTGCATCTCTGCGACTTCCCGAAGCCAAGTGCTGCCCTGCAGAACGACGACCTCGAAACGCAAATGAGCCAGGTTCAGTCCGTGGTCGAAATGGGTCGCTCGCTGCGCTCCGAGTACGATCTCAAAACCCGTCAGCCGCTCAAAGGCATTCACGTAGCAACCCGCGAAGCCGCCGCCATGGAAAAAGTGGGCGAGTTGGCGGAAGTCATCGCAGAAGAACTCAACGTGAAGGAAGTTTGGTTTAAGGACGCGGAGGGTGAACTCGCAACCCTCTCGGGCAAAGCGAATTTCAAGACGCTCGGGCGCCGCATGGGGAAACAAATGAAAGCGGCCGCGGCTGTGATCAATGATCTCGATAGCGCGGTTCTCGAAAGCCTGCTCGCAGGTAAGACGGAACAAATCAGCGTCAATGGCGATTCAGTCGACATCACGGCGGAAGACGTGGTCATCGAACGCATCCCGCGCGAAGGCCTCGCAGTTGCAGCCGAAGGCGCTCTCGTAGTTGCCCTCGAAACCGAGCTTAACGACGAGCTGATCTGCGAAGGACTCGCGCAAGAGTTTAAGAACAAGGTGCAGAACACCCGCAAACAAATCGGCCTCGAAGTCACGGATCGCGTAAGCATCCAGTTTACCGGCAACGACGCCGTGGTCGAAGCGGTGCAAAAGCACAATGGCTACATTGCCAGCGAAGTGTTGGCTTTGAACATCGACCATGTCGATGCGGCTCCTAACGGAGTCGACTGGGATCTAAACGGACACGCCTGCACCATGTTGATCGAGCGGATTGACGCCTAAACCAGCGGTACCAATGCAAGAAATGTACCATGGCCTTCTTGGCCGTGGTACGGTTATTCCTCCGCGATAAATCGCGATTCAGTGTCGTAGGTTATGCAAACGCATTCAAGCGAAAACACGGCATGATCACACGCATGATTTGCGCCGCTCTAATGGCGCTCACGAAGGGACGCCACGTGCTCACGCTGCAGGCGCGGCGCTTCAAACGAGATGTATCTCAACTGTCGGCGGTTGGAAACCGCCGCTCCTTGGCCTTCGGCGCTTCACAGTTCTTTTAGAACACCTAACAACGCCCTAGTACCATGACCTTCTTGGCCGTGGTACGGTTATTCCTCCGCGATAAATCGCCATTGAGTGGCAGAGGCCGAATGAAAGCCTGCCATTGAGTGGCAAAATAAAGTGGCAGAGGCGTCGCGCCTCTGCGGGAGGATTTGACTTATTCACAGGCTTCATACGAGATGTGTCTCACACTGTCGGCGGTTGGAAACCGCCGCTCCTTGGCCTTCGGCGCTTCACAGTTCTTTTAGAACACCTAACAACGCCCTAGCGCCATGGCCTTATAGGCCGTGGTGCGATTATTCCTCCGCGATCAATCGCCATTGAGTGGCAGAGGCCAAATGAAAGCCTGCCATTGAGTGGCAAAATAAAGTGGCAGAGGCGTCGCGCCTCTGCGGGAGGATTTGACTTATTCACAGGCTTCATACGAGATGTGTCTCACACTGTCGGCGGTTGGAAACCGCCGCTCCTTGGCCTTCGGCGCTTCGCTTCTTGGAAATCAAATTCATGGGCACAACCCAAGACGGGCGAATCACCTCAAACGCCACGGGAAGGCCTTTGGCAAACTGGGGATTCCTGCTTGCCACAGCTTCGATATTCATGCGAAACCTTTGCCGTTAACTCCCCTTTGAAGGTATTGGTTATGAGTATAGAAAACAATCGGCGCGACTATTGGCGTGCCAAACTTTGGCTTCTAATCGGCATTCTCGCCGTTTGGTTTCTCGTCAGCCTCGGATGCGGCATTTTGTTCCGCGACTGGCTCGACGCAAATATGTTTCAGGTCGGCAACGCGCCCTTCGGCTTTTGGATGGCCCAGCAGGGATCCATCATTTGCTTCGTGCTCCTTCTCCTCTTCTACAATTTCTCGATGAACCGCTTAGACGCAAAATACGGCTTCGATGAGAAAGGAGAAAGCGCATGAAACAGGAATACTGGAATTTCCTCTTTATCGGCCTCTCCTTTGCCGCCTACATTTTCATCGCGATCCGGTCACGAGCTGGCTCGACCAAAGAATTCTACACCGCGGGTGGCGGGGTCTCTCCCCTAGCCAACGGTATGGCAACAGCGGCGGACTGGATGTCGGCCGCAACCTTCATCTCCATGGCTGGTGGCATCGCGGTCAGTGGCTACGACGCTTCCCGCTTTCTCATGGGATGGACCGGTGGCTTCGTTCTGCTCACCGTCCTCATGGTTCCCTACCTGCGTAAATTCGGTAAAGCCACGGTTCCCGACTTTATTGGCGAACGCTTTTATTCGAAAACGGCCCGCTTTGTCGCCGTGATCTGCGCCATCTTTATTTGCATGACCTACATTATGGGTCAGATGAATGGAGTGGGCGTGGTCTTCTCCCAACTCTTCGGCATTAGCATGGAGTGGGGCGTGATCACCGGCGGTGCGATTGTCTTCTTCTACGCTGGGCTCGGCGGCATGAAAGGGATCACCTACACGCAGGTGGCGCAGTATTGCGTAATGGCTTTCGCTTACACAATTCCTGCTGTCTTTGCCGCGTTGGCCTTGACGGGAAATCTTTCGCCGCAGCTCGCGCTTATTGGAACCGCTACCGAAGGCAGCGTTCCGATTCTCGAGAAAATCAATACGATCAACACCCAACTCGGATTCAGCGAGTACACCGCCGGCAAAATGTCGACCCTCAACATGTTCTGCATCACCGCCGCTCTCATGATCGGTACCGCCGGACTTCCTCACGTCATCGTGCGATTCTTTACCGTCAAAAACGTGAAATCGGTTCGTCGCTCGGCCTGCTGGACCCTCCTCTTCATTGCCGTGATTTACCTCACCGCGCCTGCGGTCGGTGTCTTGGCGCGGATCAACCTCATCGACAAACTCAACAACGTCGAATACGCGGCGGCCCCTGACTGGTTTAAGGGCTACGAAAAAACTGGGCAAATGGCCTGGGCTGACAAAAATGGGGATGGTAAAATTCAATACCTCGGCCCCAAAGCCGCCGGCGCAAATGGAAAGAACAGCGTTTACACAGGCGGAGGCAAGAAGCCTAAATGGCAGGCCGCTGACCAACGCGGTGTCCATGGTGAACGGCTCCTCGCCGATGAAATTGACAAGTCGAACCCCAACGAACTTTGGTTCGGGGCCGACATCATGGTTATGGCAAGTCCGTCCATGGCCGGTCTCAGCCCGTGGATCATCGGTCTCCTCATGGCCGGTTGTATCGCGGCCGCGCTCTCCACCGCAGCCGGACTCTTGCTGGTGATCTCCACCTCGATCTCGCATGACTTGCTGAAGAAAATCATCATGCCCGGCATCTCTGACAAACAGGAAGTCAGCTACGCCCGCCTTGCCTCACTGGTAGCGCTGATCATTGCGATATACTTCGGAATCAATCCCCCCTCGAGCTTTGTGGCAAAAACCGTGGCCTTCGCCTTCGGCTTAGCGGCCTCGTCGTTCTTCCCGACCTTACTCATGGGTATTTTCTCCAAGCGCATGAATAAGTGGGGAGCGATCTGCGGTATGCTCGCAGGGATTAGCTTTACCCTCGGCTACATCATCTACTTCCAATTCATGGATGGTGATGCGAGCCAGTACTTCCTCGCGACGGAAACCCGCGACGGCATCACCCCAGAAGGGATCGGATTCTTCGGCATGATCATCAACTTTGTCGTCGCCTTTGCCGTGTGCCTCGTCACTCCGAAACCGCCGCCAGAAATCAGCGCCATGGTGGAGAACATTCATAATCCATCCGGGGCCGGCGCAGCTTCTGACCACTAACCCACATAGTCAATGAAACTGATTCTGGCACCGTAGGAAGTGAGTCGCGAAGCGGTGGTATTTTATAGGCATAAACGCGAGTCTGGATCCGTTGCCGGAATATTCCAGAGTCGCAACGCGGCTGAACCTATGGGTTCGATAATTTTTGCTGAAATATCCGAGCTTTGGCCTTCTCACCACGAAGCCTTCGGTTTTGGACCAAACGAAAACGCCTGACCCAGCTCCCCCAGCCATAGGGGCAAGCGTTTTTTTGCGGCCTCAGCTCATCCGCGATTTGCTGAAAAGAGTGCATTCCAGCCGCCTAAGGGCGCGGAGCGCTGCCACATTGACAAGCTACAATTGACGAACGAAGTGAGGAGGCGGTGGAACGGATGTGAAGGCGCTTCCAAGAAAAGCCTCTATGCGAGAATTGTAATCACCGAACGAATAAGCGAGCGCTTCAAATTCAAGAATTGATTCAAACGGAGCCTGTGACGCGACGAAAATTATCCATTTTGCTATCTTCGAGCCGAGAAGGCGCAAACTCAACCTTGCATTATATCGTAAGTTGACCGACGTTTATGTAATGAGCCGTGAAACCTTAGCAGATAGCTTCTTTAATGCGCCGATGAATATTGCTGTAATCATCGAGTGGATAGAAGCAGAGACCCTTGACCCGGAGGATCTCTTTTTTTTCCTCATCGGATCCAAATGCCAAGGGCAGGTGGTCGAGTTACGGGACGCGTTAAACGAACGCAATATAAACGGCATTGGCGGCGTATTTTATAAGGTCTTTAAGGACAATGAAATTCATGATGATGCATGTGTCGTAATGCGGCTTGCAGGCTGCGCTCCGCCGGTGCTCGTAGAAGGCCTCTGCGAAACTGCGGTCTCACTCGAGCAACTTCCCGCCGGCGCGGATCTACTACCTGGCACGAGCCTCCTCCTCTTAATCGATTCGCGGAGCACCGAATCCCAAGACTTCATCTCGCGGGTTTATGACCGTTATGGCAATCGGGTCAGCTATCTAGGCGGTGGCGCCGGACTCACCGCTACGTATGAGCCAGCCGACTATGAAAACCAAGCCTGGGTGTTTACCACTGCCGGCGGAGCGATCGAAAAGTCAGCTGCGGTAGCCTTTATCAAAACGCCTCTGGCGGTGGCAGCACGGCACGGCTGGAAGCGCAAACACGGCCCCCTCGTTGCTACCCGGGCCGAGGGAAATCACCTGCTCGAACTCAACTGGCGCCCCGCCTTTGATGTCTACAAAGAATTGTACGAAGAAGAATACGGCGAAGAGCTGACAACACAGGGAATTCGAGATTTCCAAGCGATCAAATTCCCCCTCGGGGTGCAAAAATCGAACGCGGAAGATCTGGTCCGCTTACCAAGCGAACACCTGCCGGGTGGAGGATTGCTCTGTCTAGGAGGGGTCCATAACAACTCGGTGCTTTATACTCTGACTGGCGGCGCGGAGGACTTGTTCGAAGCTGCGGCGGAGGCAGGTCGAGCGTCTGAGGATGCACTCGAGATACCGGTCAGAGAATATTTGGTATTCGATTGTGTGACCCGCTACCTCTTTTTGGAAGAGGCATTTAAGCAAGAAATTAAAGCGGTCAGCTCTGGCTCCCTCAGCAACAGCTCTGGCTCCCTCAGCAACAGCTCTGGCTCCCTCAGCAACAGCTCTGGCTCCCTCAGCAACAGCTCTGGCTCCCTCAGCAACAGCTCTGGCTCCCTCAGCAACAGTTCTGACCAATCCTTGCCACCGGTTTATGGTGCCTTGGCCGAAGGCGAACTCGCGTCCGGAGCAGGAGGCTATGTGGAGATGATGGCCAAGACCATTGCCGTAGGAGCGTTAGGAACATGACAGGTTCCAATAAGCAATTAGGTGACGTGCTCGACAACATCTCTATGCTGTATGAGCTCACCTTGAATGTTGGATCCAGCCTCGACTTGGAAGAAAATTGCCGCATCTTCTTTGATGCAATGATGTCTCGGTGTAATTTTGGATTTGTTGCGCTGTATCTCACGAACAAAGAGGCCGAGCCGAACGATGACAAAAAGGAACGAAACCTCATCGGCAGCGGTACAGGCAGCGGCACAAGCAATGGTACAGGCAGTTATACAGGCAGTTATACAGGCAGTTATACAGGCAGTTATACAGGCAGTTATACCAGCCCACAAAGTCTTGAGCCAATGCCCATTCTTTCGGCATCGCATCCCGGGATCCAGCAGCTACAAGCGGAAGGGGCGATTTCTCACCTCATTGAAGAAAGTATCTTTCCAGAACTTGTAGAGATCGCTCCTCTGGCTCCAGGTCGTGGCATACTCGTGGCCTTTGCCCTAGACGATCTCGGGATTCTTTTCTGGATCAATCAGACCCGTGATACCGCCATGGCCAACTGGGAGCTCAATCCCTTCCGATCTTTGATACGAAAGTTCCAATCCTCCATTGCTGCCTGCCTCGACCACGAGCACTTGGCCAAGGAAACCGCGAGGCGTATCAAACTGCAACAGCGGGTGGCCCAGATGCAGAAAATGGAATCACTTGGGGTGCTAGCTGGCGGTGTGGCCCACGATTTAAATAACATCCTCACCCCACTTGCCCTCCTGCCGCATTCGATTCGCTGGGACCTGAAACTCTCAGAGGACAGCCCGGTAAATAATGACCTAAACGCCATAGAAACCGCAGCCCTGCAGGCAGCGGAAATGATCTCTGATCTTTTGGCCATGGCTCGCAGCGGTGGTGGCCGAACCGAACCCGTCCGGCTAGAAGATACAGTGACTGCATTCCAAAAGAGCGCTGCATTCCGCCATGCCTCCGAAAAGTACCCCGCGATTAAGACCGAGACGCATCTGAAGGAGACTGGTAAAATTCAGGCCGGAAATTCCGCGATCGGGCGACTCCTACTCAACCTCGTGACCAACGCCTTCGAAGCCATGGATGGAAAGGGGCAGGTGCGAATCTGCACCCGCGAAGTGACGCTCGACGAGGAGCAAAATGGATACGAGATCATTCCCCCAGGCCAGTATTGTCTGCTTGAAGTCGGCGACAATGGCCCCGGTATCCCAGAACAATCGATGTCCCATGTTTTCGAACCCTTCTTTTCCAGCAAGGAAATAGGCAGTAGTGGTTCAGGGCTGGGACTCGCGGTGGTGTACGGCTTAGTGAAGGACTTCGCAGGCTACGTCGACATCTCGACCGGCTCGTCCGGCACCTGTTTCCACCTCTACTTTCCCAAACAAAAACAAGACAATACATGATCACTGGAATCCTCTGGGCGATTATTGCGGGGCTGATGCTTGGACTTTATGCCCTGCCAGAAAAGTTCACCAAAGATTTCGCCTTCGAAAATACGTGGAGCCTCTTCTTTGCCATCAACACCTTTGTCGTGCCCAACCTGGCGGCTCTCCTGCTCATCGACGGCTTCACAGGTATCCTTAGTAGCATCCCCGTCGGCGTTCTCACGGGAATGATTATCTCCAGTCTCCTGTGGGGAATCGGCATGCTGATGTGGGGCAAAGCGATTAACCATATCGGTATGTCTCTCGGCTTTTCCATCTTTATCGGGACGGTTATTCTCGTCGGTTCATTAATTCCGTTTTTCCTTAGGGGCGTCCCAGCGACACCGGCGCTTCTCACAATTCTCACAGGAATCGCGGTTGTTCTCGTCGGTATCATCGCCAACGGAACCGCGGGCATGACCCGACAGCGGGACGAAAACGAAGATGCAAATGGTGACGGTTCCATGGGACTTGGAATTCTCATCGCCGTGGTGGGCGGCCTCTTAGCAACCGGTTTCAGCTACGCCAATACCCTTGGATTTGACAGCATTCATGAAGCCTCACAAGCCGCCGGAAACGCGGCATGGAAAAGCTCGATTATTGTCATGTACGTAGTCTACCTGTCAGGCGGTGTGGCCATCGCCATCTATTTCGCGCAGCAATTAACCGTAAAAAAGCGATGGGGCAATTTTGTCACCCGACGCTTCGGATACAACGCCGTCCTAGCGAGTATCATGGGAATATTGAACTTCGCCGCCTCGGTGGCCTTCGCATATGCGGCGTTCAGCCTAGGCAATACCGGAGGAACCGTGGGCTATGCCATCTTTAATACCGTAGCTGTAACCGTCGCCATCATGGGCGGCATCATCACCGGCGAGTGGGTCAAAGCTTCAGGAAAAGCACGTCGCCTCTTATACATCGGCCTATCCTGTATGATTGGCGGTATCCTAATCGTCGCAGTCGGCAACGGACTTTCTGCCTGACCACAATGGCACTCAGATAAGCCGACGTGTATCAAGAATGAGTGGAAATCTGGACGGCTAAAGGCGAGTAGCGCTACGGCCACTTCGCTCTACCCACCACGAATCGCTTGTACCAAATGATATGGGGTCCGAGCCAGTTCACGCGACTCAAGGGATTCAAATCCAGCTTCGCGAACCAAGTCGGATACACCATCCACGGTGTGCACATGCGACATGGAGTTGGTCAGCATCATGTGCAAATCAAACAAAGCCGAATACGCGGGTAGAGTCCGGTCCGATTCGAGCATCAAATCCATGAGCAGCAAACGCCCACCTGGCTTCAATGCGTTATAAATTTTCGATAAGACGATGCGCGTGTGCTCGATGTCTTCCTGATGCACCGCGCCCGAATAAAACACCGCGTCGTAGCCACCCGCTGGCGCTTCGGGCAACGGGTCGACGTGATAATCTCCGGCAGCAAAAGTAATGCGGTCGCGCACCGCGCTGTCAGCGTGCAGTTCTTGGGAAACCGCGCTCACCGCCGGCAAGTCAAACACCGTGGTGTGTAATTCCGGATAGGCTTCGGCCAGCAATACGGAAAACGTTCCAGGACCGGCGGCGACGTCGAGCAGCTGCCCTACCCCAGTGAGGTCGAGATGCTTGATGACTTCGGGGCCAAGGGCGCGGGCCCGACTATGCATGCCGCGCACAAAAGCGGATACCCGAGCTGGGTCTGCACCTAGCTGCGCGTTGGCAGGAACTGGCGGCGCCCCGGCTTTCACGCAGTCGCCTAACTTGGCCCAAAGCGGCATCATCTGCGCGTTGAACTGCAGGGCCAACGCCATGCTGTCGGCTCCATCCGTGCTTAAGATACGCGCCAAGTTTTCCGGCAAGGTGTAGGTGTCATTCGACTTCTCGAGCACCTCGAGGCCAACCAGCGAATCCAATAAAGACGCGGTATGCCGCTCAGACGCATTGCAGTGAGAGGCTACTTGCGCAGCCGAAGAAGGGTTGCCCGCCAAGGCGTCAAATACCCCGAGGGTAACGCCTGCATGCAGGGTCGCGGTTTTCCAGTGAGCACTCGCCAAATCTAATATATCTTGAACATCCATAGGATAAAACTGCGAGCTGAGGCAGCGGATAGCAATGTCGTTTTCGACGTAAAACGGAGCCGGTTCCGTACAATTCATGGGCTAGCGGTGCAGAATTTGGTCAGCCCAGAGAATTGCCAAGGATTTTGCACTGCCACTCAATGGCGGACTTTTTGCACCGGCTTGCCACTCAATGGCAACCTTTTACCAAGAACGCCAACGTGGCAAAGGCGTCCCGCCCCTTTGCCGACGCATATGAGCTCTGAGGCGATGAGACGGTTTCTTAAGGAGTAAACGAAGTGGCGCGGAATTCATTCCGCGTTTGTCGGAACGGGATTTATCCCGTTCGAATTCGTACGGGTTTGGGCTTGTAGCCTGAAAGGCTAATGAACCATCGGCACGACATTCATCTCCCACTGTCGGCGGTTGGAAACCGCCGAAAGTAGGGCTAGCATAAAGTCCATACCCTGAGGCGGGAGGCCCCAGCCACTTTAAATGGTAAGGCCTATGGGAACGATGCCGACCGGAATGCCGACCGGAACGTCGGCGGTTCACGCCTTACTTGCCGTAATTCCAAAACCCCAGGCATCGCGGGCAACCTGCTGGGCGTGGTCCATCCATTTATCCGCGAGCTCGGCTACCCGCTCGGGCGCCTCCGCGCTAAGGTCCTTGGTCTCGCTGCGATCCTTCACGAGATTAAATACTCCCCAGTCCCCACCTTATAACAGCGGCAATTTTCCAATTTCCGTCACGAAAGGCCCGGTGCCCTTCATGACACCACCAGATCTTCCGCGCTGACAAAGGCGAAAACCATGATCAAAACCGCGAAGGGGATAGAAGCTGGGCAAAGGCGATCGTGTTTAGAAACCCGTCGAGTACGTGTCATGCCTAACCTACGGAGAAGAGCGACGGAACTTGATACAAGTCGCCCGACAACTTGACGGTGAGCTGACCGGTGGGTACTTTTTGTAACATGAAAGCGATCTTTATACCTGCCCTCATCTGCCTTGCCATTCCTTTTCTACTCGGAGGGTGCGGAAAGCAAGAGGCGCCAACCGTAAAACCGGACGCGGCCAAACCGGCGGCAAAAAGCGTTACCCCAATCGCGGAACGGACGGCAGCAGAGCAAACCCGGAAAACCCGAATCGGTTCGACCATCGGGCAGGCGCTCGATTTGAAAGAAGATGCAGAACGACGCGGAAAAGAAATGGAAGCGATGCTGGATCTTGACGGGTCGGGTGCGTCCATGGCAGCAGCCGCCGGAACAAAATCAAACCCGGTTAAGATCGACGCGACACGGAACGCGCTGACCCAACTTGAAGAAGCGATCGGCTCGTATAAAGTCAAACACAAGAGCTTTCCCAAAAGCCTTGATGCGATGGTGAGTGGGAATGTTATTAAAGCCATTCCGAAGGATGCCTGGGGTAAGGTAATTGCTTACGACCCGAGAACCGGAACCGTCTCAAGCACCGCGCCAGATGGTAGTCGGATTACCAGCCAAAAGAAGTAGGGCTCCGAAATTTCGAGCCGATCTTTGGCCTGTACCTCTTACCAGGAAAACCGGCCGTTGCCTTCTACTTCCTCGCTCGTAGCCCGACGGGGACGTCAACGCTCCCAGCCTTTTCATCATCAGTATTTGCTTGGAGCACGAAAACGCCCAACACATATCTTTAGACACATGCCTTCGTTTCCGAACTTGATGGAGGAGTAAAGATGCACCGAGGGACGTCCCCCTATCTTTGCAGCCTTTGCAGCCTTTGCAGCAAACTCAAAACGAGATACAGAGCCCAGCCCCGCTTCATGCTCGGTGGTTGGAAACCGCCGCTCCTTGGCCTTCGGCTAGTTCCGAGAATTTAGTCCTGCCGAGCCGCGTCAGACGCGGCCTGACCGCTGGATGCGCCCTTGGCGTCGTAGTATTTCCAGCGCCCTTTATACCGACGGAAGCGAGAGTGTTCATGAAGTTCGTAGGGCTCGCCATCGACGTAATATTCCGCGACGAATTCGACCTTCCCCTTCTTGTCGTCTTCCCCACCTTTTGATGTGCTCAAAATAGTTAACCCACTCCACTTGAGACTCGGCATGGTTTCCTTCAACTCGGCCGCGAGAGTGTCCGTCCGCTTATCAGGATGCGTCGTATCAACAATGTAATCCGCACGACGAAAGAAGTAGGCGGCATAGCGGGAGCGCATCAACTGCTCCGCCGTCCGTGCATGCCCGCGTCCGTAATGGAACCGCATGCAGCATTCGGCGTACTTCTGCCGGCTTTTACAAGGACATAAGGATTCTTCTCGTTCGCGGGGAATCCACCCGGGGGCTTCGTCATGATTCATGCGCTAGGCATCATCCCTTCAGGACAAGAGTGCAATCAAAAGCGTAGATGATTTATTTGGACGCGCTCGAGCCAATACATCGCGAGCCAATAAAAAAGGGATCCAATCGGATCCCTTTTCGTCAAACAAGGTAAGCGATGCTTACTCTTCTTCGTCGGAGGCGTCGTCTTCGCTATCCGCTTCAGCTCCAGCAGCTTCTGGATCGCTCCCAGCTTCTGAACCGTCATCAGCTTCTGAATCAGCCGCCCGAGCTTCGGCCTGCGCCTTGGTCTCTTCGATCCGCGCTTCCGTTTCCGCTTTTTTCGCGGCTTGTTCGTCGGCGGCATCTGCATCGTCTTTCGCAATCGGCGCCACTGCAATGAGGCGATCATCATCGTTCAGATTGATCATCCGAACCCCAGCCGAGGCGCGACCAATGTCCCGCATATCGGAAACCGGCATGCGAACCATGATACCACCCTGTGTGATAAGCATGAGCGAATCCTCGTCCTCAACAGGGTGAGCCGCGATGACAAATCCGTTCCGCTCGAGGTTCTTGATCGCGATGACCCCTTTGCCGCCACGGTTAATTTTCAATGGGTAATGCTCAAATTTCGAGCGCTTGCCGTAGCCTTTTTCGCAGGCGATGACCAAGCTACTATCTTCCTCGACGACAACAAGGCTGACCACCGCATCGTCTTCGCTCTTGAGCGAGATACCGCGCACGCCGCGAGCGGTGCGGCCCATGGAGCGAAGTTTCTTCTCGTGGAAACGAATACTCATTCCATTCCGGGTCACGAGCATGATCTCGTTGTCACCATTCGTGATGCGAACCCCGATCAACTTGTCGTCCTCATCAATGTTGATGGCGCGCACTCCGTTGGTCCGCACATTTTTCATGAGCGACAACTGAGTCTTTTTCGAGACACCCTTGTGAGTAGCAAAGACAAGATATTGATCTTCAGAAAACTCTTTGATCCGTCGGAGCGACGCAATCTTTTCGCCTTCGGCAAGTTCGAGTAAATTGACGATGGCTTTGCCGCGCGAGGTCCGTCCACCTTCTGGAACTTGGTAGACTTTTTTCGCGTACATGCGGCCGTCTTCAGTAAAGAAGAGAAGCGTGTCCAAGGTGGAGGCAGTGAAGATCAACTCCACGAAATCTTCCTCTTTGGTGTCCATGCCCTTGACCCCTTTACCACCGCGGCGTTGCTCGCGATAAGTGTCGAGCGGAACCCGCTTGATGTACCCCGTGTGGCTCAACGTGATAACGCAAGGTTTGTCCTCGATCAGATCTTCGTAGTTGATGTCCGCTTCGTCAAAGGTAATTTCGGTACGACGTGGGGTCGCGTAACGATCGCGGATATCAGCCAACTCTTCTTTGATCAGACCATAGAGTAATTCATCGCTTCCCAAGAGGGTCTCGAGGTAGTTGATCCGCGCCATGACTTCCGCGTACTCTTTCTCGATCTTACCGCGCTCAAGGCCAGTAAGTTGATAGAGACGCATGTCGAGAATCGCATTCGCTTGAAGCTCAGAAAGCCCAAAAGTCGAAATTAGTTTTGCGCGGGCTTCATCGCGATTGCTGGAGGCGCGGATGATTTTCACCACGTCGTCCATGTTGTCGAGCGCGATGAGCAAGCCTTCGAGAATGTGAGCGCGAGCGCGTTTTTTCTCGAGTTCGTATTTAGCGCGGCGAACCACAACTTCGTAACGGTGATCGACGAAACACTTGAGCATCTGCTTCAGGTTCATCACCCGAGGACGATTGTGATCGATCGCGAGCATGTTGGCACCAAAAGAGGAACCGAGCTGCGTGTGTTTGTAAATCCCATTGAGCACGACATTGGAAATCGCGCCACGTTTGAGCTCGATCACCACCCGGATGCCGTCTTTATTCGACTCATCACGAATATCGCGAATGCCATCCAAGACCTTGTTGTTGACCAAATCGGCCATCTTTTTGATCATGTTGGCTTTGTTCACCGCGAAAGGGATTGAGCTAATGATGATCCGGTCGCTGCCTTTGTCATTCTCTTCGATTTCCGCATGGCCGCGAATCTTGATGATGCCCCGGCCGGTCTCGTACATCTGACGAATCGGGTTGGTGCCACAAATTTTTGCTCCGGTGGGGAAATCTGGCCCTTTAATGAACTGCATGAGATCGCTGATTTCGCAATCAGGGTTGTCGATCATGTGGGTAATCCCGTCGACCAGCTCGCCCAGGTTGTGGGGCGGGATGTTGGTCGCCATACCTACCGCGATCCCGGTGCTACCATTGAGCAGGAGATTGGGGATTTTGGCCGGAAGCACAGTTGGCTCCCAAAGCTTTTCGTCGAAATTAAGACGCATGTTGACGGTATCCATGTCGATATCGTCAAGCAGCTCGTCCGCAAGGCGCTTTAAACGACACTCCGTGTACCGGTAGGCTGCGGGTGGATCCCCATCGATTGAACCAAAGTTTCCTTGTCCGTCGATTAAAGGATCGCGCATGGAAAAATCCTGAGCCATACGCACCAAGGTGTCGTATACCGCGCTATCGCCATGAGGGTGGTATTTACCCATCACTTCACCGACGACACGGGCGCACTTGACGAAGGCTTTGTTATACGCCCATCCGCCTTGGCGCATCGCGTATAAGATACGACGGTTGCAGGGTTTGAGTCCATCGCGGGCATCGGGTAATGCGCGTCCAATAATGACCGACATCGAGTAATCGATGTAGGCGCGCTGCATCTCATCTTCGATGTTTACGAGTTCAAATTCTTCTGGTGTTTCAGCCATAAGAAATCCCTGCCAGATCAAGGGGTAAATGCACGCAAGAAAGACGCTTTTGGGGCTTTAAAATGGCACTTTCGGACCAGAATTAAGCTGGGTCATGAGCACGGGGCTCGAAAGGACGCCAGAAAGGTGTCAGACACCTTTTTAAGGCACTTAGATAAGCTGATTTGTATTAAAAATGAGTTCGCTCTACCCTGAAAAGAAAGCCGGAGGCTTGATGGCAATTAGCCGGTCGGTGACCGAAGGGAACCACCGGAAACAATCGCAAATATAACTCTCGAGCGCTGGAAGCGCGATCGGAGAACAACCTAAATGCGCTGCTCTCTTTTCAGGAAGGCAGAAGGTTAATTGCTCGCTCGGGTTTGTGCCA
>Ga0209186_1001290_pt1 | contig 18807 bp, 27 predicted proteins | sample SidtaG_FD_187426 | JGI IMG/M metagenome (GOLD analysis project Ga0209186, IMG submission 187426) | Marine algal microbial communities from Sidmouth, United Kingdom - Sidmouth_Male2 metaG (SPAdes) (version 2) | ecosystem: Host-associated > Algae > Red algae > Unclassified | place: Sidmouth...
CTTGTGCGTCCCGTGAGAGGACAGCCGACAGCGAGGACGACAGTGCCCTGCTCGTTTCCTGAGGAGTTTGGCCGTGACGACGACAGCGCCGGCGACGGCGGCCTGTGCGTCCCGTGCGTGGACTGCCGACGGCGCCGGCGACGGTGCCCTGTGCGTCCCCCCGTATATTTGGGCGGGACTGCCGACGGCATTGGCTCCGGCGCCTTGTGCGTCCCGTGAGAGGACAGCCGACAGCGAGGACGACAGTGCCCTGCTCGTTTCCTGAGGAGTTTGGCCGTGACGACGACAGCGCCGGCGACGGCGGCCTGTGCGTCCCGTGCGTGGACTGCCAACGGCGCCGGCGACGGTGCCCGGTGCGTCCCCCGTATTTTTGGGCGACTGCCGACGGCATTGACGCCGGCGCCCTGTGCGTCGTGTGCGATGACAGCCGACGGCTGTGCCGGCCGACGCGGCGGCCGATGAAGCGGCGCGCGAGACAGACGTGATGGCGCGTGGCGCTCGGGCCGCGGCTGGCACGGCGGAGGTGTTGCGGGAAGACGCTGCGCAGGCTGTGGACGGGGCGCTCACGTCTGCGGGGCGGGGCGCGGGAGCGGCGGACGGCACCGCGCAGGTGGCGGCGGCGGATGCGGGTGCGGCGGCGGCGACGGACGCGGTCATTTGCGGGCCGTGGGTGGCCATTGGGACAGCCGTGGTGGCCAAGGAGCACGCGGTGGCCTCTGCGGACCGGGCGGCTGCGTCTGCGGTCGACGCGGCGGGTGTTGCGAAGTAGAAGACGGTCGAGGGGCTGTGCGCGGCGGCCGGCACGGCGGCGGCGGTCAAGGACCAGGCGGCGGTCGCGGCAGACCGCGCGGCGGGCGTGGCTGCCGACTCGGCGGGGGTGTTGCGGGCAGACGCTGCAGAAGCGGCGGACGGGGCGCTCACGTCTGCGGCGCGGGCCGCGGGCGCGGCGGCCGGCACCGCGCAGGTGGCGGCGGCGGATGCGGGCGTGGCGGCGACGGACGCGGCGACGGCGGCGACGGACGCGGTCATGCGCGGGCCCGGGGTGGCCATTGGGACGGCCGTGGTGGCCAACGAGCGCGCGGCGGCCTCAGTGGACCGGGCGGCCGCGTCGGCGGTCGACGCGGCGGGTGTTGCGACGTAGAAGACGGTCGAGGAGCTTGGCGCGGCGGCCGGCACGGCGGCGGCGGTCAAGAACCAAGCGGCGGTCGCGGCCGACCGCGGAGCAGGCGTGGCTGCCGACTCGGCGGAGGTGGCAAAGGACGCGACGGTCGGGGGAGTCCGGTCCGCGCTCGGCACGGCTGCTGCCGCCAATGTCCAGGCGGTGGCGGAGGCGGTGGCTGCCAAGGATGCGGCCGCCGACGCGGCTGTGCGCGCCAAGGAGGCGACCATTGCGGGGGTGGGCGCGCCCGTTGGCACGGCTGCGGCGGTCAGAGAGAAGGCCGTGGCCGCAGCCGTGGCGGCCAACGACGTGGCGGCCGAAAAGGCGATGGCGGCCAAAGATGCGACCATCCAGGGTGTAGGCGCTGCCGTGAGAACGGCCGCGGCGGCCAAGGAAAAGGCCGTGGCGGGCGCCATCGCCACCAACGACATGGAGGCCGAAACGGCGGTGGCGCCCAAAGACGCGACGGTTCAGGGTGTCGGCGCTGCCGCGGGTACGACCGCAACCGTCAAGGATTAGGCTGTCGACGGTGCGGAGGCGGCCAAGGACGTGGCCTCCGAAAACGCGGCGGCGGCCAAGGACGTGGCGGTCAAAAAGGCGGCGGCGGCCAAGGACGTCGCGGCCAAACACGCGGCGGCGGCGGGCGACGCGGCCGCCAGCGGCGCGGGCGCCGTGGCCGGCACGGCGGCGGTGGCCAAGGCGCGCGCGGCCGACGCTTCCGCCGCGGGCGCGGAACTGAAGCAGTGCGCGGCGGCCGGTGCGGCGGATGCAGCCGCCAGCGGCGCGGGCGCCGCCTTCGCCGGCACTGTCCAAGACGCGGCCGATGCGGCGGCCCCGGCGGCGGCGGTGCGGGCGGGCCTGTCGGATTGCGAGGCGGCGCTCAGCCGCGCGCGGACGCTTGAGTCCAAGGCAGCTGAGTTGGGCGTGGCCGCCGCGACGCCCGTGGCGGCGGCGCCGGCGATTGCTGCGGCGCCCGTGGCGGTGGTCCTCGAGCCGACCGCAACGGTCGAGCCGCTCGTGTCGTATGTGCCGGTGGCCAAGGCGGAGCCGGGCTCGGGGCGCCTGGAGCGTGGCGGCTGATGGGCGTGACCACGTGTAGGCGAACCGGCCCTTGCACCTCGTTGGCTCCGCGGTCAGCCGGACGATCCGCTCGAACGCCACAGTCACCCTCATCGCATCGGTCTGGCGGGCGCAGCAGTGCTGGCGTCGGGCGGTCCACGGCTGCACCATGTGGTGCATCCTGCTGCTGAGTTCGTAGTGCCGCTTTCTCTTCCATACTTTGCGGTAGGCATGCTCCATGACTGTTCGTTACACCTCGCACCTCTTTATTCGCATAGGCTCACTAAAGAGGACAACACGTCTCAGTACAAAAGACCCACATTCTACTCAAGAAGAAGGTTTTGGCAGCACGGAGGCTGTCGCTAAAATCGCGGCTTCCTCCTCGTCAGCAGCGATGGCCAAAAGCTCAGCTTCATGCTCGTGCGCCGGAGGTGGAGGGCGCGGTTTTCCAGCACGATCTGCTTCAAGCGTCGGCACCCATGCCTTCGCCTCTGCCAGCCACTCCTGCCACGGAATGGAAACTGACCCGGCTGTCCTCGTGACGTGCTTGTACCGCCAAAAACGGTCTCTCGTCATGACGGCGTGCAGGTCGCGCACGTACTGCAGCGCATCAGCAACCGAGCTCACGCCCGGCTTTGTCAGGGCCAATGCGTGCAGGCGGTCGTACGGCCGCTCCTCGCGGCCCTTGCTGCCTCTGCGTGCCCACCTCCAGGACGACACCATGAGACCAGTTGAGGCTTTCGACATGCCCTTCAACACTCGAGGATGCATGCGTAGGAACACGTCGTGCAGAGAAGTCCCTTTCATGGTCTCCGGGTTGTAGTACTTCAGCATGATGCCGACAGCCGTCATCATCCGCACCATCGTGCGGTCGTGCCCCCCGTTGGCGTCCGAAGCGCTGCCATCGGCAGCACTAACTGCTCCATCCATCTCAAAATCCGACTTAGCCACCGACTTGGCGCTTGTCTTGAGCGCCTTGACGCGCTCGGCGTCCGCGCTGCCAAGCTCCGCGACAGAAGCCTTTCGCTTTCCACGACGGAGCACGGTTGGCGACGACTCCAAGCCTGAGGGCATCTGCACGCTGCGCAAGACGTTGGCCTCGTCGCCCTTCCCGCGACCTTGAGAAAGCGCTGCCGGTCGGTTGTGCACAGAGTCCGGGAGACTGAAGCCGTACCTGGTGTAGGCCGCCGTAATCACCGCAAGCACGTGCGTGTGGAGTACACGGCACAGTGGCTCCGCAACCGCTTCATCAATCCCCTGCTTGATGGCGCTGAGCATGCGCGAGAACCAATCTTGGAGGCCGGTGCGTGTTGCCGGCTCGTCTGCCGTCACCTTGCCCAAAGCAAAATGGATGACGTACGACGGTGTGACATCGCGCGCCCTCGTGAAAAGCTCCACCATTTCAGCGTGCACGTCATCCTCCCAGGCAACGCCCCACTCAGAAAAGCAAGCGCGCCACGCGAAGCGATCCGCGGCGTGCTTGCGCTGTAGCACCGCGTCCTCAACGGCAGGGAAATCAGACGGGGCCATCAAAATCACGTCGAAAGCAGGTCGCGACTCCGCCGCTGTCCCTCCACCACAGGCTGAGCCCGACTGTGGCGCATGTGCGAAACCGCCACCCTCCCCCAAGCAATCGGACAAGAAGACAGCTCCAGGAAAACCTGAATCGTCGCGTCCGGGCGCGTCCAGTCCGATGCCTACATCAAGAGAAGGATGCGCCGACGGGCTTGGGCTGCTCTGACGGTACTTGTCCTGCACTCTCGAGTCGCCGACAGCAGGTGAGGCCGGGGGGACGCTAGCGGCCGCCTCTGCATCTTGTTGCGACGGCAACAGGCCGAACGGCGTGCCCTCAACCGCCGCACATGCGGCCGCCAAAGCCGCCGCAACTGCATTCTGATCCGCATCATACGGACGCTGTTGTGCGTGTGCCCCGTCGTTCTGTGTCGGCCATGCAGTTGTCGCGGGCGGCGTCAATCTCATATCGGCCGACATCTCGAGTGCAAGTAGCACTGGCGTCACAGCGCCCAGCGACGAGACAGGCGCCTTGGCGGCCATGCTATAGCCGCCAGTCTCGCCGCTGGAGCCAGCGGACCCCACCAGTGGTTGCAACCCGCCCGCTGACGGGGACGGTGCCCTTGTCCCAGTCCCGTCGCTTTTTGGGTCGGTCGCCGACGACCGCGAAGGCTTCTAGGGCTTGTTGGACGGCGAGTGATTAGTGTCCACGATGTTGGTGGTGTCCGCGTCGTCGGTCGCGTCCTTGTCAGTCGTCTTGCGGGACTCGTTGGAGACGTTCTCCTACTCTGAGTCCCCCTCATCGCTACCAGCATCGCTTCCAGACACCTGGTTCAGTTCTTCATTCGTTGCCGTCGACGTCGACGCACGCGCGGTCTGGCGACTGTTGCGCGGCGCGGCTTCGTCGGCATCCATGATTACTTTGCGCAATCGAGTTGCCTTGGACTTGAGAGCGGCTGCAGCACGCGACGCCTTCATTTGCTTTTTCGTCATCTTGGTCTTGCTCTTTCTGCCCTTGGGCACGGAAACATGCTTGCTGGTCGTAGCATCACTCCCGGGAGAGTCAAGAGCAGGCATCTTCCTGCACGCAGCGTGACAGGTGAAAGCAGGTGTCGATGGATCACAACGCATGTGGAGTGCGCAGATAGGGATGTAATAGAGGCCAAACAACGGGCTCATCTCAGCTGTTGTAGGAGTAGCGGTTCTTACTTTAGTCTCTATAGTGGAAGTGTCCTGTCAAAGGAAAGAAAAGAGCGCTGCCAAGAGCGTCACCACGAGGGGCCGGAAAGAGTACCATGGTACGCATTATCAGATGACATAGACTTGTAGGACGCGCGTACCGTGAATGAAGGAGGTCACGCCAAGCACGTGAGGGAAAACCGATGTAGTAATACACACTCCGACCGAGGGACGCAGGGGCGCGAAGCCAATAGCGCAGAAAAACGCGGCAGAGCAGTCGAGATAAAGAGTCCCGTTCGAATATGGTCGTGTCAGTTCGAGGTGGCACGATGGGCACCGAAATAGGTGTTCCGGTGGAGACACGTCGAGGCACTGCGACGAGAAAAGACCCGCCTGAGGACGTTTTCGCTGCCACAGCACCAACCCCGGGCGACTGCAACGCCGAGCGCAACTCTCGCAGTAAACAAGCGTCCGCGCGGAGACAGAACCCCTCCGTACACGACGCCACAACGGCTCTGGCTTGGAGAAGTGCCCGGGCCCGCCTCGAGGGGCCAATACCGGAGGTCGTGGCATCGTTAGCGGCGTTGTGGCACGCACGGGCGCGATGCACTGTCGACGCGCCCGGCACCGGAAGATTTGTGCAGTGTGAAGCGGGAGGTAAGTGGGTGAATGCGTTGCTGTACTCGAGACCGGTCGGACGCGCGAGGACAGCAGCCTCGTACCCCCCTCGTGTGCCCCTCTCGCAACGTCATGCAGACACACCCCCGCCAACGCAGTGACAGGGCCCACGACGCACCTTCCGAGGCAGAGCTCCTTCCCTAGAAGGGTACATGCTCTCACCACCCCACCAATCGCGACGATCCCTAAGGAGCCCACGAGAATCTCCCCGAGCTCAGCTGCAAAATGCGCTCCCCTCGATGTACAAGTACAAGTAATTACATCACCCTCATACAGCAATGCCTGTCAAAAGCACAGGCAAAAAAGCCGATCACCGCATATGTACTCCTGGATCTATCCAGGCTGTCGGCGGTAACTCCGACTTACCAGTGCGGGCTTGGGGGGCTGCCTCATCATGCAGAGCGAACGCCTGGTCCCGGAAGAGTCGGCAACTGGATGTGTCCCTAAGGGTTGTCGGACACCGAGTGGGGCGCTCCGCTGCCGAGAACAGCAGCTAGGCACACACCACCAGTGCGTTCTTCAAAGCTCTCGCGACGGGTTCTGGTCGATGCCTGCTCCTGACGCGCCGTCTCGTTGTCTCGGGCACGTCTCTCAATGAGTGAAATCGTGCGCCTGACATTGGCTGAATTGGAGTCGAGCAGGGTGGCCAATGCGTCCACCACCGCCGCCCCGTCGCCAACCGTCTTCACGAAAGACAAGGTACCACGACGAGTTGCGACACGTCGCGTCCTGGAAGAGAGATAGAAGTAGTCGGCGGGATGGCCACCTGTGCCATCTTTCGAAGCGTCGCTGCCGTCGCTGTCGTCGCGCCCCACTCATCGGTCCTGCAGCGCCGCATTAGCGGCGTCAGAAAAGCTCCCAACGCGGTCCTCCATGTGGGGCACAAACATGAGCCTTGGGGCATCCTCCACTCGCCGCCACGACTGACGCACCGGTACGTCAAACGCATACGTCGGAAGCCGCTCCACCGCCGGCAGGCGCGTAACACGTACGGTACCGACGGGTAGATTCAATGTACCAGCGAGCTGAAGCCGACCGCTGTCCTCGTGCCATTCGGTTCCACGGCCGCATGACCTTGCCGCTGACCCCGATTGCGGCCCCCCGCTGCAGTGCACGCCCGACTGGAACGCCGGACTCGCATCCGGCTTCCTTCGCCGCTATTTCTGCGGACTGGAACACGTCGCCCATGTACCGTCGCCACCTTCATTGTGGGGCTCCGCGGTTGATGATGACGGCACCTCCAGATGCCCACGGTCCCCACTCGACCCCCCAATTCCTCCCCTCCCAATCCGACACCGGTCGCCGCAAATGCGGTCAAGGGCATCTTCATCCCGACCAAGGGTCGTTGAGACGTCCACAGCTGCCCGTGTTCCAAAATCAGCCACTGGGGGAGTGCAATCGAGGTGCTCGATAGCAACGACGTCGAGCGTGGCTAGCACAGAATCTGTGTCACTGCCAGAGGTTGAGCGCCGTCCCAACACCAGTTGATGCACAACTGATGCTCGGTTCTCACGTATGGCCGTCTGCACCGCTGCGCGGCCGCACCGGAAAGCGTGCTGCCTCGTCAATTCGAGCACAGAGAAGACGGTCCGACCGATGCCAGACTGAAAGGGTGCCCCCGCGCCCGACACGGCACCACAGGCCGCGCCCGACAAGGCACCAGCGCCCGCGCCCGACGGGGCAGCACCACCCGCACCCGACAAATCATCACCGCCCACGCCCGACACGGCAGTACCACCCGCACCGGAAAGGGCACTACGCCCGGTGCCGGTCGGCACGTCATCGCACCACTCGAGCAGGTGGTCCACAGCGAGACACTCCATTTCTTCGTCGTGCGGCTCCGGGTGCCAAGACACGGCAAGACACGGGAGCCTGACGAGGCGCGCGCCTCAGTGGAAGGTCAGGCAGGACGAGCGTCGGACGACATCCCCAATGGTTCAACAGAAAACTTGTTTTCACGGCGAAGTATGCCGTATCTCACTCTGACAGAGCACCAACATGGGCCAATCAAAGGCGGTCCTGTGGAAAAGGCCCCCAAGTGTTGTCTCAGACTCCTTGCGAGTTGCTGGATCGATACGAATTCAGCCTGGATCCACCTTGACGCCTTTCCCCTCGCCCGTTTCAACCCGCCTCGTCTCGCCGCGCACATGCATCCCACAAATTCCACAAGAACTCTGTCCCCGTGGCCTGTTTCTGTACGCGATGTTTGCCCCAGCCCCAGACGTCGCTTCTCCGCCGACGACATCGTCGTGCGCGTCGGCTGTGCCTGTGCGTCCATCGCATGCACGGGATGGGCGGTCTCTCTTGCCCACTTCACCTGCCCCGCCGAGCCAGTCGCATTATGCGCCCGTCGCTTACTGTGCTGTCTGAAACGTGGCAGTCGCGTCGGCGGAGGCCGCGCGTACTGCTCACGGCGGCGGCCACACGAAATCGGTCGTCGCCGCATGCGCCGACGACTGACGACAGCTTCGGCTACTGTGGCGCGCGTGTCCGCACGCCACACGACGATGCGGATTGGGGCGGTCCTGGGAAGCGGGGGTTTCGCGAGCGAGTCGCTTCGCGCGCCCGCCGCTGACTCTGCTGTCTGCGACTTGGCAGTCGCGTCGGTCGAGGCCGCGGGTACTGCTCACTGTAGCGGCCACACGACGTCGGGCGTCGCCGCATGCGCCGACGACTGACGCCAGCGTCTGCTACTGTGGCGCGCGTGTGCCGCGCAGCGCGAGGGTGCGGATGCGGGGGGCGCTCCTAGGGGACGGGGGCAACACGAGAGCGGGCGCAGCTGCGGGGCGGCATGGAGAGACTGCCGTTGCCAGGGAGGTGCCTCTGGGGGGCGGCGGTAATGCGAACGCGGTGCCAGCTGGAGCGCGACTGGCAAGACGGTTGTGGCGCGGGGGCAACGCGAGTGCTGTCGCAGCTGGACGGTGAAACGTCAACACGACGGTGGCGCGGCGCAGGTGGAGCTCTTACAGGGTGGAGGTATTGCAAGCCAGCCGCAGCATGATGGTCGCATGGCAACACGGCAGTCTGGCGGCACGGGTGGAGCCCTTTCGGGGCGGACGTAGCGCAAGTGCTGTAGTCTCTAGAGGGCGGCGAGGCTCGCGGCTGTGGCGCTTGCCGCGGCTGGAGGTGGCACGACCCTGCTGCTTGCGTGGAGTGGGGCGACGGACGAGTGTCGGAGGCGGAAACTGGGAGAGACGCGCACGCGGAGGTGGGAAGGCTTAAGGGGGGGCGTCGGGAGAATCAACTGTGGCGGCCGGGCTTTACAAAACACACTCGGACCCACCCCTCGGGATTGCCCTCAACGTCCTCTCGTCACGCCTTCCTTGGTGCCTCCTCCTCATCCGCAGAGTCTCCATCGTCTCTCTTTCCAGACTTCTCTGCTTTTCCGTCTTCGTCGTCGTCGACGTCATTGACGCTCGCCGACCTCGTGCTACAGCGACCACCGGGAGGTGGACGGCCCGTCCCCCCCTCCGGCAACTCTTGGCGGCGAGATGTTGAGCCAGATAGCTCGGCGTTTCACGTCGACTCACCCCCCTGTGACACGCCGAGTACCTGCGAGGCCGCCACGTTCTCATCGACCTACTTCTTCCCCCAAACAGACACGAGGGACAGGCGGTTGGTGCTGGAGACGGTGAGGCGACGCGACATGAGCTGCTCCGCCTTGTCGGCCGGGGACACCACGCCGCAGGTGATGCTCATTCCATCGATCAGGACATTTTCGTTGGCCGGGTCTACAAACTGCTGCTCTATGTGGGAGAACGCCCCCGCCTGCTACCGAAGCGCACCCCGAAAATCCTAGCGTGCTAGTTGTTCCGCCATCAGCCCGCTGATGGCAGCGCACTGGAAGACCACAGCCTTATCATACTTGGTCCTCTCCCCCACCTTCCACGACAAGTGGAACAGAGCCGCCGCCGCGGCAACAGGAGCGGCAGCGGGAGCAGCCGGCACCCCCCCCCCGCCTTTCCCACCCAGGCCAGCAAGAGCTGTGGCACGTGGACCAACGCCCACCCCGTCAGTAGATCCCGAACGGGTCTCCAGGAGGCGCTGGACGCTGTCGGCAGCGCGCATCGCATGGGCGCGCATGAGGCCTGTTGAGGCAGCTCCCCAAGCCCGCAAAGGCAAGTCGGAGTTACCGCGGACTGCCTGGATACTTCCAGGAGTACTTATGCGGTGATCGTCTTTTTTGTCTGTGCCCTTTACTAGCATTGCTGTATGAGGGTGATATAATTACTCATCTTTGGATCTCGAGGGGAGCTCATTTTGGAGCTGAGCTCGGGGAGATTCTCGTGCGCTCCTTTTGGGGCGTCGCGACTTGTGGGCCCTGTCACTGCGTTGGCGGGGGTGTGCCTCCAGGACGTTGAGAGAGGGGCACACGAGGGGGGTAAAAGGCTGCTGGCCTCGCGCCTCAGACCGGTCTCTAGTAAAGCAACGTATCCACCCACTTACCTCCCGCTTCACAGGTTATGGGCCCAGTTGTTGCTGGTGGTCATCATTGTTCTCTTCTACGGTCGCAAAGAGGACGACGTTGCGCGGGTTGCGGTGCGTTCCGGCGTTGGAGCGGCGGGTCCAGCCGCTAGCGTCGACAGGGTGGTACCGGTCGGTGCCACGGTCGTCAACATGTCGGGCCACGGCCGCTTTGGGGGCGCGCGGTTCGCACAACTGGACGACGACCGCAAAGTGTCGGCGGCGTACCAACGTGCGCAGCTCAAGAAGGAGAAGCTGTAGAAGGCGGTCGTGACGGACCGTCCTGCTTCTGGGTCGGAAGACATAACGGCCGACCCCGTTGTCGAAGAGTGGGACGCCATGAATTCGGCGGCTCTTGCGACCATCCAGATGTCGGTCAAGTCCGTGCATCTTGACACGGTGATGTCAGTCGACACGGCCAAGGAGGCGTTGGACGCACTCAAGGTCATGTTTGAGGCGCGCGACAACGCTCAGCTGCTTCGGCTCATGGACGAGCTGAGCAGCTTGAAGAAGGACGACGACGAGAACATCAACAAGTTCGCGTCGCGCGCCAAGATGATCCGGGACGAGCTGGCCATGCTCGGAAACCCTGTGGACGACAACACGCTCGCGCTGCGTGTCTTGCTGGGGCTCCCGTCCGAGTACGGGATGCTCAGGACGGTCTTGGAGAACAAGGACGTCAAGCTGGTCATGTCTGACGTGCCAGCGAATCTGCTTCAAGTCGAGCAGCGGAACATTTCTGGGGGCTCGTCGCAGCCGGCTGGTTGTTCCAAGTCGCAAGCTCTCACGGTGGCGGCGCCAAAGAAGCCTTTTGACAAGAAGTCGGTCATGTGCTACTACTGCGACAAGAAGGGGCACATGAATCGTGAATGCTACAAGAGGAAGGCTGACGAGGCCAAGTGCAAGGACAAGCCCGGTGGCGGCCGCCGTGACGGTGGCCATGGGGGCGGGCCTCAGGCGGGTGCCGCTCTGGCATACACTGCTTCGGCCGGTCAACCTGGCTCCAGCAAGGCTCACGGGAGCACAAGCGGGACGTCGACCCGGTTGCTCGACTCCGGTGCGACCAACCACATGGCCGCCGGGGACAAGAGCTTCACCGTCCAGGCGGCGGGGAGCGGGGCCAGGGTCATCTTGGCCAATGGAGACGACGTCCCCATCAAGGGGCACGGCCACGTCTCTATGGACGTTGGCAAGGGAAACACAAAGAGGCGCATGGTTCTAGCAGAGGCCATGCTCGTGCCCGAACTGACTAGCAACCTGCTGTCAGTTAGGGCGGTTTACCGCAACAGCGGTGCCGTGGTATTTGTCGGAGACGCCTGCTACATCCTCAGCGACGGGGATGCCGCTCGTTCGAGCGGAGTGCTCGACAAGGCGTCGGTCGTGAGAAAGGTCCACGACCAGGAGCAGTATGTGCTCAAAGTGACGCCGGTTGAGGCGTCGGCGAACGCGTCGTCTACGCGCATCGCAGAGGAAGCAGAGCTTTGGCATCGCCGATTCAACCACATGGGGATTGAGAACCTCAAGCGGGCGGCCAAGATGTTCGATGGGATGCCGTCGTCGGTGGCCGACGCTGAACGTGTGGTCGGCACTGTGTGTGTGCCGTGCGTGGGTTGGAAGATGGTGCAGGCGCCGCATCCGCGGTCTTCAACCAAGACCACCAAGTGCGAGTTGGTCCACACCGACGTGGGTGGACCTCTCACAGAGTCACTGGGTGGGTACATCTACTTCATCACGGCGCTCGAAGACAGCACTGGCTTCATCACGGCGACGCCCATCAAAACAAAAGCGATGGCGTCGCAAGTGCTTAAGACGCGCATCAAGCAGCTCGAGACGTTGACTGGTGTCCACGTCAAGCGCGTCCGTCACGACGGTGCCAAGGAGTACCTCACCAATGACCTGAAGGCATGGTACGAGGACAAAGGCATCACGTCTGAGATGACTGCGCCGTGCAAGGCGCAGCAGAACGGAAAATCGGAGAGAGTCAACCGCACGCTGGTGGAGCGCGTACGTGCTGCACTGCTTGATGCCGGGGCGGAAGATGAGCTGTGGGCTGAGGCCCCGGCTTCCGTCGTTCATGTCCTCAACCGGTCGCCCAAGGCGTGGCTGGACGTGACGCCGCTGGAAGCGCTGACGGGGCGACGCCCTAGCGTGTCGGGCTTCCGCGTATTGGGGAGCCGCGTTTGGGCGCTCAATCCCAAGAAGCAGCAGCGACCGCTGGGGCCGAGGACCGACGTGGGCCGCTTTGTCGGCTACACGGTTGGTGGAAAGGCCTACCGCATCCTCTAGGACGGGACAAACAAAGTCTTCGAGCGTCGCGACGTCCTGATGGAAGAGAAGCCGGCCAAGGCTGACTCTTCGGGTGACGGTGCAAGCGCTGGTCCCCAGCTGACGATGACCGAGGACAGCGACAACAACGGCCGCATGGACGAGTCCATGGACATGCTGGATGCCGGAGGAGATGGGGACCCGAAGGCGTACTTGGCCACCGGGTCTGAGCCGGCGGCCAAAGATGGCTGCGACTTCACCAAGCCCCCTGCAAACGAGAAAGAGGCCCGAGCTCGTCCGGACTGGCCGCTGTGGAAGCAGGCCATCAAAGAAAAAGTGACGGCGCACCAGAAGCTCGGCACGTGGTCCACGAATAAAGGCAGCAACAAGCAGAACAAAGCTGTCAAGACACGTTTCGTGTTCGACATTAAGCACGACGCGGAAGAACAGAAGACGCGCTACAAGGCGCGGCTGGTGGCCCAAGGCTTCAAACAAGTTCCTGGGCGCGCTTTTGACGAGACGTGGGCGCCTGTACCCAACACGGCGACGTCACGGACCCTGTTCGCCGTGGCAGCAGCCGACGGGTGGGAGGTCCACCACGTTGATGTAAAGACAGCCTTCCTCAACCCTAAGATGGACAAAGAGATGTACATCAAGCTCCCTGAAGGAGTAAGTCGGAGGAGCTTGCGGATGTGCGCCGGCTCAACCTGGCCCTGTATGGGACGAAGCAAGCGGGGCGGCTGTGGAGCATCAAGCTCAACGAAGAGCTCGAGCAGATGGGAGCTACGCGGTCTACGGTGGACCCGTGCCTTTACGAGTGGCACCACCCTGTGCACTGGCGCGTCTTCATCCTCGTGTACGTCGACGACTTGATTGTGGCGGGCGAGCGCTTTGCTGGCGTGCAGGCCATCAAGAGTGGCGTCGCGGCCAAGTTCGAAGTGCGCGACATGGGGGAGGTCAAAGACTTTGTTGGCATAAAGGTCATGCGCGATAAAAAGACCAAGAAGCTCACGCTGAGTAACCCCGGCCACATCATGGCGCTGCTCCAGGCTTTCGGGATGGCCACGTGCACGCCCAACAAGACGGCGACGGCGTCGGGCGTCAAGCTGAGCAAGACTGGGGAGAACCTTCTTCCCGACGGAAACCGGTACGCGGAGCTGGTCGGCTCGCTATTCTACTTGTCGACGACGACGAGGCCGGACATTGCCTTTTCCGTGGGAGTTCTCTCCCGCTTCATGTCATGCCCTGAGCAAAACCATATGCGCGCTGCCAAGGGTGTGCTGCGCAACCTTCGCGGGACTACTCGCCTTGGTGTGATGTATGGCGGCAATGAAGCTCTACAAGGGTATGTTGACGCAGATTGGGCGGGCGATTTTGACGGCCGCCGCTCGACAACAGGCATTTTCTTCACGCTCAACGGCGGGCCCATTTCGTGGGCGAGCAAGCGCCAGTCGACGGCGGCGACGTCGACGGCCGAGGCTGAGGACGTGGCCGCCGCGATGGAGACCAAGGAGGCACTGTGGCTGCGTAAACTGCTGTTGGCGCTGGGCGTTGATGGCGGGGCCGTGCCGATGGGAGAGGGAAACCAATCGTGCCTCGCGCTGGTCAACAACCCCGAGGCAACGGGGCGGACCAAGCATGTCGACGTCGCCTACCACATGGTTCGCGACCACCAGGCGCGCGGGGATGTGGCCTTCTACTTCATCCCGAGCGCCGAAAGGCCGGCGGACGGGCTCACCAAGCCGCTGCCGTCGCCGGCGCTCACGGCTTTCCGGGCTGCTGTCGGGGTTGGTGAAGACCTGGGCGCGGTTGCGCGGGGCGCCGAGCTTGGCGACCCCCACTTGGGGGAGTGCTGAGACGCCATGGCGCCACTCGAGGCGGCCAGTGGCGCCGCCAAGGTTTCGCGGCAGCGACCTCCGTCGACGTTGCTGCGGGCCGGAGTCGGCCGTGGACGGTTGCGGTACTATCCACTGGCGTAAGGACGGCATTGGGGCGCGTTTGCGCGGGGCGCCGACTCGGGGGACGGCCGGTTGGGACCGTCCTGGGGCGCTGCGGCGCCACTGGGGACGTCCAATGGTGCAACCGCGGGTTCGCGGTGGTCGGTTTTGTCGATTTTGGCGCAAGTCGATTTTGGCCGTACCAGTAGGCCTACTGGTTCTACGGGTAGAGCCGATTTCGGCTAAGTCGATGAGCCGCGTTCCGACCACACTTTGACGGGTCGCCGATGCGCCGGATCGTCTCCGTTAGAGACGCGACCGGGTGCGCTGTACTCACCTCGACGTCTGCTTGACGTCCATGGTGATTTTGGCACTTTCGTCGGAGGTGGATTTTTACAGTAGTACTACTGGCGACTTGGTTGTTTTCTCGACTGCGGATCTTGGCGGGAGATTTGCACTGGTCGCGACCGGCTGTGGCCGCGCTGAAGCGTCGATTGTGCGGACTGAGGCGCTGGGGGGAGTGTTGAGGCAGCCCCCCAAGCCCGCACTGGTAAGTCGGACTTACCGCGGACTGCCTGGATACTTCCAGGAATACTTATGCGGTGATCGTCTTTGTTGTCTGTGCCTTTGACATGCATTGCAGTATGAGGGTGATCTAATTACTTGTATTTGGATCTCGAGGGGAGCTCATTTTGTAGCTGAGCTCGGGGAGATTCTCGTGCGCTCCTTGAGGGGCGTCGCGACTTGTGGGCCCTGTCACTGCGTTGGCGGGGGTGTGCCTCCAGGACGTCGAGAGAGGGGCACACGAGGGGGGTACGAGGCTGCTGGCCTCGCGCCTCAGACCGGTCTCGAGTAAAGCAACGTATCCACCCACTTACCTCCCGCTTCACAAGGCCCGTGTGCTGTTGCTGCATCTGCACGGAGGAGCGCGTTGCAAGGTTTGATCCCGCAGCGCCGCCTGAAGCACCTGCCCCGCGCGCAGACTGCATTGACGTCGACGATGACGCGCCCCGGCTGCCCCGGCCAGCGTACGCACCTCGAGTGTCAACACGACCGCGGACTCGGTAACCCGCAGGCGACGGTGAAGAAGAATGCGGTTGAATCTCGTCCACGTCCATCGGCCGGCCGCCCCCCCCTGTTGTGGCCGCCGAGCCAGCCGCAACGCCCCTAAACGCACCGGAAACGGCAGCCGGGCCACCGAGACCCCGTCCAATGCGCCTGTCGCCACCCCGTGCCCGCGATATCTCAGCGGCTCCCGTCGTTGCTGCGTCCACGGCCGCCCCTACCGCAGTCTCATCGGGGTTTTCCATGGCGCCGAGAATCGCCTCAGATTGCGAGCGGTTCTCGGCGCCGTTTGTCGCGGCCGCAATACCGCTCGCCTCCATGACGTCGGAGGAGGCGACGACGTCCCATCCAATGTGGTATACGTTGGCGGTCAGCTTCCCCCCCGTCGCGGCGAGCTCTTGCCCCTCCCTCCACTCCTTCCAACACGCGTGGTGTTGGACAGGCACCCACTCGGCCACGTCTCTCTCCGAGAGATAAGGGCACTCAAAATCGGACTTGGTGAGGGCCGGGGCGCCCCGACGACGCGTGATTTTGCCATGGTCTTCAGTGTTGAACCGCGACGGGTCCAGCCGCAGGGTGTTCACGCGGAAGCCGTCCTTGTTGCACTTCAAGAAATTCTTTTCGAGGTGGGCACAATCAGCTGTGAAGCACGTCCCCTCCTTGTGGAAGGGGTGGTCCGCCGGAAGGGCGTGGAGGCAGGGCCACGACCTGAAGACGCACGTCCGTTGCGAGTGGGACCCCGTCCTCGTGTTCCCATTTTCGTCGGGGCCGAGGTCAAACCCGCAGAGCAGGTACTTTCCCGTCATGTCGCCGTACCGACCCCCCGCCCGACGGCGTCGCTACAGCACGACCTCCCGCCCCCATTCTCACGTGCGTCGCGCACGCCGGACGGCCCACCTGCAAGACCACCTGACCGCAGGACCTCCCCGCCGCTTCGATGCCCGCGCACCGGCCAAACGCTCGAGACGCTCTTATGTGTGTCGTCCGGCAATGGGGACCCCCACTGGTCACAGCACGCGTCCATCTGAGGGCACCTGACGCAACAGTAAAAACTGGCGCGGGAGAGGGGGAGAGGCAGGAGGGAGCGACAGAAAACTCCCTCGAACGAGAACGCGCGGCACACTCTCGAGGGGGGGGTGGTGGTGGGGCATCGGCCGGAGCACTCCGCAGGTCGGCGAAGCGCCATAGCGACCGGTTTGGAACGTGTGGGGGCAGCGGCGGCTCGGCCTCACGCCTAGGCCACTGCCTGCATCGCGCGAAGTACGAACGGGGAGCACGAGCGTAGCAGGTGAACAGCCATCGGCAAGGGCGCGCGCGGCGCAAGCGATTGCGGTGGCAGAGAAAAAGGGCGGCAACCGTCGGGAGGGGTCCACGGGGCGAGATGGGCGTTTGCACCCCGGGTCCGACAGGGATCGCGACCACGTCGGATGTGTACGGGCCTCAAGAGCTGCTCTCGACTCGAGACCGAGATCGGACGGGCAGCGATAGTGCCCCGGTGAATCCAGGCACCCGAAGTGACGGGCTTTCGTCCAATGAAAACTAAACAGAGTCCTGCATGCCGGATCGCGGGACAGCTTCGCCGCACAGCCGGGTCTGTCGAGTCCCATGTAGCCCCCCTTCGTTAAGATTTCCATGCTCGACCTACGGTTTGCACCCGGTCGGAGCGTGCACGAAGCGGATCACGTTTCCCCTCGTACGAGCCGCCGTGTGCCACATAGGGCCTCCGAAATTTCACGAAATCTGACGACCGGCCTGCATGGGCGCCCCGGGATGGGACTAATGATCTGCATTAGTGTCCAATCCCCACCATGCCGGTCTCTGTTGCACGAGGTGGAGAAAGTTTCTCCTGGGACGAGTCCCGGCAGGCCCTTAATCAGAATCGGTCCACCTGACTAGAGTCGCGGGCCACAGTCGGGGCCGCAATCAGCGATCAGTAGGATGGTTCACGGTTTGTCGCACGGTGGGTGCGAACAGTCGGTCGGTGGTTCGGTCACACATCAATGCATCTTACAGCTGTGCTTTTCAAGTACGAATGGATCTAAGATTCTTTCAAGCGGATACGTTGGGAATTCTGGAGAACTCAATTGTGACAGCAGAAAAGGTTGATCCCGACCCCGTGTAATGTCAAGACCGATTTTGACTACTCTCATTGAAGGGCGCTGACGGAACTGCTGACGTTGGTGTGGCCAAACCTCTCTCTGAGAGCATCCCCAAAGCCCGTCAATGTCAACAGGATACAGTCTTTCTCCATTGCTGTGACATCCTTTCTTGGGCACTGGTGTCTAGTAACCAATGTAGGTCGACCGGCCTCTATGGTGCGATCAACGCAGGTCGTGAGCCGCGATCGTCCTCTTCGACACGAAAAACAGGGGCCACTTGGGCTGAGTTGTGGACCAATTGGCTGCCACAAAGGGTGCCCAGGAATGAAAAGAGACTGTCCTCCGTGCCTCCTTGGGAAACGCCAAAAAACGCCAAACCAGCCGCTCGAAAGCCACGAAGTTGCCGTGAGCCAGCCATATCTGTTCACTGTCGTCAACTTCACCTTCAAGCCAACGAACTTATGCTGTAAAAGCTGGAACGAGAAACATGCAAGGTACTGCGGGTCCCGCCCGTGAAATCTGACCGTTGCCCGCGCGCGAAGGCCTGCCTGGCACCGACCGCTCGCACCGACCGACCGCTCGCACAGACCGAACGGAAAATCTGTGAAACCCCCTAGTGCGACAACCACGCGCGACTCACCGCGTCGGACACGGTTGTCGCACTCGCGAGCATTCCTTCTGTAAGGAAACGTGCTTGCTGTGGGAAACGTGCCTGCCAGGATCGGCCCGCTGAGGGGGGTAAATCTTGTTGCACGTTTGAGCGCATACGCGCAGGGCCCAGTTTGTAGGGATCTGCCTGCCATAGGGACGCTTCCAGGCGATTCAGAATGCCTGCCAGGCCCCTGCACACTCAATTTGTAAGCCATTATCTGTCAATTCTGCGTTGCGCCACGAGCTCAGAGCGCCGCGATCGGGTCCAACGCTTCACGAATGACTCTCATCGACAGCCAGCCCCCAGGTACAGTCTTTCTCCATTGCTATGACATCCTTTCTTGGGCACTTGTGTCTAGTAACCAGTGTAGGTCGACCGGCCTCTACGGTGCGATCAACGCAGGTCGTGAGCCGCGATCGTTCTCTTCGACACGAGAAACAGGGGCCACTTGGGCTGAGTTGTGGATTGAATGGCTGCCACAAAGGGTGCCCAAGAATGGAGAAAGACTGTACGCATCGCGCATCTGAGATGAGAACGTCCACCCGCGCAGCGAGACGCCGTTGGCAGGTCTGACGTCACACTGTCATGCGGACTTCAATCCACATCATCCAACCTGATCCTGTGCATTCTATTCCGTGTATTGTGCAACGACTTCAACAAATTAAGTAGTATACCATTGCTACATTAGTACTGTAACCCCCGCATCCACATCAATATAAGACAGATGTTTCTAACTAG
>Ga0209186_1001298_pt1 | contig 18736 bp, 9 predicted proteins | sample SidtaG_FD_187426 | JGI IMG/M metagenome (GOLD analysis project Ga0209186, IMG submission 187426) | Marine algal microbial communities from Sidmouth, United Kingdom - Sidmouth_Male2 metaG (SPAdes) (version 2) | ecosystem: Host-associated > Algae > Red algae > Unclassified | place: Sidmouth, United...
CAGATGCGAATGGTTGTACAGCAACTGATGCTGCGACATTGACGGAACCAGGACCTATTACAGCAAGTGCAATAGGAGAAGCGTTGAACTGTTTCGGTGATGCGGATGGAGACATCAACCTTACTGTTAGTGGTGGAACACTACCCTACACATTTAACTGGAGTGGTGGTGCACCAGCTGTAGAAGATCCATTTGGGTTGACTGCAGGCACATATACTGTAACCGTAACAGACGGAGGAGGATGCACAGCAACGGCTTCTGCAAGTATTACTCAACCGACTCAAATGATAGCAACTACCTCACAAAGTTCTACTTCGTGTGGTGGCTGTAATGGTATTGCGTCAGTGACTGTTTCTGGAGGAACACCTACTTATACTTTTGTTTGGAATAACGGACAGACAGGTGGTTCAGCAACAGGATTATGTCCTGGTAACTATACTGTGACAGCAACTGATAGTAATGGTTGCGAACTTATTGAAAATGTAACAATATCACAACCGACTACTGTTCTGGTTACAACGACCTTGATCAATAATGTGACTTGTAATGGAGGTGCTGATGGCTCTGCAATAGCTCTAGGCTCAAATGGTACAGCACCATACAGTTATCAATGGACAAGTGGTGAGATTACAAGTACGGCTACTGGTTTATCAGCAGGTATGAATTCTGTTACTGTGACGGATGTAAATGGTTGCTCTAGCATTGGTACTATAATGATTACTGAGCCTACCCCAATCCTATCTGGAGTTTCCACTAGCAATATTAGTTGTAATGGATTATCAGACGGATCGGTCACCGTTACACCAACAGGAGGAACACCAGCATATACTTATAATTGGAATACAGGTGGTACAGGAAGTACCATTATCAATCTTGCTGCTGGAACGTATACCGTTACGATTACAGATGCGAATGGTTGTACAGCAACTGATGCTGCGACATTGACGGAACCAGGACCTATTACAGCAAGTGCAATAGGAGAAGCGTTGAACTGTTTCGGTGATGCGGATGGAGACATCAACCTTACTGTAACTGGAGGCACACCACCATTAACTTATAACTGGAGTGGCGGTGCACCTGCTGTAGAAGATCCATTTGGGTTGACTGCAGGCACATATACTGTCACCATAACAGATGGTGGAGGATGTACTGCAACGGCTTCTGCAAGTATCACACAACCGACTCAGATGACAGCGACAACATCGCAGAGTTCATCGTCATGTGGTGGTTGTAATGGTGTAGCGTCAGTCACTGTTACTGGAGGAACATCAGGACCAGGTTACAACTATATTTGGAATAACGGTCAAACTGGTGCTTCTGCTACTAGCTTATGTCCAGGAAACTATACTGTGACGGCAACTGATAACAATGGATGTATACTCATTGAAAATGTAACAATTTCTCAACCGACAACAATCAATGTTTCAATTGCTGTAGACAATAATGTGTCTTGTAATGGTGGATCTGATGGACAGGCAACAGCTACTATAAATGGTGGTTCTGCTCCTTACACTTACCTTTGGGACAATGGTGAAATAACAAATCCAGCAATCAACCTTACTTCTGGTAATCATACAATGACAGTTACAGATTCTAATGGTTGTACGAATACGGCTTCAGTCAACTTGACTCAGCCAGTGCAACTGCTTGTAACGACGACGTCAACTAACATTTCCTGTAATGGCAATAGTGATGGTAGTGCCACAGCTAACGCAACAGGCGGTGTTGGTACATATAGCTTTGCATGGTCAAATGGATTCACCGGTCCAACTATTAACAACCTTGCGACTGGTATTTACAATGTTACTGCAACAGATAGTAATGGTTGTACTGCTGTGACAAGTGTAACGATTACGCAACCATCAGCCCTTGTGACTACAATCACTGGAACTGATGAGTTATGTGATGATGGAAACGATGGTACTGGAACTGTAACGATACAGGGAGGACAATTCCCATTCACTTTCTTATGGGATAATGGTGAAACTTCTAATCCTACGTCAGGATTAAGTCCTGGAACTCATTTTGTAACTATCACTGATGGTAATGGATGTTTCAATGTTGAGTCAATATCAATTGGGTCTGGAGCAATACTTATTCCGAATGTAGTGTCTGCGGGACCAACTTGTTCAGGATTGACGAATGGAACTGCAACGGCTTCTACGAATGGTGGAGCAGCTCCATATACTTATACATGGAATACAACACCTGTACAAACAGGAGCGACAATAAACAATCTACCATCAGGACCGATTGTACTGGGTATAACTGATGCTAATGGATGTTCTGTTTCTGTGACAGTTACGATTGATAATGCACCGTCTGTGTTAGTCTTAGCGGCTACAGGAACTGATGTTACTTGTTTTGGAAGTGCTGACGGTACTGCAACAGTTGTAGGAACTGGAGGTACACCAAGCTATACTTACGCTTGGAGTAATGGAGGAACTGGCGCAACTGCCTTTAACTTGGCTCCTGGTAATTATGCAGTTACGGTTACGGATGCCAATGGTTGTAATGATGTAACATCAGTAAGTATTGCAGGCCCTTCTCAGATCAGTGCTCTAATCAGTACTACAGGGTTGGCTTGTTTCGGAGAATCATCAGGAGTAGTTACGGTTGATACTTCATCGATTACTGGTGGAGTTGGACCATATCTGTACTCATTAAACGGAGTAGATTTTGTAATGAGCCATGTATTTACTGGACTTCCTGCAGGTGTAACGACCGTTTATATTCAGGATGTCAATGGATGTGTTGTTGATTACTCCGTAACGATTACAGAACCAGCAGAGTTAATGGTTGATTTAGGACCTGATATCGAATTAGAGTTGGGAGATAGTGTAACGTTGTCACCAGTTGTGGCACCATTTGGACTCCCTGTAACGTATCAGTGGACGCCAGACCAGTACATTGGCTGCACGGACTGCCCGAATCCAACGTCTCTTCCGCTTGAGAATATAACTTATACCTTAATGGTAGAAGATACGCTTTCAGGATGTACGGCTGAAGATGATATCACAATAACAGTAGATAAGACCAGAGATATATACATTCCAAATGCCTTTACTCCTAATGGAGATGGTACCAATGATGTATTTATGATTTATTCAGGATCTGGTGTTCAGAGTATTCGTACCTTCAAAGTGTTTGACCGTTGGGGTGAGCTGATTTTCGAGGCAGCTGGCTTCCAGCCTAATGATCCAGAATTTGGATGGGATGGACGCTTCAAAGATAAGAACTTGAATCCTGCTGTTTATGTATACTATACTGAAGTTGAATTTATTGATGGTGAGGTACAGTTTTACAAAGGAGATATTACTTTAATCAAATAAAATTATCTAACAATATCAGAAAAGGGATATCGCTTGTCGGTATCCCTTTTTTTATTTTTTTTGGGAGAATGATGTGTTGTGTTTACAACTAGGGACGACACTACGTGCCTTTTTAGTCTTGCCTGGTTCGTTTTACAACTAGGGACGACACTACGTGCCTTTTTAGTCTTGCCTGGTTCGTTTTACAAATAGGGACGACACTACGTGCCTTTTTAGTCTTGCCTAGTTCGTTTTACAACTAGGGACGACACTACGTGCCTTCTTAGTCTTGCCTGGTTCGTTTTACAAATAGGGACGACACTACGTGCCTTTTTAGTCTTGCCTTGTTCGTTTTACAAATAGGGGCGGCTTAGGCACCTGGAATGAGAGGCGAAGCCGAAGTGTGAAGTGAAGCAAGTGGGCAGGTGAGTGGGTTGGGTTGTTGAACGAAATACCGAGCGAACAGCGAGCATGGAAGACGCCGACTTTGTAGTGTGTTTGGGATGAAAAGCCCAAGCGCACTACAAAGGAAGCCCCAAAACAATCTTATTAGACATAAGAGTTATTGGGTTTATCAGTTGTTTTTCGTGGATGGACACAGCGGTACGGTCGCTTTTACTAGGAGAAATTTAGTCTAATTCATTCGCTTTTTTGGCTTTAAATTCTAATTCTCGTTTTATGTAATTGTTGAGTTGTGGAAAAACAGATTTCTTGAAATTTAGATTTTTCTGGTGCGTGTAATGAACGATTTTATGGATGTTGCTATGCTTGAATCTCATACTGAAAATACCAATGATAAGATATCGATCTCTCTTTGCCTCTTCAACATAACTTTTAGGATTATAGTTAATTATGTTTTGATAAGATTCGAGGGTTTGGATATTTCGCTCTACATCTCTAAAATCTAGCCATACAAAATCGAGTTCGTTTGCCTTGTATTTTTTCATGATTCCCCAAAAGCGAGGATCAAGGAGGTATGGATTAATTTGTTGATCAATTGTGCTCAACTTTCCTCTTGAAAATTTTGCCATATTACAAAGAATTGCGTAATCATTTAGTTGGTTATCTACAAGTTCTGGCAGGTAAATAAATTTTGAATAGGTTGCAAATGTAGGAGCAAACTGTTGCCTAAGAAATGAATTGGAAGACTTGGCTTCCTCATCTCTGATATATACCATCTCATCCCCTTGCTTCACTACCGGAGTAAAGTTATTGAGAATTGCGATGGCATTATTCGGGAGATTAGATCTTAGTGTCCCGTTGATCATCTCTAGTGCAAAATCGTGGAATCTAATGTTGTCATGTTCAAGATATTTCCTTAAAAGGGATTGACATTTTTCATGATCGAAGGAAACGCTCAAGGCATTTGAGAAAATGCATTCTGGTTCGTTGAGTGACTCTCCTACTCTAGCAAAGTATTCGAAGGCTTGTTCATTGGTGATGAATTTGGGTTCCTCTTCCCAGTAGGATTTAGTTGGAAGGTTTTGGAATTTAGGTTTACTGATCAATAAAATATCATAAAAAAAGTCTTCAAAAAGGTGTTTACCAATTTTAACTTTCTTTTCCTTATCGCCTATGACTGCATAGTATTGATGGGTGATGAATTTCTTGTTCCAGTGAGAATTGTCAAGCAATCCAGCTCTACGAATGCCCTCCATCAGAAAATAATGGTAGTCCGTATTTTGAGGTTCTTCGAGGTGGAATCTGAAGGCGGTTTCTATACATTTTGTGTACTTAAAATCGTGTAAGAGGTGTTTCGCAATCTCTGTTTTTGCTTCTTTTTGTAACTTTTTAAATTGATCTTTTCCTACTATAAAATCTGGCATTGGCCTAGTCGTCATCTGACTCAAAAATTGTTGAAGTTTATTGACACGTTTCTCACCTCTAGGATGTGTACTTTTCTCAATTTCCCACACATCCTTGTATTTCATAATCTGATTTTGCTCCAATTGTTCAAGGATTTGCATGGTCTTGATTGCACCATTAGGATTATACCCTGCTTTGTCCAACCAAATAAGTGACAATGAATCACAGTCTAATTCGTTGTTTACTGAGAAATTGAAGTAGTCTATTTTTTTGTAAGCCATGCGCAATTCAAATGCCTTATTTTGATTGTTTACGAAGGTTTCGAATCCATGTTTTAAGTAATAATGTCCAATTTCGTGAGCCATGAGGCCAGCGAGAGTTGCCTCATCTTCAATCATTCCAAAGACCCCGACATTGATGAACATGTGGCCAGAAACTGACATATAGGCATTAAATTCACCGTTTTTGACAAGATATGCTTTGATCATTTTTTCTTTCTTCAACGCCTTCGGGATGACGAGTTGCAATACCTCATTAAGGTAACGATCCATTTCAGGCCAGTCGCTGTAGATATCTCCGCTTTTCATTAGAGCAGCTATTGACACTGCATTCATGTCTGCAAACCGAAGGATTTGTCTATCGAAGTTTGCCATATTTACATCCTTAGGTAAACCATTGTAAATATGCGTTCTAAGCGCTTTAATATCGAGATCGAGCGAATGAGGCAACTGACCTTGGTAAGTTCTGCCTATAGTGTTGTTTTGCGCTTGTAGGGACAAAGCGAAAAGTAGTAGCGGAATCAGCAGTGTACACAAATATTGAGATTTGAGCATAAATTGTTGATTAGGCAGAGGGATGCAAAAAGCAGGTCGTCATCCATCAGAAACATAATATGAGTAGTTGACTCATTATTCGTTTGCAACAAATATACAAAATTAGCAGATCAGAGTAAATGTCTGTCATTATTTAGTAAGAAAATCCGGGTTTTGAGGATTGATGTTTTACAGGCTATTATGCTGGAATCAGCTAAGGTCTCTGATCTTTGATTAAAGCCCGTAGTTCTCTGGTGCCTAGCAGGCCACCGGTTGTAGAGTTGGATAATACAATGATTGTTTTTTTCGAATACAGTTCCCGAATGTAGTAGGTTCGAAATCCTTTCCACCAGCCACCGTGGTAGACTGTTCGCTGGTTTTTTTTATCGGTATTGACTCTCCACCCCAAGCCATAGTTATCAGTTGACCAGAGGCGTCTATGTGAGGAGGAGTACATTAAGTTTTGAGCCTCCTGAGAAATGAGTTCGTTGGTGTAAAGTGCTTGATCCAATTTAAACAGGTCGTCGACACTTGCGTAAATCCCTTTATCGCCTACCACGCCGTTTAGGTAGGAGTTTCTGGCCTTGGTTCGTTTACCGATGTATCCGTAGACAGGTTCTGGTAATTTGTAATCGTTGTTTCGATTAAACACAAAAGCACTTTCCATACCGACTCTGTCAAAAATGTTTCGTTGGATGTAATCGGCGTAGGATTTACCAGAGATCTCTTCGATTAGCGATGCTAGGACCGCGTAATTCGTATTGCTGTAATTGTATTTTCTGTTTGGTTTTAAATACCGTTGTGGTTTTTCTTGTTCCATGATGCATAAGACATCATTGTTACTGATTGGTGTTCTTCGATTGGGCCACAGTTTATCAGAGAAGTACATGTAATTGGGCATTCCTGATTTATGGGTAAGCATGTGTCTGATGGTAACCCCCTCATAGGGTACTTGTGGCAAGTATTTTTGAATCGGATCATCCAATTCAATTAATCCTTGGTCTAGCATCAGCATTATTGCGATTGCGGTAATGGGTTTGGATACAGAGGCTAATTGAAAGGGATCGGAAGTTTCTAACGGCTCCTTGGTTTTCATATTTCGATAACCGAAAGCTTTTTTATAGACTACTTTTCCATGATCTGCGTATAAAACTGTCCCGTTAAAATTGCCCCACTTGTATCTGCGATTGAAATATTTATCAATTTTAGCAACTACCTTTTGATTTACATTTACATTTATTTCATTAAAAGGCTTAGTTGTCAATAGTTCTACGGGTAATTCTCGGGTAAGCAGCCACCATCCAGAGTAGGAGCTACCTACTGAAAACAACAGGACGAAAGGGATGTAAAATAAATATGCCTTCAAGGTTAAAAATCGTTTGTTTCAATTAAATCATTAAAATAAGTACTATTTAAGTGCTTGAGGAGACACAAAATGAATTTTGGAATTAAAAACTTACTTTAATTACTGTTTTGGGTTGCTTGAATAGCAGCTCAATATCGTGAAAAAAAGTGGGGTTTTCAATTTAATTTCGCAAAGAAACTATAAGAAATTGTTAATTAACGCTTCCTTTAGAATTGATAACAGAATTTTCATTTGATCATATTGTTTCTGCGAATAATGCGTAAAATGCTGGCACTATTTCATCCAATAAACTCAAGTAAGCGAAGTGGTTGTTCAAAGTGGTTACTACAGGCGTTACTATTATTAAAACGAACAAATTTTACAATTGTTTTTATAGTTGACTTAATCTAATGTTAATTGTTCCTCATGGTATATAACAAAATCCATGCAAGAAAAATTCCCCCTTACGTGAATTAATGGTTGCTATCTATGTATTCTTAACAAATTGGTTGGTGCAAATATGTTGTAGTACTTTCAGCACTGCGGTTTTGGGCGAGGCGCATTAAATCCTAGGGTTTTACCCTGGACGCGCCCCTCTATTCTCAGATCTTAGAATTTAAGGTTTTCCCATAGATTCCATCACGATCTCGTGGCGTTTTATACGACAATTTAAAAAGAGATGGAACCCCGACGGCGAAAATAACGACCATGCCACCCTTGACCATATTGACGAGTATGAGTGATGAGTTACGAAAGGCCTGCCTGCTGACCACAGGAAGGCAGGCTTTACTTACAGGAAAACCTTTAGTTTGAGCGGTTGCGGCTTAGCTGCTTGGAATATGATGCGATAGCAGCAGTGCGCAGCCGATAGGCAAGTACCGAAGCGAAGCGTAGTATGGAAAGGAGCGACCCTTGTGTATAAAAGTTTTTTAAGATTTTATACATAATGGTAAGCCCCAAAATATTTTTGTTTATTAAGTAAAAAGCGTGTAAGGAATCGGCTAAAAAACGAACAACAGCTCCTGTAAAACCAGATTTGTGTTACTCGTCGAAATTTCTATCCGCGTTGCTGCCATAACTAGAACCATGGCGCCCTTCGCTACTGTCAATCCCTGTTTGATATAACTCTTCTTTCCAGTCAGGGTTGTTAAATTCGCCTCTTGCCGTGCTGTGCAGTAAAACGTAATCGTCTTTTGCCAAACTTGGATTGAAAAACACAAATTTTACGTCACGTTGGTTTTCATTCAGTACATTGTAGTACCAGATTTGATAGGGTGGGGCACTAGGCTCACTATCAGCAGAAATGATATCATATGGAGCACCATATTTCAAGTATACATGACCGCGATCAGTTTTAAAGCCCCTAGAGAAAGCGACATCAAAATACGCATTGACCTCATCAACCAGATACCCGTATTGTTCGTAAGGTGTACTAGGATCAATCTCATTGAATTGTGTCCAGTAGTGCAGTAAAAACTTACGTTGTTTTACTTCATCTTTACTCTTTACCACTTTGTTGAGTAACGGGATATAGTTAGCATCAATTCTTGGAACTAGACATTCTATTTTTTCTTTTAAATCCTTACCTTCCAGCTTTTCAGCAAAGGTGCCTTTGACATCAAAAGTTTCATAATCCTCTAGTTTATACTCAAGGAGATTACTTCGTTTGATTCTGGTTGATTTCGATTGGACTAACTCATTGTTAGCATCTCTGATTTCGACCACTAACTGATAATCACCAGTAGGTACATTTGAGATATCAAGTTGAGCAAGGACCACATTGACATCTTGAGGTTGTTGTTTTTTAAACCCAAGACTACCAGTGATGGGTTCTTGTGGTGCCCCTTCTTTAAATAAGTAATAACGCAAGAGATGGGTGGATTCCAGTATGTTAGAATTGTAGATTTCAGCAAAAAACGTAATGCGTGATATGTAACTAGGGTACACCGTGTACGTAAATGGCCGAAGCTTAAAACCGTGTTTCGAGTATTTGTCTTCCTCCATCGACTCCGTATACTTATCAAGTAGTTGGATATCAGATATCTGCACTTTGTCATTCTGATAATCGATGATCACCTCCGTTTCATAGGTGTTTTTATTCTTAATATTGTTCAGATCTTTTAATTCGATTTTTAAATTATAAACCCCATCCGATAAATAGAGGCGACGCAAGTCAACCAAACCGAGATTGGCGATCCGCAAATCACCAAGCAGTGGACTCTTGACAACAAATTTGTCATAAGCTTTGATCCCGTCTTTTTGCTCAAAAGTCATCATCACTTCAACTGCTGCCTGAAATTTGTCCTCTTTTTCTCTGTCAAATTGTACAGTTTTTCCAAGTACATGTAGATAGACTTCGATATAATTCTCTTGGTCCATGCCTTTAAAAGTAGCATAGGTGACATTAGCGTCAAGTGCTGTAGAAAAGTTGCTAAAGCAGAAAGTGAACAAGATAAAAAGCAAAAAATTCGGTTTGAGCAGGCTGATTTGTTGCTGATTTATCATAATAAAGTTTAAGTTTAGGTCAATTTACAATTTTTTTAAGATAAATGCAGGATGAATTACTAATAGAATTGCATTATTTAGGAAGCACTGCATACTATGGCGCGCTGCTAAATGCACAACAAATTTGCATAGAAGGGCACGAGCATTACTCAAAAGGTTCCTACAGAAACAGAATGCATATCGCAACACCGCAGGGCAAGATGCGACTGTCCATTCCCCTGATAAAAGGCAAAAATAGTCAAATGCCAGTGAGAGATGTGCAAATAGCATATGACGAAAACTGGCAGTTGCAACACTGGAGAGGCATTTTGGCCGCCTACGGAAAATCGCCCTTCTTTGAATTTTATGGTGATGAGTTACAGGTGTTCTACGAACGTAAAGAAAAATACCTTTTTGATTGGAATTGGTCCCTTTTTGAATGGATCAATGAGACGATGAACTTAGAACTTGTTTGCAGGATGTCAGAGGAATACATTAAATCAGGTGTTCATGAAAATGACAAGAGAGATCAGTTTACCCCTAAATTAAAAACCCAGTCCTCCTCTTCAAATGTTAAGCCGTACGGCCAGGTCTTTGAAGACAAGACTGGATTTCTTCCAAATCTTAGTATTCTGGATATGCTTTTTTGTACTGGTCCTGAGGCTGTACTGTATATACAATGAATAATTAATTAATTAATGTTTAATGTTTAATGTTTAATGAACGTCATTGCTTAAAGCAATTCCTAGTATAAATAATTCAATGTTTTCTTTATCCCTGCCTTCCCTTGCACAGCAGGTAGGGACTAGATGGTTCAAAAATTAACACATAGACACATAGAGTCAGTTTCTCCTTGCCAAATTGATTCGAAATAGCATACTATGTTTTCTTTATGTTCTATGTGGTTTAAAAAATTAACACATAGACACATAGAGTCAGTTACTCCTTATCTGAATTGAATTCTTTATGCAAACTATGTTTTCTAGATGCTCTATGTGGTTTAAAAAATTAACACATAGACACATAGAGTCAGTTACTCCTTGCCTGAATAGATTTCGAATTGCATACTATGTTTTCAATATCCTAGCTATAGAAAACTTAGTGTTTAAGTAAAATGAGTGGCTGGATACTGCCCTGGATCAGCCTCATGCATCATCTTGTAAACAGCCTCATAGACGTCCTCAGCACTAGGCTTCGAATAGTAATCACCATCTGAACCACTAGGGACACGGTGCGCTGCCGCTGTAACTGTAACTGGTTTAGCGTCTAGCAGATGATAGCCATCTTGATCTTCCATAATCTGTTGTAAGATATAAGACGATGCGCCTCCAGGAACATCCTCGTCAAATACCATCAGTCGACTCGTCTTTTGTAACGATTGTCGAATGATATGATTCAAGTCAAATGGCAATAAGGTCTGAGCATCTACCAACTCAACAGTGATTCCGATTTTAGACAATTCTTTGACCGCTTTTTCCGCTATTCGTACACAAGAGCCATAAGTTACCAAGGTCACGTCATTTCCGTCTGTTAACACTTCAGGAACGCCTAGTGGGATTGTGAATGCTCCTAGATTATCTGGCAATGTTTCCTTAATTCGGTAGCCATTCAAACATTCAACAACGATAGCGGGATCATTGGATTGTAGCAAGGTATTGTACATTCCAGCTGCTTGTACCGTATTTCTTGGGACGCAAACGTAAATACCACGTAAACTGTGCAACATCATTCCGATAGGCGATCCGGTATGCCAGATGCCTTCCAGCCTGTGCCCTCTGGTTCTGATGATCATTGGTGCTTGCTGTATTCCTTTTGTTCTGTAGCGCAATGTCGCTAAGTCATCTGACAATGGCACCAAGCCATAAAGGAGGTAGTCGAGGTACTGTATTTCAGCAATAGGACGCATGCCACGCATCGCCATTCCAATTCCTTGACCGATAATAGTCCATTCTCTGATTCCGGTATCGAAGATTCGTTCTTCCCCGTATTTGTCTTGCAGGCCTGCAAAACCTTGGTTCACATCACCAATTTTACCTAAATCTTCACCGAAGGCAAACAGATTATTGTAACGTTCCATCGCTTGATCGAAGAAGTGGTTGAGGATCTGGAAACCTGGCATCTCTTTACTGTTTTCTGTATATACAGCGGGGATACTTGCTACGGAAAGCGAAGACAGTGCGCCATCTACATGTAGCTCCGTATTATAATGCTCTCTGTTTTTACTATTTTGGGTTGTCAACCAGTCGATTAGCTCTTGTTTACCAGTAGGTTGATCTTGCCCAATAAGATATAATGCCCGACGGACACTTGTTACTAGTTCATGGTTGAGCGGATATATCTTTTTAGGTTTTTGAACCAGAAAATTAAGATCTTGTTCTAGTGTTTTCAGTTCGTCTCCTTTAGTAATTGCAGGGATAATTTGCTGATACAATCCAGTGATATAGGCAAACTCTTCAATGCTAGGAGCGGTATACTGCATCCACATTTTATCCGCAGCAGCTTTGGCCTCTATTCTTGCTTCTTCTTGAATTTGGTTGAGTGTTTCCGCTGTTGCTAGGTTGTTGTCAATCATCCATTTTTTCATCATTTCATTACAGTCATAATCGACTTCCCATTGCAAGCGTTCTTTGGACTTATAGCGTTCATGAGAGCCGGAGGTGGAATGTCCGTTTGGTTGTGTGCACTCCATGATGTGGAACAATGCCGGCTTATGCGTTTTTCTAACTGTTTTGATTCCTTTTTTGTATAGATCGACTAGGGCAGGGTAGTTCCAAGCGTATTCGGTGTAGATGTCAAATCCTTCCCCTGCTTTCGCTGAATAAAACCCTTCCATTAATTCTGAGATACTGCCTTTTGTGGTCTGATATTCTTTTGGTACTGAAATTCCGTAGCCGTCATCCCATACTGAAACTGCTAAAGGGACTTGTTGCACCCCAGCAGCATTCATGGTTTCCCAAAACACACCTTCAGAAGTACTGGCGTCACCAATGGTACAGAAGGATACCTCATTACCGTTATCTGAAAAATTGTTGTCTTTAGGGATTGAGTTCGAGCTTCTGTATAGCTTGGAAGCTAAGGCAATGCCTAATCCTCTTGCCATTTGTCCGCCTGTAGGCGAGATATCAGAGGTCACGTTTTTTGTTTTGGTGTGTTTTACCCAAGAGCCATCTCTGTTAGACAGTTTTGTGGCGAAGTGGGAGTTCATCTGTCGGCCTGCTGAGAAGGGATCATTTTCAGGATCTGCAAATAATTGAGCGAAATAGTCTTCAACGGTACCGATACCAGCTGCTAGGATAAAGGTGAAATCACGGTAATAGCCAGATCTGAAATCGCCTTTTTTGAAGGCTCTAGCCATGGCTACCTGTGGCACTTCCTTACCGTCTCCTGATATCCCAAATTTTCCTTTACCACCAAGGACCAACTTCCTAGTCAACAAACTGACCTCTCTACTCAAGCAGCAAACTCTATAATCGCTAATAACCTCGTCTATATATTTTCTATTCAATTGTTTGTTAGATTTTTCCTGAACTTCAGCCATTAATGAATGAATTTGTGACGTGAATAAATTGTGTTAATCCTAGTGCTAGGTGGAAATTTACGGCTGTAAAGTTACGAAAAAATGCTCGGATTTTTGTTTTGTAACGGAATAATAAATAGTGTTTAATGATTAGTGGTTAATGTTTAATTATTGATGTAAAGGGCATGATAATAATTAATGGTTAGTGATTAAAGTTCAATTATTGACGTAAAGGGGTTGATAATTTCCTATAGTTGTTTGACCACGATGTGGTCACCGCCCGTTCCCTATTACCAATTGTTGTGTGTTGATTACTAACAGCAACAGCATGCTTTGACAACAATAAAGTATTTGTACGCTGCATGACCACATCGTGGTCAAAGTATGTTAGCCACAAGCAAATCAAAGTAGGCCGACCCTGTTTTGGGTCGCAGTATGTTTCTACTTTAAACACCCTATAAAAAGAAAAGACATAAGCATCCGTGATAACAATGATTAATGTTTAGTGATTAATAGTGATAAAACACTAATCGCTATTAATTTTTTGCGTCAATAATTAAACATTAACCATTGAACATTAAACATTATTTTATCGCTTTCATTAATCTTTCTGGGGCTTGCATCCGCTTTCTATTCTCAGAATCAATAAAAGCCACTTTAACGGTTCCTCCAGCAACTAATTTGCCTTTTTCATTGTAAATGGTTTGAAAAAACATCGAGGAATCAGTAGGCAGTGCTCTGACTTCAGTATGTATGGTTAATATTTCATCGTAGTAAGAGGGGCGGACATAACGAATCTGAACACTCATGATTGGCGACATGCAACCCTCTTTTTCCATCTCAGAGTAAGGAAATCCGATGTCCTGCATAAATTGAGATCTCCCGACTTCAAAAAATTTAATGTAATTCGCATGGTGAACAACACCCATTTGGTCGGTTTCATAGTAGCGTACGCGTACAGAAGTCTCTTTCTTTAAATTCATTGTGTTGTTTGTTTAATGCTGTTATCCCATTGTTTTAATAAGCCTGGCCACATCCCAAGCTGTAAGATGCCGCGAACTAGCATAAAGATACACATCGCTAGCCATAATCCATGATTACCCATACTTGGAGCTATCATCAGATAGGTTAGTAGAAAGATGGGGACAGCTACTAGCATACTGTTTCTCAATGCTTTTGAAGCGGTCAATCCTATAAACACACCATCCCAGATGAAACAAGGGGTGGCTAATAATGGCATCAGTACAATCCACCAAAGGTAAGGAGTAGCGGCATCGATAATGGCAATCTGATCAGTGAAAACCCCCAGCAACCATTGTCCTGAAATCGCATAAACTAGTGTAATTGACAATGCGAGCCCCATTCCCCACATAAAGCAGAGTTTGACACCTGTCAGCATGCCTTTCCTGTCGTTTTTGCCAGTGTATTTCCCGATCACACTTTCCGCAGCAAAGGCAAATCCGTCTACACCATATGCCATCCAGTAGAAAAACTGCAATAATATGGTATTGGCTGCTAGTACTACATCACCCATTCCTGCAGATCGATCCGTAAAAAAAGTAAATACAAATACTAGCAATGCCGTTCTAATAAATATATCTCTGTTGATCAGGAAGAAATGCTTGAGTGCCGCCGTTTCCATGATCGCTTTTAATACCATTTGTTTGATGTAAGACTTATACTTCCATATTAGAAGGCCTATTGCTAGGAAAAAGCCTGTGTATTGCGCTATAACTGTCCCTAGTGCCACACCTTCTGCCTTCATGCCGTATTGATGCACAAAGAGATAACTCAATACAATGTTGACAATATTGATGATAATGGTCAAAACCATTGGAATGTAAGCGTTTTGCATCCCAAAAAACCATCCCATTAATGCCATTAACCCAAGTGTGGCGGGTGCTGCCCAAATTCTTACCAAGAAGTAATCTTTACCTAGTTGCTCCACTTCTGGAGAGCCATTCAAGAAGAACATACTCACATCAGCAATCATCATTTGACAAATGAGAAGTACCAGACTGATTCCTATGGCTACGATTAGCGCTCTGCCTAGCGTTTGTGCAATTTCACTATCATCCTGGCGACCATAAGCTTGGGCAGTGATACCAGTGGTTCCCATTCTTAGAAAGCCCATACACCAGTAGATCACATTGAAGATGATGCCACCAATAGCAATCGCTCCCAGATACGAAGGATCGTCCTGTCTTCCCATTAAAATAGTATCGACAGTGCCTAGTAAGGGAACTGAAAGGTTACTTATTATGTTAGGTATAGAAAGACGGAGAATTTCCTTGTTCAACTTTTTTTTCGCAATGTAGTCAAAAGCATCCAATGAATCTAAACGAAATGACGTATTTTTGTTGGAACAATTTATGAATTAAACGATAGTATGCAGCAACAGCTTTGGTATAAAATTTATGCTTTCCTTCTGGTAATGGCCATCACCTTTCCTTTGTCCAGTCAGAAGATTATGGATAAATACGTTCAAGGAACGCTCAATAATTACATTGAGTATACCAACGACAATATCCATGCGTTGTGGGGCTATCATGTTATCTTTAGGCGGTTCAATAACAATATTGTCCGCATTCACAGTAAATCTGTTGTGGATCGTGCTACAACAAACATATCTTACAATCACGAAGATTTTGCTGCTAAGCCTGAAAGCTATTATATGCTGCCCTCTGAACAGTATATTCAAGTGCTCCGACGCAGTGAATACATTGAATCCGATTACAGATATCCCTTAAATGACGCCATCGGTGCCATCGATAAAATAATGGGTGATCTCAATACATTGTCCAAGGAAATAGCGGCCTACGCCAAAGGCAATCAACACCATACCGATCAGAACCTCAAAAAAGCTTACAGTCTACTAGAACGAGGACAAGCGTTGTTCGATGCCTTCCAAATACAACAACAGCAAGTCAGTCAACTCATAAATCAGGCTGCCCAACGCTACAAAGCACCCAATCCTGATAAAGACTGCACCCAACACAGCGAGCAACTCAAACTGTTGACGGAACCCGCACGTGAGATTATGCTTGCCGTCAAATCAGGAAATAGCAATGAAGTGAGAAAGAGTGCAGATTTCCTGAGAGCCACCATCGAACTAGTCAATGAGGAAGAAGCGGAGGGCATGAACAGAGCCAGAATACAAGGAGAAGTCTGGTGGACCAAGGAATTACAGGTACGATATGATTTTGTATTGAGTCGATCGCGTAAAATCTATGATGCGGCTCAGGAATATCTGCAAGCACTAGAGGAAGGCACGGACTACCCACCACATGGCCCAGGCTATTACTTCTATAATAAGAAATTTACCAACCTCATGAACCGATACGGTAGGGGAATAGTGTTGCAATACAATAAGTTTGTTGACGAATCAGAAGTTCGCCTGATTAAAATGACAGAAGAACCGCATTGGTTTAAAGTGGATTACTATGATGAAGATGATCCAATCACTCTAGAGGAAGAAAAGACACCAGAAACGCCTGTTATACCTGCAGAAACAGTGTCACCTCTTGAAGGCTATGCCTCAAACAATCTCGTGTTTTTGTTGGATGTATCTCGATCCATGAATACACCAGAAAAACTGGGATTAATGAAGTCATCGATTAAGCAATTGGTGGATTTGATGCGACCGGAGGATCGGGTATCCATTGTCAAGTACTCAGGAGATGCGAAGGTGGTGCTCGAAATGACCTCCTCCTCAGAACGAGACAGCATTTATAAAGCGATAGACGACCTGGAAGCTGGCGGAGGATCTAAGATCGGTTCTGGGTTGAGCCTTGCGTTTTCTGTCCTACAGGAGGCGTACACCACTGGCGGTAACAACAAGATCATTCTTGCTACTGATGGGGCATTCGAGACTGACCGAAAATTAATCAAGCGGATTACTGGCAACGCTAAGAGTGACCGACTGTTGTCTATTTTCTTTTTTGGAAAGCGGGAAGAGGCCAAACAAAAAACACAGTTAATACAGATGACAAGAGCTGGTGAAGGCAATTACAGTCATATCAAGCAAGACAACCTGTATGAGACCATGCTAAATGAGGCCAAACGGATAAGAAGTAATTGAAGTGTTACTTGAAACTGATTAAGGTAAAGTCTTGATAACTAATAAATTTAGTAGCGGCAAAGTGGTGGAAAGTGATGTTTAAACAATGGTGTTGAGGCAATGACGAGAGATTGCTTGTGTTGTATGCCAGTTATTGAATCTGCACCATTGAGAGTGCTGGACGACACGGTGCCGAAGGAGTGCAACGAAGGAGGTATTGCCCCTAGTAATTATACACTAGTGAGCTTAGTAAGACTGATGAAACATTCACCACGGATTACGCGGATTTTCACACGCTTCGCTATTAAACGCAGATTAACCTAAAATAACAATATGAGCAGAAATACAGTACTAGACGATATTCAACTCACCTATGATTTTAATGATCATTTGGCGAAGGATGAAATAATTGTTTGGTCGGATATTCCTAAACCAATTTCTGCATCGTACCAACTTAAAAAATCTTGGGATTTATTGTCAGTCGTATTTTATTTTTTTATTCTTGGTATGTCGTTTCTAGTGTTTGGCTATACTGCTGCTGTTATTGTTATTGTTACTTTTATTTCTATACTTATAACGCTTCCTAAGAGTAACTTTCAATTTCGAAAAGACAGGACAAGATATGCACTAACCAATAAACGGCTATTCTTTAAACTGTGGAGCATCACTGGGACTAAAATCCATATTATACCTCTTGAATTTGTAGATCGGGTAACAATAGATAGTGAGGAAGATGGGAGAGGAACGCTTTATTTCTTTATTAACAAGAACTCTGGTTTCTTCACAAGTACTTGGTATTCTAATGAATTAGATCAACCTCAATTTACTACTGAAAGTATAGATCGTGGAGAAACTAGACAATGTCCAACCTTTGAGTCTATACCCAACGGAGAAGAAGTCAGACAGCAAATTATGACGGAACTATCCAAGAATAAGAAATCAGTAAAACAGGCAAGTGAGAAGCAGGAATTGCCATCCTTGCCTGACGATACCCTAGAATTGAAAACTCCAGTAGTAGCCAAGCAAAAGGAGATTTTGAAAGCCAACAACCCAAAGAATTCATGAGTAGAGATAGAGACACCGTAATAGACGATCTACAGCCCACCTATGATTTTAACGATCATTTGGAGGAAAATGAGACGATTATTTGGACGGATGTGCCGCATCCAGGCTTTGTCTTTGCTTCATTGGAGGAACCTGTTCTTACTACTATCGCTGTGTTCTTGTTATTTGGGATCGGTGTTTGCTCTCTTTTTTTCTGGGGTCCAATCATGATAGTACTAGGAATATTTGCCTTATTATTGCTTATCAGACCAGAAATAGTCGCTTTGCTTCATAGACATAAAACACGTTATGCGTTGACCAATAAACGGGTATTTTTTAACATATGGACGATCTTTG
>Ga0209186_1001299_pt1 | contig 18707 bp, 26 predicted proteins | sample SidtaG_FD_187426 | JGI IMG/M metagenome (GOLD analysis project Ga0209186, IMG submission 187426) | Marine algal microbial communities from Sidmouth, United Kingdom - Sidmouth_Male2 metaG (SPAdes) (version 2) | ecosystem: Host-associated > Algae > Red algae > Unclassified | place: Sidmouth...
GGGGGGGGGGGGGGGGGGGCGGCCGCGACTGCGGCCGCGGCGGCAGCGGTGTTGCGTGATCGACAATATCATTTGACGAATATGGTTGGTCGCGTGTCAGTCATTGATTGGCACTAAACTGCATCAATAAATCTGCATCCGCCAAATAGTACTGACACAAATTCCCAAAATCAGTGGTAAATAATTGGCGCAGAATGTGGCTGAAACCGGAAAAACCGGTTAGCTATCCGTTTGCTTTGGTGTCCCCTTGGATCCACCGTATGACTCTCTTTGTAGCCCCCCTTGGCGACTTCCTGGCGACACAGCTCGCGCCTGTGTCGCCTCGCAGTAACCAAGAAATAACCCGAGAAAGCGAATGAGCAGAACCGCCGACGACCTCCACCAGACGTGGACCGACCTCATGGTGCGCACCTTCTTCTCCGCCCTCGGTCTGGACGCCACGGACTTGTAAGAGACAGTGGCCAAGGGCCTGTTGCTCAACAACGCGTACTACATGACTTTCCCGGGGCGTGGCGCGTGCCCAGATGCCCTGGCTTCCCTCTTTCGCGTTCTCGGTGCGTCCAACAGCGTGACCGATCCGGCCAACCCGACAGACGGGCGCTCTATCCGCGCTACTCTTGGTCACTTTGATTTCGTTTCTACCAAGGTGCGGAACGTCCTGGAGATGGCGGCCGGGCAGCGTGCGACGTCTCGCGCTGGGGCGGTGGGCGACGGAAACTTTCTCATGTGGGTGGCGGAGGTACGTCGTATGCATGCGGTGTTCCCCTCGGAGGGGGCGTTGGAGCGGGGCTTTCAGCTGATCGACGGCGCGGCGCTGGAACGCGGCCTACCACAGTAGTAGCAGACGCGCATTGACCGTTTGTGCTGCCGAGTCTCTTTCTTTTGTGGTCATTGTGCTCAACAGAATCATACCTTACATGTTATTCATACCCCTAACAGCCGCCCCCGCTCCCTTCCGCCCCCGGCCCCGTAGGGCCGCCCGGCCGCCGCGACCAGCCGCTCAAAAAACCGGCAGCTGCCTGCCAGCGCCCGCCCCAGTCAGCAGTGCGCCGTCGTGACTCGGGTCTCGTGTGCTGCGTGGGAGGAGGATCGATCTCCTCTATTGGTCAATTCACCCTCCATCAGCACCGCATCGCTCCAACCCTCATCCCAGAGCCCATTGCAACCGCAACGGTATCACGGTCTGATGGGGCTTGAAACAAGATCACCGCCGAATCGGATCTCGCGCGTTGCTGGGAGCCGACAACAAGCAGACGATCGTCACAGCCTCCCGACTGCCCATCCAAACGCAATTTGGATTTGATCGGATGGGCTTTTTGATGGGGAGGGATGGGCGATCGTCGGCTGTCGGCGCTGGCCGTTCGACAGGGCTGAGGTAGCCCCCGGTTGACGCTGTAGCGCCGACTGCTCCACGAGCAGCCTACACGCCCCGAGGAAGGAGTCGTCCGAGCACCGCGCCTAAGCGTAATTGAAGAGGCCGTGCCATGCCTCCAGCGCTTTGTCCCCATAGGCGCCCAGGGAGCCAAATCGCCACAAGAACGCTGGTGCGTGGTGAGCTAAGGCGTGTAACTTCGTTATGACACTTCGCTACGGAAGAGCGGCCCGCAAAGGAGGCACAAATCTATGTGCCAGTCGTGCAAACGACTCGACCTCCTCCAATAGCACGTCAGCGACAGTTTTGAGCGTTCCCACAGTTGCGGCCCAATCCGCCCACCCAGCGCGTAGGGTGGCCAGCTTTTCCAATGCCAGGTATCCGGCCAGGGCCTCACAAACCAGGGGGTTCTTTTCTGAGACCCGGTGGCATTCGCGCCGCTCCAGAGCACCGCCATGATAGGGTACAGGGCTGACACGGATTTCGTTCAACTGGGTCCGCCCTAGCACTTCTGCAGCCTCGACACAAGCTGCTGCCCCCTTGGCCTCGTAGACAGCCTCAAATCTCAAGTCGATTAGGACCAATGTACCCCCTAGTATTGTGTTCGAAGGGATGACCGCAACCACAGCAGGGTACACCGCCATCAGCGGGCTTTTCACGATAGAGAGATGCTGCATAACGGTAGCGGAAGATCATCGTTGTCGCACGCGTGGAGGGCCTCCATGGCCATCTCGAAAAGACGACGGGTGCGCAGGCCGGCGAGAGGGGCTTCTGGCCGCTGAAGTGTGCCATACTTGCCAATTAACTCCGCGTTCAGGGGTCCCGGTCGACTCTCAGCAGGGAAAAATAAGGACGGGAACCGCACGGACGCCCCAGCATGACCGACAAATGCGGACCAAGACGCCAGGTCGCCCGTTCAAAGGAGCCGTACAGCCCGAAGATTACCGCCGACAGCCACGCCTCGAGAGAGCGTCCCTTGCAGCTCCAGAACCCACGGTCCAATCATCTTGTGGAGCCCATCATTGTCGTCTCTAATGCACGACATTGTTGACATCAGTATCCTGCTGGCACGGCTCTGGGGACAAGCTTGACTAGCCACCGCTGCCTCGAGCTTGGACGTGGGAGTGCCACGACCCCCCTTGTCTAACCCCACACACAGATGTAAATCTGCAGTCGAATCAGAGTGAAGGGTTTAGGGCTGGCCAGGCGGGGTTGGAAGGAAAGCCTCAGTGTGCGTAACCTTAGACCCCGTACCGTTCCGGATGAAACGGTCGGCCCGTTGGCCAGACGACCACAGCTCTTCCGTGAGGCACTCGAGTGCACTGTGGATGTCAACCAAATGCGCACCTCGCTCGTCCGTCCGCACTTGCCGACCCGGATCCTTAGACACCGCCGCCACCGCTTTCCGCATTGTCTCGCGACTGGCGAAGCAGCTGTCCCGTCCTCCAAACGATTGTCGCAAGGCTCCAATGTAGGCCGCTGATGTTACATAGAGCCGCAATCAGGGCTTGTAGAAGGGATGGGAGAGGGCCTGACCCTTGGCCAGGGACAATTGCAGGGCCCTTGGTCTGGCGATCCTGTCGCAAGAGCTGCAAGACGGCAGGTTGGTAGGTAGAGGCCCGGTCGGACGTAATCTGGGCTTGCAGCTGGGACAGAGTCCTTTGGCATCCTTTCACGCGGAAGACTGCGCGAGGCGTCGCGTGAGGTGCACACACTAATGAACACACCGCACCCCAGCACTCTCGTGCGGCGGGTGCTGCGGCTCCTCCCTAGCGCCGCCGCCTCGGAATAAGCGTCCAACTCGGTGGGTGCATGCGTGATTGCGCATAAGTACTAATCAGCGGCAGCTCCGGGAGGGAGGAAGGCGCGTACGCAAAATCCACGGCTAGGTCAATGAAAGCACTGCTATGTCAGGAACTAGAAAAGAAATGGAAAGGACACATGAGGGCAGTGTGGTCGTTGTACAATTCAGAAACCTGGCCAACGCGTATGGGGGGACCGAGGGCGAGCCGGCATGTGGTGCGAGGCCCAAAGTGATTCGCATTCAATGTAAATTACAGTGGTATTCTCAAAAATACACGGCGCTGCTTGCTTCACGCCGCTTCATGGGGTTCGTCGCGGAGGGGGCGAAAACGTACCTCGGAAACTCGCTCTCATCATTGCAGTTCATGGGCGCTGGGGTCCACGAAGTGCGTGGCCACTGGTCTAAGGGAAAAGGAGTACAACCTCAGAAGGTCAGGAGAAAGCGGGATTCAGTGGAGTGCGGTGATGATGGCGGTGTGACTCGGTGGTGCTGGTAGCGACGACGGTGTGTCCGAGATGGACTGTGCCGTCAGAGCTGCGGACATGGGTCGAATGGCGCTTCAGGCTGTAAGAAGAGTTCAAACGAGGCCCCCGAATGGCCACAATCATTTTAACTCACATGTCCGGCCTTAACTAGGCGTGAGATGTGGACTCAGACTTGTACTAGAGCAATTCTCGTGTACTAAGCCCCCGATTTCCGTACTGACATCAATTCGGAGGAAAACTGGATCTGTGGCCGAGCGGGGGGGGGCGAACGCGCGTCATCCGGCGGGGGGGGGTCCAGCACGTGGGCTAAAAGTCCCCCGTGCTGTCCGCGGTGGGGTGTACCCGGCGAACCGGGCCAGATTTGTGCGCTTGTAGCCCCTGCTAAAGCAGGTTACACATGACGCGCACACAATGAAATTGGCTGTGTAAACGTCGTTTTGGAGCGTGTCAGGGCTGTTCAGGACTGGATGTCACCTATAAATCTAGGTCGGGCGTCCTGGACTACCAGAATCCACCAGCGTTCAGCACGTAGCATTCTCCAGATACGTTGTCACACATCATTCTAGAACGGATGTCCCTGGACTGCCAGAAGCCACCAGCGTTGAGTGCGTGAACGGCACAGCTCTGGGGGTCACACGTCAATTATTGTGCCGCGGTCTGGTAGCCCAGGAGCTTTACGACTACTCACCCGGCTGGCTCATTCTCAGGCTCAGTGCTGTCAAGCAGGCCGGGGCAGCAGTCATTATTTGACTCAGTCAGGCCTGTTGACGGTCAGATACGGTCGCCCCTTGCCTCCGGCACCCCCTTGCCAACATCGCAGATAGACAGAAGCCCCGATCACGGGCTCGGGGCGCCCACCGGGGCGGCGCGCCCTGCGTTGTGTGTCGGCGGGACGCATCCCCCCCCCCCCGCCCAGCTACGACGGCTTAATGCCCAACAGGGACCACCAATACGCGCACCGCTGCCCACCAGGTGGCCGCCGTACCCATGACGTGCGCCGTCGCCGACACCGACGCCAGCGCCTCTGACAAACTGTACGCTTTCGCGGCTTGCTCGACTCTTCTTTGTATCTTCGCCCTTACTTGTTCTCTCTCGTAGTCCTGCTGCTTTATTGGACGAAGTGGTTGTCTTCATACCATGATCAAGTACTGAATGGGTGCGTCTTAAATGCTTGTGCTTCCCTCCCTGATCGGGTTCTCCTACGCTGAGCTTCCTGCGATTGTGCTTTTTTCTTGTGCTCGCCTTGGCCATTTCCTTCTCGTGTAGTTACGGGCAGGGGCTAGGCGGGGATTGCGCAGAAGGCGGCGGAGGCCGGGCGGGTGGGCGGCGGGCGATCCATGACTGCCCCGAGAAGCGCCCCCAAGAGAGCAGTGGGGAGCCCGTGCGAGAGCGGGTGGGGGCAGGGAGTGTGGGGAGCCCCAGAGAGCGCACCAGGGATCCACGGGGGGAAGTTAAGGGCACCCCCACGAAGCACCAGGCAGCGCAATAAAAACCACCAATTTTCCTGCAACGCAATGAATCAGGGCAGCGAGACGTGGACAGCAGGTTGGCAGCCAGGAAAGTGCTTCTCGGTGCACTATGTGACGTTCTATTTGCCAACGAGGTCTATGTTTCATGTCTAGGACGCAGTTATTGTATATACTGCGAGAGTGCGGGGGTGCCCAAAGCTGCGCCGAGGCCTAAAATGCGAGAAACGTTTCTATACTGCATTGGAAATTTTGCAATGTGAATGGGGATCGAGTATGGTCTAGTACAAGCCATTCTACGCCGTAGTGGAGGCCTCTGGAGGCAATTTGAAAATTGTGGGTCCCGGCGTCAGTACAAAAAGATTGCATGTGCCCCACTTTCCCGACGATTGGAGCACATCCAAGCCCACCCAAACGCATTTTGGATGGGATAGCGCTGTGATTTTTCTCGGTTTTGAATCGGCGTTTCCAGCCGATAGCGAAGTCCCAGTTCCGCCCTTGAGTGCACTGACTCGCGAAGCCCGCCGGAGGGACAGCGTGTGATCCTCGGCAGGCCCGGCCGATTCATATTGAGAAATCTGGTATTGAAACATTGCGACCACGCCCTTGGGTCTCCGCGCCCGAGCAATGTCCGATCTGGGCAATTCTCCAGCTCCTGGGTTAAGTACCATCCAAAGATTTCTACGCGAGCGATTACTTCCTAAGAAACCGTCGTCGATGATCTGATACTTCGCGCCGGTCGCTGGACGTCTCCTCGACCCCTCGTTAGAGGTCGGCCGAGAGCAGCTCAGGGTCCGCAATCGGCTCGAGAGCGAGCCAACTGGTGCGAGTGGTCAATGTCAGGCCCGTTCCGGGACACAGGATCTGGTTTGTGACGCGGGTTTGCTACGCCGAGAACCCGGCGTCACACCGGCTCGGTCATTCCGGGACATCCTCTGGGATATGGGTTTGTGACGGCCCCAAATGTAACTTGTTCGATATACTTGGCTTCACTACTCTGATCTGCCCCTTTATCGTTGCGTCGGATGGAAACATGTGCCGATTGGTACGCACCGCCCAGGTGCGCGTTTTGCCAACACACCAGGCAGTCGGTGGAGAACGTGACCGTGCGGCCGAGCGCGAGGCCTTCGGCCGCCGGTGAGTGAGGTTCCACCGGGTGTACACGGGTGCGGAGTGAGCGTGCCTGGTTGCGATTGTGAGGGGGCCTACCACCGAGCGGGAGGAGTTTCGGTCGGCGTGGGGGACGCTCCCACTCGAGACGAGACGCCCTCAGCCACCTGTCCCCTCACAGAGCGCGAAGGAAACAAACGTCCAGAGAGTGGCGGGAAGACGTTGCTGCGGAAGCGTACGAATACTAAGCGACGATCTGCACAGGCTGTGCGCAGCTGCTCTGCACGCGGCGTGCGTGCACCGTGCTACCGTCAGCTCGTTTGAAGCACCGCGGCGCGCTCACCGACTAGCGGCCGGCGACGACCTGACGTGTTCATAAAAAGAAGTGCGACTGAGAGTTGCCGCCTCATTCCATTGAGCAGCGCTTCCCATTCTCCAGGCAGGCTGGCAGGCCTGCGTCGTCACAGGGCTCTGGCCGAGTGGCGCAACCCAGGCATGCCTGTGATGGGCCTGGCCAAATGAGACACGTGGCATTTTTCAGCCAACCAGCGTTCGACAACGTTTGTCACAAACGGCGTCACAAACGCCTGCGTGTGTCCCGGAACGGGCCTCAACGCACGGAAGCACTATGCCTTTGACGGATTTTCTGCGTTATCGAAGTGATTTGCTGAGTACTACGAGGAGCACAGCGTTTTGCTACATCGCTGACTCGACGGGATTTTGAAGGCCAAGTCGGATCGTGTCTGCGCCGATCAGCATGAAGAAGATGGCTGCCGGTCTGGTCGCGATGACGACCAGGCGGAAACAATCAATCTGGCTTCGATCACAAATACTACTAAAAGGATATGCTCGTTGGAGGATTTACAGAATCCGACCTCATCCCGCCGCCCGGATCGCGCATGGCGTGCCACGATCTACAGGAACGCGGGCTGCAGTAAGCAGAGCTTGCGGGAGGCAAAAGATCGAGGATGGCCCGAGCACCAGGCGTTTCCTCTCCGTGGTTTCGGGCGAGCAGGAAGAGAAACAGTTCCGCGGCTCACTCAGGACGCGAGACTCAACCTCGGGTCAGGCCCAAAAGCACATCCAAAGTGCGTTTGGATGGGAAACCGGAGGGCGCCCTCAGCGCCCAAAAACGCCCATCCAAAACGAGTTTGGATTGGGGATAGGCTTGGATGGGAATGGATGGGCGTGTCGGGAGGCCTTGACGACACGCGGCCGCGCCGCGTACGTGGACAAACAGGGGATGCACCGCGCTGCAAGAAGCTCCCGAGAATGAGCAAGAGTTGAAGACGTTCAATGCGGTCGATGAGACCAATTCGTGAACATGCAGGCGCCATTTCTGTCTTCGTGACCGATGGCGACAGCACCAGCCCGTCCGGAAAACCACTCTCGTCTCCTCATCTGCTCGAACCCATTCTCGTGTCTTTCCCCGCCGACAACCACATCCCTTCCACCCTTTATTCACCAACCACCCATGGCCTCTCGTGTTACCGTTGAACGGCTGCGATCGCTGCTGAAAGAAAGAGGTCTTCCGACGGACGGGTTCAAACAGGCGTTGCTTGAGTGGTGCCGGGCAAACGGCCTGGCTTTGAGTGGCCGTGCCGTAGATTTTACCCCCGCACCGGGTTCATCGCCGACCCCGGGTGCCCTGGCGTCGGGGCCACCCAACAGCAGCTCCGCCCTCGCATCATCGTCTGCTGTGGCGGGGAGGGACGGGTCGGGCCTGGGCTCCAACCGGGAGATTCGACCTGCCTCACTTGGCCGCATGCCCGCTGAGGCCGGCAATCAAGCTGGTTGGACGGCGCATCCTGGCGACATGGAGGATGCATCTTCGACCTTCTCTTTGAGTGCGGGTGCCCCACCCCCCATTTCAAGCACCACGTTGGCACCTGATGGCGCTTCCCCTAAACTTTCGGGGCGCGTCGGCGCGAGCTGCCCGCCCCCAAGTGGCTCGGGGTCGTCGGCTGCTCGGGCCGCAAACTTTACTAAGCACGAGAGGGCGCATCTCGCCCACATTCTTTGTAAGCCAGAGGTGTCTGCTGGGGTCGTGACGTCTCGTAGAGTGATGTCACGGCAACAGCACAATGCACGGACCTCGCTAGGGGCTGTTTGGGTTGTTGTCGTGGCCCCTGTTTTCAACAGCTCCGACTTGTTTGATGTGCCTACCGAGTGTACAGATGGGGGCATTACTCCCAACTCGCATCCTCATGTTCGCACCCGGGAGACTTTGACGGCCAAATGGTCAGAGGTACGCTTGAGCACGTTTTCTTATCTTCTGTTGATACTGATTTCAGTGAAGCGAGCACAATGGGAGACGCTGAGCACACATCTAACGTGAGTGTTGCACACAAACTCTATTGCTCTTGTGGCTACTGCACCTGATATTCTGGACGATTGGTCCGTTTACTGCGTCTCTCTGGCCTGTATACAAGAGTTACGCACGCTCAGGTCCAAACGACGTCACCATGTGGGCGTATTGTTCAGGTTGTGACACACTGCTGGATTATTGTTTCCATCTGTTCAATGAAAAGGACGTGGTGCTGAAGTTGGCGAGTCCAGATATCGGCAGCGCTGGTGTTGAAGGTGACCTTCCGCCTCCGGCTGGGCAAGGCACTCATGCGCTGTGCACCAACCGTGGCAAGCGCAGACGAGTGGATGATAGTGGCACATTCGCAACCCTTGCCGCAAATTCCACGAATATGGCGGACGCCATCGCGATGCAGACGAGTTTCTACGAGCTGGCCACCCTGTCGGAGACGCTGAAGAACTTAAGGGCCGCCGATGATGACACAAGATTCATTGAAGCTGTTGAGAAGAAGTTGGACCGCATCTTGTTTCCCGCGGCTGAGCATGACGAACCCGCAGGTGCTGGCCAAGGTGGGAGCAGCGTGGGATCTACAGCCGCTGCCTTTGGGAGTGAGGGTGGTGATGGGGACGGAAATCGAGATGATGAGTCTGAGAGTTTCCTGTATACGATAGTGTGTGTGACTGTCTTGTAGTACTTTGTGATAGCGTGAGGCGAGAGATGATTCATAGTGCAAAGTTGATTCAGAACATGCTCCCCACTTCGGGACGCAGCAAACCACGCTCTTCCACTCGGCGCGTCATCCTGACCCTCAGGTTGGAGCGCTCTCAGTCCCGGCGCCGCCCGCGCTGGTTGGATCCCACCATATCCGTTGGAGCAAACGATGCGTCACACCCAACAGAGTCATTCCCCCACGGCGCAACTACACAGTCGCACGCGGTGGCGTTCCCGCGACAAATGTTGTGCTAAAGAAAACACTCTCGCCCCAAACTCGGTCTCTTCGCAAAAGGAACACGCATTGGGCGCCAAAACACCTCCCAACGCCACGAGAGCATCCCAAAAGCTTGCTCAATGTGGATACGGCTCGAGGACTGGTCGAAGTTGTAAGCATCAATCCACCGGTCCCCCCGCCCAGAGCCCGGATACGGAACGGCCAAAACCTCGCTTGCCACATAGGCCTCGTCTGCCACCAGACAGTTGCCAGCGGAAATCAAAGCCGCTGTGAGCTCGTGTGTCGGGTCTAGCAGAATTTTCCCGAGTCGCGTGCTAGCAAACGCCGTCGAGTCGTGGCAGGCGCTCGGGCTCATACAACTCATCCTTCGAAACTTGTAATCGGCTTCACACCCTGCTTGTGTGTTGAACGCGTAGAAACCCTTCCGACTGTAGTAATCAGCCACACACTGCACGTATGAATCCAGAGGCTGCTCCTGGCGAACCGTCACGCCGTCCAAAGCGCCAATCACGTCGCCAAAGGGCGATGCGCGGCGCCTCTGGATGCCTCCTGCATAACCCAGGCGACGTTGATAGCGGCCCATCTGGAAGTCCAAGTCCAGGCAAGGGGTCGCATTTATGGCGTCAATCACTTCCCACAAAGACCGGCACAGCGTGGCGGGGTGCACGCCAAATACTGCACAGATGTCAACGTAGCAACCGCCACCAAAGTACCGCAAGGCTAGAGCTGTACGGCACAAAGGGGACAGCCCGCGACGTGGAAGACGAGGGCGCGAAATGTCAACCAAGTCGACAACGGCGTCCGCCGGCATGCGCATGGCGCGGGCAAAGCAACCGCCGTAGCGGGTCTGTACGTCCTCAAGAGTGGAAAGGGTGCTTACAACAGGAGTTGGAGAAGCTAAAACTCCACGCCCGCGAGACATGGCCGCAGAAGCGATAGGGACGTGCGCCGCAGCAGCAGTCTGCCAAACGGGAGGGTACATCGCGGTGCGATTTGATGTGAGGAAGATGGCCACCACGAAGGTGCCCGCCAGTATTGATAATCAATTGAATCGCACCAGAAATATACTTGGCTCGCGTGCCTCGTAAATACAGTAACGGTCTGTCAGGTGCCCGCATGTTCTTTTACAGATAATGCAACCTGGTTCTGCGGACCCCGCGGAACTGCGAAACGTGCTGCGAAAAAGCCTCAGGCCTTTCTTGAGCGCGCTGACTGGCGGGGCGCGCCGGAGGGACCTCGTGTGATCGGCCGATGTATATTCAGAAACCTGGTATTGCTGACCTCCAAAAAATGGCAGTTGCAGAGTGGTTGCAATCATTCAACAGCGTACGTGGACCAATGGAAAGGCTAGGATTCATCTGAGTTGCTTACAAAATCTCCCCATGCCGCTGTGCGCACTGGAAACGCACATCAAGATTTCAACAAATATGAAGAAAATTGTTGATCTCATGAGAAATCATAGGTCTCGCCCAGAACCCTGTCCATGCCCTCTTCAGGCCCAAGTCAGCGGCCCAGAAGCTCAGGAAATCTCATTGTGGGTTGGAATGGCTCTGCGTGACTGCTACCAGACAAGGTGATTAGCTTGCAGGATTACTGGCGGAAACTCTCAGGCAATAATTCGATCGTGGCTTGTCGAACAGCCAATCCGACTTCATTTCTACGCTCTATCGTCGGCTTTGCCTCCCTTCTCTCTGCAACCGCCAATTTTTGCAGGTTAGCAATAATGAAACCATGCGACCACACCATTGGGTCTCCGCGCGCGAGCAGTGTTCGATGTGGCCGTTTCTCCAGCTCCTGCGTTAAGAACCATCCCGAAATCTACGCGAGCGATTACATTCCAGGAAACCGTCGTCGATGATCTGATACTTCGCGCCGGTCACTGGACGTCTCCTCGTCCCCTCGTCCGCAGTCGGCCGAGAGCAGCTCAGGGTCCGCAATCGGCTCTAGGGCGAGCCAACTGGTGCGAGTGGGCAATGTCAACGGACGGAAGCACTATGCCTTTGACGGATTTTCTGCGTTATCGAAGTGATTTGCTCAGTACTACGAGGAGCACAGCGTTTTGCTACATCGCTGACTCGACGGGATTTTGAAGGCCAAGTCGGATCGTGTCTGCGCCGATCAGCATGAAGAAGATGGCTGCCGGTCTGGTCGCGATGACGACCAGGCGGAAACAATCAATCTGGCTTCGATCACAAAAACTTCCAAAAGGATATGTTTGTTGGAGGATTTACAGAATCCGACCTCATCCCGCCGCCCGGATCGCGCATGGCGTGCCACGATCTACATGAACGCGGGCTGCAGTAAGCAGGGCTTGCGGGAGGCAAAGAAAAGAGGCTGGCCCAATCACACGACGTTTCCGCTCCGCGGTCTCGGGCGAGCAGAAAGAGAGACAGTGCGCGGCTCACTCAGGGTGCGAGACTCAACCTCGAGTCAGGCCCAAAAGCCCATCCAAAGTGCGTTTGGATGGGAAACCGGAGAGCGCCCTCAGCGCCTAAGAACGCCCATCCAAAATGAGTTTGGATGGGGGATGTGCATGATGGTGGTTGGATGCGGATTTTGTCCGTGCCGACGATGCCGCGGACGGCGGCGGGCGCGGGGAGCTCAGGGGGGGGAACCACCAGTCACTGGCTGTGGCAAGGTGCTTCCTAGCGGCTGTTTTCAGGGGCTGCGACTGGCGCGGTCCCGACGGCGTGTGGATGAGGGGGGGGCGGGGTCGTCCCTATGGGAACAGGACCGGGATAAAATCGAGATCGCCATCGCAGGCTCATCGGCCTTGGGCAGGGGCAAGACCAGGATAAAACCGGGATCTGTTGGACTCTGATTGGCTCACAATCGCCCTCACGGGCCACCGACAGCAGCCAGGTGCCTGAGCGCCGCCGGCTACATTACAGCAACTTCATGCCAGCATGTGAATTGTAGTAATACTTATTGACACTACAGACGCTCGTGGCCGTCTTCTTCCCAGCGGGAAAAAAGAAGTGGGAAAGAGATGGCCGCCATGACGACCGCCATCTCCGCTAAACCATGTGCGATGACGTCGCCCAGGACCAGGAGGTTAAGGAACTCACCCAGCACCACTCAGCGCCAGCGTATGGCCCAGCAAAAGAGCCGCACACGACTGTACACCGTCCACTCGCCTCCCACAAATCGCGACCAACACACCCCCTCTCTCACTCCTTACCCCTCCAACTTGCACAATGCAAGCAAAAAGAAGCGCACGACAGAACGCAGCCAGATAAGCAAGCAGAGGAGCAGAGACGAGCAGAGCAACGCGGCAGAGAGGAGCAGCGCAACGCAGTCGTGAAGGTCACGAGAGAACATAGAGCTCGCCGGAAGAATGGGCATCACACCACGATCCGAGCGCCACCATTGCAACGCAAGAACACAGACGAATTCCATCCATCCCCATCGTGCAAAAAGCCCCACTAACACAACCCCCCTCTCCGCTTCCGCAAACAGGGACTCAGCTCCACGCGCGGCCAAACGTGTGAGAAGGATGGTGGCTCGCCAGCAAAACAAATAGAAAGCAAACAGGAAGAGAGATAACACAGAGAAAGCACACAAGATGAGTGATAACAAAGGGAAAGCAGACGGGAAGAGAGGGAGCAGAGAATAGACGGGCATGGAAGGGGGGAGAGATATGTCACGCACCTCCAGGCCAACCCGAGAAGCAGGACATCGGGGCGTACCACTGCAAACCCTCGTTGTCACCTTCCAAACAAGAGACATGAGGCCATACCTGCTAAAGAACACAGAGCGGGTAGGCGAGTCAAGCAGCACCGTGCACATACGACGACAGCACGGCGACGACGATGGAGGGTGGTCGACGAGCCGTTGCGACGAAGACCCCGACATGCCAAGTCCTTGGGCTGGTGGTCAGGAGTACCCGAGTCGGTTCATCTGACCAATCAAGTGGTCGAAAGCTCTTCGTTGCTGTCATGCAATTCCGGAAGGTGGCGTGGAGCCCTTCTGGCAAGCATAGTGTATCTGTAAGCACAAGCCTCAGCGGTAGAGGCCTCCCTTCTCATGTAAAAGTCCTCAGATCCTGCCACATCCTGGCAATATCCCGATTGTATCCTGGTTTTGTTCCCATAGGGCCATCACGCAGCCAGTGACTTCTCATTATTCAATGTCAAGAAAACTGCCCAAAGCCCGTCAGAATGCCGGTTTAATGATTGTGACCACGTGCCCATGGGCTGCGTCAGGCGGCCTAGTTTCACAGTACTTGAGCCGGCTCTGCACAGTCCAGAAAACAGAGAATGCGCACCTGTGCCATCTGGTGCCCCAGAAAAAACGCAGGTGGGCTGGATCCAGTCACTGCTGTACCCTTTATCGATGGTGATTGGTCGATAGACTGTCAGTGACACGTCTCGATGTCAATGAACAAAGGCAATCTACTGGTCACGGAGCTCTCGTGTTCTGAGGGCCAATGAACGGCCCGAACTGACAGAAAAAAACTGCAAGAACTCCTCAAACGTCATGCATGTTCGGAGGCCGATTCAGCCTCTGCAAGCAAACATGAGGGGCCGGTTAGGGGGGACGCTCCTGACGGCACCGCTGTGGCCCGTGGCTTAAGAAGTCTTGTCCAGATTAGGCTGTCAGCGTGCATGTTCTGGCATCGTTTCACAAAAACCACCGCGGGTGTCAGCAGGTACTTGCCACCGGGTCACTCAGAATGCGATTTTCCAGCTCTTGTCCGCCTTTGTCGGCCCAAGGGCCCGGAGAACCTGTTCGGGATGCTTAACATGTCACACATCACCCGGAGATATCATGGGTCTCCCCACAGGACGGGTCAATGCTCGCAGTGGTCAGGTGCGCATGCTTGTTTGCACAAACGTGCATGCTCCATTTCTCAGCAAAGCACCATATCAGATGTGGGTTCCTGTGTCGTGTTCGGTCAGTTTAGGCTTAGTTCGCCACAAGACGCCCCACATCCAACAGAAATGCGAGTTGCCGAAGCTCTCTAATGGCGTCCAATGCAGACCGTTAGGGTTGTGCAACACGCCCAAGGCTTGTTCACGGACACGCCTAGGGCGTGTTTTGTCGCGTGTTCAGGGCGTGTCACGCCAGCACGCCTGCCCAAACATGGGGCGTGTTTTAGGCGTGTTTAATTTCAGGTTGTACTTGATAGGCTGGTTGCAGTGAGGTGTTCGAGTAAGGATTGATCAATAGCTGCTCTCGATCAGAAAGGCTGGCCTCTCAGAGCTCCTCAGAACCGAGCATCGCAAAACAGCTCCTCTGGGGGGGGGAGTGCTGTTTGACCACCCCTTCATCACACGCTGTCCTGTCACCGAGGTCCCGCATGGCCGAGTTTGGTCAAGATGCCGGCGGAATGGTGGACCCCGATGATGACGACGAGCACGAGTGGAGCCCCCCCCCCGCTGCTAACAACGAGACCGACGCTGATGAGGGTGCGGTCGCAGGCCTGGCATCCGACGCCAGAAGCATGTAGCAAGAGTTGGACGAGGAGTCCCAGGCGTGCCGCGAGCTGGGCGAGGTGACAGCGAACGACGCAGCGTCGGAAGTCGACGCCACCAAAACAGCCGCCTCGCCTTCGAGCGTCTGATTTGGTGAGCCTCTGCGAGGTTTACGTGGCGCGGAGCGTTGGCACTAATGATGTTGCTGCGGCGGTGGGTGGGACGACGAGCGCGGCAGGCAGCGGCCGCGGTCCTCGTCAGACCAACGTGCTGCTCATGGATGTATTCGACGCGGCGTGGTATCTGGCCAGCGCCAAGAATGTGTATCGTATGGAGTGAGCGGTTTAGTCAGAGCATTGGTAGGTGCTACTTCCAGTTTTTGCGGGTGTTACTTAAGGGCGTGTTGAGCGTGTTTAGTGTTTAAGGGCGTGTTTAGGGCCTGTCTGGACGTGTCACGACCGCACGCCCTTCAAAAAGGGTCGTGTTGCACAACCCTACAGCCCGTAGAGGCCGATGACCTCATCGTGCCAAGAGATTGGAGGATTTGCTATGCCCCACACAATGCAACTCCGGCCTGGCCAAGTACAGAAAAAGAAATGCATGTACTCATCTGACAATCACGATGTACAGCAGTGCTTTGACATGACCCGCTACATTAAGGTTGTGATTTACCGATCGGTACGATTTTCTGTACCGTTTACCGGGCTGTATACCGGTATACCGATATCGTATCGGTATCTCGGTATCATAATTTCTTAAGTAATTCCGATTCTCGGCACTCGACCGGGCTGCCCACTGTCCCCCAACCAGCGGAAGCACACAGACAAAGCCCTTCCCAGGCCCACTCGACCCCATCCCTTCACCCCCACGCCCATGTTTTCCAACGCACGCCAAACCGCACCGTTTAATCATCACGCACCAAGGCAAGCATGTCCACAGCAAACGGCTCCCCCGTCCTGCTCCCAACCAAGTGACGCAGGGGGAACTTGGCTGTGCGGAAGTTGCGCAACCGCCACATTACCTCTTGAGGATACCCGGCCACGTCAGTAGCTGGCAGTGGACAGGCAAGTTCGGGCAGCGGAGGCACAGAAAAGTCAAACGACAAAAAGGGTGGGACCTCTCCGCGCAGGCCTTGGGCTATCGCCTCGTCCGCGTCATTCAAACCCTCCAGGGCGTCAGTCCGCCCCTGCAGGATGTCAGACGAGGAGGAGCCGCCGTCGGCGGCGTCGTCTGCGACACCCACATCGGCTGTCGTGGGAGGCGTGGCGCCAGTCGGTTCAGAAGGCAATCGGGCCCGCTTGCTCGCCGCGAGCACGCGGTTGCGCGACGTGGAGCTGCCGCCCCGACGCTTGGCCTGGTCGTATGCAGACTTAAAAGCAGTGATCTTGTTGACAGTCGCCAGCCCCATGCGGTTCCTGGCGTTCGCGTGCTGCGCGGCGTATTCCTTTAAGAGCCGCTCGACGGAGGCGGTCTGCGGCTTGCAGCCGAGGACGACGAGGGCAAACTTGGCCAGCTCAGCACAGGTACCACCCAGGGAGAGGAATTCCCAAAATTTCAGCCACGTCCACCCAGCAGCGCGGTACGACTGGTCGCCCGTTAGCGGCGGGGCACAAAAGAGTCCCGATATCGCCAGTCAAAAAGTCGAACGTCTGCTGGACGATGGCGTTGGATCGCTCCCTCTCGCTCGGAAACCACTTAGCAGAGTAGCCGGCCGAAGCGTTGGCCAAACACGGAGCGGAGAGGAAGGACATGGGTGCGGCCCGACGATCTTGAGCGAGAAGCGCTCGGGCTGCGCGCATGTAATGGGGGTGCAGGCAGAATGCCAAAAGGAAAAGCACTTGCTCCTCCTGGGCCCACCGGCGCTCAATGTTGTCACACAGACGAGCCTGCCCCGGATGGGTGCGAGCACTGGCCAAGTGCTGGTAGAGACACCCTTAGATCCCAAACGCGTCGGCCAGTGTCGTGTCGTCGCGCTCAAGGACGAATGAGGCCTCCGCAATCGGCCGGATGATGGTCTCTGCCGCCGCCAACTCGCTCCAAAATTTGTCCGAATCCAAAGGCAGAAGGGCCTCGGGAGCCGCGGACCCCAGTTCAACCACGAGACAGCGAAGCGCCCCGCGTACTCGGAGAAGGCTTGCCATGCACATTTGCAGCGAGCTCCATCTGGTCTCACAAACCGTGAGGATGGCGAGTGAGACACTGTAGATTCGGTGCATTGATGCTCGTGCTTGTGGCAGGAATTTGGCTGACGACCGAACAAGGAAGCAGGCCGCAGCCACAGCAGCGTCAGCCGTCGCCCGTAAGCTGGAGTCTCGGAGAACGTGCTTCATCAGCAGGTTGACCTGGTGGGCCAATCAGCGTAGAAAAACCAGATGTGGGTACCGCAATGCCAGAATCCGGCGAGCTCGGCCGCACTGCCCAGCGTCATCCGTACAGACGCATCCAATCGGGAAGTTGGCATCTCGCTCAATCTCGTCAATCACGGCCGCTATCTCGTTAGCCGTTGCGACGCCGTCGTGCTCGTAGCCCTCCTCCTTGGCGTCCAAAACGAGGCGCTCCGGCCCAATCCCGATCACGGCGCCAAGGATGTGGGTACCTTCACATGTCTTGTAGCCATCAAGCATGAGCGTAGCTTTGGCTGACCCACGAAGGATGTTCTTGACCACGCCTCGTGACTGCGTCTTGGCGTGGGTGGCCGCCGCGTCCAGGATTGTACCACCCAGCTGGCGGCGGCTGGGAATCCTCGATACCGCCGATTGACGAAGTACTCGTACAAGATCGATGAACGCTTCACTTTCCACGAACGAAAACGGCAACCGCCGATCAGCCACCAAAAGGAGCAGACGCTTGTCCAGTTCCGCCTTCTCGGACGCTGACAGATCTCTGCTAAAGTAAGACGTCAGGTTGATGTCTGATCTGCGGCGCTTCGGTCCGGGGGCGGCTTGACCCGCCTGGCCGCTGAGGTAGTTGCGTACCCCATGAAACTGGGCGCTGCTCAGGCCCAGGCGTCGGCACAAATCTTGCTCGGACTCCCGTGACACAATATCAGCAGGAGGAGAGGGGGTCGGCTCAGGTGTAGCGTCCGACCGCCGATTCACGCGCCCGGCAGTGTCAACGTCGAGGCTAGTAGCGTCGGTAAACTGACAGGTATTTAGGTGGGGAGCCATCCTATCCGCCCGACCAGGGAGAGGCACCGCGGGGGGGACGATCCCAATCTTGGCAATGGCCTCGTCGTCGCCATTGCAGGCGGCCACAGCCTCCCGGTACCGCTCGTACGCCGCCTCGCACCCAATGCAGTTGGCGACCCAGTAGTTCGACGCGCTACCATCGCCCCGCTTGTAGCGCTCGCCCGTCCGTCGAAACGCCTTCCACACGGACATTGTCGTGCCCTGCATCGTCAGGCAGGGGAGGGGGTACGGAGGGGTACAAGCAGAGGAAGGGAAAAGCAAAAGGGCAGGCAGAGGAGTGCAGAGGAGTGCGCGCACGGAGACAGGGTGCTCAACGGTATGGGTGGGGAAGCGGGAGAGCGTCGTGCACCTGCCGCTGTGCGAGGCAGAGCGCGGCGAGCGGCCGTTGTGCGGAGCTGTCCGGACTGGTGCCGCTTCGATCCGGTGCCTGGCGTCTGCGCCGCAGGCCCAGCTGAGCCAAAGCAAGGCTGCTTGGCCAGTTACTGTGAGCAGGTGTGGCCACGGGGCCAGGTGGACTGGGGTGGTATGCCAGGCTGTGGTACCCGATGCGCCGACGAACGTAGGTGGCCTGTTGCCAGTCGGGGACAGGTCAGTCGGCAGGGGGGGGG
>Ga0209186_1001302_pt1 | contig 18691 bp, 19 predicted proteins | sample SidtaG_FD_187426 | JGI IMG/M metagenome (GOLD analysis project Ga0209186, IMG submission 187426) | Marine algal microbial communities from Sidmouth, United Kingdom - Sidmouth_Male2 metaG (SPAdes) (version 2) | ecosystem: Host-associated > Algae > Red algae > Unclassified | place: Sidmouth...
CCGCCAATCGAGAAGGAAGCGCAGGTGAGGCGCCGGCGGTGAGTAGTCTGGTGTGGGCGTGGGGCTGTGTGGGATGAGGTCAGCGGATGGGATTGACGGCGGCCGCTGACAGCCCTCTTGTACCGGCGCCAGTCATGGGCGAACGACCCCAGCCGCCGCTGCCGGGTAAGAGACACGGGGGCGACGGCGTGCAGCCGCTGCTGGCGCCGCCCGCCACCCGCCCCGTCTGCGACGCACCCCCCCCACGGCGTCCGCCGCCGCCCACGCTCACGCCGGCAGCCAGCCGCAAGACGAGCGCCTGCCGCAACCACCGGGAGCGCGGGGCGCGGGAGGAGTCAACCCAGAGCGCGCTCAACCTACCACTTGGAAAAGCATAATTCCTCCGCCTTCGCCCCCGCCGTCGCCGTCGCCGCCGCTGTGGCCGCAATGCATTCGGGGCACCCCAATGTTCATGGACGTGGCGTATCCGCCGCCCCAGAGGCGCGCCATAGGGGCCACGCGCGACACCGTTAGCATCACGCTGGGCGTCGGGACGGCTCGGCGCGCCGCGACGAGTGCGCGTCCGGGTGCCCAGGAATACGCGCACCGCAGGGAAGATGGGAGGGGTGTGGCCCCGCATTGGTATGAAGCGCCCCGCGGGTGCCATGCCGCCGCCTGCCGCCGTCAATGCAGTCTGGGTGGCGGCGGGGGCGACACGGATGCGTTGCGCGTCAAAGGCAGGGAGAGGACGCGGGTGCGGAAGAGGACTTACCCGGATGGACTTCACATGCATCCCGCGTATTGCGCTTCCATTCCCAGCGCATAGACATATTATAGGAAGAGAGAGGAGAGCCGTGGCCGTTAGGTCCTGATTGGCCTCGCTGGGCGCGTCGGCCGACCAAGAACGCGGCGTAACGGCTGCTTCCACCTGGGCGTCTGCCCCGTGACGTGGCGCCCCCGTGGCCGTCGGCACGGCGGCCGCCCGCGGTGCCGCACGGGCGGTCAGCGCGGCTGTACCAGTGCCAGTGGGTCGTCTGCCCTTCCAGCCGCCCGGCCGCGCCCTTGTTCCCCGCTACGTTGTTGCCGCCTCGTTCACGCGCCGGCGCGGCGCGCTGGCGCGCGGCCTGTGCCGTCCCGCCGCCATTGCCAACGGGCGGGCGGCCGGTCGGCCGGTGCGGCCACGGTCGCCGCTCCGCCGGTGCTGATCCCGCTCCGCTGGGGCGGGCGAGCGGGGACGGGTGCGGGGACGCTGCCGTCCGCGTGAGCCGGCGGACGGCGGCTGGGGCCACGTCGGCCGCCGCGCTGCCGCCGCCATGCGTGCGGTGCGGTACCAAGGGGGGGGGGGGCAGCCGTTGGGGACGTGCGGTGCCGCGCGGTGCACTGTGTCTGTGTGCTGCGGATGCGCACGTCCCCGGTCAAGACTGCTGGCGAGGTCGGTGTGGCGCTCGTGCGGGACCGGGCGGGGTGCTCTCCCATGGCGTGGAGGACCTATTGGCTGCTTGACGGGGCTGCGACGGCCGTGTAGGTGTCGGCACTCCAAGTCCCGCCAGGTTGCCAGTGCGTGGCGGACAAGGAGAAGTCATGAACGGTGGCGGTGGCGGGGGACAACGGCACTAAGGGCTGCCGCTCCCGCTCCAAGCTGATACTCGCACGAGTGTGCCTTTCAGGGTGCCAACTAAATTTTTAGCGCCAGACGGTCACGATGCGGACATGGTTGGCAACGGGGGCGGTCGGAGGGGACGGTACGTTTGCGTGCGCGCGTCGGCCAACGACCGTCCAGCGGGCCGTGTCGACATTTTCGTCGGTGGGCACTTGGCAGGTGGTCACCAGAGGGGCATTCCTGGTTGTGTCGCAAAGCTGCTGCACCCGGCGGGCAGACAGGGGTATGTGCACGGAGCCATGCGCACTGTTTTGTTTCTTCGCAGTGCTGCGGTTTGCAGCAGGCGGGGCTCGACTGCGTGGCAGCATGCCGTCCCGTGGGCACGTGCAACGCATTGGGGCCGATCTCTCGGCCAAGTGATGCTGCCAAGGTCGAATTTAGCGTTTTGATCTGGGACATAAATGCCACGGCGTCGGCTGGGTGTGGCGTACAGGCTGTCAACAAACCCACTGTGTGCTGTTCGTGTGCTGGGCAGTGGCATTGACCAGTTCACCATGGACAGGAGCCGCCCGAGCTGCCCTTGTCGGGGCAACACGCGCGTGGAGCGAGAATATATTATTTTGTTGTGTTCCATGTCGTACGACAGTCGCACCGCGGGTGTTGGATGCAATCACACTCAGGCGGCGGGCGAGACAGCGGCGGCAGCAACTCTCCTTTGCCGGGAGCCCTTGGCCGCGAACGCTGCTTGGCGGGCCACCGCCTTGGCGGCAGTGACCCGCTTTGTTATCCGCACCCCGGCGTCGGCCGAGGCGGCGGCGGCGGCGTGGACGGCCGAGGCGGTGGGGGCCTCGGCCGGCCGCGCTACAGCCTTGGCGGCGGGCGCCGCCGCCGCCTCGGCATCGGCATTGGCGTCGGCAGTGCGGTCGGCCGTCACAACCGCCTCGGCGGGCAGCATGGGCGGGCGGCCACGGACAAACTTCCCGGCAGCAAGCCGCGCCGCCCGCGACGCTTCTGGCAGCGCCATCCGCTTCGAGTTGCCAATGAACTGAGACGGAACGCCTCCGTCCTTGAAAAAGACAATGTCTGTCGACAGGTAGTCCTCGTGCTCTTTCGGCCCAATGGCGCGGGCGGTGATGAACATGCGGCGGTCGGTTAGGGCGTGCTTCATCTCATAAAAGCGGCCGCGAAAGTCACCCGCGATCGAAAAAGGTGCCCCCGTATCCTGGTGCGTCCTGCGGCTGTTGATGAACCACTCGACCCGCTTGACGGGTCCCGACACCTCGGCCATAATCGACAGCTTGGCGCCGTAGCCAAACTTGATCGGTTTGGTCAGGTCCGCGAACCACATGATCTGGTTGCTGTTAATGTCGACGAGGCGGAGCTCGAGGACCCGCACGGAGCTCCCAGCGGGCTTGACAGCCGCCTCGGAGAAGACGCTCTGGGTGGCGACATTGTAGTCATAGTCGTACCGGTACTGCGTAGCGACGTTGGGGAAGTTCGAGGCGTAGATGGGCGGCGGGCGGCGTCCGCCCTCAAACTCGACGGGCACCCGCCGCTGGACATAAGGCATCGGCGTGCAAGGTTCCCGCTTGCAAATGCCGGGCCGGTTGACGGTTGAGAGGCAGGTGCCAGTCGCGTCACCTGAGAAGGTCGGGATGTGTTTGTCCGCGAGGGTGTTGCCGCCCTCGACGCGCACGTACGAGCAGTCATAGTAGTCGCCAAAGATGGCCTGCTTCCCCGCCGGCCCTTCACCGCCCCCATACCACGTCCAACCGAGCACGTAGTCCCCGTCGGGTAGGTTGTTGGGGATGCGCAGGTGGTCCTTAAAGCCCACGTTGGACCGGTCAAAGTAGCAATCCCGGTTGTGGTTCATCGCCCCACACTTGAACCGGTTGATGTTCCAGCAGCTCCAGTGGAAGGCATTGCGCTCGTGGCTGCCCATATCCCACATCTCCGAGACGGGGACCATGGCCCAGCGGACAATGCCGCCCTCATGATTGTTGCGCGTCCACCGCACCTCATACTTGCTGCCGCGGCGGTAGATGGCGGCGGGGTTCTTGGAGCTGGTGTCCAGGCGGAAATCAGAGTTGGGGCACGGGCCGGGGCAGTTGCCGGGCGTGCCGCCTACGCCGCCAATGCGGCAGCCGTCGAGGCGGGAGATGGGGAGCGGCATGGACAGGAAGCTGTGGGCAGCCGCCGGAGCGGGCGCCGACGTAGCCAGCGCCGTCACGGTTGCAAGCAGCACCGCCGTCGCCATCAGCAGCGGCCGGCGGCCAGTGAGGCGTGGAAAGAAGGCCATGTCGAGGGGGAGACGGCAGCAGGGCGCCCGTAGGGCTGAAGAAGAGGCAGGGCGGAAAGTGTCGGGGAGAGTGCCACGCGCTATCGGCAGTGTGACAAGCGAGACTCGCACCGAGAAAGAGAAGGAGATATGACGACGGTTAGGGAAGTCGGTGGATATTTGTGAGCATCACAGGGCCCCGAGCGCACTGCGTCGAGCTTTGGTGGAGGCGGACGGGGCACGGCATCGCTCCCCAATGGCCGGCGCCCCTATTTGTACTCGTGCCGCCCGGCAGCGCCGGGCCGTCGGGGCGGGGATGGCGGCCGCACGCGTCACGCATGGCCGCCGGGCGCCAGTGTGGCGTGCCGGCCGCCCGCCGCCTGGTGTGTGGCGACCGGACCACGGGGTGGGGCACCAAAGGGGAGCATACCACCCCCGCGCACGGCGCGCGGGAGAGAGTATCAGCCCCACGCCCCACAAGGCCTCTGCCACTCTATGCGGCGTGCTACACCCCCCTCCCCCCGTCCCCAAACGGTCCCCAGCGGCCGCTACTGGAGCGGCGGGCACATTGCGTAGTGGTGCGTGGGAGTGCCGACCAGCGCACGGCAGGAGCGGGTGCCATGCGCAAGCGCTCCCCCGCCCGCCCCCCCAGCCAGTCCCCAGCTATTCCAGTGCCGCCGTAGCCGGCGCCGGCGCCGCTGGCGCCGCCGCCGCCGCCGCCGTCGCCTCGAGCTCCAGTGACTTGTTGTGCGTGGCCGCCGGTGGGCGCCTCAGCGTTGCAGATGCCCCGCACAAGTGCGTAGCGGCGGCCGGCGGCGGCGAGGAACAGAGCCAAAGGAGGAGCGGCTGGGAACGCGTTGGCCCCTCTGCCCGCCCCCCACCCACGTGAGGTGGCGGGCGGGTGTCAACAAGAGGCGGGCGCACGAGGCAGCCGCCGCCTCGGCCGCCGCGACTCATCCAGCGCCAGCCAGCGGGGCTGCCTGCGTGCCCCCCCGTGCCCCAGGGCGGGCGGCGCCGGCACCGCCTCGTGGGCGGCGTATAGGTACCCGGGTGGCGCATCCGGCGGGCCGTCGCGTAGCCAGGCGCTGCGGCCGCCCGCCGGGCGGCGCAGGCCGCCGCGCCGATCGTTTCAAGCCCCCCCAGCGCACGGGGGGGCCAGACGCGGTGCCCCACCAGTGTGCGCCCGCGCTGGCCAATCCCCGCTGTGGCGTCGAGTGAGTCGGCAGCCGCCGCCGGGATCGGCCTCATGCGCCACCCGCCACTCAACGGCGGGCGGGTGGTGGGAGCCGTGGCGGCGGCGGCGGGACCACCGCCACCCCCGTGGGGCTCCGCCACGGCGGGGGGACCGCACCGGAGACGCTCCAGACGCGCGGGTGGCGCGTACTCCAGGCGAGTCCGTGACGGGAGGAGCTAGGTGCCACGCGGCGGCCAGAGCACCGCCACGCAAGGGCAAATCGAGAGGTGGGATGACCACGTGTATCAGGCGCCTGCGGGAGGGCAGCGCGGAACCGGGGGGAGTCCGGACGAGGCCGGAGGAGGGGCGTGAGGGAGATGCAAGGCCGACTCTCGCTGCATCCGTTGCGAAGGCAGCTGTGGTCGACCACTCACGCCTGGGAATCGACATTGCCCACGGCGAGAGGCCACGCGACGCGTGCATGGAGGGGAAGGGATCAGCGTATGCCCGTTTTAAACCCTGGCTTCGTTGGCCAGCCGAGTCAAGAGGTGAATTATGATCGTCAAGGAGACGGTCCCCCCTCTGACCGGATCGGCGAGCGGCCCCAGCCGGCACAGGCAGCTTGGGCACGGCGCTTCGGGCCTGGCCGTCCGACATGGCCTGACATCGTCAGAACAATGGACACTTGAACGGGAGCCTGAACGGGAGTCCCGTTCAAGAAGCCCTTAAACGGGAGGTTTCCCGTCCAGTCGTCTGTGCTGTAACAAAGGCCTGAACGGGAGGAGTTCCCGTTCAGGAGAGCTGTGCCAGGCCCTGACAATTCACGTGACTCCCCTCGAGGTCTGCTCGAGGTCGTGCAGGACGCTCTTCCTAGCATCATCCAATCATAGTGCTTAGGTGGACGGATCTCGTCTAATAAAAGATGATTGAGACATTTGCAAGGTTCTGCTTCGCGCGGGTCCGTTATTCTGTGCGCCCAACCAATTCGTGCCGGGTTGTCTCGTCTGTTGTGCTCACCACCTACACCCGGCCCTCACAGGGTGCACACGGCGTGTTTGGCTCGATGGTGGACACGCGAAGGATGCGGAGGCCACACCCCACACTAGGCGGCGGTGCAGCGTCATGTATTGTTCTGTTGACCGTACGGCTTTGGAGTTCCGTACCGACCGGTGCAGCGGTCCCCCAGGACCGTCGTATCCCTCCAGTAGACGGTGGGAGAGCGGCCAACGTAGCTAAGCTTGAGAGAGTGAAGCGCACATGCTGTGAGGACGCTCATGGAACGGAGACTTACTCAGCCCAGTGTCATCAAACCGTACAAGCGACAGGGCACGACGCGCAGCCTGCACACATGCACGCTAGATTATCGCAGAGCACTTTAAGGAGGCGAAACCAATCATCCCATACGATCACCCCACATAACAACAGCAACACCCATGCAGTACTCTTGTTCACTAGCACGCCATCAAAGTGTGGGAACCAGGTCGCGGCTCGTCCAAGGATAAAACGGGTTCGTAAAAAAGCGTGCCGCCCGCCGCTCGATGGGCGTGGAGGCAACGGTGGACGGCATGGCCCGCAGCCCGTGGAGCTCCGAAAAGTCACGCCAGTCGACTTGCACATCCTCTAGACGCAAGATGCACGTCGTGTCCACAACATTCAACGAGGGGAAGCTGTCCCCGATTGAGCCAAAGTCCCACGCCAGGCGCATGCAACCGTACGTCGTGAGCACGCATCCCGACTCGGAGTCCACGCGACGGAGTCGCTGTACCACCACGCAGCTCCGCGCCTGCCGCTCAAAAGACCTCACAACCAGCCGCGCGCGCCCCCAACGCACCTCTCCGGTGCGGGACTTGTACTTGATGAATGAGTACCATGCCTTGCCCATGAAGCTGGCCGTCGCGCGCACGAACTGCATATGCCCGGCGGCGCCCCACTCAAACTGTGCGACAATGCGTGCCGTCTTGTTGACCGTCACCCAGTGGACACCGTCGGTGGAGAGTCGCTCGGCGAACTCTTGCAGCTCGGGCGCCGTGATTAGGTCGGTGACGGCGACGCGCTGGCCACGGCCCGAGAACGACAGGTCTTCCGTACATATCGGCGACGCGACAGTCACGTCGGCGCCTCCACCCCCAGCCGCCCCGACGCCGTCTGCGTCCTCAATCTCCCTCAGCACCTCCACCTGAGTCTGCTCGCAGCGCATCATTTGCAGAGACACACCGGGGCCGCGCTTGTTTGTGCGCTTGTACATGCGCTTGCACGCACCATGTAGCGTCTCGTTGAGAGATGTGTCGCCTTCCCACAAGTTGCCGCGGGAGCGCAGCTCGTCACCGAGGTGGTAGATCAGCCGGTGGACCTTGCTTGTGTTGGTGCGACCGTACAGCGTTTGGAGGTAGTCGATACCAAGCGTCTCGGCTTCCGCTTCGATGGTCCGTACGTCGGCTTCAGTCATGGTGGTGGTGTCGGCGACATTGTCGCCGAACAGATGCCCACCGAGCTCGGCAGCCTTGCAGAACATTTCGAGCACGGCTTCATGCACGGGATGGTCCTTGAATACCGAAATGTACCGCGCCGAGGTCGCCACGTCCGGGTCGGGCATCTCCCCCAGGGGCTCTTCCTCGACTGCAAGGTCGTCCCCATCGACACATACCCACCCGTCATCGTCGTTTGCCACGTCGGAGCGCGTGCCATCTCCCGCCACCGAAACGGAAGCGCGGGTTGGTGCCGCGGTGCGGCGGCGAAGGCCCGACGACTGCTCGCGTTCAGCATCGTTGGGCGGCCCGATGAGGCCTGCCACCATGAATGGCCAAAAGACAGAAAAGTGCCTCCAACTGCGCCCTGTCATGTTGGATTGCTTTTCCTTCATTGGTACAAAGCAACTGGTGAGGGAGAAGCGTAAAAGATCATTGACAGAAGAACAGTCGACGGACAGAGGTGTTCGTGTGCAACATAAGAGAAGTGTCAGACTCGCAACGTCCCTTCAAACACCAGGCTCATATCCCTGCCAACAGGCAGGCAATGACCGTCAAGCATACGGCACATGTCACCCGTGTGTCTCTCTTCACGCGAACATACCCCGGTGCTGACGGACAAACCTTGCAGTTCCTGTCAAGCTCAAAAGCCCGCAGATTGAGGGCATCAAGAGTGTGTGTTGCTGACCCCAGACGAGCCTGCCCATCCGGAAACACGGTTGTGAGAAAAACCGGAAGGCGCTGGGCCAGCAGCCGTAGAACGTCGAGCTTCCACACATGCAGCAAGTCAAAAGTAGCAGTCTTGTACAAGAAGCGCGACCCGGTGCTCAGCCCGTGCACAGCCCCGAAAGCGGGCGCAAAGACGAGAGCGCTATGCTCCTGTCCGAGCGCCCGGCGGCGAGCCGGCCGCGGGTCATGGCGGCGCACAATGGCGGCCTCCAGCTGTGCGTCCAGAGTCTGAACAACGTCACGGTCGACCGCGCGAATGGCAGACGCACTCGGAACATCGCCCTTGTCCGCCATGCAGGGAGAGCAAAAGAAGCGGCACCGGTTACCCATGAGCGAGTAGATCGCGCGCTCTTCGGGATGGTCCACTACGATGCCAACAATGCGTGGCACCAGCAAAGTGTCCCCACGCCCGCTCACGGGCGCGGTGACGCCCGACTCGCTGGCACGCGTCAGCGCCCGCAGGGACACGGCCAGACAGCGCTGCAACAGGTCATTGCGCACGTCGCTTACCTCAAGGCGGCGGGCCGGCGTCTGGCCTACCGCGCGGGGGACGTGCTCGATGTATCCAACTGTAGACCACCCGCCGCCTAAGCTGACAGCATTAACGAAGCGGGCACGCACAGGGAAAATATTGTGCGCGCCCGACGAGGAAACGAGCGCCTCGTCCGCGTGCAGCTGCACACCCATCACGACAGCCTCCCGGCCATGCACGGCTCGCACGTTGTGCCGCTCCTGCTGGTACAGGTCCGAGTCCAGCGACCCGCGTCGCTCACGGGACTCATCCTCGTCGTCGAGCTCGGGCAGCTCGTTCTCGAGCTGGTCGCTCGCGGTGGTGCCGCCGCCAAATGGCCCGTCCTCGCCAAAGTCTACGGCCGCCGCGCGCGCTAGCGCGTCAAGGCCAGCCGTGAGGACGTCGCGGTAGTAGTAGGTGTACACTGTGTCTCCAATTTCAATGGGCACTTCCATCCAGCGGAGCCGAGCCAAAACTCGCGCCTGCTCCTCGCGAGCCGCTGTGAGGAAGGCATTCAGCGTCTCAAAGGCAGCACAAAACGCACCCACGGCCGTGGTACCCGCCGTGGCGGCCCGCTCGGCATCCATGATTACGTCAGCAAAACGCACGTTGTCGCCCTCTGAGAGGCCTCCGCCGCCGGCTGTCAAAGAAAACCGAAGCGCCCCACGAAGGGCGGGGGATGCGAACCGCGAAGAACGGTTGGCTACGTCCCGGTCGACCAACTGGACCGACTTCGACGCTTCCCGCATCGACTCATAGTACGCACGAATTCTCGCCGCCGTACTGGTCCAAAAAACAGGACGCCGGCGAGCCGAGCCGCCAATAACGCCCCGCTCCATCCCGTCATCACGAAGTGCCGCCTGCAGTTGTCGCGCAGCGTGCACCGCCGCGTTCAGCCGTGTGCGGCCACGCGCCTGCAGACGTGCGCGTCCGCGCGCCTGAAAGAAGCCTTCAACGTCGTCGTCGCTGTGAAAGCCACAAGCTTCGTCATCATCTCCCGACTCGGTGTCGCTCATAAGGTCTGGCGTGTCGTCGTCTGGGTCACAGACGATTGCTGGCGGGTTGTCACGCTCGAGCAGGTCTCCGGCATCGTCGTGGCTCGCTTCCCCCGCCACTGTGCTGTTGCAGATAGCCATCTCGCCGCTTTCCATCGGAGGCGCCGGTGGAGGGAGCACATTGGGCGCAGGGGCGCCCGGATTCAGAAGCTTTGGGCCGGGGGCGGCCGAAAGTGAGGCAAGCGGCCCGTAAACGACAGGCGCCGCAGCTCCAGAAGCCGCCGTTCCTGCCAAGCGGTTCTTGTGAGGGTGAGCTGGCTGCATGTGGCGAGCACAGGCCACGACCGTCTCAAAGACCAGCTGGCAGTGGAAGCACGGATGAAATCCGGAAGACGTTGACACCGGCTGCGCCATGACGACCGGGGATGGGGGTGGCTGGTGGGGGGGTGACAATGGCAGAAGACAGAGGCAAGGAAGAGGGACAGTCGAGGAACAAGCAATTGGCGCACGGGAAGAACGGCGAGCGACCTCGGGCGAACCAGAAGGGGGTGCCCTGGTCTTTTAACAGCGTCAGAACAGGGTTTGCATACACGCCGAGCACGAACGCCCGCCAGGAACCTCCCAAAGATCTATCTTTACCGCCGACGGCGTCCACAGCCCACCCACTTACACGGAAAGCACGGTGCCAGCAAGGCGAGAAGACAAACACAAGCATACCAGTTTGCAGCACGCGTCTGTCACGAAGAATAGCGTCGCGAGACGGTCCACGGCAGGCCGTCCTCTACTAGCCGGCTCGAGCCAGAGACTGAGCTCTGAGTCTGGGCGGTGACGTGATACGACCAGCAGGAGCATCCTGGAAGAAGCACGATGCACGTCCCTCTCACGTCGCCGCAAAGCGCATCAGTTCATTGTCCTCTATGCCTGTGCGCTGCCGACGTTGCATCAGTGGCCGCCGGTCCACGTACAAGCACGAGTTGAAAGCTGGACGCTCCAGTGCTCTCTCTCATCCTCTAGATCACCTCCTCTGCTCACCTCGGACCCAAGGACAGACACACCTCTTCGTCCCCAGAAGGGGAGACTCCACATTGCTCAAACCACCGCCATACCCTCGTGCCCGGTCCTCACAGTGCGGGTCAGGTACGGTTGTCCTGTACTGCTGGTCCCCACACCGGTCCCGTGCAAAACCAAGAAAGCATGTGCCTCTGCAGCACCAGTAACATACCCGTCCGTGTGAGCTGTCCGCTACTGAAAGAGAGCCTGGCACGTTCTGCGCGATAGCATCAATAGCGCCTGGTCGGATGGCTCCGTACACACGTGCTGGAACCTTTTCCGGCATACCCGCAGCGACAGAGGCTGGCACCCCAGCACGTGCCTACCATACCCCACGAATCGACGGGAGCGCATAAGGGGATGGGGGCACCCGCTTTCGAGTCTGAAGACTCCAATACAGACGCGCTTCGGCCTGCCACGCGGCACAGCCACCATTTCACCTTTGCACGGCGCACAATCAGGCCAGGCACCACGAAAAGGGCCGCCCTCTTCCCATTGCGCAACAGTCTCAAGGGACGCAATCGGGGCGTCCGCATACCGTCCGGCAACCGCAAGACGACCAACCTCACGCCAGCCCTCACGCCGCCTTAGCGGGCGACACGCAAGCAAGGCCGCAGGCACCTCAATCGCCCACCCGCGCCGCGGCAAGAGCGCACTAGAGGGGCGGACCACGACGACTGGGGCAGCCGAGTCGCCCTTGCGCAACGCAAGACATATGTCGTGCAAAACCGCCAGTGCACGGCCCGCAGCATACCTCAATAGAGCACGCCAGCAGCAACGCAGCAGCAGCGCCGAGGGGGGCACTGACGATGGCGCATGGGGGCCGTCCATCTGCCCGAACAGCCCACACATTGTGACCCTGTTGGCGTCGCTCGCCCTCGGAGGTTGCAGGATCTGGCTTGTCACGTATTGGCGGTTCAGAGAGCGGTGCAGTGCACTTCGTCGCCGGATCCGCCAGGAGCCCAGTTTTCACTAGAATTGCTCGTACGACTTCTGCACGACCCCTCGGTTTGACCTCTGTGGGGCGTTTTTCTTCTCAAAAAACCATGAAAACACATACGCTTTTGTGTCGGATTTCTGCAAGCTGCATTAGGACACCTTTCTCGTTGCGTGCACATTAAGACCTGCGCGGGTGTCCTCGTGCTGCGCAAGTTGCTCTTTCTCAAACTTAGCTTCCTGTGTATGGAACTTAATGATATTTACTGACCAGCCTTCTGAGCGACATCTGTCCATCCATGAGCAGCGATCTGGAATTGTTCTGGTATTGTGATTGCTCAGTGCATCAAGTTGTCTAGAGTGTCCCGAACAGCGGTGCATCCCGCGTGGGCTTTCCTGCTGTGTTGGCGGCGGCGGTCTCTGCCGCCTGAGGTTGGAATGGCGGTGGGTGGGGGCGGTGGCGACAGAGGTTGCGGTGGCGGTTGGTGGGGGCAGTGGAGCCGTCAACACTGCCTCAATTGGCGGGACAGGGGGAGTCATTACGCGGGCAGCGCCGTCTGCGTACGGGGCTCCACCTCGGCCGAGAAGCGCCGGTGGCCTCTCCAGCTCACGCGCCGCTCTGAGACAGATGTTAAACGCACGCGGGTGCCGCAGAGCCATCCACTGACGCAGATCCGCCCAGGTCGTGCCGTGTTGCACACCTTGGAATAAAGAAGTGGGACAAACGGAAACGAGTGCACTCTAGTGCGAGATCAAGTATAGCTGACCCTATTTAAGCTCTTCTTGTTCATTGATTCTTACCGTGACTGTTCGGTGTATATGGGTGCTACATTCGTCTTAGCACCCAGCAGAAAACGGCCTGACGACTCAACGGGCGATCAGGAGACGCTGTAGTTCCTTTCCACATGGAGCTGGTCTGCCTCGGCCGTCGCACACACGCACTGAACAAACGATCCATGGCGGCCGCACGTATGCGCATTTGATGCCAATCGTGGATGTCACAGATAAGCAAGCCACATCACACATTATATCTACATCGCCGGTGCAAGGAGGGGCTCCCTCTTCTCTACCTTTGTTCGAATCAGTTGACTCTGGAGCCCCGCGTGCACACGGCATGCGGCATGCCGTGGTATGGCTTCTTCGACGGGGGGGGGGGGGGGCTCTCCACGTGGGGAGGGCGTGTGCCTGCGGCCAGCGACAGAAGGCGGCTCTCCACAGTGTGTCGCGCGGCGAGGCGGAGGGTGTCGTGCGTGATGCAAGGGACTGAGGTTGCAGCCCGCAGAGGGTTGTCATACTGCCCGCCCTGCGAGGCGACGCTCGGTCTCTCTCCTGGAGCTACCGCGCTTATCAGCAGCGCCGTTCCCCTGTTCGAGAGGAAACTGACCTCGACGAACGCTCACTCGCCGTTGTCACACCATCCGGAGCACGCGGCCCCCCTCATCTGTCTCTTCAACATGTGGCGCACCTACTACTACAACACCAAGCTGGCGTTCGTTGGCGACGCCAACAACTACATTGGTAGCCAGGAAGAAATCCAGGTTCACGGAGGCAACCCCGCGGCGACGAGCTATGGCGAGCACCTGACCGTCCCCCCGCGTCGAGACAACAACGATAACGGGAGAACCCTCAACGCTCCGACAGCTCCTACATCGACTCCCTTCCAGCCTAGCCGTCGTGCGTTCCTGCGTGGGGCGCTGCCGCAGCGGACGCTCCTGTCTGGCCACCGCTCCTCCACTGGTGCCGGAGCGATCCCTGGCAATGGCGAAGAAGCTGTCACAGAATGGCCAGCAGGTTTGGCCGCGTGCGGCGTGCTGGCCGCAGGCGTCGCGCCGCAAAGTGGTGGCTCTGCGGCGGTCGCTGCGGCGGTGACGTCGGCGACCGGACTTCCTCATGCACCTCTTCTCTCCGGGCCGCAAGTCGGTGGGATGGCCCGTCGCTCCTCACAGCCACCTCCGCCACTCCGCCGCCGGCCGATATCTACTGCGCCCGCAATCGGAACGCCAGTCGGTGGCGCTGCGGAGAACACCCCAACGTACTCTTACGGTGCCACCAACTCTGGCGGGATCGTGGTGGGAATGGGACAAAGGCCTGTCCGAGGTGTAGGCGGTGCCAGCGGTGAGCCTGCGGGCAGCAGCGCGGCGCACGCACGCCGTATCCCAATCTACGACGGCGCGGCAGCCAGCGCGTCTGCGCGTACCCGAGGTGTGGGAGGCTGCTTTCGAGTTCCCCCTGGGAGCACGGCACCCACCGCCCGAGGTGCTGGCACCTCATTCGGCGGGGCGGCGGGCGGTAGCGCGGCCCATGCAAGAGCTTCTGGCAGCTTGATTGGTGGCTCGACAGGCACCGGCACGCCGACCGTGGGCGGGAAAAATGGCGGTGACATGTCGGACGAAGAAATGCTCGACACGCCTCTCAGTTCTCTGCCGCGGCGCCCGCGTCCCGGGGGGATGGCCACCTCAATCGGCGCCCGAGTCAGCCGCGTACCTCGTCGTCCGCGTGCTGCAACCCCCCGTGGGACGCCGAGCCCGTCTCCAACTCGCCGACGGCGCCAGAATCCTTCAACTCCGCGTGCCAATGCAACCGTGGACGGCGGTCAGAGGTCACCCGACGGCCCGACCCTGGCGGACTTGCTGTCTACGTGCAGCCTCGGATTTGCGTCCGTGCGCCGTGAGGTCACGGCGCTCAAGCGAGAACTCGCCTTGACGAACACGCAGCAGCGCTCCGGTATTAACAAGATGGACTCCATGGCAGTCATGGTCGAGAACGTTGTTTCCTTGGTTTCAAGCAACAGGGACATGGTGTTGGAGTTGCGCGACCGCGTGTCAGCGATGTCGTCGCTGCCGCCGTCACAAGGGAGCGCCGCTGCTCCGCCTTCCGCTGCACTGGAGCCCAACGGGGAGGCAGAGGACGCGGCATGGATTGTTCAGCTGCGGCCCGTCCCCGTCCGTTGGCTGCAGCACAACTTTGCCAACGCGCGGTGTGCGTCGGAAGTTTGGCCGATGTCGGCTACGATCAACGAGTACCTGCAAACCAAGATTGCCAAAATCATGGGTGTTAGCCCAGTCCGGGCGGCGTCCATGCTTCAAGACAAGTGGCGCCTGCCTGTCCGCGTCAAGAAGAATGCCCAGCCGGAAGCGCCCGACGCGGCGGTCCGCACCGTGGCTGCCAAGCGCAAGACGCCGGCGTACCGCTTCCTGCACAGGGGCGTATCGAACTTCTACCAGCGTATTGGTATCACGGCAGTTGGCACGTTTTCGTCCCGCATGCACAGCGAGGAGAGCTTGGGAACTTTGCGGCGTGTGCGCGGGACCCGAACTAAGTTTGAGGTCGTCTTTTCACCGACGGAGGCAACTGACATGCTTGCCAACGACACCTTCATCCTCGACGCAGGCTGCCGAGCAGCGCTGATGCAGGCGGCGCACGCCGTCTTCGACCGCATGCGCTTCCGCAACTTCTCGGAGCCGGGACCATCCCGCGGGGGGCCCCGCAACGTCGTCTGTCGTTTGGCACACATAGCGCTCGTGTGCCTCAAGGTGCGTCAGCATCTTCAGATGCGAGCGGCGCCGGTTGACGAATACGGAAACGCGGTTCTGCCGGCCGGCCTCAACGTCGGCCACCGAGACGAGTGGAGGAAGGAGATGGGAACGTTGAGTGTCCTCCTCGCTGTGCAAAGCGACCGGGCGGTCAACGGCCAGCGCATCACAGACGGTGAATGGCCTGGTCGCGCCATGGCCGACCTCGCGCCCCCGCCGCCGGTCTTGGGCTATTCGGAAAGTGGCGACGGCGGAGACGGAGAGGATGGGGATGACGCCGACGCGGGAAACAATGGTGGAGACGGCGACGACGGCGATGACGAAGACGGCGACGCCACGGGTGGTGACGGCGACGGCGGCGACAACGGCGCCCCGGACGACTGGGTGGCAGATATCAATGAGGAGATGCATCCCGGCGATGATGAGGAGCCGCCAGAGGGTGAAGAAGGCGTGGAGGAGCTTGATGCCCGCGTCGATGAGGATGGGGAGCCGTCCGCAGCGTACCGCGCGGCGCGTGCGGAGGAGCGCCGCGAGTTCGAGGACGCCCATGCCGAGCGTCGCCTCCGCGCGCTTGCCCGCCCGGCTGAGATGGTGCGCCTGCGCGCGGCTCAGGAAGCGGCGCAACGCGCCATTGCGAACGACGGTGCCACCGCTGAGGAGTGCGAGGCGTGATGGTCGGTTGTGTGCAACGTTCTATTGGTCCCGGAAGGTAGCATGTTCTATGTGCTCATCGAGGGAGACCAGTGAGTTCTTTGCGAGGGTTGTCGGGCTCTGGTTTGTATCTGCCGCGTGCGGTGTAGTACCTGGTCGCAGGCGCGTAGCGCCGCGTGGTTCACGCATTTGTTCACTGGGGTTCTCTCTCTGGGCTCTGTCCTGCCTGTGCGCCGGCATGCAGTTGGCGTTGACACTTCGACGTCTACGACCTCGAGCATCAGAGCTGAGTGACGCCACTGTTCCGAGGCAATCGGCCAGCAGGAAACATAGAAAGCAAGCAGCACCAGCCATCCGTATACGTCACCCCCATGCGCCCCGACGCCGCAAAAACACACCGTTTGCGATCCGCCTAATAGGGCTCATTTGGTAATCAACTCCCTACTCTCACGATCCTGCTCCGCTCTGCAGATCATCTCGAGACCAGGCCCATGCACCTGAACAACGTTTGTAACAGGAGTTTCGTTGTTCAGGCGCCGTGCCGTAACAGGGGCCTGAACGGGATTTCCTCCCGTTCAGGATGACCATTGTTCTGACGATTGAATCCCTCGGCGAAAATGGACGCCGCTCCTGTGGCCTGATGCGCCCCTTGTCCCACCTCACATGGCACAAACAACGAAGAGACGCGGATGACGGGTGGAATCGAGGTCCCGCCGAACCGCATGTCCAATCAGAACGGGTATTCAAGCGTGATGTCGCTGTTGACACCAATGACCACTTTCCCTGTCAGTCGCTAGAGTTCAACCACCAGTGACCTTATTCCTCGCCAATCAGAGTGTCAGTCCAGGAATGTCATAGAGATTGCACGAGCTTGGAGAAGTGCAATGATGCCGCCAAATATAATAGGATGGCAACGTGCAGAAGATTTAATTGACAGACGAGGGATGCCGGGCTCCCTAAACAACGTGGAGAGTCACCACGTGTGCTCGCATTTCCTTGTCTAGGAGATTACAAGGCACGTGCGTGCAAAACTTTTGCTATGGCCACTTCAGCTCCGGGTCCGCTGATCAGGGTGCTCTCCCTGTTCCTGCGTCGATGCCATGATACGTCTTGCACGGGGTCCATCATCAGACCGAGACCGTGACAAGCTGAAAGGACAAAACAGTCCATCGGCTGACTACCAGTGGGTTGGAGGTCGAAAAGCAGGACACTACATGCCGAGCGTCTGGCAGAAGCATCGGGCAACGACCGTGGACGTTGCTGTATGCAGGGAACGGCGCAAGAAGGGGTTGCGGATGGATTCTTGTATCCAGACCACCGTGACGAGCCGTGGATAGATTGTTATGGTGCTTCTCACAAAAACTGGATCCGCTTCATCCGCTTCATCGGCATGCACCTCCCTCTGAGCCAATAAAACAGCGATTTTGCCTCGGATGCTGATGCATCCGACTCCAGTTTTTGTGGGAAGCACAAAAAAAAGGCCGTCGGCACGCTCGCTGGACGAATTCTGACCCCATCACTGTGACAATGATCGGAAGACTATCAGAATAGGGTCGTCTGCATGTGCAAGTCTCGCCCTCTTTAATTCTTTTAAAAAAGCAACTGCAGCACTAGCCTTGCGTCCCAAGGGTCTAGACGCGAACGAGCAGCTTGACTATACTTCAGCACATGAGAGAAAGACGAAATCCGCTCTGGTTCGGTGGCTGCACGATGGGTGTTTTTAAGGTCAGGTCGCGCCACTGTCGATTCAGCGATTCATCACGCTTTGATGATCGGCACCGCGCGACGCAGTCGGATGACATAGCCGTCGAAGGTGCCGGTCATCTGGGTCTCTGGAATCTCAGACCACTCCAAATTCCGGCCTCTTCAAGGACAGCGCATGTCGGCTCTGTCGACCCGGCCAGGTCTCACCCGTGGGAGCACCCCGATCCGCCAAGCCAGTTGCTGGGGAGTATTTGGCGGGATCGTGCGTCCCACCGCGAGTGCCAGGAAAAGCGGCTGGCATCCCCACTCAACACCGTTGGCGGACGAGTGCACCATGGGCAATCCGAGCCGCCTCTCTCACACCAGCGCTGGACCGATGGGTCACCGGCGCCTTTGATGAAAAAATTCAGGCGAGCAGCACCACTCGTTGCGCGAGGGGGTTGTGCGCCACACAAAGCGGCGTTGCCCTTGCTACCGTGGGTCGGCGGATGGCGAGAACCCCCGTGAAACAACCAAAGGGATCGCCCCCAGCGCTGTGCCGCCTGTGATGAAGCCCAAACGGGTTGACGCGTAAGACACGTCAACGAGGTCCAGCTGCGAGATTGTTTTTTCCAAAAGCATGAGTCGTGAGGGTGCTCTCCACCAGAGGGCTGTATTCCTTCCCAATCCACGTGCGCCATCGGCAGCGGCAGCGGCGCTTCTCCGCTGGAAGCTCGTGGTGGCTCGCCGGCCCTTGAACCACGACAAAAAAGAAGGACGGGGTCGGCAGACCCACCCATGGCCTGTAGCCGTCGCACACACTCGTGAGCATAAAATTCAGCACACAGGTATCGCTCGCTGACTGCTTATCCTCAAGACCGATGACTGAACCGGCCGACCGAGGGGCCCATCGGCCGCGGGCTCGCGGCCGACCCGCCGTGGCCGCCCCGGCGGCGCCGCGGCGGTGTGTATAGCTACTACACAGGCGTGTATCTTGCTGTCTTCCCAATTTTGGCCGATGTGGTCGAAGTCAAGACAGGGTCTCGGTCAACTGCCCATTGGTCGAACGACTTTATCCGGCGGAATGGATGGCTGAGAAACATTTTC
>Ga0209186_1001303_pt1 | contig 18681 bp, 12 predicted proteins | sample SidtaG_FD_187426 | JGI IMG/M metagenome (GOLD analysis project Ga0209186, IMG submission 187426) | Marine algal microbial communities from Sidmouth, United Kingdom - Sidmouth_Male2 metaG (SPAdes) (version 2) | ecosystem: Host-associated > Algae > Red algae > Unclassified | place: Sidmouth...
GCAAGGTCGCCTTCTTTTCCGAATCCATTTTATCAAAGGTACCGACTAACATGCCCAAGCGAGGATTTTTCAAAAAGAAGTCACGATGCAGATCCATATAGCGCCAAAACAAGCCATCCCAGGTTTTCTGCCAGTCACCCCGCGAATGATTGCTCATCTTCAGGATATAATTTGACCCGCTAATGTAGGGCTTGGTCGCGAACAAACCGCCGTCGGCAAACTGACTCATGCCGTAAACATTGGGAACCATGACCCAATCATAGGCATCGATAAACAATTCCATAAACCAGCGATAGACCTCATCCGGATCGAATTCGCACAAGAGCATGAAATTCCCGAGCACCATAAGACGCTCGATATGATGACAATAACCGTCGCGCAGCACCTTGCGAATGGTGTCGTCCACCGGATCAATCCCCGTTGTCCCATCGTAAAAGGAGGCGGGAATTTTTCGACGAAAGTCCCAGTAGTTGGTGGTCCGCGAGACACTGCCTTTGCAACCGTACATGCCGCGAATAAATTCACGCCAACCGATGATCTGCCGCACAAAGCCTTCCAAGGAATTGATCGGCACCTTATGAGTTTCGGCAGCGGCAATGGCTTGCTCGACAATCGCCATCGGTTCAATCAAGCCCACGTTGAGCATCGGGGTGAGGACACTGTGATTCAAAATCGACTCGCCGGCGACAATCGCATCTTCGTACACGCCAAACTCATCGAAACGTGTTTCGAAAAACTGCTGCAACCATTCCGCGGTCTGCTCCCGCGTAAAAGGAAAGATCGGCTGCGAGGAAATCAGACCAGGATTGCTTGCGAAGTGAGCCTCAACATAGTCGCAGGCCTCCACCCAATGCGCATTGGCTTGCGGAAACGAAACTTCAGGCGGCTGCTTGCCCTTGGGATACTTCTTCCGATTCTCCCCATCAAAACTCCACTTCCCACCCACCGGCTGCTCCTCATCATCAATTAGGACCTGCCGCTTCACCCGCTGCTGCTTATAAAAGGTGGTTTGAAAAAACGATTTCTTCCCCGGCTTAAAAAAATGTTTCAGATCTTCGCGACTATTGATGAACAAAGGGTTTTCGTAATCGATCAACTCGATTTCAGCTTTCTCCACCGCTAGAGCCAACCGCTTTTCCAACCAGTTGTCCGTCGGATCGATGCAATGAACTTGCTGCACCCCAGCCTCGGCCAAATCAGCGATCAATACCCTGATATCACTACGTGCTTCGCTGGACTCGATGTAAACCACCTCAAGATCCTCAGCCAAAAGCTCCGCTTCAAACTGCTTCATCGAAGCGCGATGGAACGCGATTTTCTGTTTATGAAACGCGTACTGGGTGAAGAACAAACTCTCTTCAATCAGGTAAATCGGGAACCCGTTTTTGTAGATCTCATGCTGCGCAAACAGCTGGTGAGGAAAAAGGAGATTAACGGCTTTCATCTTTGGCTTTTGATTTATTTCTTCGGCAACGTTCACTGCAATACTTTACCTCGTCCCAATGGGCGGCCCACTTTTTCCGCCACGTAAACGGACGATTGCACACGGGACACATTTTGCTGGGAAGGTTTTGTTTTTTCATAAAATCTCTTTCCGCCGCCAAGCCTTACAGGTTTTCTTGCTGTAGCTGGCGATTTCGAGCCACTCAGGAACGCGGGGTAAATACCACCGACTGACCTCCGGCCGCCTCAGAGCTCAAGGCGAGTTGTTCGGATCCCTCTGTATTGGTCAGCGCATAGGTCACGCCGCGCCCGAGAAAGGCCGCGTAAACCGAATCGAGTTGGTTCAGCCGATCATCATCGCAGGCAATCTCGGTCATGGATAAATCGCCGAAGGTTAGGCGGTTTCCCATACCGCGGTAGCTTCCCGAAATCGAATTACAGGGACCGCTAGCAACGACCCGACCAGATGCGTCGAAACGAATCGTCACCGGCGACGGCAAGCTCTGCCCCTGAAAACTCCTCGCCTCCCAAGTCCGATCCAGCAGGCCGTCAGAAGCCTGAGGTTCAGACCTACTCGGGTCAGACGCGGACGAATCCGAATCTCCAGAATCAGCCACATTCGAAACCGGCGCATCCGGATCCTCGGCCCCACCGTCATCCGAATCACAACCGATGAAAAATATAGCAAGGGTTGCCACAAGAGTAGCGACCACCAACCCAGAAGGCTTCCGGTAAACACTCATCAAGGTGCCTTAGGTTTAACGGCCGCTTTTGGCTCCGCTTTTCTAGGAATTTTCGCGCCGACATCTTTCAAGTGCGCCACCAATTCCGCATCCAAGCTCGCCACCAGTTCGGGCATATGCGCCGCTAGATTATTCGCCTCACCGATGTCCTTGCGCAAATCATAGAGATCAAAACGATTGCCAACATACCACTTGATCAACTTGTATTCGCCTTTACGAATCATGCTATACGGCCCCGGATTATGACGGTAATGCGGGAAATGCCAGAAGATCGCCTCGCGATTTAACTCTCCGCCTGCAAGCAAGGGCTTGAGGTCAACCCCATCAATCGCGTGCTCGCTAGGTCCCACTCCAGCCGCAGCCGCCAGGGTCGGATAAATATCCACCGAGACAATGGGTTCGGCTGACACCGAGCCCGGCTTGGTGACGCCCGGCCAGCTAATAATAAACGGAACCCGTACCCCACCCTCGTAGGCAAAACCTTTGCCCGATCGCAGCGGCGCATTGTCAGTCGGACCGCCGTTACGGTCAAGCCCGCCGTTATCGCCAGTAAAAATCACCACCGTATTGCCGGTCAAGTTTAGCTCGTCCAAGGTATCCAACACCTGCCCCACGCAGTCATCCACACTTTTGAGCATGCCGGCGTAGGCCTGACTAAACTGCTCGTCGCGCGGCTTGGCCGCATATTCATCGCTATAGTATTTGCGCGATTGAATTGGGGTATGCACCGCGTAATTGGCTAGATGCAAAAAGAAGGGTTCGTTTTTATGGTTCCGAATAAACCCAGTCGCTTCATCCGCTTCGCGATCCGTGAGATACTCTCCTGGCTTGCGTGATGGCAAGGACGGGATCCCGGCCTGAACCATCGGGTGCTTCGCATTCGGGTTGTTATATGGATCGAAGTAACTCGGCGGCTGCCCGTAATCGCAACCGCCAAAGTTGTAATCAAAGCCCTGCTTGGTCGGGTAATACGCGTCCATGCCTAAATGCCATTTTCCAACATGAGCCGAGACATAACCTTGCGGCTTGAGCGCTTCCGCGATGGTGACTTCTTCCGCGTCCAACCACAGCTTGTTCTGTGGAAGGAGGTAGCCTTCCCGATTCGTCCACCCACTCGGATTTTTCCCGTCCGCAGGAATCTTACCGCCTTGGAAGCGAGAGTGAATCCAATCCGTCACCCCGATGCGGGCAGGATAGCGCCCCGTCATCACCGAAGCTCGGGTTGGCGAACACACCGCGCAGGACGCATAGCCATCCGTAAAGCGCATTCCGGCAGCTGCCAAGCGATCAATGTTCGGCGTATCGTAATAGGTGCTGCCCTGACAGGAGGCGTCCATCCACCCCAAATCATCGACTAAAAAGACAATGAAATTTGGTTTCTCAGCCTGAGCCGACCCAACGGAAACGCCCGCGAGGCCAAGCCCCAAAAGACAGAGAAAAAGGGCACGTAGATTCAAGTTTTTCAAATGTTTCATGGGGTTGGCATCTCCTGAGCATCGGCGACATCCAACCGCTTCAATGTAAATAATCCGTGATCCGCCTTGCAGTGATAGGTCGATTGGAAATCCAGCGGGCTCGCTTCACCCCGATAGGTATACAGCCCACCGACCCACCATCCCAGATCTTTTTCACCTTCAAACTGCCAGTGATCTCCCTTGCGTTCTGTCCGTAGCTCGGTGCGGCTTTTGAAGTGAACCACCCGCAAAAAGGTCGAGTCAAACCAGGCCGAATACAGCCCCGGCTCGATCTCTTGCATCAAACACCGAAGCGTGCCGTGATGCCCATTGACCTTGCTTTTCCATGTCCCTTGCCAACGACCATTCAAGCTGTCGAGATCGGCAAAGCCCCTCTGTAGGATTGAGGTGGAAACGGAAGATGCCGACTTGGCGGCAGACGCTTTTTGAGTCGGCGCCGCCTTGCGCCACGCCCGCTCGTAGCTTGAAAATGGGGTCGAAAATGGGGTCGAACACCCAGAGGCGCCAACGAGCATCCCGATAAGAACAAGAAACCGGAACCCCTTGAGGCCTCCGAAAAACAAATGGTAGAGCAACGTCATCACGATGAGAGAATCATGCCAAGTCACGCTTGATTGTGCCACCTAAAACAGCGCAAGCTTTCCTCCATGCTTGAAGCCTCAGACGTCCTATGCCCCGCCTGTTTTGAGCCGATGTCGATCCCGATTGATCCGGGCGAAGGCGACTCGGCCGAATTCATCGTGGACTGCGAAGTCTGCTGCCGTCCCATGATCATTCGCTACACCCAACACGATGGCCAACTCGACATCTGGGCCGAGTCCGGGAACGAGTAAGCTTCAAATTCAAACAATCCGGTATGGAACGGTGAATAGGCTTCTAAAACTTCACAGAAATCGATGGCGGTAACCGGTCGACTCCAGCTTGCGTCACCTTGCTACCTGTTAGGTCGAGCTCGCGGAGTGAGCCGATGTCTTTAAGGTGCTCAAGGCCCGCATCGCTAACCCGGGTTCCCTTTAGCTTAAGAGTTTTTAAAGATTCCAGACCTTCAAGGTGATGAAGACCTGCATCACTAATCTGAGTTCCTTCAAGATCAAGATGCACTAAAGAGGTCAACTCTTGGAGGTGTGCAAGTCCCGCATCCCCAACCTGAGTATTTACTAGGCTAAGCCATTTCAGAGAGCTCAAGCCTTTGATCCGCTCAAGTCCTGCATCACCAACCTGAGTTCCTCCGAGGAAAAGCCCCCCTAATGAGCTCAGCCCTTTGAGATGTTCAAGCCCTGCCTCGCCAACCTGAGTTCCTGGGAGGCCAAGAATCTCCAATGATGTCAGGCTTTTGAGGTGTTCAAGCCCCGCATCCCCAACATGAGTTCCCTGGAGGTCAAGATCCTGTAAAGAGGTCATGCCTTTGAGATGTTCAAGGCCTGCATCGCCAACCTGAGTTCCTCCGAGGTAAAGAAACTTCAAAGAGTGCAGACCGCTGAGCTGTTTAAGTCCCGCATCACCGACCTGAGTTCCACGAAGCTCTAACTGCGCCAAAGAGCTTATCCCTTTGAGGCATTCAAGGCCCCCTTCGCCAACCAGAGTTCCGTTGAGGAGCAGGCCCGTCAAAGAGGCTAGATCTTTAATGTGGTTTAAACCTACCTCGCTAACCTGAGTTTCTGTTAGGTCAAGAAACGTCAAAGATGTCAGGCTCTTGAGATGTTCAAGGCCTGCATCGCCAACCTTAGTTTTACTAAGGTCAAGAATCTTCAATGAGGTCAGGTGCTTGAGATGTTCAAGTCCCGCATCACCAATCTGAGTCCCTTTGAGCACAATTCTGTTTTCGGTTTCGAGTGCTTCCAACCAATCACGATCGTCTAACCAGGATGTGAAAGAATGAGGCATCCTTTCCGTCAACCAGCTCGTCTGGGTGTTATGGAAACCGCCCTGCTCCTCGACCCACAGGAGCGCATTCTTTAGTTTCCAAACCGAAAGCCCAGCGGGAACGAGGATGGCAAGAAGCAGTAAAAGTACCGCGACACTTGCGAACTCGGGACCACGACCCTTTCGCTCATTCTTCGACCGTTTGCGCTCTCCCTTGTTCACTCTAATACCATAGGGAACATCGACCGGAATAACCAGTGCGGAACCGCATCACGACTGCATGCGACCCTGCTAAATAAAAGCAGGGTTGGCCAGGTGCTGGTAATCTCCTCGAACCTACAACTGGCAAAACGAATATGCTTAAACGCTAGTCAACTTGCTAATCATGAATACTCATTTGTGATTAACAAACCCGATTATTCACCATCCGTGAGAAACAAAGCCGCTTGTTAATCAAAAATGGCCAAATGTGATTAACAAAGATATTTGATACCCATCCGTGAGGAACAAACGCGCTTGTTAATCAAAAATAACCAAATGTGAGGAACAAACTGGTTAGACCGACGAACCTGCGAAGGCGATGGCACGAACACGCCCCTGGAAGGGCGTGGTACGATATGAGCGACTCGCTTTAGAGTGGCAGAGGCGTCCCGCCTCTGTGCAGTGGGCTCATCACCGCCTGGAAGGCGATGGCACGAACACGCCCTTGGAAGGGCGTGGTACGGTATGAGCGACTTGCCTCTGTGCAGCTAAATTAAGGCCGATCGCGCTGCGGTAAAGGCAACGGTTGACCAGGGGGCGGCAAATCGCCTTGTGGCGGTGGAACGAAGGCTGGGGGTGGCCCTGGTGGAAACGGCTCACCAAACGCCGGTGGCGGTTCACCAGGAGGAGGCGGAAGTGGTGGCGGCGGTTCACCAAACTGCGGGGGCGGTGGTTCCCCTGGCGACGGCGGTATCAGCGGCGGCGGTGTGGGCGGCGGCAAAACAGGCGCCTGAAAACTGTTGTCATCCATAATTGGCGCATCGGGATCGAAGCCCAATTCTTCGGCGTATAGCTTTTTCAAAATACCCTGAAATTGCTCGTACTGCTGCTTCGCACTTCCGTGTAACTTCGTCGTCCGGCCTTCAACTTCGACCACCTGCGGGGTCATTTCCGCGCTAAACGAATCGCTTAATTCCTGCAAAGCGGCTTTGTGCAAGGCCGCTTCTCGCCCTACCCCGATGCCACTTTTAATCGCTTCGATCCCGCCCAAGACCATGACGTCGCGCAAGGTACCGGTGTTTTTTCCATTCCCGGTCACTTCGACCGCGATGGCTCCCACGATGGCAGCTGCGCCTAAAATCTTGCGGGTCCGCGCTTTGCGTTTCACCTCACGCAAGGCTTCGGCCTCCTGAGCATTGGCTTCACGCCAGCGCTCGTAGGGCTCCCACATCTCGTTATAGTAGTCGCTGTAATATTCGTTCACCGTATCGACAAACATGTACTCGCGCTCACGAATTTTGCGGGAGCGCTCGAGCATCATATCCCCTTCGGCGGGAAGCCTCTGAATCGTCCATCGTCCCGACGCATTTTTGCTCAAATGATCTTTAAACGCTCCGGGCGCGAGAGATTGGGCAAAGCGCATTTCAGAAACAGTACGGATCCGTTCCTTTTGTGCGATGGGAATCCGCCGCTTGTACGCCGCGAGATCGTTCGCGATGCGATTGTACATATTTTGATACGCATCCTTGTCCCCCTGCTCGGTTCCAGTGAAAGAAGAGATCGGCGCTTCGGCATAATATTTGCGCTGGAACCACAGGTCCCCGATCGCGTCGCGAGCCGTGATAAGCAAGAGCAGCCGTTCCCCATTTGATTCGAGGATCATGCCTTTGACCGAAACGTCCACGCTGTCGGTTGCCACCGGGGTCACGCGTACGGCGCCCCAATGCCCCGTCTTCTGCATGGTATTTTTTAAGTGGTAAGGCATGAAATGTGATTCCGCTTTGCGGATCTTCGGGGTCGACCCGAGAGCAGAAGCTTCTTCCGCTTCCTTCCCCGTCAACGGGCCGGGATCAAAGACTTCAATCCCAACATCCAAGAGTTCCGCCTCAGCCAGTTCGGTTTGCGCGAAGTTCACCGGAGTGGGTCCAACCGGTTTGGCCCCCATTTGCGCGGTGCGACAACCACTGCTGAAGGCAGCGAGAAAGCAGCCGAGCAACACCAAGCGACCGACTGAAAAAGCATGCTGAAAAACCTGCCCGCGTGGCGTGGAGTTCATTTCACGTTTGTCGGAACGGGATGTATCCCGCTCGCACTTATCGGAACGAATGCCGACGGGGACCTCGGCGCCCCCAAGCTTCTCGTCCAACTCTTCGTCAGCTCTGCCACTCAATGGCAGACTTCTATTTACCGTCTGCCACTCAATGGCAGAACATGGCGGATGCGAATCATGGGGCATCATCGAATTTTTACGTATTCTAAGTGAGTTAAAAGAGGCGTTTTTCATCTTAATTACCACCTCGTTTGTAGGCGTCATATTCTTTCCAAAGTTTTTCGCGTAGGACGGGATCTTTTTCCTTTTCGGCTGCTTCGCGGAGTTGGCGGGCTACGATATCATCGCTTGCCGCTCCCGGACGGGTGCTGGTGCCGCTGCCTTTGCCTTCCATGCCGGAGCCACCACGGCCACGACCGGCATTGGATTCTTGGCCACCGGCTTGAGGTTTCCCGGTCGCACCTTCTTTAGCGTCTTTGGCATCGCCGGTGCCTTCGCCGGGGTTGCCACCGGCTTCAGATCCTTCAGCGCCACCTTCTTTGCCAGCGCCAGAACCCTCGCCGCCTTCACCAGATCCTTCGCCGCCCTCTTTACCAGAACCTTCTTGGCCCCCGCCTTCGCTTCCGCCCTTACCCGATCCTGCACTGGAGCCGGAGCCGCCACCGGTTAAGCCACCGCCTCCGCCTGCACCACCGCCGCCGCCTGCGGTTGACCCACCACCAGCAGTTTCGTTGCGACGCGCGTTCACGGATTCCATTTCTTCGAGCAACAACTCGTCGAATTTCGAGATTTCACCGTTTAGCTGACGTTCGAGAGCAGCGATGGGATCTTCGTCGGTGCGCGCGTCAAATTCAGGTTTGGGCGTAGGGACTTGGTAAACGGTCTTGGGCGCAGGAGCGGGTGCGGCGGGAACCATCGGGCGGAGCCGAGCCACCGTTTTTTCGTTTTCCGTGATCAGGGTTTTCGTCCGCTGCAAATAGGCACGGTACTGCTGCTCGACTTGAGGCGAAGCATTGCCGCTCTGTTTGAGCGCGGCCAATTCCGCTTCGAGGTTTTGCGCGGTCTCGCGGTTGATCCGAAGTTCCTGTTCGGCGCGGGCTAATTCTTGGGCGGCTTGAACCGTTGATCCAGAGGGAGCCGAGGCTTGGGCCTGAGAAGGCGCCGGGGCAACCGGAGCACCGACCGGGAAGGTCTTAGTTTGAGCGCGAGAAGCGCTTTCGCGACGGGAGGGCGCGCGGCTTGGCTCGGAAAAAGAAGAGACAATGGCAACCGAGGAAAGGGGTGATGCAGCAGAAGAGGAGAGAGAGGAGACAGCAGAAGAGGAAACAGAAGAGGCAGCAGAAGAGGAGACAGCAGAAGAGGGCGATGCAACCGTCATGGGGGCAACGGTTATCGGAGAAACCGTCATCGGAGAAATCGCCGCGCTGCTTCCGAGGACGGAGCTCGACGGATGATGCGCGCAGGAGGTCCCTAAGCCCATCATAGCGAGAAACCCGAGCAGGCAGTACGCGCTAGGCTTAAGTTGAATCAAGCTGGGCATGGGCTGTATCGAGCTCGGCATGAATTGAAGATTGGGTTTGGTTTGAAAAAGGGTTTTTGGGTTCATGGCTATGTCCACCTGGTATTGACGAGTAAAGCTGGTGCATTATTCAGGGAAAATCCAGCGGTAATCCTGAAGGTTCGCCTCGATTCGTGGCGCGAGTTGGCGTAGAATGCCATTCTATGCGACGTGCTTTCCTTCCCTGCAGTTTTTTGCTCTTTTTTGCCACGAACCCCCTTCTTTTAGGGCACTTTGCCGATGAAGGGCGGACTTTTCAACAGATTACCGCCACCGTGACAGAGGATGGCCTGGTGCTTCGCTATCAACTTTTATGCGATTCGGTGATTACCGAGAAATGGCTGAGCGAGGAAGCGAAGGCGATTTCAGGCGAAGGCGGGGGTGCGGGACGAGGCATCGATGGCGGAATAGGTAGAGCAATAGATGGCGGAATCGATAGCGGAGTGAATTCGGCTTTTGGCGATGAAGCGAGCCCCGATATCAACACTACCCAACGCACGCTTGAAGGGCTTCTCAAGGTCAAAATCGGAGCCCTGCCGGAGGCGATGAAGAAGAGTCCAAAGCGGGAGGCGATCGACGCCGACAAAGACGGAAGTTTGAGCGAAGCCGAATGCCGTCGCTTTTTGGCCAGCTCGAGCTCGGAGCAGTATTATTTATTTTTGGAGACGGGGCTGGCTCTAAGCCCGCGTACCGTGAGTTGGAATACAACCATCCTCAAAGGCGCGGACGGGAAACGTTGCCTGCTATGTGATTTGCAACAGGTCTTTCTCTGGCCCAAAGAAGCGGGTTTTAAAACGGGCGAGGCAACCGGTACGATCAAGATTGAAACCGAGCTGTCGAACTATCAATCGCGCTCTTGCTTTGTCGTCGGAGAGAGCGCGCAGGTGGAGGAGCATACCGCGAGGGCGATTGTAGAAGGCGCGTCTGTGACGGATGTCAAAAGCTTTGAGACCTTCGACACCCTGCCCCGTCAACGCCGGGTTCTATTGCACTTGAAACCCTGAGAAGGATAAACGGTTACTGTCGGCGGTTCGGAACCGCTACGTCTTTGACTTCGGCCGAATGTAGCACATTACGACGGCCTGGAAGGGCATGGTACGGTATAGCTACCTTGACATGCAGGCCTTAGAGATTGGGTGACTCTGCTCACGGGGAAAATCCCGTTTTCCGGCGGTTGGAAACCGCCGCTCCTTGGGCTGCGACAACTCTATTTTTTATCGTCGGGAATCAACCCTTGCTGCTGCATCCAAACTCCGCAGACATCGTACCATTTGTTCACAGGGAAGCCGCGATCGTGCATGCCGTAGCCGTGCCCGCCTTTTAAGAAGACATGGCATTCGGCGGGAACCTTGTTTTGACGACAGGCGATGTAAAACCGTGCGGCGCCAATGCCGCGATCCGAGTCGTCGTTAGTGACACACAAGAAAGTAGGTGGCGTCGTTTTGGTCACGCGAATTTCAGGGGCTAATTCGGTGGCTTCTTTGTTCATTAAATACGCGGGGTAAATTGGGATGAGAAAATCAGGGCGGCAGCTCTGCTGGTCCATGTCGTCGATCACTTCATAGCTGCGCTTATCATGATTGGTTCCGGTGGCGCAACACAGATGTCCCCCAGCGGAAAAGCCGAGCAACCCAATTTTGTCGGACGAGATATCCCATTCGGAAGCGCGACTGCGGATGATGCTCAGGCAACGTTGTGCATCTTGCAACGGAGCTTCGTGCTTGAGGCGGCCTTCGCGGCGCGGAACCCGGTACTTGAGCATGAAGGCAGTGACCCCAAGGCCATTGAGCCACGTGGCGACGTCGGTTCCTTCATGGCTGCTCGCGAGGATATTGTAACCACCGCCGGGAAGAATTAATACTGCGGTGCCATTCTTCTTATCCGCTGCGGGCTCGTAGACGGTGAAGCTAGGAACGCTTACATTCTTGGTCCGTTCGACTTGCTTGTCATCGACTTCGGCGGACTGCTCGGGCAACCCGCCCTTTTCACCCGGGGCCTCTCCAGGCCAAATCAATATCGGTTCCGCCGAAAAGGCCAAACAGCTTGCAAATAGGACGAGGCAGGAAAGCAGAGGTAGCACACGCATAAGAGTCACGAGGAGGTTGGTCAGGATGTCAAAAATGTCAAAAGGTTAACTACGTATTGAAGATACGATCCCCAGCGTCGCCTAATCCCGGAACGATGTATTTATTTGCATTTAATTTTTCGTCGATGGCGCAGACATAAATCTGAGTGTCGGGAAATTTCTCTTGGATGGCAGCGGTGCCTTCGGGCGAGGCGATGATGGCGAGCAACTTGGTCCGGCCTGCGCCCCAGGCGGTGACCGCTTCGAGCGCGGCAATGGCGGAGCCACCGGTGGCGAGCATCGGGTCGACAATCATCCCCACATCGACCGGGCGGTCTTCGGGAAGCTTTTGATAGTACTCCACGGTTTGGAATGTCTTCTCATCGCGGTACATACCGAGGTGCCAGACTTCGGCATCGGGAATGAGTTCGAGAACCGGATCGACCATGCCGAGCCCGGCCCGAAGGATCGGGATGAGTCCAATGCGTTCAGATAGCGCGTGACCCGTGGCGTGCGTAACCGGAGTTTTGACTGGGCGTTCGCTGATCTGCAGGTCTTGGGTTGCTTCATAGGCGAGCAAGGTGGCCAGGCGATTCACGTTGGCGCGAAAAATCCGTGGAGTGGTGGTTTCGTCTCGCAGTTCAGTTAAATGATGCAAGATAAGCGGATGGTCCATGCAGTACACGTTGGGAGTCGACATGCGAGCACGCTGTATGAGGCAGGCCCCATTGGCAAGTGCGAAGCAGGAGAGATGCGTGCTACCAGCCATATTCTTAGCTGGCTTGAGCCGGCCAAAAGGATGGAATTCCGAAGAAATCCCCTTTGTTTTTTCCAGTAGCCGATTATGGTTTATACGGTGACTGAGTCTCCGACAATGGGATACATGACCCGGAATTCAAACCTAGATGCATTCAACTCAACAACAGCAACAAAAACAGCAACAACAGCAACGGGCCCTCTCGAGCTACCGCTTTCGATCTTTTCGGACTCTCAGGCTTATGCCTGTGGTCATCGTAGCGATTATCCTAGCCAGCTTCGGGACAAACGTCTTGACTCAAGCTCAGCCCTCGGTGCCAAAGAGCGGTGGAGCGGAAGAAGATTGCCGTGCCAACTTCAAGCAAAGCTATGACTTGTTGATGACCACGGGGTCGCCCAAGCATTTGGAAGCCTGCTTTCGTTGCTTAGCCATCCTGAATCAGGAAGAATTACTCGATGATATGTTGCGGCAATACGTTGCCTTGCACGGTTCGGACCCAGCGATTCTCATCATCGCGGCCCAATACTTGCAAGGGGCTTGGAAGCACGGGAAGCCGGCGGCGGACGGAAGTATTAAACGCGCTCGGCCTACCTTTTCTGCGAGTAACCTTTCCAACAACCAATCTAACTATCAAACCAACAATCAATCCAACAATCAAGCCAACAATCAATCCAACAACCAATCCAACAACCAATCCAACAATCAATCCAACAACCAATCCAACAATCAATCGAACAAGCAAGCCTTCGAAGCTCTGGATCGCTATCAGGTTTTCCGTTGGGTCACGCAAGCCGCGGACCAGCTTGCCTCGCAACCGGAGGGAGTGGATCGCGCGATCCAATATCTCGCATGTGCAGACTTAATCGCGGAAGACCGGCAAGAGCATCCGGATTACTTCCTAGAACGGACTCGGCTGGATCAGGTGCCTCGCTATGGACCGATATCCTATTACGAGTCCTTCAAAAACCGCGCTTCGCCAAACTGGTACACCTTTAAGAGTGACTTATTGGAGGTCTTCGGCACGCGTGTCAGCACCTTTGCCGAAGCCAAGTCAGACCTCCATTGGCGCGTCGAGCTTCTGAAACGGGCGGCAGAAGATGACCCAGAATTAATCATCGAGCGAGACCGGCAAGTAAGTCTAATGTTATACCATCTCCTCGGCCGCCCTGGGTTAGAAAGCCGAGACCCGGCCCTTGAAGATTCAATCGTAACCGCGCCTGACTTTGGTTTGGCAGACTACGAGACGCTGTATGCGGAGCGAGGCAAGCAACCGATCAAAGTAGAGCTTCCCAATATCTTGCAGTACATCCCTCGGCTCGAGGCCGCCTTTCACAAGGAAGAACTCGCGATAGAATACGCGATGCGCCGGCAACACGATCGCCTTGCCCCCCTTTTAGATGAATGCTGGACCGATACGGCGGCCGCACTGAATCGCCCCTCGGGACGCCTGTTGGATCCCCTCCCCCAGATGTCTGCAAATGGAGCGGGGCAAGAACCCGGAGGCATTAACCTCGACAATCACCTCGACATCCACCTCGATTTTCAATTCCGCCAAGGCGACTGGGTTCGCCTCGAAGCCCGCCGGGTTGATCTGGATCGGCATATGCGCCGCAGTTTGACCGGAGCCGACCAAGCCTCGAAAGGACAAGCACCCCTGCTGCGTTCCCACTTTCTTTTTTCCCACTTGCTCAAACGCTTTGCGGCTGGAGAAGATGAAGACCTCCTGGATGAAACAAAACTGAGCTGGTCCGAGCCCTTACCGCTCAACCCAGCCGCTCCAAGAGAAAAAACGATTCGACTCAAGACGCCGATTCAAGAACCCGGATTGTATTGGGTGAAAGCGAAGGTAGACGACGGAAATGTCAGCCACGCGTTGCTAGAAGTTCGCGACCTCTTCCTCCTCCGCGAGCAGGCGGTGAGTGCAGCTGGTGAGGCAGGGATTCAAATTATGCTGGTAGATGCTAGCGGGACCCACGTGCCACGCGCAAAAATTTACATCTTTGGTGCCGAAGCAACCGCTTCGGATTCGGATTGGGACCTGCTCATGATCCGGGACCAAACCGACGACAGCGGACGCGTCATTTTTCCCATGCAAAAAACCAAGCATGCTGCGAAGGGAGCGATTCTTGCCGCCGCGCGGACCACGGAGGGCAACCTAAGTTTGGTCGACACCGCAGGCTGGCATGAAGGCGATCCAGGGCCGATGGCAACCCTGACCCCAGAAGCCGACCAAATCGCTGAGGGCGAACTTGCCGTATTTGACCTTCAACTTCCTGCAGGCTGCCAACAGGTTTTGCTTCTTTCAGGCGACACCGCACCAATCACCAGCCAATGGGTGAACGTAACTCAGCCAAATCTAAAAATCGGCCTAAAAGCTCCGCCCGGCCAGTCACAAGTTGGGGTTTGGATCACCTCGGTATGTAGCGCTCGCGTCGTGCGAGCCCAGGCCGCGATTCCGATTAAAGACGCGAATGAAACGCACCACGTTGAGGTATCGGCTGCGCGCACGATTTTGGAACCAGGAGATACAGCCAAAGTGCGTATCCGTTTATTTCGCAACGAGGCAGGAAGCGAAACCAACACTGCGGTCGCAGGCATGCTTCGCCTCGATTTACTTGATGAATGGGCCCCCGCAATGGATTCGGATGCAGCCGAAACGCGCGAACGGCGTTTCCCCTTGGCCATGCAGGCACCTCGATCCGATGCAACCCACCCGATGGTAGTACAGCAAGCGCTCGGAGACTACCGGGTTCCACACGTCGACAAACAATCGATTTCTCGCGGGCAGGAGAATGCAGCGTGGCAATCACCTGCACGATTTCATGAGGACTTACCCGCTAAAAACGTGGGTCCCAGCATCAAGCAACGCCCTTCGCTTTGGTCGGCTCAATCGACGGTATCCACGGAAGGTAATTTTCTGGATGTCCCCCTCCCCGACCGCAACGGGGTGTGGACACTTCGAGTTCGTTCGCTCAACCCTGCCGCAAAAGCGGAGACTCGTATCCAGCTCGAAAGCTTTTTGGCGGTGGTGTTGCAAGCGCGGGTCCCCTCCCGCCTCTATGCAGGTGATCAGGTTGATCTCGTAGCCGGCATTCGAAATGGCTACCGGAGTCCAGAGGAGGCGGTGGTGCAAATCGATGCGGATCAAAACTACCTTGAACCGAGCTACAGCCAAGCGATGCAAACCCTGACGCTGACCCCGGGCCAACAGAATGAAGCCCGCTGGCGTGTCACCGCACGCCAAGCTGGTGCCACCAAAATTCGCATCGCAGCCGCCACCGCCTCGCACGCGGATAGCGCGGAAATTCCAATGCAAATTTTATCCCGCCCGAACCAGGTGAAGGTTCAACACCAACTCGTGGCCCGGCCCGGCAAGGATGCATCTATGAATTTCCTACCATCCAATAGTGCAACGCAAGGTGACTCGACGATCACCGTGACCTTGCGCCCAGCCATTCAAGACCAATTGATTGCTACGGCAAAAAACTTGAGCGATAACGGAACCATTCACCTCACCGCGCTGCGTCTCAAGGTGTTCAGCAGCCTTCCAAGTGACAGGATCGAAGCCAAGGTCCTGACGACTTCTGTGAACGCTCTGCTTCGTGATTTAATCGAGAAACAAAACCCCGACGGAAGCTGGGCCTACTTACCAAATGGAGCGGGTGACCTCCGTAGCACCGCGCTGGTAGTGGATGCATTGAACGAGGTCCAATCCGCTGGTAAGGAAGACAATGAAGCCATTACCAAAGCGCTCCGGCTTGGATACACTTGGCTCGACCAGCAACTCAAAAACCGAGAGTCGGGCGCTCGTCTCAGTAACGACGAGTGCCTCGTCATCGCCGTTTTGGCCAAGGCAAAAAAACTACAAGTCGCACAATTTGAAACCCTGTTGGCAGCAAAAGATAGCGCGGCATCCCTTGCCGCTCACATCAACCTGTTCCTTGCGGGACGAGAAATAGACGTCGGCTCACTTCAGATCCTGCTAAAACTTGATATTGAAAACCGCCTCGATCCGGAAACCCCTTTTCCCGAAAACATGGATGCTGAAACCGCCAGCCAGCTCCTCGGCTTTTGGCAGGCCCGACGGGTCTCAGGCCAACTCACGCCCGAGCGGGAAGCAGATACCGACTCGATGATCACCGAAACGGTTCGTATGCTCCTGGAACGGCGTGATGGAAGCGGCCTTTGGGGCAGCTCCGAGATTACGGCACGATGCCTTGCCGCGATATTCCCGATCTGGAAAGCGTATCCCGACTTCTTCGGCAAGCCACCGAGCCAGGTTCGCATCCAACTGGATCAAACCCTCCTCTATGAGGGCGCGATGACCAACTTCAATTGGCAGGGCGACATTCCTAAACAAACGGCTAACCAAGGCGACGCACATCAGCTGAGTCTGCACAGTTCCGACGGCTGGGCTCAAGCCTCTCTCTTACTCGGAGAGATCGACGAAAAGCTGAGCGAACCAAGTGGCCGCCAACTTCGAATTACCCGGCGCTATATTCGCTCCGACGGTTCCGTTATGCAAGCAGGAGAAAACCTCGCACGAGGACAAATTGTAACCGTTCAACTCTCCATTGGTAACCTGAAAAATCGCGGTAGTATTCTAGCCAAAGATCCGATTCCAGCTGGATTAATCCCGGTAAAAAAAGCGGGCGAATGGATCGAACGCCCTGGCAAATCGACCATCTACCGCTCCTATGGAGATGGCGATATGACCTTCCGCACCGCAAGCCTCAAGGCTGGACTGCACCGATTTGAATATAAGGCATGGGCCGAATATTCAGGCATCTTCAATCTTCCACCCGCCAGCGTTCAGGAAACCAACGCCTCAGATCAAGTCGCTCGCTCCGAGGCATCCCTCCTCGAAATCACCCCAAAATAATTCGAATCGTGCCAAAAACACCCTTCAATTCAAAAAAGTTGAAAAGACGTTTCGACAATTAGACATGAATGGTTATTTTTATGAGATGAAAAATTCATTTCAGGTAACGCTAAAATTTCTCAGTCTTCTTATATGCGGGCTTGGCCTCCTTACCTTCATTGCGTGTAGCGATGATGATTCCGGCTCCTCCATGGATGACGTCATGACAGATACCGCAGATACCACGGTCGGTGCGATGGCATCTTCCGGGGTCGGGATCACCGACGGATCAACCGATACAAGCAGTGATGGCGCTAACGACTCCGCCCCAACCACAGAAACCGATACCGGGGTCGACCCCACCACAAGCTTTGACACCACCACAGGCTTTGACACCTCACGCCGAATTCTTGCCATTGGTGACAGTAACACGGCTGGAAAAGGCGTCGCAGAACCCTGGCCCGACAAACTAGAACTCAGCATCGGATCCGAAGTCTACCGTCGTGGCATTGGTGGACAAAACTCCTCACAGGGCCTCGCTCGTCTTCCCGGCCTTTTGGCAGAGCTAAATCCAACCCATGTTTGCATTTTATACGGCACAAACGATGCCATTCAGCAGCTCGACCCAGCCGTCGCAATCGCAAATGTTGGCGGAATGGTCGACCTCTCGCGAGCAGCTGGCGCGACCGTTATTGTCGGCAGCCTGCCCCCAATTCTTGCCGACGACGTCACCTTACAATCCATTCGACTATCGATTGACCAACAAATCTCCAGCCTTTCGGGACGAGGCGCACGAATCGCCCGAATTTCTGAAGCGTTTGGAGAAGGCATTGGCCTCATGCAAGACGACGGGCTTCATGCGAACGACGCCGGACACGCCGTCATGGCAGCTCAATTCCGCAATCAATTCTAAGCCTATGCGATCGATTCCAAGCCTCTGCGGTCAATTCCAAGCCTCTGCGGTCAATTCCAAGCCTCTGCGGTCAATTCCAAGCCTCTGCGGTCAATTCCAAGCCTCTGCGGTCAATTCCAAGCCTTTGCGGTCAATTCCAAGCCTTCATGATAGCTTCTCTCCAAACCGGCGACCCTACCGAAGCAAAACGAAACCAACGACAGGCAGCCTAATGACATTTCGACCAATCCGGCCATAGTGATCAGGTGATACATTTAAACTAATGGCCGAAAGATCACCATTTCTTGACCTTAAGAAAACTTACCTTACCGTATAGCCAGTTTGCGATATTTCCTAAAAACCTATATTTTGATTTTGCTCATCATCCCGCTTTTCGGGATGACAGGATGCTTGGGCATCGGCAGCTCTCTCAAAAAGGACACCAAGCGCGCATCGGCCACTGCAGCGGCTTGGCTAGCCATGATCGATCGGAATGATTTCGAGCGCAGCTGGGAAAAAACCGAGGAATTGGTAAAAATGAATACCTCGCTTCAAGACTGGACCACGAAGATGGAGACCCATCGCGATAAGTTTGGAAAAAAGCAAACTCGAGAGCTTGAAACCGCAGAGATTTCGACCCGAATTACCGGTGCGCCGGAGGGGAAATACGCGATCCTTAATTATCGAACCACTTACGAAGAGCAAGCGATGCGCGAACGCCTCATTTTAAAGTTAGATGAAAGCGGCCTCTGGAAAGTCGCCTCCTACAATAG
>Ga0209186_1001305_pt1 | contig 18657 bp, 12 predicted proteins | sample SidtaG_FD_187426 | JGI IMG/M metagenome (GOLD analysis project Ga0209186, IMG submission 187426) | Marine algal microbial communities from Sidmouth, United Kingdom - Sidmouth_Male2 metaG (SPAdes) (version 2) | ecosystem: Host-associated > Algae > Red algae > Unclassified | place: Sidmouth...
AGGATTACACAGATTTTTAAAATACCTCGTAGAGACGTTGCACTGCAACGTCTTCAGGTTAAGAACCAAAAAAAACATGCCCACCCAAAACCACAGCACCAAGCACTAAGAAACAAAACAACCACATAAACTACAAAAACCACAAAAACCACAAAAACTAAAAAAGCCGTTCCAACCCCTCTGTCTCCCAAGTCTGCAAAACCCCATCCTCCTCCGCATAAATAAGCAAAGCCTGAATCTCAGGATGTTCTTGCACAAAGACCTTTGCCTTCTCCAAACCCATGACCATACAAGCCGTTGCATAAGCATCCGCATACATACAAGAAGACGCCACAATCGACGCACTCAACAAACGAGAAATTTCAGGATAGCCCGTTTTAGGATTGATAGTATGCACAATTTTCTGCCCATCCTTCACATAAAAATTACGATAATTGCCCGAACTCGCCAAAGACTGGTTTTTGAGCAAAAGCCCCGCTTCCTGCAAACGAGTTTTGAGCGTATCAATCGGTCTATCAATAGCAACCTTCCAAAAATCTCCATTCGGTTTTTGCCCAGAAGCCCGCATCTCCCCACCGATTTCGACCAAATAGTTCGTGACCTTACGCCCCTCCAACAATTCGCCCACCAAATCAACCCCATAACCTTTGGCAATGGCATTAAAATCAAGTTGAGACAAAGGATTTTGTTTTTTAAGCGTGTACTGTTGTGGAGTTTGCTGCACCAAGCCAATCCTTTCAAAGCCAATCAACGCCAAAAGAGAATCGACAGAAGCGGCACTTACCTCTTTCTTTTGCTGATTCCCAAAACCCCAGTGATTGACCAAAGGCATCACCGTGGGATCAAAAAAACCATCCGTCTGTTGGTGAATTTTAGTGGACTCGTGAAAGAGCGTTTTGAGGTAACGATCATTTGTAGCCAGACTTTTGTTCTTATTAAAAGCCGAAATAACAGATTTGGGATTATACGTAGAAATAGAACGGTCGAAAGCAATCAAAAAAGAATCAATACTGCTTTGCAAATGTCGTTTTTGAACATCATAATAAATGATACTATAGGTAGTTCCCATAGTTTCCCCTTTCAGGACAATAGGCAGAGAAGAAGAAGAAGTTTTAGGAGATTGTTGACAGGCTATAAATGACAGAAGTAATAGAAAATAGAAAGCCCCTGAGATTTTCAGAGGCTTGTTCATTTTATTCATAATAGGGTTTCCCATGTTCATTGGTCCTCAATCTTTGGAAATAAGAGAGAACATTATATGAAAGAAATTATGTAGCTACTCACATCTTTCATACGATTATGATTGCAAGTTACAATTAATCATTTACATTGGTAAAAAAAAACGAATTTTTTTTAGACAAAAAAACATCAAAATAAAATCTCTAAAGAATTTGGTATGAAGATTTATAGACTTATTGCGCTTTTAAATATTTTACAATTAGCAATATATGTATGCAGATTTATATTATGTGAATTTTCTTTACTTGAATTCTCTATAAGGTTTTAGGCTAAGTTGATAGCGTTTTTCCAAATTTCTCATAATTATACTTTTGTTTCCTTACAAATATAACTGATTTTGTTGATTTTATTAAAGTCTATTTCATCTCTCCCAATTCCCCCAGATAGATTACTTTTGCAATAAAAAAAACAAGCACAATGGCAGGAAATACATTTGGACAGATTTTTAGAATCTCCACCTTTGGCGAATCACATGGAATAGGCATAGGCGTTATCATAGACGGCTGCCCCGCAGGAATCACCATAGACATAGAAGATATCCAAAAAGACTTAGACCGTCGCAAACCAGGACAATCCAACATCGTTACCCAACGAAAAGAAAGCGACCAAGTACAAATTCTTTCAGGCATTTTTGAAGGACAAACCACAGGAACGCCCATCTCCCTATACATCCAAAACAAAGACCAAAAATCCAAAGACTACTCCCACATCAAAGATAAATACCGCCCATCCCACGCCGATTACACCTACGACAAAAAATACGGTGTTCGAGATTATAGAGGGGGCGGACGTTCTTCCGCAAGAGAAACCGCCGCCCGTGTAGCCGCAGCAGCGATAGCCAAAGCCTTTCTCACCCAAAAAGGGATTACCATCACCGCCTACGTCTCCCAAGTCGGCAACCTAAAATTAGAAAAACCCTACCAAGAATTAGATTTTACAGAAATCGAAAAAAACATAGTCCGTACAGCCGATGCAACAATGGCAGTAAAAATGATTGACTACATCAAAGCCATCCGCAAAGAGGGCGATACGGTAGGTGGCATTGTTGATTGCGTCATACAAGGCTGTCCCGTCGGTTTAGGCGAACCCGTTTTCGACAAATTACACGCCGATTTAGGCAAAGCCATGTTGAGCATCAATGCCGTCAAAGGCTTTGAATACGGATCAGGTTTTGAGGGCGTCACCATGCGAGGTTCAGAACACAACGATGTCTTTGAAAACAAAGCAGGAACGATTGAAACCCAAAGCAATTATTCGGGCGGGATTCAAGGCGGTATTTCCAATGGCATGGACATTTACTGTCGAGTGGGTTTTAAACCTGTCGCTACCTTGATGCGCCCACAAGATTCAGTAGATCAATCTGGTGATGCCGTTAAAGTAGAAGGCAAAGGACGCCATGACCCTTGCGTCGTTCCTCGTGCCGTTCCCATTGTCGAAGCGATGGCAGCCTTAGTCATCATCGACCATTGGCTACGCAATTTGACCGTTCGTGCCTAATTTGGTTTTTCAAGGAAATAGGTGGAATGAAATAAAGGAGATTGGACAAATTTTTTATTCTTTTAAAATCTTAATTTGGAGCGAAAGGCCAGCCACTTCGTCGCAACGGAAAGGCCCGCTATCCGCTACTATAGCTAACAAAAAACATAGATCACAGCAGAACCGAACCACAGCACTAAGAACCAAGAACTACAGCACATGGTTAGCTATAACGCTGCTATCGGGGCTATTTTGCACAGTCAGAACGGAATAAATAGACTCCTCAATCACCGCTCATAAACCTGGCTCGGTATAATACCACCTTGCAAAGTATCCGTAAGCACCTTCGTATCAGGATTGAGCCGAAAAATAAAGCCCTGTTGCAAAAAATCCAACGCTTCAGTAAGGTAAATTGTCCCATCACTGGTCGTCGCAATACCATAAATATTCAGCGTTTCATTTTCGTAAAAGAGGGTAGGAGTGGCAGGATTTTCATTGACATTGAGCGTATAGATTGTTTCTTTGCCTGATAGGTAAAGCTGATTCTCGTGGAGGGATAAGTTTTTATAAAACCCTTTAAGATTATTGAGAGGAATTTGTTGTAGTATTTCCGTGGTTATAGGATCAATTTGGTAGAGTTTGCCCCCTTCGCCCTCCAATTCAAAACTTGCCACCCAAAGCATATTGTTTTCGTCCAAAAGCATGTCATTGACCATAAAATCAAGGGTAATGGTATGAAGTAAGCTATCATTTTCCGTATCAAATACCCAAAGTTCAGGCAGACTAATATGGGAAACCCATAAGCGACCATCAATAGAAGCCATTTTATTAAAACCACATTCGTAATCGGGAATATCGGGCGGACAATCGAAGGTAAGCGAGTGCGTGACAGCATCATTGACCAAGTCAAACACATCTATACGAGCTTGGTAAAAATTGGTGATATAGGCTTTTGTTTCCGAAATCGGCTGTAAATAACGGGGAGATACAAGGTTTTGCACCGTTTTTTGATGCACAAAATCATTCGCTTGCACAACCTCTATTTTATTGGAATTATTGACAACAATGTAGGCTTTGTCCTCATAAAAAGTAATGGATTGTGCGACATCTCCTAAGATTCTATCATTCTGGGTCTGGAATATATGGTGGAGGCTCGTATCTTCCCCAAGAAAGGAAACAGATGCTGTATTGAAATTAAACGTCCCTTCATTCAACACAATCAACCCATTCTGTAAAGGTATGGTAATAGACGTAGTATCATCAACAGGTTTTTTGCAGCCGAAAATGGTTAGCCCCAACGATAGCAAGAGTAATATTGTTTTTTTTTCGCAAAAAACCATATAAGTTATTTTAGTTTATTTAAGCACATATAAGTTGTTCTGTCCTTGCAAAATAGACCCGATAGTAGCGTTATACCAAAGCAGCGTAGGCTTGTAGGGGCAGACCCATGTGTCTGCCCGAATTGGCATTTGGTATAGTAGCGAATAGCGGGCCTTTCCGCCACGATGAAAGATAAACCATTCTCTCCTTATTAAGTTTAAAACAGTTCCGTACCAAGCACCAAGAACTAAGAACCAAGCACTACCAAACAAACAACACCCGAAACCCATAATTCCGACCCATCATAGGACGTTGAGCGATGGTCTGGTATTGCGTATTGAAAATATTATTTAGCTGTAGAATCGTCGTGAGCTTGTGTTTTTTGAGCGGAAAAGTGTAGGCAGCACTGAGATTGGTCAGCGCATATGCAGGCAGACTTTGTGAATTGTCCGACGTGACAAAACGCTGACCGACAAGAAGTTGCGTGATTTCGCTATGAAAACGGTCTTTGCTATCCCTGTATTGTACCGAAAATTTGCCCTGATGCAAGGGAACATAAATGAGCTGTTTGCCCAAAGATTGATCCAAAGGATTGGTCGTCTCTTGATTGGTGGCTTGGGTATAGGTGTACAAAAATAGGAAGGTGAATTTATTGCTTTTGTAGTTGCTTAACCTATAAGTAAGTACCGTTTCAACGCCCTGTTTGCGAACCTTTTTGAGATTTTGGGCAGTCCAATAACCCGTTTCGGCAGGCGTCCACTGAATCCAATTGTCGATGTTGCCATAATATGCCGTAAAATTGATTTTGAGGTCTTTCAGTATGGCATTAAAATTGGCTTCGTGCGACCATCCAGATTCTGCAACCAAAGCGGTATTCCCACCTTGCGCCCAATACAATTCATTGAAGGTCGGATAACGGTAATTTTTACCCACATTATAGGCAATGTCCCAATTCCAATCGAGCAAGGTTTTATATTTTAGGCTAAACGTGGGCAACAAGGGCAAATTCTTAAAATCATTCGTCCATTCTTTCAGCAAAAGCCCTTTGGCAATCCAGTGTTTGTAGCGGTAAATTACTTCCGTTGATGCTCCAAATTGGCGACGATGGGGCGGATTTTCATAATTTTGAGAATGCGCCCAAAGAAATTCATTGTAGCCCTTCACATAAACTTGAAATTTCTTGAAAACAGATTGATATTGGAGACGATTTTTGACACTTTCAAAACTGCTTGGGTCGTCATCATAGTCGATAAATTCATTAAAATAAGCAGAATGAAATGAAATCTTGCCTAATTTTTTAATGTATTTTTGGTAATTGATATTGGCACGAATCCCTTTGTCAAACTGATGATGTGTATTAAAAGTATCTACCGAACCTGCAATATCTGGAATATTTCGGTCTGCTCGATACAGCCACAAATGGGCAGAAACGTTGTGTCCCTTCTTTAATTTTCCATAAAACGCCTGTTGAATAGATTGCTGATTGAGATTGGCGTGTTGCAGACGAAGTGTTTGTCCTTCCCAAGTATAAGGATAATCGTTTTTGGCAATTTTGTTACTTATCGTCGTAATACTATTGAATTTTGGAAGGTGATATTGAACTTGCAACGTAGAATGAAAATTGCCAAAGCTGCCGATATTTTGCGAAGCAAGCAGCGAAACACTTTTCTCTTTAAAACGAGGTTTTTGGGCATTAAAACTAATTTTGCCACCCAAGCCACCCGAACCACTGGCAACGGACTCAATACCATTTTCAATACGCACTTGATTGGTAAAAGGAATTTCCACCAAAGACAAATCGCTTTGCCCATGCATCGGCGAATTAATCGAAAACCCCTGCCATTGCACTTGTATTTGAGCCGCCGAATGCCCCCGATAACTCGCAGAACTGACCCCACCAGCATTGTAATTTCTAATATGCAAAGCGGATTGGTTGGCAAGTAGCGTCGAGATATTTTCCGTATAAGTAGGCAATTTTTGCCGAATTACCTGAGTTTCTATCGTATGATCCGTAACAACAATATCTTCCATTTCAACAACTTTCGTCGTATCTTTACGGACCAAAGTATCGGCTGTTTGCGCTGTTAAGATGCAAGGAAAAAGCAAGAAAAGAGCGATAAATCCCGTTACAATCCCAAAAAACCTATTATTTTGATGGTTCAATTTCATGAATTACAAAGATATGGGTAGTTTTTGTGGTTTAAGCGATTTTTGTAGTTTTTGTAGTTATACAATCCGTGATTCAAAGGTTTGTTGTTTGGGTAAAGATTGACTAACAAAAAAACTGATTTTCTGAATAAAAAAAATAAAAAGGAGCGAACTGTCAGGAGCTTCGTCGTGACGGAAAGGCCTGCTATCCGTTAATGGAAGGCATTTCCAAAATGCCTTCCATTTTCTCACGTTTTGTACCGTATTGGAAGGCATTTCCAAAATGCCTTCCATTTTCGCATATGAACCGAATAAGGCAGCCAACGCAAGCTTCCAACCACTACTATCAGGGCTATTTTAGAGGGGCTTTATCAATATCACCAAAGTAGCTTTAGAATCTAGAAATTAAGCTTTAGAATTTTAGAAATCAGGACTATTTTAAACAGCCACAACCTTAGCAATGGACGAGAAATATTAAAAAAAGAAGGCGTTAAATATAAAGACATTGATGAAGAAGCCTGTGAAATAATTTAGGAATAGGTACGAAATAAGCTCGTTTAGAGGATGTTTCATCTGTAGAAAAAAGATGCTCTAAAGGAATCAAGGAGATGGTAGAATATAAAATAACCTAACACACACAAACATGAAACATTATTGGATAAAAATATGGATACTCTTTCTTTTTTGCGGAATTTGTAGCGAAACCTCCGCACAAGATAAAATCTACCTAAAAGCCTATCGCCCAATGGATTTGATGCCAACTTTAGCCATGAAAGTCAAAAAACCACCTGCCTATATCTTTAAAGTAGGGGAACAAGATTTTCGTCCTGTCGGTTGGATGGCAAAAGAATTAGAACCCCACTTAAAGATCAATGAAGCCGCATTTGCAGAATTTGGACGTTTTACACGCAGCGTCAAGATTTCACGGTATTCCCTTTATATTGCCGCAGCGAGTTGGTTTGCCGCCCCCTTTGTCCTGCAAGCCTATGGTAATCAACGCAATATAAGACCACTGTTTGTAGCATTTTATGGAACAAGCCTTACAGGTGCCATCTCTCACTTCGTCTTCCGCAAAAAAGCCCCCAAACATCTCGTCAATTCTGTTTACCTTTACAACGAATCACTTCGTTAGTTTAAGTGGTTTTTGTCGTTTAAGTGGGTTCTGTAGTTGCAGCAACCACAAAAACCACAAAAACCACAAAAACCACAAAAACCACAAAAACCACAAAAACCAAAATGCTAAGTCAACTCATAAAACCATTAATTCCCTACATACCCGAAAACAATCGGTTAGAATTGATATGGAAATTAGCGAGCATTGAATTTCGCAAACGCTATTATGACAACGCATTAGGCATTGTATGGGCATTATTAAATCCCCTTTTTCGCCTAGCAGTCTATTACGTAGCCTTTACCTACATTATGGGCGTAGAAATCGAAAATTATGTATTGTATCTATTTTCAGGCTTATTGTTTTGGATGTTTTATTCAGAATGCACCAAAAAAAGCCTAAGCGTCCTCCGTTCTAAAAGATACCTTATAGAGAACATACAATTCAACAAATTAGACCTTTATTTAGCCTCAGCCATTGGCGTATTTTTCGGCTTTGTCTTCAACATTGGTGCCTACTTTTTGATAAGCTTTTTATCGGGAATAGCAGCCTATACCACCCTAATTTATTTGCCCCTACTACTTTTCAATTTCTTCCTAATGACATTAGGCACAGGCATTTTACTCTCAACAATCCACATCTACCTTCGAGACATAGAACATCTCTGGGATATGATGTTATTGGCAGGATTTTGGTCAGCTCCCATCTTTTTTCGCGCCGAAGACCTGATGGAAAAAGCCCCAATTCTTATCTACCTACACCCTGCATCAGGCATCATTATCAACTTTAGAGAAGTCGCCTTATATGGCAACCAACCCGATTTTTTCCTATTTTTCTACAATTTTGTGTACGCCCTCATCTTATTAGGCATCAGCGTCTTCCTATTCAAACGCTATTCCCATAAAGCAGCCGAGAAACTTTGAGTTTTTATCGTGCCGTAGTTTTTGGTTCTGTAGTGCCATAGTTCTTAGTACCGCAACTCTTTAGGTTTTGTAATTGAAAAAAAACATACAGCACAACAGCACAACAGCACAACAGCACAACAGCACAACAGCACAACAGCACAAAAAAAATACGTAACTTTGTCCACGAAAAACAAGGAAACCCACACAATGGAGTCAAAAAAAGTCGTTATACACCTAAAAAATATCAACAAAACCTTTAAATTAAAGGATGCAAGTACCGATTCTATTCGAGATCGCATTTTTAGCATCTTTAGTGACAGCAAATTACGATCCCTCAAAGCACTCCAAAACGTTAATTTAGACATTTACAAAGGAGAATTTTTTGGGATTATAGGACACAATGGAAGCGGCAAATCGACCTTACTCAAAATCATTATGGGTGCATTTCCGCCCGACGAAGGGGGAGAAGTCGAAGTCAATGGCAAAATCATTCGGTTGGCATTGGGTATGGGGTTCGATCCGAATCTAACAGCCAGAGAAAATATCTACATCAATGGCTCCGTTTTAGGGCTTACTTTTCGAGAAATAGGCGAAGCTTTCCATCAAATTATAGAATTTGCCGAACTCGAAAATTTTGTTGATACACAAGTTAAATTTTACTCGACAGGCATGCGGAGTCGCTTGGCATTTGGGGTAGCAATTCACGCCAAAGCAGACATTTTTTTAATGGACGAATTTTTTGGGGGTGTAGGAGACATTAGCTTTAGAAAAAAATCAGAAGAAATCTTTCAAAAGTCCGTCGTAGAAGGTAGAACCATCATACACGTAAGTCACCAACTACAAACCATAAAACGACATTGCAACCGAGTCCTTTTATTACATCAAGGACAAGTTGTTACAATAGATACACCAGAAGTCGTCATTCCCCTATATCGACAATTGATGGAGAAAAAAAAACAGAAACAAAAAAAGGTATAGTTTTTGTCTTATAACAATTAGGAGAGAACGGGGGGATGCTCCGTCGTCACACATGGTCTCGCTATCCGCTAATATGGCTAAGGAACAACAAGTCTATAAAAGTAAAGCAACTACAAAAACCACTTAAACCACAAAAACGAAAAGAAGCCATTCCGCTACTATCGAGTCTATGTTGCACCGTCAGAACCACTGCAAATAGAAGTTCAGCCCATGCAAAATAGCCCTGATAGCAGTGGTATGGTGGCGGTGTAGGGGCAGACCTCAAGTGTCTGCCCGCAGCGCAGGCCAGCCACCATAAGAACGAATAGCAGGACAAAACGCAACGACAAAGCACCAAACCATTCGCTCCTTTTTAAAAAATACCATAAGTGGGTAGCCTAAATAAAACGCAAATTAAAAATTTCGTAAAGAATTGATAATAAGGCAGTTACTGTGCCCTTTTCGCCTCACTAAAATCGTTCCCTTATTTACTCAATAATCCAATAAAGACTTTACATACTATTATTTTTAATTATTTGTCGAAAAAATATTTAGCTAAAATGAATATTTATTAAATTAAAAATGCCTAATTTTCTAATCTATCAATTTCCCAAAATAAAAATGGAAAGTAAACAAATATCCTTACTCATTACAGGAATACACCGAAGTGGCACCTCCGCCTTTTCAGGGGTATTACAATTGTTAGGATGGGACTTAGGGAGCGATTTAATAGGCGCATCAAGTGAAAATCTAAAAGGTTTTTTTGAAAATAATGGCGTCATAGAACTCAATGAAACGTTGCTGACAGAAGCCAATTATCGTTGGGACACCCCCTTTTTGTACCAAGAAAAAAACCTGCCAAAAGCAGCCAAAGAAAGTGCGCTTGTTGCCTTTGAAGAACTATGGGAAAAACAATATAAAAACGCCACCAACATTGCCATCAAAGACCCCCGTTTGTCCTTGTTAATGCCCTTTTGGATAGAGGCACTAAAGTCCCCAAAAAGCGATATTTGTGCAGTAATCGTATTGAGACACCCTTTAGAAATAGCACATTCTTTAGCGAAAAGAAACGGATTTTCACTGCAAAAAACAATGGTACTTTGGCTCAATTACCTCTTCCAAGCAGAATACCAAAGTCGTTCCATACCAAGAGCATTTATTCTTTTTGACAATCTCTTGGAAAATCCGATTAAAGAGCTAAAAGAGCTAGCCAAAAAGCTTGATGTAGAACTGCTGCAAAAAGAAAAATATCCTCAAAAAGAAATTAAACAATTTTTAGAAAAAAAACTAAAACACCACAATCTCCAAAAAGAAGCAAGGGAAGAATTGCCCCAAACCGTTGCGCAATTTTATGGTTTACTAAAGTTGTTGCAAAAGGGAGAAGATGCAAAAGTATTGGCACAAATAGACGAACTCCGAGCGCAACACTACGACCGAATTAATCTATTTTACCATAAGGATATCACCAAAAAATACTTAACCTATCAAAATAGATTTGAGACTCAACCCTATTATAGTCAATTGTTTATCGACAAAGGAAAAGGTTTTAGAGAAGTTGATTCGATTATAGTGCCAATAGAAGAAGAAACAACAAATATTGTTTTTGAGGTAGAAGGTCAAGCTATTCAAAAATTTCGATTTGATCCCATCAATGCAATGTGTTTGGTCAATATTCAAGAAATTAAAGGCGTAACAAAAAAAGGCGAATCTATCAATTTTGCATTTACACATAATGCCATATCAACAGTAGAGAATGCCTTGTTATTTACGACCAATGACCCCAATATTTTTATTGAAAATTCAGAGAAAATCAAACTGGTTGAAATTAATATTTCCTTACGCTTTATAGCAGTACATTTATTGACTCAAAAATACATCATTGATCATAAAGCCCAGAAAATACAAGAACAACAACAAGTTTTAGAAGCAAACGAAAAAAAAATAAAAGTATATAATCAAGCACAAACGCAAATTAATAAAATATTGAGCGAACAAGAAAAACAGTTTGTGCTACAAACAGATTTATTACTGGAGAAAGAGCGATACATTCAAGGTGTTTTGGATAAGGAGACGGTGCGTACACAACTCATTGAAGAAAAAGAAGAACGCATTCAACGACTCCTTGAGAAAATAGCACAAAAAGAACAAATAGTCGCAGAACAAAAAAATACAGTTGATACGCAAAAAGTACAAATAATTGATTTAGAAAAAAAGTTAATTAAGCAAACACATCAACTACAAAGCAAGGCGTCAAGTATTCAAAAATATATAAATGAAATAGCCAAGCAACAATTATTATATAGTTCGCTCCATAAAGAAAAAAACGCCCTATTTGCTACAAAAATAACACTTGAAAAAGATGCTGAAAAACAAGCAGAACAAGTTGCCACACAAAAAGAAATCATCACACAAATTCAAGCAGATTTACAAACTCAAAAAAGAGAAAATAGAGTATTATTAACACAAGCTAAATCGCTGCAAAAAGAAATAAGCGACAAAAAAATATTGACAGAAACCTATCAAAAAGATATTGAAAAAATACAACAAGAGGTATGGGCAAAAATGCAGAAAAATAAAAAAATACAACAAGAAAATGATAGAAAAATAATAGATTTACAGAAAGAAAATAACATTAAAGTAACAGACTTACAGCACAAATTAGACCACGAAAAAAGAGAAAGAGAACACCTTCAATATTTTGTGAATACCAAAGAAAAAGAACTTACACATCTTCAACAGTTTATCACAGAAAAAGAACGTATACTCGCTGAAACACAAGAGCTTTTCGATGCACAGATGCAGCAAGCAAACGAATTTAAAAGCGCACTAAGCACTCGTTTGGGATGGGGTTTGACATCACCCTTACGATGGATGTACGAAAAAGTAAGCGGAAAACCCGCCAATCAAACAAAATGGTGGCTAAGTTGGGAAATGATGAAAACAGGCGCAGGACAACCCGCCAAATTAGTCAAAAATATCAATGAAAAAAATCTTAAAGTCCTGCAAAATGCCCTAAAACACGAATCACCCACACAAATTATCTCAAATTATCGAAAATTCTTAAATGGTCAAGACCAAACAAACGAAAAGAACGTAGTTAAAGAAGCGGAACAAATCGTTTTAGAGCCAATTGTAACAGACAAAACAGGAACACCTCAAGCGGTTCAACAGTTTTTATACAACTGTGAAAATGCAGTTATCTATAGTAAAAGGCTTCTTATCAATGGTTGGCTGATTTCGACCCAACCCATAGACAAAATCGAAGTTTATTGGGAAAACAAACACATTGGAGAGGCGAGTTATGGGGAATCTCGTATTGACGTTGTTGAAAATTATGCGGAGATAGCCACCAGTGAATATGTTGGTTTTTCCTTTAGTAAAATCTTTACAACCCTCAAAGAAAAATTAGAAATAACCCTTAAAATCATCACAAAAGAAGGTCAGTCTATTATGAAAATAGAACCGCTTCTTATCGAACAAGCAAGACACGCCAATCTACAAAATACACTGCAACAATTTTTACCCAAAACGCCGAAATTCACCTTAAATACATACAAAGCCATTGACATTATCATACCTGTTTATAATGGTTTTCAGTATTTAGAACCACTTTTTAAAAGCGTCAAAAAGCATACGACTTTACCGCATCGCTTATTGATTGTAGAAGATTGTAGTCCTGACCAAAAAGTGCGGCCATTCCTTCAAAAAATCGCCAAAGAATTTGATAATGTAGAACTGTTATTGAACGAAGATAATTTAGGTTTTGTCAAAAGTGTCAATAAAGCAGCGACATATACACAACATCATTTTGTACTATTGAATACGGATGTGGAAGTACCGCCTTATTGGTTGGAACGCTTGATGTATCCTATTTTTGAACAAGAAAACATCGCAAGTACCACGCCCTTTACCAATGCAGGAACGATTTGCAGTTTCCCCAATTTCTTAGAGGACAATACGATTTTGTACGATATGCATGTGAATGATTTAGATGCCTATTTTCAAAAAGTCGAAGCGAAAAACAATTACATCGAAGTACCCACAGGTGTCGGTTTTTGTATGGGAGTCAATAAAAATTTAGTCGATAAAATTGGTATGTTTGATGCCGAAACCTTTGGAAAAGGCTATGGCGAAGAAAACGATTGGTGCCGCCGAGCAACAGACGAAGGCTATAAAAATGTGATGATTCCCAATTTATTTGTTTACCACAAGCATGGTGGCTCTTTTCCAAGCGAAGAAAAGAAAAAATTGATTGAACGAAATCTTAAAAGTCTCAATCAAAAACATCCAAATTACAACCAATTAGTACAAGAATTTATTAAAAAAGATCCGATTCAAGGTATTCGCAACTTCTTGATTTTACAGGCAACACACGAAAAAAACAATACACCAACCACGCTTATTATAGATCACAGTTTCGGCGGTGGAGCAAATATTTATACCCAACGTAGAATCGAGAAGAAGCTACAAAAAGGAGAACAAATATTTTTATTAACCTATCAGTTCAAACAAGGAAATTTTCATCTTAAATATACTTGCAATCAACAAGAAATTGAATATGAATTAGAGGACTTTCAAGAGATTAAGCCTTTGTTTGAACTTCTGAAAATTGATACGATTTTTGTGAATGAATTAGTAACGTATGAAAATCCTTTAGAGATTACAGCGTCTATCATCTCGTTGAAAAAGGCACATCAATGCCGTATAGAAATTCCAATACATGATTTTTATGCAGTCTGTCCAAGTTATGTTTTATTAAATGACAAAGAAGTTTTCTGTGATGTTCCCATAGATAAAAGTGTGTGCAACAACTGTTTGAAAAAAATAAAACATACAGCAATCGCTGAAAAAAATATGCACACTTGGCGAAATACTTGGGAAAAATTACTCCAAGAAGCCGATGATATTCTTTGCTTTTCCAAGAACTCAAAATCCCTTGTACAAAAAGCATATCCTAATTTAGCCGAGAGCTTATTTACCGTTATTCCGCATCAAGTCGATGATATTGAGCCGATAGCCATCAAAAAAACGAATTCGACCTTAAAAATTGGTGTATTGGGTGGTATAAATGTACAAAAAGGAAGCGAGGTCGTAAAATCAATGATTGCACACCTTAAAAAAGAAAAAAACACCAATATAGAAATCATCGTCATAGGCGACTTAATCGGAAACCAAAAATATACAAACCATCCAAATCTAACCATAACAGGAAGGTATAAACGAGGAAATTTAATTAGCATTGTTCAAGAATATGAGATTGATGCTTTCATCATCCCTTCTATTTGGCCCGAAACATTTTCGTATACGACCGAAGAAATTATGAAAATGCGTTTGCCTTTAGCTGTATTCGATTTAGGCGCACCCGCAGAACGAGTACAACACTACGAAAAAGGTTTGGTCTTGTCAAGAAGCTTATTGGAAACCAATAAAAATAACGCAAAAAATATTTTAGAACAAATCGAAGCATTCGCCCATAAATTTAGGACATTGGCTTAATTTAACAATCTAAAATAGCAGCATAAATCTTTTGATAGTCTTGGTAAACTCGTTTAATGGAAAAAAAAGATGGTGCAATATTTTTGACATTCGCAACCAAGGTTTCATAATCTTGCTTCAAGATTTTTAAGCCAGTTATCAATTCTTTTTCTTCAAGATTATTTATAATAATACCCACTTTTGTTTTTTGCACAAAATCTGCCATAGGAATCTTTTTAGACAAAATTACAGGTTTTTGGGAAACAAGAGACTCTATTAAAGAGTGGGGCAAAGCTTTAACATTACTCGCATCACTGGTCAATAAAATAGTTCCATGTATTTTCTGCATATAATCGTTTATATCCACAACCTCATCTATCAAAGAACATTTTTGGGAAACACCATATTGCTCAATCAACGTTTTCATATGGTCGGATAGAATGCCTCGCCACAAAAAGGTAATATACACATCTTGTGTCTGTTGAAGCATTTTGAGTAAGAGATGAATACCTTTGGTTTCAAACTGTCGTTTTTCCCAGGGAGCAGAAGCAAGCAATAAATGAAGGGGAGATTTCAAAGGTGTGGTATGTGGTTCTATTTTAGAAATATCTATACCTGTTTGAACAAGTTTAACATTATTCAACCCTAAATTTTCCAGTCTTTGATAATCTCTACCATTAGAAATAATAATGGCTGCAAATTTTTTAAGGTAAGACAATGAGGGAAATTGTCGTTGGTGATGAATGCTCGCAACTACAGAATAAATACAAGGTTTTTTTAAAAAATAGACAAAAGGTAAACGAAACAAACCACTCCCAAAAATATGATTGATTTTATGCTGTTTCTCTAACTTTTTGATTGTAAGAAGATTGTGAAGACCATATAAAGGAATCGGAAATTTTGAGTTAGGGGTATCAAATGGAAATAGAGAATTTATAGTTCCTTGCGTTTGTTCTGCTAAAAAGTTGATTTCATTATAAACGGCATCTGTTTTTTTTAATTTAGGAAGGGGAGAGGTACAGAGATAACTAATCATTATTAAGTATATTAAATTGGAAAATCCGATGAGCAATCCTATTTGAAAGTAGAAAAAGTGTTTTTAAAGCAAAGGCCGCAGAGAGATTGGTTTTCTGTAGAGCTGTGCGTTTCTTTGCGCTCTTTGCGTGAAGTAAAATTCTAAAACGAACGAACTAGAATTACTGATTTTGCAAAAACCTTTTGAACTTATGGTTTTGGTTACCTTCTGTTCTCAACAATACATCGTACATACAGATTAAATTTGTCCGAATCTGTTTCGTATCAAAATAAATGATAGAATGCACCAATTCCTTTATTAAAACCTTCCACCATTTGAAAGCAAAAGACCGAACAAGATTGTGTTTTCTAATAAAAAGAAAACGATTTCGTAAAGAATAATATTTGTAAAGAGTTTGTCGGGCGGCACTATCTTCTGTAAAATGCTCACCTATTGCATTTGAAATGGTCTTGTTTTTCAATCCCATTTTACTTGCTCGATAACACAAATCTGCTGCTTCTCCACTAAAAAAATAACTGGTATCAAAAAGTCCCACTTTCGCAAAATGCTGATTGTTCAATAACATAATTGCCCCAATCGTATAAAAAACTTCTTGGCTTGCTTCCTCTTTCAAATCAGCCTTCTCTTTTGCCTCTATTCTTGTATTAGAAAAAGCAGCAATATTTTTTCCGCCTACATACGTTTTTGCACTACCACCAGCGTACTCTATCAATTTTGGACCAGTCGAAAAAACATCCGCATTTTTTTCCAGATACAGAATCATTTTTTGTAACTCTTTTTCTTCAATATAAGCATCTGTATTCAGCAACAAAGTAAAATCCAACTCCTTTTCAAGAGAAGCACGAATACCTATATTATTACCGCCTCCAAAGCCCGTATTTTCTTTAGAAAAAAGTTTGCACATATTCACTGGATTCAGCTCCTCAAACGCATCCTCTTCTGTTTCATTTTGAACAAGGAAAAGGGTAAAATTTATCTGACTCCACTTCAATAATTTTTGCAATAACTGAAAGGTTTGTTCATAATCCCTCCAATGCAATATGACAATACCAATATGTGACATCAATACTTATTTTTTGTAAGAGTATATTGGGACTTTTAAATTCAACGTTCCAATAAGCCCTAAAACGAAGGATGGTTTCTAATCTTCAATCAAAGTTATTACTTTTGTAGCTGTTTTGGTTTATTTCTTGTTTTTTCTTTTTTTTGGAGTGAGTGATTGCTAAAAAGGAGCGAAAGGTCAAAAGCTTCGTCGTGACGCTCAGTCCTGCTATCCGTTCCAATCGTTTTGCCAATATGGGCGAGAAAATGCGCCCACAAGCCTTTCTAAAAAACGATTCCACTTCTATCAGGGCTATTGTTCATAGACAGCACAATAATACAACTGTTTTATAAACATCCAGACCATCCAAAATAGACCCGATAGTAGCGTTATAGCTAACCAAGTGCTATAGTTCTTGGTGCTGTAGTGCTGTAGTTCGGTTCTGCTGTGATTTGTGATTCTTGGTTAGCTATAGTAGCGGATAGCGGGCCTTTCCGTCACGATGAAAGACAAACCATTCTCTCCTAAATTAGTTTATGTAGTTTGTGTAGTTTAAGTGGTTTATGTAGTTGTTAAACCACAAAACCACAAAACCACAAAACCTACATAAACCACAAAAACTACATAAACCACAAAAACTACATAAACCACAAAAACTACATAAACCACATAAACCACAAAAACTACATAAACCACAAAAACTACATAAACCACAAAAACTACATAAACCACAAAAACTACATAAACCACAAAAACTACTTAAACAAGAAAAGGAATGTTACTACTCAGCGAAATCATCATCTATCCCATCAAATCATTAGGAGGGATAAGCATCCCATCTGCCATCGTAACCGATAGAGGACTCCAACACGACAGAAGATGGATGCTCACCGACGAAAATGGAATATTCTTAACCCAAAGAACCTTTCCCGAAATGTGCTTACTTAAAGTGGAATTGCAAAGAGATTCCCTAAAAGTACACCACACCCAAAACCCAAGCGAAACCATCAGAATTCCCTTCAACTTTGAAGTCGAAAAAACAATCAAAGTGAAAGTGTGGAACGATACATGCGACGCTCAAATCGTCAGCGAAGACATCGACGCCTGGTTCAGTGAGCGGCTCAAAAGAAAGTGCCACTTGGTGTACATGCCCAACGATTCCAAAAGAATCTTACACAAAGAAAACATCGCCAATGGCAAAGCAATGAGTTTTGCAGATGGCTATCCCATATTGATTATCGGAGAAGGCTCGTTAAATCACTTAAACGAAAAATTAGAAACGCCCTTACCGATGAATCGTTTTCGCCCAAATTTAGTCGTATCAGGTGGAAAACCCCACGAAGAAGACACATGGGATCGTTTTATGATTGGAAAAATCGTCTTTGCCAGTGTCAAACCATGCGAACGCTGCAACCTCACCACTATCAATCAAGACGACGCCACCATCGGCAAAGAACCCCTAAAAACCCTCGCAACCTACCGCAAAAAACCAGACAGCAATCACCTCATCTTCGGCATGAACCTCATCGCAGAACACGAAGGAAAAATCAGGGCTGGCTATGCGATTAATGTTTTGGATTTGTTTGGGTAGTTTAAGTCGTTTGGGTAGTTCTTACTCTACCCGATGGTTTTTGAAATTGCTAATTTTTGTAAATAAATATACTTTAAATGAAGCTTTTTTATTGATAAAACATAGTAATTGAGCTGTTTTTCAAGTATTTTTCACAAAAAATCTAGCTTATCATTGGCGAAATGTTAAACCGTCGGGTAGAGTAGGTAGTTCTAAAACTACTTAAACTACAAAAACCACATAAACCACATAAACCACATAAACCACATAAACCACAAAAACCACAAAAACTAAAAAACCGCCCTCAAATTCACTTTCCCCACATGGCTTACAGGCAATTCCTCACTCTTTTTGCCATCATAAGTGATGCCCAACAAA
>Ga0209186_1001306_pt1 | contig 18652 bp, 17 predicted proteins | sample SidtaG_FD_187426 | JGI IMG/M metagenome (GOLD analysis project Ga0209186, IMG submission 187426) | Marine algal microbial communities from Sidmouth, United Kingdom - Sidmouth_Male2 metaG (SPAdes) (version 2) | ecosystem: Host-associated > Algae > Red algae > Unclassified | place: Sidmouth...
CGCCGGGCGGGAAAAAGCCGGGGAAGGAGAGGGACTGGTCGGCGCTGCCGGCGGTGATCGCGGCGGTGATTTCGTTCTGGGCGAGGACCGTTCCGCCGAGTTCGGCCAACTGTTCTATGCCTGGGGTTGCGAGGTCGCCGGTTTTCCACATGCTGAAGCTGTCGTTGTGGGTGGTGCCGGCAAAGGTGGTATAGTGTGCGGTGCCGGGAAAGTTGTACCCAGCCGGGTTGGTGGTGCTCCAGGTATTGACGAAGGTCATCCGGTAGCGGGCGGTCGCATCGGGCGCCGGTAGTGAGGCGACGCGCAAGAATTGCAGGTCGGTGTTCGCCGGAACACTGGCGTTCGCAGTGGCAGCGGTGGCAATGGCTGTCCAGTTGCTGGAGGCGATGTCGGCTTGGGCTTCGACCTGCCATGGCGCGGTGCCGCCATTCCATTCGAGGTGGATCATGCCGTTACTCAGGGCAACGGTGGTGATGTCGATTTGACCCGCGGCTTGATGAGGCAAGAAGGCCGAGACCAACAAAGCCCACAAGGCCGACAACAAATAGACGGTACCTTTCACGGAACTTTAGTCGATCTGAGAGATGTGGTCTTACACGTCGTGTGGCTTACTCCGGATTTTGCCACTTGCCATTCGGCTTGATCAGTCCGCCAGCTTCGCGCGGCCCCCAACCACCGGGCTGGTACAGGTGGACCGGAATATCGTCTTGGCTTTCCCAAGCCTTGAGAATCGGGTCGACAACCGCCCAAGCGGCTTCCACTTCGTCGGAGCGCATGAACAGGGTCGAGTCGCCGCGCATGGCGTCGAGCAGCAGGCGTTCGTAGGCTTCTGGAAGATTCTCGTCAGCGTCGTAGCGGAAATCCAAGGACTCGTTTTCGACCACCAGCTGCATGGCCGGACGCTTCGCCGCAAACTCGAGGCTGATGCCCTGTTGCGGCGCGAGGTGGAAGGTCATCACATTGGGTTGGGTCTGCGTGATGTCGATTCCCTCGTCGTCTTCTTCAATTGTCTTGAAAATCTTCAACGGCGGAATTTTGAACACGATGGAGATCGAGGTGTACTTTCGGTTCAGGCGTTTACCGGTGCGCAGGTACATGGGCACGCCGCCCCAGCGCCAGTTCTCGATGAATAACTTGGCGGCAACAAAGGTGGCGGTGGTCGAATCGGCGGGCACGCGGTCTTCCATCACGTAGGCGTTGACCGTGTCGTCACCGAGTTTGCCGGCGCTGTATTGGGCGCGGATGACATTGTCGCAGACTTCCTGTTCGGTCGGCGGCCGGATCGACTGCAGGACTTTCACCTTTTCGGCGCGGATCGCGTCGGCGGCGAGGCCGGACGGGGGTTCCATGGTGACGAAACAGAGTAGCTGCAGGAGGTGGTTCTGCATCATGTCGCGCAGCGCGCCGGACTGGTCGTAATAGCCGCCGCGTCCGGACTCCATGCCTACGGTTTCTGAGGCGGTGATCTGAATATGGTCGACGTACTGGCTGTTGAAGATCGGTTCGAAGATGGTGTTGGCGAAGCGGAACGAGATGATGTTCTGCACCGTCTCTTTACCGAGATAGTGGTCGATCCGGTAGACCTGCGATTCGTGGAGTAAGCGGAGCAGTTCGCTGTTGAGTGCTTGTGCAGAAGCGAGGTCGGTGCCGAACGGTTTTTCAACCACCACACGCGACCAGTTTTTGTCGGTGTGGTTGCGAATCATGCCGGCGTCGACCAGCATCTGGGTGGTCGAACCAAAAAAGCCCGGCGCCGTGGCTAAATAAAAGACGTGGTTGTCCGGCCATTCCTTGTCCTCTTTGCAACGGGTGGCGAGCGCCTCGAAATCATCCGACGAATCCAAGTTGCCTTTAAAGTAATACAGAAAGTTGAGGAAAGAGCTGAGCTTCTTCTTGTTCACTTTGAGCCGCGAATGCTTTTTGATATCCTCTTCCATCATCGGACGGAACATCTCGTCATTGTAATCGCGCCGGCCGTGGCAGACGATGGCGATCTTCTTCGGCAGCAGTCCTTCGAGATGCATGGCGTACAGGCCGGGCAGGAGTTTTCGGCGAGTGAGGTCCCCCGTACCGCCGAAGATCACGAGGGTTAGTGGGTCTTCGGCACCGAAGGAGGAGATGGCGTCATTTTTGGACATGGTGGGCGGTTACCCCATGTGAAGGGGGGTGCAACGATTTTGTGTGGCTTAAATCTGAAGGTGTTCATTTTCGTCGAGATGGTCTTTTGGTTTGCCCGACCCGAAAACATGCGGTTCGTTATCCGCATGAGCGAACCGATCGAAACGCCATTAAATGAGGCCCGTTTTCAAGGAACCCAGCACGGCACGTTAAAGACCTTGCAGGGTTTTCAGAAGGGATTTTCTCTGCCCGATTCACCCGGAGAGTATGCCGACCGCACCGCCCGGCGCTTGGGCGCACAGGATTTGGTAGACCACGCCGAGTCCTTGTTTCAGACGTTGAAGACGACCTTTAACTACAAACGCCGCGAACTCAGCCTGGGCCACGACGCCGATGCCGGGGCCGCGTCGATCGACGCGCCCAACTACCGCGTCGACATCACCATCAAGGGGGATCCGGAGAACGCGTCTAACTTTCACTTGGTCACTGAACTGTGCGACATCAGCGATCCGGATGTGGCTCGTTCGGAAGATTTCGCTACGGCGTTTGATGGCCTGTTCGACCGGCTCTGTTTCGATTTCCCGGCACTGCTGAATGTCGAAGATGTGATCGACCGAGTGGAGGATTTGGAGAACGACTCGATCACGGTGACGTACCCGTCCGACGCCAGCGAATGCACCGTCGTGGTGGAAGGTCACAGCGCCAAATTGCACTTTGAGCCTGGCGGCCTGATGTTGCTCGCCCCGCACCGAACGAATGTGGCCTCGTTGCTCGAAGCCTCCGAACAAGTTCCGGCGATGTTCGGCTGAACGCCATGGACGAGTCTGGCAGCATCAAACTGGTCGTGTTCGACCTCGATTATACCTTGTGGGATTGTGGTACCTGGGTGGATTGCACCACGCCGCCGTACCAGCAGGATGACGACGGACGCATCACCGACCAAGCCGGCAACCACTGCCGGCTGTATCCCGATGTCATGGCGATCCTGGACCAATTGGCGGAGAAAGAAGTGCCGTTGGCGCTCGCGTCTCGAACCCACGATCCGGAAGCCGCCAACGCCCTGCTCGAACTGCTCGGCATCCGCGACCGCTTCCGCTACCAACAAATTTATCCCGGCAACAAACTGGTCCACTTCGAACTACTACAACGCGAGACCGGCTTCGCCTACGACGAGATGGTATTCTTCGACGACGAGATGCGCAACATTCGCGACACGCTGTCGATCGGCGTTCGGGCGGTGCATGTGCCGGCGGGCTTGAACGGGTCCTTGGTGGAGTCCGTGCTGGCGGTTTAAACCCGAGGTAGCGGACTCGGTCCTTCCAACGGGTGAGACGGTGAAATCGACCTTGTTCAGGGGCCCCCACTAACTATAACTAATGGACTTTTTCTTTCCATTATCTGCGGGTCGGCCTCCCTTGAGGTGAACTATTAGATCCTTGCTTTGTCGATTCGTGACTAAATGAGTCAAACGTTTCAAATTTCTTTAGTCGAATGGGAAAGAACGTGGCACGAGCCACGTTAGCGGTGACATCCGACTAGTGTGCTGCCCCAAAATTTCGTGATGGATAAGTCAGGGTAAAGATGAGGCCATCGGCGGCATCTCGGCGGGCTAAAGCCCGCCGGGCAAACACAGGTTGAAACCTATGCTACACCGTACGCGCGCCGACGACTAATGTAGCGAGGGCTTCAGCCCGCGTTTGGCCTGCGGGCTTTTGCCCGCAGGCCCGGACAGCACACTAGTGTGCTGGTTTTTTAAAATTTATGGGTCATGTCGGTGAGTCTCGGAGGGACGGAAGACAGTAGCCGGGGGTGGAGCGTGAGCGCAACCCCCGGAACCGCGAGAAAGAACAGGGAGTCCCGGAGGGACGGTCACAACAAACATCCTGTCCTCCTTTGAATGGCAATCCCTGCTGCGTCCGGCCAAAGAATAAATAAAGGCCGCATGATGCCTTCAGAGCCATGAGGCCGTTCCGACCGGACATGAAAGCAAAGAGTTCGGTGCAGAGGGGCAGGCCGGTCGGTTCAAAAGCTCTCGGCTACCGTGGGTTGCGCTCTTACCTCGCTGCACCCGGGGCTACTTTCTTGCCACCACTCCGTGGTTCGTCGTAAAAAGTTCGGCGTCGGTTCGATGACCTTCAAAATTTCTAATATCTTTGGCTAGGGTTATTTCGCTTCCGCTTTGATAAAATCGAACTCGGGCGCACTCGGGTTCTTCTTCCGATACTGCTGATAGGTCGCGCGCAACGAGTTGCGATCCTCGGCGTACCGACCTTTATCATTGGTCTTCGTTTCCCACACGCGCAGCAGATGTCGGTGGTGCAATAGTTGAGTCTGAAAGGCGGGATCGGCGGCGAGGTTGTTCACCTGATGCGGATCCGATTTGAGGTCGTAGAGTTCTTCGGACGGGCGCTGTGCGGGGTCGAAGTATGACGCCTGTAAGGGGGAAAGCTTCCCGGCGTCCAACAACTCACGCATCCGTGTAAACGACGCGTAGTGGTCGCGATATTGTTGCGCGTAAAGGCTCCGGTCGGTTTGCGAATTACGCAGGTAGCGGAATCCGTCGGTTCGAACTGCGCGGATCCGATCGACCGCGAGTCCGCAACGGTCGCGAGCGGAGATCACGTGGGTTCGAGGTTTGAAGTCGGCGGCAAACAGGTCTTGGCCTTCAATAAAGTCGGGCAGGGGAAGCTTGGCCACGCCGAGGGTGGAGGCGGAGATGTCGATGCCGCTGACCAAATCCGAACGCACGCGTCCGCCCCGTTCGAGCTGCTCGCGTCCGGCGGGCCAGTGAACGATCAGCGGGACCTTGGTACCGTCCTCGTAGAGAAATTGTTTGGCGCGTGGCATCGGGCCACCGTGATCGGTGAAGAAGAACACGGCGGTATTCTCCCACAGCCCGTACTCTTTCAGTGCGGCCAGGATCGCCCCAACTTGCTCGTCGGTGGCGGCCACTTGTTCGTAGTGGCGGGCGAGCATGTTGCGGATCACCGGGTCGTCGGGATAATAGGGCGGCACGGTGACATCGGACTCGGCCACCCGACTGGGCATCGGATATTTTGACCCGGTCTCGCCTTCAAATTTCCCGCCTCGCAGTTGAATTTGACCGAAGAATTTCTTTCCTTTAAGTTGCTCCAGCCAATCAAGGTTGAGGTTGTTGAGGTGGCTTCTATATCCTGGGCGTTTGAACTCCGGGGAGTACATATCCTCGCGCGGCTTGTCGAAATTGTAGTCATCCTTGGCTTCGTTAAAGGTGATGTAACCCGCAGTACGGAACAACTCGGGAAGCGTCTCGATGCCGTCTGGCAAAGGTTTTTTTAGTGGAGTCCGGTGGTGATGCAGGCCGTGGCTGGTTTGCATCGCGCCAGTGATCAAGGCCGAACGAGTGCTCGAACAGACCGGGGCTGGCATGAACGCGTGTTCGAAGCGGATGCCGTTTTCGGCCAGACTGTCGATGTGCGGCGTTGGTACGGTTCCTTTACCCGTGTGCTCGTAGCAACCCATCCAGTCGCTCATGTCGTCGACATAGAGCCAGAGCACGTTCGGCTCACTCGGCGGCGCCGCGGCAGAAAACTGGCCGACGCTGGCAGCGGACAAGCAGAAGAGGAGGAAGACCAGACGGCGAAAAAACTGCATCTTGGCCAATCCCAGTTTACTTCCAGTACTTCGGGTCAAGGTCCCGCCAGCCGCCGGCGCTCTCGGTGAACTCGCGGGCGGTGAAGCACCAGATGATCACTTTCTTTTTACCGAGGTAATCATTGCCCTCTTTTTGGGCACGGTTTTTACGCGAGAGCAGGGACTGGCGGGTGACGCTCGCCGAGCCCTTGATGCCCAGCAGGTCGACCGGGCAGCCAAAGCGGAGGGCAAGGTGGTCGGACAGGCCCGCGCCATCGGTGACCATGGTTGGATCGTGACAGAACAAGGTATGCGAATCGCCCATCACGAGGATCGGACTGTCTGGATCTTCGGGCAGCACTGCGCCGGCTTTCGTGACCCGGCGAACCGTGAAACTTTCGGCGGCGATAGACTCACCGGAAAGTTCGACCAAGTCGCCTGGGTAGGAGATGGTGTTCTCTTCGACGTCGTAGGTTTCTTTGGCGATGTCGGCGGCCCACGGTTTGCCTTTAAGCTGGTTGTAGAGCGTGTCGGCTGCGAGTTCGATGGCTTGCGGACTCCAGTGGGTATCGGTGGTGCAGTGCATCGGCTTGCTGCCACGGGCTCTGGACATCGCAGCGGTGAGATCGACCACCTGGATGCCGGACTCGGTCAGGTGTTTGATGAAGCGAGGCAGCGCGTCGCTGGCTTGCGGCGCAGCCATCCCCGGAAGTTTGTCGGGGTAGACGGTCGCTTTGGGCGGCACGGGGAGGAGGATCAGTTCGATGCCCTTGGCGGAGAGGTTGTTCTGAAAGCTGTTGATGCCGAGCATCGGGTCGGCCCAGTCTTTTTTGGTGGCGGCACTGGTTTCAGCCGAGCGTGCCCCCCAAAACTCGCCTTTGGATAGGAAGCGGAGTTCGTTCGGCGAAAACAGCCAGTCGCCTTCGCCGCGAATTGCGTTCTTGCCGGCGTTGGCTGCGAGAATAGCGGTGGCCGCCGCAGCGGTATCGGCACCGAGCGGGTTCACCGGGGTTGGCGGCGTATAGTCGGCATCGGTTTCCGGGGTGACGGTGGAGGAACCGCCGCCGCAACCAGTGAAAAGGAACAGCGCGAGGGAAGATGTCAGGGCAAGTAGCAAGGTGCGAATCATGGTTCCTCTTTGGATTTTATGGGCGGGAGTTCAAGGTTGCGGTTCGGGTGGTGCGTCCTTTTCCAAGGCTTCTTCGGCCCAAAGTTCGGGCGGCGGATCAAGAAACGCGATCTCGTCGGGGAGCGCAACCGTTTCGACTTTCATGGTGGCGAGTTTTTTTGTTTCGGCCGCCTCATACCAGTCCTCGCAACGCAGGCGGACCTGCTGGCCCACTTTGTATTCGGTGGCGCTAGTCCATTTGTTGTCGCGCATGCCGTACATGCGAATCAAGGCGCTGTCGCCCTCGGGCAATCCCTCGACGTCGGTGAGATAAAGCTGAATGATGCAGTTCTTGTACGCGACACTACCGGGGCGGGGCGGGCGGCTGACCAGTTCGATGGTGCCGGTGATGTCGGTGGGGGGCAGCGGCGCGGCTGCCGTGGTTGTGGCGGTGGTTTGCGGAATCTTGGACCAATCAAACGTCTTCCAGTCGCCGACCGCCAGTTCGCGCACGGCGAACTCGTAGATCACGACCTTTTTATTTTTGAAGAAGCCGGTGCCTTGGCGTTTGCACAGGTCGAACAAGGCCTCGCGACTGGCGAAGGCACCATTGTCGTTCATGGTGATCGCGTGAACCGGCTGGCGGAAACGGGCGGCGAGGTGTTCGCGGAGTCCGGCGTTTTCGCCCCAGTTGAGGTCTTCGTTGACCGAAAAGATGTTCGCGAAGCTGTCGCCGAGCAGCACGATCTCGGCCGCCGGGTCGCTGAAATTGAGCGGTTGACCATCGGAAGTGAACTGCTGGATCGTGGTCTCCTCGGCGCCGAAGATATCTGTGCCTTTGAGTTCGAGGGTGGTGGCGGTGATGTCGCCTTCGTTGATCACCACCTCGCGATTGTTTTCGAGCGGCAAGCTGCCGGTTTTAATGTCGTTGGTCGCCATCACCGAACGCGCAATCTCGTCGGCGGCGCGTTGCATCCCTTCGGAATTCCAATGGGTGTCGGTGCGCAGGTAGGAGGGTTTGTGCTTGAACAGAGTGGGGGCGAGATCGATCACCTTGATGCCGGCGGCCTCGAGTTCGGTGACCAGCGGGGCGAAGCTGGGATTTTGCAGCGGCTTGTCATTATCCGCATAGCGCGGACTCAGTTGTTCGGGGTGGATCATCGGTTTCACCGGCGCGGGTACCACATAGAGTTGCACCCCTTGCGCTTTGAGGAACGCGTGGAGTTCGAGCAGGGCCGGACGCGGATCAGGTTCTGGCGGTTGTTCCCATTCCGGTGCGCCGAGCGACCGCGAACGCAACTGCGCCGCGTCCAGAAATGGCGTGCCGGTAATGTAGTCGACGCCGGGTTTGAAGAACGCCCAGCCTTCGATACCAAGCACCGCAAGTTCGTTGCCTTTCAGAAGCGTGCGCGTGTTGAGCGCCTGCATCGGCGGAATCAGTCCGGACAGATAGGAGTCCTCTTCGAGATCGGTTTCGTACTCCTTGAACAACTTGAGCAGCTCCTTGTTGCCGCTGTTGAATCGTTTGACGAACCCAGCCCCAGCCAGGTCCTTCGCGCCGTAGCCCTCCTTGAACGCGTCCGGTGCATCGGCAAACAGCGACAGGAATCCGGGACGCTCACCCGCCGCCAGTTCGCGGATGTGCTGCACCGTCGGAATCAAAATCACGAACGCGAGAAAGGCCAGTACCAGCAGCTTGGCGGTGCCGCGCGAAATCTCGGTGGTGCCGACTTCGATGTTTGCCTGCTCCTCACGCGTGAGGCGCTTTTTCTTTTTCGGCGTTTCAGCTGCCGGCGATGGAGTGTTTTCAGACATGCCTAGAACTTGAAGTAGATGAAGGGGTTGAAGCTCTGCGTGGTCATGACGAGCACCGCGTAAAGGAATAGCACGAAGATGAACACGGCCTTCGCGGGGGTGATCTTGCGGGTGTAGTTCCAGGTTTGTGTGCCGAAGAACGCGATGCCGACCGCGATGGCGAAGTGGAGCAGATAGTATGGCTTGTACATCGCGGCACCGATCAGCGCACTGCCCTCGCTCGTGTCGCCCATGCCGAGCATCGACAGCACGTAGGTGAACGCGTCGCCGGTCGTGTCCGCGCGGAAGAACACCCAAGTGAACAGCACGATGATATAGGTGATGGCGATTTTGCCGACGCGTGGCAGCGCTCGGTAAAAGCTGTCTTTGCCTTGGAAACGTTCGAACGCGAGCATGGCGCCGTGGATCGCACCCCAGACGACGAAGTTCCAGGACGCGCCGTGCCAGAGACCGCCGAGCAGCATCACCAGCGCGAGGTTGATGTAGGTGCGCACCGTCCCCTTGCGGTTGCCGCCGAGCGGGATGTAGAGGTAGTCGCGCAGCCAGGAGGACAGCGAGATGTGCCAACGCCGCCAGAACTCGGTGATGCTCTGCGAGATGTACGGCGAGTCGAAGTTTTTCGGGAACACAAAACCGAGCATCAGGCCGAGTCCGATCGCCATGTCGGTGTAGCCAGAGAAGTCGTAGTAGATTTGCATGCTGTAGGCGGTCACCCCGAACCAGGCATCGACGAAACCGACGCTGCCCGCGTTGAAGGCCTGATCCGCGATCCAGCCGCAGGGATTGGCGAGCAGGATTTTTTTGGCCATGCCCATGGCGAAAAACGCGACGCCGCGGGAGAACTTTTCGATGGTGTGGGTTCGGTGAACGAGCTGTTGCGCCACCTCGCTGAACCGGATAATCGGACCCGCGACCAACTGCGGGAACATCGACACGTAGCAGGCAAAGTCGATCGGATTGCGGATCGCCTTGGCGTCGCCCCGGAACACGTCGATCGAATAACTCATCGACTGAAAGGTGTAGAAACTAATGCCCAAGGGGAGGGTAATGCGCATCACCGAATCCTGAACGCCGGTCAGGCCAAGCGCGGTGAACGTGTCGATGCCGAAGTTGAAGTACTTGAAGAAGGCGAGCAGTGACAAGTTGGACAGGATCGACACGGTGAGCGCGATTTTCTGCGCCCGCGAACGCGGCTCGCCCCTAGGCAGTTCGGCCGGTTGGCCACCGGCGATGACCAGTCCGCAGATGTAATCGATCATCGTCGACCAGGCCATCAACAGAACGAACAGCGGGTTCGCCCACCCATAGAACAGGTAGCTGATTCCGGTGAGGACGAGGTGCTTTAGGGTGTTCCCGCCAAACTTGTGCGCCGCGTAGTACAGGCCGAGCGCGAGCAAAAGGAAGTAAAAGAGGAAGAGGTGAGAGCTGAATACCATGTGGTGGCTTCGTTCGGAAGATGGGGTTTACGCGTCTGGAAGGCGTCTGTGGGTCGGTCTGTTTAAGTTGCTGGTTTGGCCTGAGTTCCCGCCCCCTTGCGTAATCTTATGCGCTTGGGAAAGTCTTTTATGCCGGGGAAGCTGACGGCGGCCTCTCCAAACACTTGCTTGGCGCTTCAATCCGCACCGCAAGGGCCCCGGCAACGTATGGCGAGGTTCTGCCATAGTGTGGCAAAGTCCTGCCATACTGTGGCAAGGTTCTGCCATAGTATGGCAAGGTTCTGCCATAGTATGGCAAGGTTCTGCCATAGCCCGAACGCGGTCCGTTGGACGGGCCGGAAGAGGAGTTTTTCCATCGGTCCGACGACGATCGTGGCGGCGATCAAGCCGGTCGTCTTTAACTTGGCAACCGCGTTCCTCAATCCGCCGATCAAAAAATTTAGGCTACGAGGGGATCTTGAAAACCAGCACCGAGATCAAGGCATGGTTATTAAACAAGAGCCCGAACCGCAAAGAGGATTTCCAAACCATCGCGATGTTGATGGAGCGGGCGGGGACCGGCGGTTCCCTGTTCCGCAATCTCTCCGCATTTTTTGGCGGAGGGCACGGAGTTACTCGACTCGGACGAGTTGCGTTCGGCGGCGGAGGCGTAGGTCAGTATCGCGGAGTTGTGGCGCGAAGTGGCGGACTTGTTCCATCAAGCGGGGGAGACCGGACGGGCGGTGTTCGTGGATCAAGCGGCGGCGATCTTGGTCGAATTATCGGCGCGGGAGAAAGGGGCGATGGAACGGGTTCTGGCCGAGTTCGTTGATGCTGAGCGGTGAGTTCAGGATCTAAAGCTGTTCGACACGCAGTATTTCTACCCCGTCATCATGCAACGTTTTCCGAAAATTCCACAGCTCTTTGGACGTGAGATCCTTGGCATGAATTACGACAGGAGTGTCAGCGCCATAGCGCCTAATGCCGCCACGAACGGCGGCACGCAGTTCCTCTTCGGTGACGGTGGAACCACCGATCATGAGCTGTTCATTGCCGAAGGTTATGTGCATGGTTCGAGGGTCGAGTGGGTCTGGGGTACTCGGCAGCAAACCCTCGCTTGCATTGAGTTCATCGAGGACAGCCTCAATCTCGGCGAGGTCCTCAACTTTGGTTTCGATCACCCATTCCAATTCCGACGATCGGTCAGAGGAAGCGGAGTCAGTTAAGGACGGGATAACAGAGGGTCGAACCGAATCAGGCGCTTCGACCGAACTCGAAGAGGGATCGGGAGAGTCCAGTGAGGTCGGGCCTGGTTTGCAGGCCCCGAGTAGTCCGAGTGACACGAGTAAAATTGGAAGGTAGCGTTTCATGTAATTGCCAGTTCAGAACTAGATTCCTTGTTTACGCGGGTTCGGCCAACGCCCGAACGTGGGCGGTGGCCGCCGCCGCGAGCCCGTCGAGATTATAGCCGCCTTCAAGAACTGAGACCACGCGGCCGCCGGCCGTCTCGTGCGCGAGTTCGCGCATGAACAGGGTGAGATCGGTGAAATCCTGGTCCTCCAACACAAACTGCCCGAGGGGATCGTCGATGCGCGAATCGAAGCCAGCGGAGATCATCACCAAGTCCGGTTTGAAATCTTTAACGGCGTTGCGCAGCTGCTGGCGGAAGGCTTGTTCGAACACTTCGGCCCGCCCCGAACCCGACGCAAGCGGGGCGTTCAGCGTCGTCCCTTCGCCCTTGCCCGAACCCGTTTCGTTGGCATCGCCAGTCCCCGGATACCAAGGCGACTGATGGCTGCTGAAAAAGAACACGCTCGGGTCGTCGTAGAAAATATCCTGCGTGCCGTTGCCGTGGTGTACATCCCAGTCGACGATCAACACCCGTTCGGCCCCGTGTTTACTTTGCGCGTAGCGCGCGCCTACAGCGATGTTGCCGAACACACAAAAGCCCATCCCTTTGTTCGCTTCGGCATGATGGCCTGGAGGACGAACGACACAGAACGCGCGGTCGACGGACGCCGCGTCTGCGGAGAACACTTCGTCGACGGCGACACAGACGCCGCCGGCTGCGAGCAGCGCGACATCGAGGGAATCCTCGGAAATATGGGTGTCGCCAGTGCTGAGCATGCTCTTGCCGGCTTCGATATCCAGAACCGCCGTCTTCACATATTCGGCGGTGTGACAGCTGCGAATTTCCTCCATGCTCGCGTGCCGCGGCTCAAGCCGACGGAACGGGATGTCGGACGCGTTGAACGCCTTCATGACCGACGCGGCGCGGGCCGGGGATTCGGGGTGCCCGAGACCGGGAAAATGGTGCAGGTAGCGTTCGTCGGAAATCAGCGCGACCGGCTGCAATTTTTGCGGCGTGGTTTCGGTCACTTGCTCGATCTCTGGCTGGCTTTGGGGTTCTTTCTCCATCGTGTTCGTCTCCTGATCCGGATTTGAACATCCGGTCCATACGAGACTTAACCCGCCGAGGCCGACCATGCCAGCCCCAGTTACAGCGGAGTCGGCAAGGAAGCGGCGGCGTTTCATGGAAGTGATTTTGGGTTTTAGGGCTTTTTCTTGAAGTCGCCTTGCACCTTTTCGACGATGCGTCGGGTGTAGTTGACATCGTCGGGGCTGCTGGAGCCGTGGAGCAAGAACGTGGCCCGATCGACCGAGATTGGGTCGGCGGCATAGCGGATCAAACGCCGGATGGTTTCTTCATCCACGAGTTGCAGAAGAGTCAGGGGACCCTTCTCGGTTTTGACGACTTTCTTTTTGCCATTGCCATTTTCCGACTTGCCGTTGCCATTGGTCTCACCGTTCTTCCCGCCGGTTTTCTCGCCGTTTTTCCCGCCGTTTTTCCCGCCGTTTTTCCCGCCATCACTGCCATTGGATTCCGTGACGTTTTCCACGAGGTCGGGTTCGGTGACGAACAGACCAATGCCATCGGGGCCCATCAGTCGAAACTGACGCAGGGCATACAAGTTGCCGCGCAGTTTGTGGATGCGTTCCTCGTCGTGCGGAATCTCACGGCTTTGCAGGCGTGTGGCCAGGCGGCGTTCGAGCTCTTCGAACGAGTTGAGGCGCATGTTATCCGCTTCACGGAACATGGCTTCAATTTCCTCAACTGCCGGACGCCACCACGCCGGTTGTAGCGGACGCACTTTTCCGCGTCGCAAAATGGTTTGATAGTCGATCACCGCACCAGCTTCTGCTGCCGATTCGTCGGTGATGGAAACCCAGCCACCGGTTTCGTCCTCTTGCACGGCGACCACATCTGGGAAGGCCTCGATGAACTCCGAGAAGGAGGCAAAGCCGAAGTTCCCTTCGTCGAAGGACGGATCGGTGCGGATCATCAGCTGCTTGAGCTTCGGTTTGGGCACGCGGTTCTCGCCGCCGGTATTGACGAGTTTGCGGATGGCGCGGAGCATTAACGCGCGAGCGTCCATCAGCCCCTTGTCGTCCATCGGATCGTGCGTGTCGTCGTCGGCATCATGGGAATCACCACTGACGATGGTCTCGGCGCGACAGGCGAGGGTCTTGTAAAATTTGAACTCGTTGCAGCACTTGATCCAAAAGTGGTTGGTGGTCTCGCGCACGCCGATGCCGATGATCCGGCGTCCGGACTGGCGGACCTTCTGCGATAGGCTGATGTAGTCGCTGTCACCGCCGACGATGATCACATGAGTGATGTGCGGGTAGTTGTGCAGGTTTTCGATGACGTCGAGCGCCAAACGAATATCGGCCCCGTTTTTCATCCCGCGGGGAAAATGCTGAATTAAATCCAGTGCGGATTCGTTGAGGATCTCTTGGTAGCGTGCAAACCACTGCCAATGGCAATAGGCGCGGTTAACGGCGATGTCGCCGACGCTGGAGGCGAAATCCATGATCGCTTGGACATGGACGATAGGGTCTTGCTGGCGGTAACGGTTCTCTGGGCTTGAGTAGGATTGACCTGACTTTACGGTATATAGCGAAGCGTGGATGTTTTCAAAATCCCAATAGATCGCCACCGAAGCTTCGGATGGCTCGACATGCATTGTTCGTTCCTCTTAAAAAAAATAAAAAATGTTGCAAATATGACGTAAATTGCAGCGAATTATTACAGAAAGCAAGCGCGAACATGTCAAATCGGTACATTTCGTTGGATTTAAGCAACTTACACACAAAAACAGCGCGTATTTAGCGCGTTTTTGGCACATTTTTAAAGTGTCATCCTGTCTGATATCAACAAGTTGTCAGGTGCTCGAACCCCGCCATCCGAGCTTCTCTCGGAGCACCGAAAAGTAGCTGTAGGAAGGCAAGGTGAGCAACTCTACACCGTGGTCTGCGCGGACAATTTCGAGTTCGTGACCTGGCGTTAATGGCAGGCCGGACTGGCCGTCCACCGCGAGAATTAATTCCTTCGATCCCTTCAGCATGATGCGGATCTTGCTCTGTTCGGGGATGACGACTGGCCGTGCGCTCAGGGAGTGCGGACAGATGACCGTCATGATGAACGCGGTCGTCTCCGGGTGCACAATCGGGCCGCCGGCGGAAAGACTGTGGCCGGTGGAGCCGGTCGGCGTCGACACAATCAGGCCGTCGCAGGCGTAGATGGTGACCGGGCGATTATCGACTGTCACTTCGATATTAGCGATACGCACCGACGAACCCCAACTGAGCACGAGATCATTGAGCGCGCGATATTCGCGGATGGTTTCACCCTCGTGAATGACTTTGCAGTGCATCATGGTGCGCGGCGATTTCCGAACGTCTCCGCTGGCGATCGCGTCCATCGCCTTTTCAAGTTCCTCTTCACGCAGCGAGGTGAGAAAGCCAAGATTGCCGAGGTTGATGCCGAAAATCGGAATTTTGGCCCCGTTCAGCAGTCGTGCGCAGAACAGCAAGGTTCCGTCACCACCGAGCGCCATCAGTAAATCGATGCTGTGGACGAATTCGTTCGGTTCGACGTGGGTGGCATCGGGCAGGAATTGATGCGTTTGCTCACAGGTCACCAGCGAAAAACCGAGTTCCTCAGCCTTGCGTTGCAATCTCTTGAGAACGATTCCCGCGTCTGCCCGTTTTTTGTTGGCGATGACGCCAATGCGCATTGGATCTTTTGTCATGGTTTCGAAGTGGCGCTAATGTAGCCCATTTCCTGACCCAGCCGCTAGCGCAAATTTGAGGGGGTGCAAACTCTCAATTTGGCGGACAGGCCCCCCCGCGCCGATCAGTGGATTTTATGACGGCAATTCCCAGCGTGCCAGAAACTCTCGGTTGCCCTTCGGGCCGGTGAGCGGAGAGGCAATGATCGCGACGCTTCGCCAGCCGAGTTCGGACTCGGCGAAGTCTTTTACACGTTCGCAAACTTCGCGGTGCACCGCCGCGTCGCGAACCACGCCACCCTTACCGACTTGCTCGCGACGCGCCTCGAACTGCGGCTTGATCAGCGTCACCCCGAACGCGTCCGGGGCGCAGACCTTGCCAATGGCTGGGAGAATTTTCGTTAGCGAAATGAACGACACGTCGCTGCAAAAAAACTGCGGCGCGCCATGCGCTTCTGTGCTCGGCAGTGATTCGAGATGCCGAGCATTGGTTTGTTCGAGAACGGTCACGCGTTCGTCGTTGCGCAGCGACCAGGCGAGCAAGCCCTTGCCGACGTCGACGGCGGTCACATGCGCCGCGCCGGTCTGCAACAAGCAGTCGGTGAACCCTCCGGTGCTTGATCCGATGTCGATGCAATGCAGTCCGGCTACGCTGAGTTCGGGCCAAGTGTCGAACGCGCCCTGCAACTTGCCGCCACCCCGTGATACCCATCGGGCCGCGTCCTTGACGGTGAATTCGCTGTCCTCGGCGTAGCGTTCGCCGGGCTTGGTTTGGGGCGCGTCACCGAGACGTACGCGTCCGGCGCGGATCAGTTTTTGCGCCTGCTCCGCTGTTTCAAAATGACCTTGGCGAACCAGTAGCTCATCGAGTCGAACCCGGGCCATCCTATTCCTTTATCAGCGAACGGAGTCCGGGTGTCTCCTCGGTTTTTACCGTAATCTCGAGGACCCGTTCGTTGCGGATCACTCGGGCTTTGATCGTTTGGCCTGGTTTTTTCAGCAACATGTAGGTTCGGAAATCATCGGTGGTGGTGATCGTCTTGCCGTCGATTTCACGCACGACGTCACCTGGTTCGATCCCGCCTTTTGCCGCCGGTCCGTGCTCTACGGTGCGCGTGATCATCACACCGTAGGGCGTTTGACCCATGAAAACGCCAAGGTATGCGAGGTCGCTGGGCTTGCCGTCGATAATCCTCTGCGCCACTCGCAGCGCCACGTTTGAAGGGACCGCGAAGCCGATGCCGATGCTGCCTTGGCCGCCATCCGGCGCGGTCTTGATGAAGGTGTTGATGCCGATCAAGCGACCATCAATATCCACTAAGGCTCCGCCGCTGTTACCGGGATTGATCGACGCGGACGTTTGAATGAAGTCGACCACTGGGATCTCTTCCCAGCCGCGTCCCTTCTGACTGATGATGCCATGGGTCACACTGCTGTTGAATCCAAATGGGCTGCCAATGGCCATGGCGAGTTCGCCGACGCGGACGTCGTCGGAGTCGGCAAAGTCTGCCGCGGTGAAGATCGTCCCCGCAGGTGCCTTGATCTTGAGTACGGCCAAATCCGTGGGCGCGTTGTCATTGATGAACTCCGCTTTGAACTCGCGTCCGTCCGCGAGCTGCACCTTCACTGTCTCGGCCTCCATGAGCACGTGTCGGTTGGTGATCAGGTAGCCGCGGGGATCTATGATCACGCCCGAGCCCTGGCCAATTTGTTGCTCCGCCATGACCGTGCGGAAAAAGTCGCGGTGAAGGACTTGCGCCGAGGTCTTTACGACAACCACGGCCGGCAAGATCTTCTCCACCGAATCGGCCATGGCGTTGCTCACCTGTCGGGCGGCACTTGGCATGCCGAGGTGGCGACGGGTGTTCGGCGTGGTCGAGGCGGGCCCGGTAGGTATACTTGGAATCGTTGTGGCAAGCGGTGGGACCTCGGTTTCTCCGGGCAGCAGTTCCCCGGCGGGAATTTCTCCTGCGGGCACTTCGCCGGGCAGGCGGCGCGTGGCCGGAAGCGGAATGGTTCGAACGGTCTCCGCTCGCATGGCTCGTCCTTCTTGCGCAGGAGCGGTTGGGGGAGCACTGGCGCAGAAAAGCAGCAGACTAAAAATGCCGGCAAAAATCGTAATCAGGTGTTTCATCGGATTCTTTAATATTCCCAGTCTATGCTTCTGGGTCCTTGTCCTCTTGGTCGAACGGTTCGGTAGACATCTTCCCATCTTTTTTGACCAAGGTTTCAATTTTTTGTTCAACCTCCTCCAGTTTTTTGGCGCAGAGCTCCACCAAGCCCGAACCCTCCTCAAAGTGCGCGATCATCTTGTCAAGGCTCAGGTCGCCGGACTCCATCTCGTCGACCAGCGTCTCGAGGCGCTCCATCGCGTTCTCGAAGGAAGGCGTCTTCTTGTCGTCTTTTTTACTCATGAACCTAAACTAGTTCGGGGGCGGGCAGGTGACAAAGAAATTCGACACCCTCACTATTTTGAAAAATATACAGCAAATTTGCTTGCGCATAGGATCATGAGGTGCATCTTTGATGACATGAGAAGTACGATCACAATTGATGATGAATTGTTCGAAAAAGCGGCTGAAATTGTCGGTGACGACAATATTTCCACTGTCGTAAAAGCCGCGTTGGAAAAACTCGTGTCCTCAGAAGCGAGGTTGAGGTTGATGAGATTGGCGGGCAGCGCCCCGGATTTCGCCGTTGCTTCGAGGTCGCGTGGCGGGTTGGGCATCGCTGCCGAACCCAAGTCCAAAAGCTATAGCAAAAGTTCCAAACGGAAGAAATAGCCGGTGCTGATTCTTGCCGACACGAATATCTGGATTACCCATTTCCGTGAGAAGAGTGGCAATCCGCTGCTGATGGAGATGCTGGAGTTCGATTTTCTGGCCTGTCATGAGGTGGTGATCGGCGAACTCGCCACCGGAAGTCTGGCCCGCCGCTCTCGAACAATTGCGGACCTGCGTCTGCTGCCTGCACTTGCGCCTTCGACCTTCGATGAGACATTGTTCCTGATCGAGGGGCGGGAGTTGTTCGGCAAAGGTCTACAGTGGAACGATCTGCAACTGCTATGCGCAGTGGTGGCTAATGGAAATTCAACGCTATGGACCCACGATCAGCGCTTACACGATGCAGCGCTTGATTTCGGCGTCGCCTACTTGCCGTGAGAGACGCCGTGACAACGCCGGGACAGACGCCGGGACAGACGCCGGGACAGACGCCGGGACGGGCGCCGTGCGGGTGGTAAAGACGAACGCGCTTCGTGATTTGAAACCTTCTTGAAACCTTGCTGCGACCTTCTATGACGCGAGTCATGAAAGCGCTCTCCATCACGATTCTTCTCCTTTGTGTTCCGTTTCTGTTCGCTGGCGATTGGCCGCACTGGCGCGGGCCGACGCACAATGGGAAAGCCGCCGCTGGGCCGATGCCGCCGCTAACCTGGAGCGAGTCCGAGAACGTCCTCTGGGTCGTCGACATCCCCGGACGCGGCCACAGCACGCCGACCCTCATCGGCG
>Ga0209186_1001309_pt1 | contig 18639 bp, 13 predicted proteins | sample SidtaG_FD_187426 | JGI IMG/M metagenome (GOLD analysis project Ga0209186, IMG submission 187426) | Marine algal microbial communities from Sidmouth, United Kingdom - Sidmouth_Male2 metaG (SPAdes) (version 2) | ecosystem: Host-associated > Algae > Red algae > Unclassified | place: Sidmouth...
CAACTGATGCTTCGTTCAAGGCACATCGATAAAGAACGCTTTAGCCGCAAAGAAGCCCGCAATCTCCTGTTCAACATGGTGAAAAAAACCGTGCACGGCATGAAGCTATCTCTCCAGCAAGCCCCTAAAAACATGCTGCGCTGGATCACGAGCTGGATGAAAAAATGAAGCTCAACCACGAGCGAAAAGCGACGGATCGATCCGCCGATGTTTTTGACCACGGGCTTGATTCAAGCTAAGGTTTGAGCATGACCGTTCCAGAATCTCATCCTCGATACCACTCTCTCCTCTTACGCGATCGCATCTGCGAAGGCGTCGAACGCGGGGTGACAAGTGTGCACGGACTGATCGCGCACGGACGCGGCGAAGCCTTCGATTACCTTCTCGGAGAAAAAACCCAAGACTTCGCAAACGATGCCATCGCAGCTGCGGCCGACATGCTCAAACAAGCGAAGCACCCGGTGCTTTCGATCAACGGCAATGTCGTCGCCCTAGCCGCCCGAGAAATGGTCGAACTCGCCGAAGCCGCAGAGGCAAAGCTTGAGGTCAATATTTTCCACAGCTCACCGGAACGCGAAAAAGCCATCCGCGATATGCTAAGCGAGGCCGGGGCCAAAGACGTTCTGATGCCGAGCAAGAGCCACGCGATCGATCATATAGATCACAATCGAAAATGGGTTCATCCCGATGGGATTTATATCGCGGATGTGATCTTCGTTCCGCTGGAAGACGGCGACCGCTGCCAGGCCCTCCGCAAGAACGACAAGGATGTCATCACCGTCGACCTCAACCCGCTGTCTCGCACCTCAAAAACCTCGAGCATCACCATCGTGGATAACTTGATCCGCTGTATTCCACTCGTAACCGAAGCACTGAAACGCGGCGGCGCTGCACCAAAGGACTACGATAATCTAGCGATTTTAAAGCGGGCCGAAGCCGCGATCCGAGGCGGCAAAGCCTAACCCCGATATTTTTATTGAACAGATTTCGGCGAAGCCAGGTGAATCGCAAAGTGGGGCCATTTTGATAGCCATGGACGCAAGAGACCGACCTGAAACTTCAGGATGGCGTTTCAATACTGTTTCAACCGCCAAGCGAAGCGCGGGAGGAGGCGCCACTGTGTAATACTTAGCGGTGATGACGGACGGTCGTCGGGAACCGACGGATCAAATATAGGCGGGGGTTTCAACCCCCGTAAAAACGGTCGCTAAATCCACGTCGGGAACCGACGGTTTATCATGAAAGGGCTTTAGCCCGCCCCACGTATTCGAGGCCCAAAATCTTGGGTTATTCCGATAAACACGTATATTGCGACCTTCCTGGACACTTCCAGCTACAATACGGATGACGGGCTAAAGCCCTCTTTTGCTAAACCGTCAGCTCGTGGCGAAGGATTGCGTGTACTCCAATACGGGGGTTGTAGAGACGGTGTAACACATCGGCGTATCTCGGGCTTAAGCTACATATTCGCCTGAAAAGCGAAAACAGCGTATCGATGAGCAGCGCCCATCGATTGGGCTCGGAGGTAAAACCAAGTCTGAAAGACTTGCACAGATTGCGGCTTTTTCTTTTTAAGAACCGGAGTGCCTACGCACCTTCGGAGCTTGGTGCTTTGGCCGGTTCGCAACCCCGAGGCAAGCCTCAGGGCTAAGTGCCGGCGCTCCATCGGAGCTGTGCACACCGGAAAATCAACGAGTAAGGGTACCACTGAAGCTGCGCGATATTTGTTACACAGTCTCCGCCCCCGCCTATGATTAAACCGTCGGTTCCCGACGACTGGTTCCCGACGACTGGTTCCCGACGACTGGTTCCCGACGACTGGTTCCCGACGATACGCAAAAGTTCTATTACACATCTCGAAAGTCCATGGATATGCTGCGGAAAGGACACCAGAGCGCAATGCGAAGGCATCCGCAGCATCGTTGCGAATTAGGTTTACTAGATTTGATTTGGCAACTTCATGCCATCTTCGCCCAACTGGCTGAGCTTGTGGTTCGGAATCGATTCCATCGCGAGCAGTAAAAGCCCATCGCGATCTTGCTGCTGAACCAGCTCTTGCACCCGATCATAGTCAACCGGCTTGCGCGTGGTATCTCGATTTTTTGCAAGCACCCAAATTTTATCATGCGCGGTACGAACCACGTTTTCATCTTCGGTGAGCAACTCTTCGTATTCCTTCTCACCGGGACGAAGCCCAATAAATTCGATGGCGATATCTTCGTCAGGCACAAAACCAGAGAGGCGAATCAAGCGACGCGCAAGGTCAACAATTTTGACCGGCTCGCCCATTTCAAGCACCATCACCTGCTTGTCTTCACCAACTGCCCCCGCCATTAAAACGAGTTCGACCGCTTCAGGAATGGTCATGAAATAACGGCGTGTATCCGCGGTCGTGACCGTAACCGGCCCTCCACTTTGGATCTGCTTTTTGAATAACGGAATTACCGACCCACTGCTACCCAAAACATTTCCGAAACGAACCGCTACTCGAGTTTGATTCGCGGGAGAATTTTCTAACAAACAACGTTCAGCAATTCGTTTCGTCGCCCCCATTACCGAGGTCGGACGTACCGCTTTGTCGCTCGAGATCATGATGAGATGCGGCACTTTTTCGTCGGACGATACATCCGCCAATACGGAGGAACCAATGACGTTGTTATCGAAGCAAGACGGCACATTTTTTTCCATCAGGTGCACATGCTTGTAAGCCGCAGCGTGATAAATTACGTCGAGCCCATCGGCTTTCTTGATCGCCATGCGAATATCACGCTCGCGTCGAATGTCGCCTGCAATCGCAATCACGTTAAGATCGGGGAAGGCGTGATTGAGCTCTCGCTCGATATGGAACAAGGCAAACTCGCTGGACTCAAAGAGAACCAAGGCCTTGGGTTCGAAGGTGGCAACTTGCCGACAGATCTCAGAACCGATGGATCCACCTGCGCCGGTGACCATGATCCGCTTGTGCTTGAGCATGGAGTCCAGCATGCGCTGGTCGAAAGAATGTTCTTCGCGGTCGAGTAAATCTTCGATTTCCACATCGCGAATGGAGGAGATATTGACCCGGCCCGAAGCGAGGTCGCCGAGGGAAGGAATGACCTGCATGGCACAGGTTGCACCCGCGTCCGAACAATTGTCAACGAGTTCGCGGATCTTGTTCGGTGTGTCATAAGGAGGGAGGATGAGAACTTTGGATACCTGGAGTGCCTTCGCAAGTTTCCCGACTTCATCCGGAGCCCCGATGATACTGACGCGGTCAATTGTCAGGCCACGTTTATCCGTCTCATCGTTCAAGACACCTACCATTTTACCAACTTCTCCGGTTGCGATGCGGGCGTTCCGAAGAACATGAGCCGCGGCCTCAGAAGGCCCAACAATTAAACACCGTTGCTGATGATCTGAAGGCTCCGTTTCTTGACCGATAAGATGCTGGCGCAACCAACGAATGGCAAAACGCCCACCAAATTCCCACGAAAGAAGGAGAAGAAGAGTTAGAGCAAACACGGACCGCGGGAAGGTCCCTGGGAATATTTGCGAGAAGACGGCAACGCTAGCGATGTGCAAGCCAGCCCCGGTAAACAGCGCGGGGAAAACCTTGAGGCATTCCTGAAAAGAAAAATACGTCCAAATACCGGAATAGAGCCGGAAGCCCGTAAACGCGACCAAGTAGGACGCGATGACTAAGGGCAAACCCCGCCAAATAACGTCCCAGTAGGTGGCCAATTGAAAATCAAAGCGAAGGCCAAAGGCAAAGAAGTATGCGAGGCAAATACCACAAATATGCCAACTAAAAACCACCAACCGACGTACCGCGCGTCGGTTGAGAACTGCCGGTAATTCAGCTGGCATGGTTGAGCTCCGTATGAATATTCATATAAAATAAATACCCAGCTTACGATTAATGTAAAATCAGAAATTACGCTGGTTTTCGGCACGCTTTGATCATCGAGCACACTCGGTCGAGATCTGATCCTGTCATTTCTGATCCCGATGGAAGGCACAACCCTGTGGAAAAATAACGCTCCGACACCTCTCCACCTACACAGCGGGTGCCTTTGAAAACCGGCTGCATATGCATCGGCTTCCAGACCGGGCGTGCCTCAATATTCTCTGCATCGAGTGCTAGGCGAATCGCTTCAGGCGAGGCTCCAAATTGCGCTTCGTCAACCAAGATAACAGTCAACCAGCGGTTGCATTTCCCTGTTTCCATTTCAGACATCATGGTAAGTCCTGGGAGGCCGGAAAGAGACTCCTCATAACGTTTGAAAACTGCTCGTGTCTGCTCGACTCGTGTATCCAAGGCCCGAAGCTGACCAAGTCCGATGGCAGCGACTACGTTACTCATCCGGTAGTTAAAGCCAATCTCTTGATGCTCAAAGTGTATAACTGGGTCGCGGGCCTGGGTGGACAGGTAACGAGCCCGATCAATAAACTCTTTATCATGGGAGGCCAAAATTCCACCGCCAGAGGAGGTAATAATTTTGTTCCCATTAAAACTAAACACAGCGGCCCTGGCGTGATACCCAGCCGACTGCCCTTTATAGGTGGCACCAACGGCTTCCGCGGCATCGGAAATAACAGGAATCCCATATGGTTCGCATACAGCGAGTATCTGTTCTAGATCAGCGCATTGCCCATATAAATCGGTGGGGACAACCGCCTTAGGGATTCTCCCCGAATCTACACAGCGTTTTATTTCTTCGGCTAAAAGGCTTGGCGACATATTCCACGAATCCTCATCCGAATCGATAAAAACCAATTCTGCGCCCAAAAAGGTGGCAGGGCTAACGCTCCCGATAAAGGTCAACGTAGAGGCGAGGACAAGATCTCCCGCACCGACGCCGACTCCAAGTAAAGCCAGGTGCATCGCCGCGGTACCACTAGATAAACAAAGGCAGTGAGGGATTTTTGTATACTCAGAGAACTCGCGTTCAAAAGAGTCGATCATCGGACCAACCGGCGCGATGTAATTTGAATCGAACGCTTCTTTAACAAGCTGAAGCTCTTCACCGCTCATATGAGGGGGGGACAGGAAAATACGAGATGAAGTCATGGATCGATTACTGGTCGGAGTGTATTAAAAAAGAATCTAACTTTAAATGATCAAGGCAAAGGTCAGGTAAAAAAGAGGACGGCTTATCAAAGGACTGTTCGTGAATATTACTTCCATCATCTATAAGGCATACGGTTGTCCAGCCGAGTTCATTTGGAGAAAGAAAATCTTTGCTAGTGTTGTCACCAATATAAATTGACTGCATTACGTTTAATCTTTTAGCGACGACTTCAAAATTTTTCATAGTGGGCTTTTCGCTCCCCACTTCCTCGGAGACGACAATGGCATCAAAAAAATCTGCAAGACCTAATGCCGCCACTTTATTCCGCTGAGTGATTGATCGCCCGTCGGTTAAGAGCCCAACAGGAATACCGTTTCTCTTTATTTCTTTGAGTAATAACGAAACACTTGGGTCTAGGGAAATTTCGGGTGGATGGGTACGATAAATTTCAAGCATCTCCGGAATGGTTAATTGAAACGGAAAAATATCCATCGCTTTCTGGAAAACATTTCCGCCATTCTCCCACCACGATACCATCTTCTGGAGTGCCTCCACCTGCAAATCTGAGGGAAGATGCTCCACAATTGCAGAAAATCCAGACTCGAGAAAATCACGCTCCTTATAAAGCGTATCGTCCAGATCAAAGACAATACCTCGATCAGGATGCAGAACAATTTTCATCGAAAAATATAGCGTCATCAAACCGAAGCATGACCTGCTGATCGGCCCAGTCATGAAACTCTGGAATATTTTCATTCAAAAATAGTTCACGAATTAACCACTCAGTATATTTGCCGCCAGCGTAATCGCTGAGAGGGAAACCTCCTCCAAAGCGGGGATTGATTTCGATCCCCGTGATTAAGGAAGATTCATGGTTAATAAAAACCTGTAACGTGAGGCAGCCACGAGCCCCTTGAAGACTATCAAAAATTGGCCATAGCCTTTTAACTAGATCACCGTTGACGGTTCGACCCTTGCTTACTTCACCCGCTCTGGTCTCCAAACGTTGACGAGGAATTAGGCAGGACAGCTTACCAGCCATATTGAAGTACATATCAACCGTATATTCTAAATGTTCATCGGGTTGAAGATATTCACAGAGCATATAGTCGGGATTGAACTGCACATTTGACGGCCAGTCATTCGGGTGCTCCACTAGATGAAGGCCAACGCTACAACTACCTCCAATTGGCTTTGCAAAGCATGGATACTGAGGATTATCTGGTGTAAATATCTCAGCAGAATGCAGCCCAAGAGACTCAAATAACTTGTGTGTTTTTCGCTTATCCCGACAAGTTGAAATTAAGCTGCCATCGGATACAACAATCTGAATACCATGTTCGAGAAATTCTAACCGGCATTCCGAAAGAACCAAAAGTTCAGTATCGATTGTAGGGACGACCATACCCACATTGTGTGTTTTACAGAGATCGAGAAGAAATCCTGCATAGGATGGATCTGTAACTCTCGGAGACGCAAAGCATGCACTTGCCACCTGACAGGCAGAAGAGCGATCAGGACGCAAATCTGTAGAGAACACCTCCGCATGAATATTAAGTTCTTTTAGATCGCGTTGGAAACAGCGTAACAAAGAAACTCGGCGCCCAGCGCTGGTCAGTAAAATATTTTTCACACTGACGAAGTAGGTTTTTGCGCTATCAGATGAATCCCCCCCATTTGATAGCCACAAGCTGCTAAAGCGGTGAAGCTTAAATGTGCGCATGATTTAACGAGGCGTACAAATGGAGATCCAATTTTAAGCGGCTTTGCCATCTTCCGCTGGGAGATTGTAAAACCAGTCTCTGTCACCATACGTTCCATTGTCTTAGGAGTATAATTTTGAAGATGTTCTTCGGGGTGAATACTCGCCTTTTTATTGAGTAGGCGGATTAGTTTATTGTCGCCTCGGATTCTGAGGTAACGGTAATTTGGAACCGATAAGCATAAAAACCCACCCGGCTTCATCAACCGGTAAATCGCTGACAACACTTCTTTTGGATTCGGAACGTGTTCCAAAACGTATAAAATTGTAACGGCATCAAAGTGATTTTCGGGGTATCCAGCATCTTCAAGTGTCCCCACTTTGACGGTAAACCCCCGCTCGCGAGCTTTAACAGCCGCAAATTCAGAATACTCAATCCCTTCGATATCGATTTTATCGTTTCCCTTAAAGCGCTCCAAGAGAAGGCCAACGCCGCATCCGACATCTAAAACCTTACCGCCAGAGGGTAAGCTTTGCTCAACGTATTGATAAAACGCATCGTATTCGGCAACAGAAACTTCGTCACTTGTGTTGTAGGCACCACTTACGGTTTGCCCTTGATATCCTTCATTGTATAAAAAGGTCAGGCCGAGATCATTTAGACGAGGTGAGGTAAAGCGCATACCGCACTTAGAGCATTGGTTAAGACCCAATTCCACCGCCCCTCCACCAATAGGATAGGATTCAGTTCGATAAGGCGAAACATGCCCGTGGCCACAAAGTGTACAAGCCGTTGTCTCAGTAAATTTTTGTTGCAATGACATAGGAGAATTCAATCTGTATTTTCCTCTGAAAGTAAAGGGAAAGATGATTCGGAAACATTATTCCCATAAAACTCAGGCATGGTTGCATGATCCTCGGCCGAAATTCCTCTTTGAAAAAGGGACCTAGGCACTGTCAGGAGGAGAATTTTTACATCGAGAAAAAAAGACCGGTGGTCAACATACCACACATCAAGTTCAAATTTTTCGCGCCAGGAAATCGCATTTCGTCCGTTAATTTGGGCCCAGCCTGTGATACCCGGTTTTACCTCATGCCGACGAAACTGTCTCTCACTGTATCTCGGCAAATACCTCATGAGTAGTGGGCGAGGCCCGACCAAACTCATATCACCTAAAAGCACATTCAAAAGGCTCGGCAACTCATCCAAGCTTGTTTTGCGCAGAAACCGACCTAAAGCGACCAATCGCTCTTCATCGGGTAATAAAACACCTTCGGAATCTGTCTTATTAGACATGGTTCTAAATTTTACAAACAAGAAAGGTTTCCCACCCAAACCAGGGCGTTGTTGTCGGAAAAAAACAGGACGTCCCAAAAAAATGCGTACGCTTAAACTGAGGCATACTATGAGAGGGCTCAAAAAAAACAGAAGCCAAAAGCTACCGAAAATATCGAAGAATCGGTTCACAACAACGCGGATTCCAAACAAGAAATGAAGTCATTGGAGAGTTTTGCGCGACTGAAAGTCGATTCCGCAAGGCGCCTCGACGCTACGCCCATTGAAGATCGTTTCTCGGGATTATCTCTAAAGAAGACGAGCGCATCGGCAAAATCTTCTGGAGAAGACGGTGTGACTGCCACCCCACAGTTATGTTGCTCGATTAGTTCCGCCAACCATCCAGGATAATTATTCAGTACAGGCATCCCGCATGATATGTAATCGAAAAACTTATTTGGAGAGGTGCCGAAATAAAAAGCAGGAACATTATCAAGAATCATTAGGCCAAGATCAAAGCTCGGCAGGCGCTTTGCCAATTCGACTTTCGGTATTGAATCGTGAAAAAAACAATTACTTAAGCCTTCATCTTCAACTCGCTGTACTAAATTCGGCTTCAGCTTACCGTTCCCAATAAAATGAAGCTCGATCTCGCGTTCCTTCCTTTTTAGTAGAAGAGCTGCGGCATCAAGCACTGCATCAAGTCCATTCGCCAAACCATGCGTCCCCGTAAAAACAGCCCGTAAAGGACCTGACGACTTAGGTGCTGAAACCGGCGGACGAAAAAGTTCCGTGTCACAACCGTTGGGAATCAATTCAACACGCTTTCCCTTGAAGGACTTTTTCTGAATACCCTCACAAATTCCTGGAGCCAATCCTATACATTTGGTCGCACATAAATAACTGGTTCTTTCGAGCAGGCTCATTCCGAATAGAATAACAGGATTGCGAATAACGCCCATCGCTTTGGGCAACTCAGGCCAAAGATCACGAACCTCAAAAACGAAAGGCTTCATGGGTTTTAAGATTCGCATTGCGATACCTGGTATTCCAGCGGTCAAGGGTGTCGATGTAGCAAAAAGCAGGTCATATTTCGTCGTCAGGGCGATTATGACACCTCGAAAAGCATACCGCAAGAAGGTGAATGCGCGACGCAAGAGGCTGTGATAGTTACTATATGGAAGTACAATCTCGATGACATCGATCCCTTCAACAACCCCCTTTCGAACGCCCCGCTTCACTTCGCCATCTAAGCCAGTGGTAGCCGTATCAACTGAACCGCAAACCACCGTTACCTTGTGCCCCTTGGCAATTAACTCTTTTGCCATCTCATAGGCACGAGTCCCAGTCGAACCAGATGGCGTAGAAAAATGCTGATAGAAATAAAGGACGTGCATGAATACCTTCAGTTGGAGCGATTCATTGAGTATGGCAACCTAAATTTGGTGATGAGTTGATCGGTATTTTCAGCAATCACGCAGGTTAAAACTCTAATTTCCGAACGGACGCCATAAAATTTGGAAGCCCATCCACTTTCAAGAGAAATTTCGAACTCAGAGCTTGCTTCGATATGAATGTTCATTTTTGAAGATTCGATCGTTGCTCCTGTATTTTTCCATTCAAGATCTCCAGAAAGGTGCCAACGAAGAACCTTGGCCTGGCTAGGCCCAGAAACACGGTCTATCACATCAAAACCATTCGGGACCAACTTGATACTCCGAGTATGATTGCAACTATAGGCATCTTCATAAGATAGAGTCGGTAGCCCCTCTGAAGCGACTCGAATGGTTGTCCTCCAATCCCCAAATAGAAAACGTGAAATTCGAGGGAACTGATCGCGCCCGTCAAAGGTGATCGTATTATGGAATCCGGTCGAAGAAAATTTGGTGCTCCATTTCGGGTCGTTGTAGGAGTAACTTCCTGTATCAACAACAACAGGGCTCCCCTCAACAAAAATATCTACGTGCAAGAGGTCGGCATGCGATGGCCGAAATTGCCAACTCCCTGCCAAACGAAGGTACAATGAAGCCGAGGAATTCTTTATGATAACGTGATCTGAGGTTTCTTCAGAAGGCGCATCAAGGCATATCTTTGGACGCCTCGAAAGTCCTAGCCAGAAAAGTCTTTCGTCCCAAATACCGCTTCCCAATGATTGCTCGGCAGTAAAACTAACCAGTGATGCCTGCAAACATCCACGAAAATCAGAATAGCCTCCCGATTGAAGAGGAAGTATATGCGCACCATCATTCGCACCCCAAACAGGAACAAGCCCTGTCTCTAGCTGAACATAGGCCCGGAGATATGAAGCAGCTTTCGAGCATTGACGGAAAATACACGCTGGAAGTTGAATCGAATTAGCTCGGGCTAAAGCAAAAGCCCACTGATACGCATCCAACATGACTCGATGGTAGTTCAATGAGTGCTGCGAAAAGGCCCCATTAGGGTCGATCAACGTTTGGGCTTGATGCTTCATCCAAAACATACCTTGCCGCCTCCATCGGTCTGCTTCGGAATGATCAGGCAATATAACACCGATACCCCATAGAAGTACCGCTTCGGATACTCCATGATTATTGTTCTGACTGATTGCATAGTCGATATTCGCAAAAATACGACGGGCACTCTCCTCAAAAAGTGAGATGCAACGTAAGCGTCTTTCTGTAGTCAAAAAGGAGGACCCTTCGAATCCAAAAAATGCAAATGAGCACGCCATCGCTCGAAAGGCAATTTCTTGGCCGCACTTCCAATTTACACCGTGATTTGGGGGGTTACTTTCAATCCAGTTATCGAATAACGTCCAAAATCGCTCTGAATATTTTTCGTCTCCCGTCGCGGCGTAGGCACGCAGTAATGTAAAGGCCCAAGGAAACCGACTAAGTTCCCAAATATGCTTTATATCTCCAAAAGCAAAGTCACCCAAAGCACTCCAATGCTCTTTTGCAGGGACCTGCTCGCCAGTTACCGGATTTTTGTGCCAGTCTGGAGAGTCCCCTAAGGACACGTCAAAAGATTGGTAGAACCTAAACTGCCCGTCGCAAACATCATCGGCTTCGCTGAGGATATTTGAACGCTCGCCTAGACAGTTTGCGATCAACGTCCGATATTCGAGATAGTCGGATGGAGAAAAAAAGAACTGACTAACTTTTTCAGACTCTGGTTGCGTCCACGATTTGCATGGGGCCCTTCGTTTTAAAGCACCCGTTTTTTTTCTAAATGCATAACGAAGACGGAAGAAAGCCCATTCCCAACCAAGAAGGCGGAGTATTTGATAAAGGTTTTTTATCCGCTTCACGATTAAGGCTGCAAAAATTCTGCAAGAATTTCAGCCGTGCGCTCACCCGTTTTACCGTCCCAAAGTGGCGGAATTTTTCCGGGCTTTGCACCACCATCTAAAATCGCATGTGCCTCTTTCTCAAAACGCTGCATGTCCTCACCGATCAGAATGTTGGTCCCCAATTCACAGGTAACCGGGCGCTCGGTATTCGGTCTTAACGTCAAACACGGAACCTGCAAATAGGTGCTCTCTTCTTGGATACCACCCGAGTCGGTCAAAATAACGGCAGCATGCTTTTGAAGCCAAATAAATTGGAGGTATCCCACAGGATCCATCAATGTGATCCGTTCAGGATTTGCAGGCATCAAATTCATTTCAGCCATGCGGGCGCGGGTACGCGGGTGGATTGGGAATAAGATACGAATCCGCTCACTGATCCGGTTCAAGCTCTGCATAATTTCGGTGAGCATCTCAGGCCGATCAACATTGGACGGGCGATGAAGCGTAACAAGGGCATACGGTTCATCTGCGGTAATCCCCTCAGGTGCTTCAGCGCTTGGGAGCAAACGAATCAAGGTGTCGATCATCACGTTGCCCACCAAATGGATTTTTGCGGGATCGACGCCTTCCTTGATTAGATTTTCGTCACCGTCAGCCGAAGGTGTGAAATAAAGGTCCGTGATACGATCGGTTAAAATTCGATTAATCTCTTCTGGCATTCCGTGATCAAAGGATCGGAGGCCTGCTTCCATATGAGCAATAGGAATCCCTAACTTGGCGGCGACAATCGCGGTGCCAATGGTCGAATTCACATCGCCATAGACGACAAGCAGGTCTGGCTTTTCCGCCATCGCGACTTCCTCAAACTTGACCATAATTTCAGCCGTCTGAGTCGCATGACTTCCAGAACCGACTTCGAGATTGAAATCAGGCTTGGGGATTCCCAGCTGCTCGAAAAATATCTCAGACATATTCTTATCATAATGCTGCCCGGTATGAATCAGAAGTTGCTGAATGCCTTCCTTTTCATCAAGCGCGGCAATAAGAGGGGCCGCTTTCATGAAATTCGGGCGAGCACCTACGATATGGATTATTTTTTTCACAGAAAGTTAGGTGGCTTGAAAACACATGGGTTGCAAGGGAATTAGAACTGAGTTCTTCTCGATTAAACCAGTTTTCCAGCGGCTCGAAGGCTCCAGCGAGAAACTTCTAAAAGTTGAGTACAGGGGATTGGAGCCTCTACTCCTGAGCGAATACTTTGGATAAATGCCAACACTTCAGCCTGATGCCCTTTGTCCTGCTTTGAGAGTTTTCGGGATTTAACCGAAGACCAGCCCATAGCAGTAAGGCGGCGAAAGTTATCGAGCTGTAGAACTTTTCCATCAGCAAACAGCTCTAATCGCTCTTTAGACATGTCCTTATGGCCATTCGAAAGGTACTGGATCGAACCGACCGAACCGTCGGAAAATTCGAGGGTAATCAAAACAGTATCAGAACAGGCCGAATCCATAGTGGATGAATGCAATGAAACAATCGCGGCATCAGCCAAGTAGCGAAGCAAGTCGATAAAATGACAACCTTCGCCGACAATGCGCCCTCCTCCAACTTCCGCGTCTTGGGTCCAGTGATTTGCGGGGAGCTCGCCCGCATTGACCAGCATGGTCATCGCAACCGGACCGGAAACGGTCTCACGAGCCCGCTTCATGTCGGCAACCAACGGTGAAAAGCGCCGATTAAACCCAATCATTAGTTGAGTAGAAGAGGTACAGAGAACCTCCTCAACGTCATCGAGTTGAGCGTGAGAAATCGCCAACGGTTTTTCCACAAACACATGCTTACCAGCCTGCAATGCCTGAATGACCAAACGCGCATGGCTATCGTGGCGAGTCGTAATAAACAGGGTATTAATCTCCGGATTTTCGATTAACGCTTGGGTATCGGTTGTTGAATTTTCGAAACCAAATTTACGGCCATGATGGGAACCCGTCACCCCGCCATTCGATGCGATGGTGTGAAGCCTAGCACCAGTAGCAACGATAGCAGGAAGGAGGACCTGCCCCGTGAAATTCCCCGCACCAATCACTCCAACTACAGGATCTTCGGGATTGGCCCCTTTTTTAGGCACCTTGAGTTCAATACAACGAGATACTGGCGCATCCTCACAAGCGGTTTGGGGATAAGATAAAATAATCCCCATTGCATCCGGCTGACTGACCTGCTCGTAAGCCGAAAGCGCATCGTCAAATGCAGCCCGATGTGAAATCAACGGTGACGGATCAAGTTGTCCGGAAGACATCAACTGAAGAATGGCTTCGAAATTCCGCTGCTGGGTCCACCTTACGAAGCCAAAAGGATAATCTTGGCCATTCGATTCGTAGGCTTCATCATACCGTCCTGGACCGTATGAACAAGACACCTGAAAAGAGATCTCTTTTTCATAAAAGTCAGCCCGACTATATTCGTTTCCGATTACGCCAACTAATACAACACGACCACGTTGGCGGCACATTTGGGCCGCCTGTGATAGGGGTTCATTGCTTTTAGTAGACGCGGTGATAAGCACAGCGTCAACGCCCCGCCCACCTGAAAATTCCTCCGCGACCCTGACCGAATCTGCCCCTGCAGCTAAATTTACTGCCTCCGCCCCAAACTCGCGCGCCAAAGCGCATTTTTTTTCGTCAAAGTCCAAGCCAAGAACCTCACAACCATTCGCACGTAAAAGCTGAACCGAAAGCAGCCCAATTAAACCAAGCCCAGTAACCACAACTCGTTCACCCAATGTTGGTTCGATCAACCGGATTCCCTGTAAACCGATAGATGCAAGCACTGTGAAGCAAGCGTCTTCATCGGATACGTTATCAGGAATCTTCGCGCAGAGGTTGATGGGAACGGTAACGACTTCTGCATGCCCCCCGTTAGAAATAACCCTGTCCCCGACCTTGAGCCCCGCCTTAACGCCATCACCAACATCAAGCACTCGACCCGCGTTGCAATACCCTAGCGCCAATGGCTGATCTAATTTAGATTTCACCGCATGCAACGTGGTGGAAAACCCATCCGTTTTCACTTTTTGCAAAACCTGCTTTACCTTATCCGGTTGAGCACGTGCTTTCGCAAGATATCCAGACTTACCAAATTCGATTAACATGCGCTCTGTTCCAAGCGAAATCAAACTTGCCGAAGACTGGATGAGGAGCCCCTGACGACCAACACCAGGGGCAGGAACCTCTGCAAGTATCGTTTCACCGGAACCAAGATTTTGAAGGATTTGTTTCATAAAGAAATTCACCGAATATGAAAACTCGGAAAGAATCGAAATAAAAATCGACGGATTCAATACGAATATAATCCGAGGTCATCAATGAGAAGGGATTGGCTGGAAGTAAGTCCATCAACATAAACAATTAACCGAATCGCGTGAGTATCTTTGCCATCGTACTTACCCGCGACTTCCCCCCCGACTCCTATCCGAATCCAATCATTCGACTCAGCTAGCACGGTCGTTGTATGGACATCCAGATTCCCCCCCTTCCGATCTCTTGCGACTATTGCGATCGAAACCCGGATTTCTGATGAATATGCATCGGCAAGCTTCACATATGCATCTGCGAGGTATCTGCCAGCTGGTAGATTGGCATCCTGATGGATTCCTCCCCTAGAAACCCCTTCAGCCTTAATACCTTTTAAGCCGGTCTTTGCGGAATCTAGGGTAGACACATTTCGACCAATTCCACCTCGAACCCAAGTGGACCAACTGGAGGGGAACGAGCCCCCCTCCTCTAATGAGCCATTTTTTAATAAATTTTGCCTATCCTTGATTGGCACCAAACCAAGTAGATCCTCAGCCTGCTTACGCAATTCCTTTACATCGGATTGAGACATTTTTTTTACCTGATCTAAAACTCGGTCGCTCCGCTCTAGCCATGAAAGTGAGCCCCCAAGTAGTCCATCCGTCCAATCCTTTCCAATCAGACTTGGGTAGCGACTATATTTAATCGAGTGCTCCATTTCTGGATAGTTATGGATAATTTCATCACGCCATGCCTCCCGTAACTCCCCTTTTTGAATGCAATTTGAAGCGAGTGCAAGGACCTCAAGCACCTCCCCTTCACTTTCCAGAGGCATTCCCAAGACATAATCGAGCGCGTTAAAGGAAAGAATTGAGGCTTCGTAATACTCGAATGCGTGCAAAATCGCCTCGGCACGCCGCTTCTGCACTGCAGAAGCGGCGTGTAAAAGCACCTTCTCCAATAAGCTCCGACAATAACCTACTTCCTCAAGACTAATTTCGGAAAGATATTTCGGAGAAGAAAACGGGAGATATTGACCTGATGACGATGAAAACCAATCGAGTTCGGGAACCCTTTCAGTCCAATATTTCTCCCAAAAGGAATAGTATTCAGCGAGATAGCCGGATGATTTCTCCCCAACCGCAGCTCGATACCAATCCGCAAGCAATGCATCCACTGATAGATTGGGGTCCCACAAAAGTTTCAAGGCAAGATATAGCTTAGGCCCTTCCCCCCAATTGCCATACGCTTCTGCATAATATGCTTTTACGCCATGCTCTGAACCCCATTTCAAATACTCAGCCATATGATGGAAGTATATTCTCGGTGCACAATAGGGTGCTCCGTATAGGTAATCATACCAACCTATATTCTCTGAGACCTTGCTCCACTTTTCACCATCGGAGAAACCATGCTGCTCAAGAGTCTTATTAAGCCATTTGTGGCGATCATAGGTTATAAAGGGAAACAGATTGGGGTGCAGATCAAATTCGGGAGGAGCTGAAACCTCACTGTACGCAAGACAGCCTATTAAAATCTCGGGATGGTGCAGAGAAACAAGCTCTACAACACGATTACACCACGCGTAATACAGGTTTGATAGGTTCCTGAGCCCTAAAGAATTTGAGCTTTCATTTAAGCGACACTCCGTACACTCGCAATGGCCGCTACGATCATTTACCCCAAGCGAAACGGTTGTTAGAGAGGGATTACTGGACAAAGTGTCTAGAATCGTGTTTGCCGCAGCCTGTGCAGACCCTACCGAAGAAAAACATGGCTGCCACCCATGTTGGTGCTTTTCAAGCGGGATATAACGCTTCCCATTATGAATTGGGAAAAATTCTGGGTGCTTTTTTGCATATTTTTCAACCGATATAATCCTATGCAAATTATGGTGGAACGAAATCCGCGATACGAGACGATTCCGCTTCGCCCAGATTTTGTGGTCTTTATGCAAAAGCCCACTAAGTAGCCGGGAGTCGTATGCTGGCTCACGACGGATTTCCTCCAACGGGATTGCAACTTCAGGTTGCTGTGGGAGGTGCACTCCGTACTCGCCAGGCATCAACCACCGGACACCCAGGTATCGTTCGAGAAACTCGTATAGCCCAAACACGGTGCCGGTCGAGGTACGCCCTGCGATGACTAGATTATTTGTGTCTACTCCACGTAAAACAAACCCATCCCGGTCTAAGCTCTCGAGACCAAGATCTAATGCATCAAGATATTCCGACCTCCCAATATGAATATTTAATCCCCCGAGACCAGGGTCACCACAATTCAGAACGGGTAAAGCGATACCCGTTGATTTCTCCAGTATATCTACGAAGTTTTGGGTTTCGGCACGAAGGGTCGCAAGAGCACCTTCATCCAATCTTATCACAGTATTAGATCCGATCAGAGCCAGCGGAAGCCCAACAGCTTTTGAGCCTTGCGCCCCCGTCTCATCTGCTTGCCGAGACATGGTAGGCTGTGAGTGGCACGATATAAATCCGATGCTAACACTCATTAAGATTCCGCAAATAAGTATAGATTTTTTAACGTACTCGTACATCTTCATGAGGATAACTTTGCATAAGAAAGCTTCACATTTCCAAACAAATTGATATTCACAGGAAAAAAGTAAAACCTATGACTCCGGATATTCGAAATAATCATTTCCACTTAATTCGACTCTTAGCAGCATCTCAGGTTGTGCTCATGCATTCCCTACATCATGTACCTAGAGCGGTTACTGAAGGAAATTCATTCGAGACCCTATTTCGGAGCTGGAGCCCTCAAGGAGTGCCAGTTTTCTTTTTTGTCAGCGGGTTTTTAATATACCTTTCCTTTTCGAAAAACAACAATCTGGCCAATTACACGAGGAACCGACTGCTGAGGATATATCCGGGGCTATGGGCATGCCTTGTTGTTGGTATCATTTCTGTGATAATTTTTTCCAACTCTCCGATAAATTTCATATCACTCTCCAGTTTCAAATGGCTTGTAGCACAAGTTAGTATTGGACAATTTTACAACCCAGATTTCTTAAGAGAATATGCCTGTGGGACATTGAATGGAAGCCTATGGACAATCCCAGTAGAGCTTCAGTTCTACATATTCGTCCCAATTTTATTCATTTTTAAAAACAAAATCAAAACCTCCTTCATCGCCCTCTGCACAATCCTCTCATACATATCACAAGAGACGATGATCTATATGGTCGCAAACAATGAAGGCCTATCGAACTCCACAATAGTGAAACTGTTCGAAGTCAGTATAATCCCGTACCTTTGGATGTTTCTTATTGGTTGCCTAGCACAGAAATACTCCAAACTTATAGTCCCATGGGTACAAAATAAATTGGGATGGGCCTTACTGTTATACGCTATTGGTCACCTTTTCTTGGGGTCACATTTACGATTCACTACGAACAACCCAGATCTCCCAAGCTATCTTATAACCGCCTTTTTGGTATTAAGTTTCGCCTATACAAAACCCAATTTTGGGTGGGCCTGGCTAAAGAAAGTAGACCTCTCTTACGGCATATATATTTACCATATGATCGTGATCAATGTGCTAATTGAAATAAATTTCAATTTCCCATACCCCATAATAGTAGTTTTCATCGCGACGGCAGGGCTTGCGAGCGCATCATGGTTTTTAATCGAAAAGCCCTCATTACGGAGGAAAAAAACAGCTTAAAGGCGACGTGACATTAAGGAATGATAGGGGGATTTGGCCAGCGCCATCACCCACCGAAAACTCCGGCTGCCCTATGTGTCAGAACAACTGGTAGGCGGAAAGTAGTGTGGTCAATGGGGCCACGCTAGGGACTTCGTCTCATGCGCCGGTGTGTGTTGGACGCGTGCCTGCGGATGAGACAGGCTTCGGTCTTTCACCCTCGGGTCCGATGAAAATGACGGGGTAAAATCCTTAAGGGAACCTCCGAAAACCTCGGTTTACGTCTGTTTTTAATTGCAGCTTATTTAGGATTCGCTATAAAAGGCTATGAAATACCGAGACAAAGGAGCTGGAGGCGATCTTTTTTCATTTATCGAGCATCG
>Ga0209186_1001310_pt1 | contig 18614 bp, 27 predicted proteins | sample SidtaG_FD_187426 | JGI IMG/M metagenome (GOLD analysis project Ga0209186, IMG submission 187426) | Marine algal microbial communities from Sidmouth, United Kingdom - Sidmouth_Male2 metaG (SPAdes) (version 2) | ecosystem: Host-associated > Algae > Red algae > Unclassified | place: Sidmouth...
GGTTCCCCGCGCGGATGCCCCGCATCGTGGCCTACTTTGGCACGGTGCTCCGTCGGGGGGAGTCTACCCCGGCGGCGGCCATCCTGGCGACCCAATGGGTACTCGAGGTGGCGGGGGTGTGGTATGCTTCCGCCCGGACCAAAGGGTACCTATGGCACCTGCCCACCGGAGTGGTGGACAGCCTTGTGGAGCTGCACCTCGCCAGCTTGGCGGAGGGGGCGGACCCGGAGGCGCAGGCGTATCTCCGCGAATTTCTGGACCTCCATCAGTCGTTGGACTTGGCGGCCGCTGGTCCGTACCTGGCCCGCCGAGTTGGCGGGACGAACGACGGGACGGCGCGGGCGTTTGTCCACTGTGACAAACGCCTCGTGGAGGGTCGGACTGGCCTCCATGAGGGCCTGGGGGATCCGTCATACCCCTATGCTGCGGGGGTGACGGCGACGTCGGCCCCGCCCGAGTCGGGCTGGGGCGCCCTGGGGGCAGTATCCCCGCACCAGCGCAAGCGCACCCGGGGTGCGGCCGAGCGCCCCCCTGCTCGTGGAGGCGCCGTTCGACGGACTTCCCGCGCAGGGCCGTCCCCGTGGGACCGGCGACCCGCCCGACGTTCGCCCCGCCCGAGGTGCCGTACTACCCGGCCCTGGGGGCGGGGCAGAACCTCAGCTGGGGGTACGTTACCCCGCAGTGTGCTCGCGCCCTGGCGACCACCTATCCGACTGCGGCAGGGACGCTTCGGGTGGCCCACGCGGAGGTGATAGTCGCCTCCCTGGTGGACACCCAGGCTTGGGTCACCCGGGGTGCGGGGGCCGTACTGCGGGGATCCCCGTCACCCCTCTCGGCGGCCGCCGAGCAGTTTCTGGTGGAAACCACCCCGGAGGCCATCGGGTACCAGATAGCCTCTCGGTTGGAGGGACACGGTCAGCGGGTAGCGCCGGGGTCCGCGGTAACCGCGGCGGGCGGGAGCTCCACTCAAGCCCCGTACGCCGGGGAGCCCGCCGCAGCCGCGGTACCCTACTATGGGGGCGGCTACTCTTACTCCGCCAGGGGAGCCTCGGCGGCGGGGCACACTGCCTATGCCGGGGGGTACACCGCCGCGGCGGCGGCGCCGAGTCCGGCGCCGCGCTCGAAGTGGGGGCCGGTTCCCACGGGTCGGGGGCCGGACCATGAGTACCCCTTCGACCCGCCCGTACGTGACCACTACGGGGGGTACGCCCGCGACGACCTCCAGCGGTCGCCGGACCGGGTTTAGCGGCCCGTGCCCTCGCGTGCGGGGGCGGGGGAACGCCGAGTTTGGTGGGTCCCGCCCCCCGTCTGGTCTGTCCCTAGTTGGGTCGGTCGCTCTCCCCGAATAGCGAGCGGTCTGCCCGTTGTTTGTTCTTGCTTGGAGGGCCCCTAAGCAGGGGGGCGGGTTGTTTCCTTTGTCGGGGGTGTGCGAGGAGTACCCCGTACTAGGGGTTAGTATTTTGATACCCTTCTTCGCACCGTGAGTAGGTGTTGCATACAGTGTTTTCGAACCTTCTCCGCCGGGAGGTCCTCCACATAGTGCCAGGAGTCCTCCCGGGGTCCATACCCGAACCATCGGACCTTGAGCATGAGTCGCTCATGTTCGTCGTACCCCTGTCCGACAAAGTGGTCGAAAACAGCCTCAATCTCTTTACTACCCGACGAGGGAAGGGAGGGGACCTGCCACGCGGCCAGTGCCCGAGCCCAGGCCGGGTCACCCTCGGGTGGTTCCGGGGCTCGGGTGGCGTGGTTCCCGTTGATAGTGCGTATACCATCGTCACATTCGATGGTAAGCCGACGCCCGTCTGTTTTCAAGATCTGGTAGGGTCCCAGCGTCTTGAAGACGAGTTTCCCCCCCTGGTTCTCGTGCGTCTTCACGAATACCCAGTCTCCAACTCGGAGGGCTTCGCGTCGAGCCTGTACGCGCTTGTAGAAGGCCCATTTGTACCGGGCCTGAGCCCTCTCCATGGTATCCCGCACTAGGGGTATCAGGGCGTCGAGGCGCTGGAGGAAGTTCCCCTAGGCTCGCCCGGGGGTTACTACTTCCCCGGTGTCGGCACCCGCTGTAAGTCGTTCGATCGCCAAGGGAGTAAGCCGTCGTGGACTCACGAACGCGAGTGGGACTTGCCCAGTGCTACTATGCACTTGCGAATTCTAAGCCGTTACTACCAGGCTTAAGTACCGGGACCACGTAACCACGTGATCACTTACGTAGTGTCGTAATGGCGTAACCTAAAGTCTTATTAAACCGTTCGACCTGCCCATTAGTTTGGGGGTGGTACGGCGTGGCATAATTGGTGTCAATACCCAGCGCCTTGAGCACCCCTTGCCAGAGTACGGCGGCGAACTGGGGTCCGTTGTCCGATAAAACTGAATCGGGGATCCCATAACTAGCGGCCCAGGTGTCGAAGATGGCACTGAGGACATCCAGAGCCGAAATGTCCTTCAGCGGGACTGCCCGCGTGACCTTAGTGAAACTGTCACAAATGACTAGGATATACTCATGTCCTTCGGGGGTCCGTGGCAATGGACAAAGTAGGTCAATGGCCAGAGCCGCGAAAAGTTCCGTAGCGGGGAACAATCGCATAGGTGCGGTACTCTGCGTATCCATGAGGCGGTTCTTCGCACAGGTTGGACACGCCGCGACCCAACCGAAGACGTCGGCAGCCAATGAGGGCCAATAGTAATGGTTCCTCATGGTCTGGTACATCCGGGAACCACCGGGATGTGCCGCCAATGGGGACGAGTGTTCCGCCCGCAGCATGTCCTCAACTAGGGACCGGGGGATCAACAACTGTTGGAAGCCGGACCGGTGCCCTTCGCGGCAGAGCAGCCCATCCGCATTCTGGTAGAAGCGGGTGGGCTCGGAGGTATCACGTAACTGCTTGACCTCCTGGCAGAACTCATCGTCCGCCTGCTTCTGGACTAGTTCGCCCAGGGCAATGCGGGCGGTCTCCCTGTTCTCGGGGAGCCGGGGGTCGAGCACCGCTCCCGACAGGGTGGTCACCCCAACTGTGGGGATCTCCTGGGAGATTGGTCCCGTGTCCAGCCCCTCAGTCAAAAGGCGGGACAGCGCGTCGGCCACCGCGTATTGGGGGCCGGGCTTGTATTCGACATCATAGTCGAACTCCGAAAGGAGGATGCGCCAACGCTTGAGTCGATTGTTGGTGCAGGCCGCCGTGGTTATTATCCACTCCAGTGCCTCGTAGTCACAACGGATGAGGAACTTGGTGCCTTCGATGTACGGTCGCAGTAAACCGACAGCCCACACCACACCCGGTCCCTCAATCTCTGTGACGGTGTAGTTCTTCTCTGCCGGCAGTAGGCCCTTGCTGAAGTAACCTACTGGCAGGTACCTGTCATCGGGTTGCTGCTGTAGTAGGCAGCACCCCAGCTAATCGTAGCTAGCGTCTACATCGATGATGTACTTCCCCTCCTTGCGCGGTATCGCAAGGATGGGCGGGTGGCATAGCTGTTCGCGCAGTTTGTCAAACGCGGCCTGTTCCTCCGGAGTAGGGGGACTCAACCGCTTCGGAAGCTTCACGCTGTTCAAGTCGTTCAGCCGCTTCGCTGTCTTTGCGAAGTCTACCGTGAACCTGCGGTAGACATTGCACATGCCCAAGAAACTCCTCAGTTGGGTTTGGGTCTTTGGGAAGACGGCCTTCTTGATGGCTTCGAAGTTCTTCTTATTCAAACTCAAGCGTCCTGGCCGTACTACATGGCCAAGGTACTCCACCTCGTTACTAAAGAGGTGGCACTTCTGTGCCTTGAGGGTGACCCCATGTTTCCCGAGTACGATGAGGACCGTGTCCAAGTGGGACAGATGGGACTCTTCATCGGCGGAGAAGATGATGAGGTCGTCTAAGTAGACGAGTACATTCTGCCACTTGACTCCGGATAGGATCGTGTCAATAGCCCGCTGGAAAGGAGCAGGGGCATTGCACAGGCCAGAGGGGAGACGGGTACATTGTTACGTCGCACAGTGGCAGGTGAACGCCGTTTTGGGCTTATCCTCCTCGGCTATGGGGATCTGCCAGTACCCCGCGTTGCAGTCCAACGTGGAGGAGAACTGGGCATCCCCTAAGGAGTCGAGGCAGTCGTCCATCCGGGGTAACGGATACGAGTCGCGTACTGTGCGCTCGTTCAACTTCCGATAGTCGATGCAGAACCGCGGACTCCCGTCGGGTTTTGGTACGAGTACCACCGGGCTAGCCCACCCACTCTGGCTGGGCTCTATGACTTCGAGCTTGAGCATCCGGTCGACTTGGGCCTTGATGAGTTCCCTAAAGGTCTATTCCATTCATTTAGGCGCATGAGGAAAGGTTTTTCTCTGCTGTTCTAGACTTTTTTTAACCATGAGAGGTAAACAGAACTGGTCTCCGTGGCATGGGTACTCAAGGAATAAATACTAGGCGCTCAAAGGATCTTGTAGCGCTGAGATACACCTCGTTGTTTCTCTGCCCCTCCAGAATCGCGCCGTTTTCTTCGTCTCTGCCGATCCAGAACTGGCTCTGACCAATGTCTGATGCAAGACACGTATTGATCCGATCTGGCATCCCATGGAAATGCACTTTCTCTCGGCCGGCTACGAGCATCACCTGCCCCCCACCACCACCGCCCATGTTGACCAACGGCCACACATGTCGTCCAGACTTCCCCACAGCACCGATGACACGCATTTTGTTGTCTAGCAACGTCGAGTTGCCGCCTGCAGCGTCATCAGCGGGCCATTTATTCCACAAAAAGGAGTTCAAGACAACGGTGGGATGCAAGGAAAAACGTCTGTCTCTCAAGCCTATTGTCGTAGCCACCTGAAAGTGCGTCAGAAAAAAGCTGATGAAGTCGGCACCAGGATGCGTCCACGCGGAGCGTCAACGCTAGTTCCATTGCCGAGTTCTGTGCGCGCCAATATGAGTCGCGCTCATGCGCCTTAATGCGTGGAATCGACCTTTAGTTCGGGGACCCATCCGGTAGGGGTTGAGCCGGACGGGCTTGGAGCCCGGCTTCAACTCGATCCGGTGCTACGTGGCCTTGATGGAGCCCAAGTGCCCACTCCATAGGGCCCGGTGCTTCTCTAGTACGGAGAGCACTGGGGGCCTCAGTCCCTCGGGCACGTTCGAGGTATGAACATGGAGCTCCTCCACGGAGTCCGTCACGTCCGGCGCCGTGGCCGGACTGGGACTTAGTGAAGCCCATTCCTCTCGGGATATGGCGGCCACCGTACTGGTGTAGGCCGACATAAGCCCCAGGATCATACCTTCGGGGAGCCGCTTACTCGTACTCCCCGTATGGGTTACTTCCACCCACCACGTCTGGTTGGCGGTGCAGTCCATGGTGCCAGTTGCCACGTGCACGCGATGGCGCTCATACATTTGATGGCGCTGGGTGATGACCCCATTCCCTTGGAAGGACGTCTGTTTTGGGACGTACCCCCTGGACCGCGCGGGCAGAACCACCTCGCGGGCCAGACGCACCTTGGCGTCCGTCTCACTAGCGGCACCAGCCTTGCCGGGTTGGTTCGCCTTGGCATACGACAGCGTTTTACCCCGACGGAGGATGGGGACCATACATCCATCTAGTACCTGGATATACCCCTGAGGCCCACAGATGTTGGGGACTTGAACGTCGGTGTATTCGGTCCCCGGAGTAGAGGGACCGACATGCCGCGCACCACTCCACACGTGACTTGTGTGGAGTAGGTGCCGATTCGCACCGTAAGAGTCACGGTACCCGTGATGGGAAGGAGTCCCCCACTCACTTGAAACAACTGGGCGGTCGCCGCGTCTAACGGCGCCACCTTCATCTCCGGGGGCAGTAGCGCCTCTCGCACTAGAGAGACGCCGGACCCTGTGTCGACAATGACGCGGAGGGCTACCTCACGCCCCGCGTCCAACCAGACGCGGCTGGCCACCTGATAGTTGGACCCCGTCAGAATGGCCACCACATTCCGGCCGTCCAGCCCCTTCGGGAGGGGTGCATCCCGAGGGCGGATCCCCTTGGGTCGGGACTCGATGTGTACTGGCATCACATCCGCGCCCCGAGTTGGGTCCACCGGTCGCGGCGGGGAGGGCCCAACACCGGTGGTTACTCGTTTCCCTCCTCGGACTCAGAGGAGGTTGCCGGTCCGCACTCGGACTCGGCCCGGGGTTACCCCTTCTCAAGCCTCGTCGACTCATCGCCGCTTGAGCTGGAGTCCTCGGTGGGGGTGGCAACTGCCACCCGTCGGCCCATCCGCTGGGTGTCGCGGGAGCCCGAGGGCGCCCCCAGAGGGGACCAGCGCAGGGCCGCCGCCACTCGGTCGCGTAGGCGTGCGTCCAAGGTTGGGCACACCTCGACCCAATGACCCACCTTGCCACACTGCCAGCAAGGGTACTCTCCCGTCCTGGGTTTGGGACGGGGAGGCTCATCTCGCTGTCGGAACCGGCGGCGTGAATTGTCGCCGCCTCCGGGAGTCGAGCCGTCTGGTGCCGTAGGTTGGGCCGCCTCGCGTCGTGCCCCGCCACCCGGTGTGGGGGCGTCCACAGCCCCGACGACCCGAACGGGGGCATCTCGCGGTGGGTAACCCAGAGCCCCCCCGGAGGGCCTGGGGAGTGCGGCCGCACGAGCGTGCCGCCGGAGCCGGGCCTCCTCCGCGAGCACTTCTCGCTCCTTAGTCCGCTCCTTAAGCTGCTCAAGTTGTAGCCAGAGGTGTTCGTCGCCCTTGGTCTGGGCGACGCGGGCTAACTCCGCCATAGTCATTCCGGGGGTGGTCCGCTCCCGAACAGTGGCGCGCGCGGCGCGGTGGACACCTTCCACGAAGCGCCCCTTGAGCGCGCCCTCCCCGTACATGAACCCACACTCGGTGTTGAGGCGGCGGAGCCGTTCGGCGAAGGACAACTCGTCCTTGTCGTCCCGTTGGACCGCGACCTTCAGGGTCTCGACGAGGGTTGCCACTGAGGCCTCGTCGACGTGCCGTCGGAGCATCCAGTTGATAAGCTCCAGGTAGGAAGTGACTTCGCCGGGGTTCCCGCTCGGCGAGTCGGCATAACCATCATTACCTCCGACTTGAGAGGTTCCTTCGTACATTCATGAAGGATGTAGAAGGCTTTGCCTTCGGAGATGTCGTTGTGGTCGCAGGCCTTGGCAAACTTGCGCAAGAACTGGAAGACCTTGGCGGGGGGAGAACCGTCCCACTCTTCGTGCACCCCGAAGGACTCAGCCAAATTCTTCTTGCGCCGACCCAGAGTACGGGCCTGGCGCCGCGTGTGGAGAACCGACTTGTTGTCCAGCGCGTACGTCTCGCAATCGAAAATGATCCGGTAGTACGGGTTGCTCACCACGATCTTGGGCGGCACCACCCGAGTAGGTGGCGTCGGGGTTGCTGGAGTCGGCCACCCCTCCGCCTCCGTACCGGTTGCGAGGGAGAGTTGCGTCGGGAACCCCGGGTCAATACACCGTGGTAACTCTCGCGCCGCCCCCCCGCCTTGCTCACCTCCCATCGAGTCAGGAGTCGGTAGGGTCCTCGGGTCAATACCTCGAGTACCCTTCCTCACTGTGGACGGCGTGGGGGTAGCGCGGACTGCACCTAGTAGGGCCGCAACGGCCGACTCGTCCCCCGAGCGGGAGACGTCCGTGGTTGACGACGACGACGAGTCGTCGCGTTGGTGCCGACGGAAAGAGCGCCTGGCTCTGCCCCGGCGCTCAGCGGGTCTGGGCGTAGAGCCCCGCAACATCGTAACTAGCGATCGGGTAACTTGGGACCGAACGACCTCGGCCACGGTGCCTCTCCACTCGAGACCCTGGCCATCCCTGGCACACCGTGAGCCTGGGGGAGCACGACTAGAGCTCCCACCCGCAGGCTCCCGTGCCGAGTTTGGCATCGCCTCCCCCTCCCAAGCACCGAGAGGGGATCTCTCACCGGGCCCGAGGGCCGGGCGACCGATACCGTGGGTCCACGCGCTGTGCTCGCGCGCCGGGGCACTCTTGGCACTCCGTGAACCTGGGGGAGCACGACTAGAGCTCCCACCCGCAGGTTCCCGTGCCGGTGGTGGCACAGACCCACCGCCCCACGTGGTAACGTCGGGCGGCTGTCCTCCGCCGAGATGAGTGCCAGCACCCGGTGGGGCCACTTCGAGGTGAGTACTACCCGAGGCTGCGCCCGCCGGGCGGCGAGTCCCAGTCGGATCAAGGCCCGGGGGCAATGGCTGGAACGAAGTCCGCTGCCCGCGGGCACCCGCATCCGTGGTACCTGCACTGGTGTGGCGATCGTCCACCGACGATCCGCCTCCGGCGGGGGAAGACCCATCCCCCTCGACACCAGGCACGTCGACACCAGGGGGGTCTCCATGCCCCCCCCCATCGGCCATCGACCGGGCCGGACTCAGCCGAACCTGGCGTTGCGGGGCGCCGCCCGCAGCGCTAGGCACCAAGGGAAGGAGGACCAACTAGGCTCCCCCCCGAGGCGGGTTGGCGCACCGCCACCACCCCGAGGAAGGTCGAGTCGACCTCCTCCCCTGCCGCTCCACCAAATGTGACAACACGCCCAGCCAACCCCACCCAGTCGGGGGGAAGGCCAGCCAGGCCGTGTCGCCGGGTATTCCTGTCGGGGAATACCCGCCCCGGAAAAAAACCCCGAAGAGCACACACGCACGGCGTCGACCGGGGGAAGACGCCCCGAGCGACAAACACGAGTTGTGTGACCGGAAGTTTACTTGCCCGCGTCGAAGGCCTCGAGGCAACACTCACGCCTCGAGGTCTTATCCCGTCCGTTCCCCTCAGACCCTCCGAAAACCCCCCCTCAGACACCCTCAAGGGACCCTGAGAAAACCCTCCGAAAACCCGCTCTCAGACACCCTCAAAGGAACCTCAGAAAACCCTCCCCTCAGGGCACATGGGGCCAGTCTCAGCGGAGGGCGGCCGAGGCTTCGGACACCGCCTCGAGTAGAGGCGGGGTAAGGGTGCTACGTGACACCCTTGCGGCGCCCCGGTGTCAGGGGCGCGGTGTAATACTGGTCAATGGTCCAAGTTGGGTTTACACAAAACAAGGCCCTTAACTGGGGGCCTGCCCCGGGATTTACTAGTCCCAGGGAAGTTTCGAGATCGCGGTTGTGGTTGGTGAGTCACGGGGCGATCACAAGTGGATCGCCACCGGAATGATTCGAAATATGCGTCAGTAGGACATCTTTCCCTTGCGAGAGCCAGTGGCCGTTTCGGACTGACTGGATCCGATCGCCGATGACGCGAATCCACGTGTCCCCTCGTAACTGGGAGGGAACTGGCTCCCCGAGTGTGGGGGCCAGGGGTCCGGCCGGCACAAGAGCGACTACCGTACCCCATTTTATGCTTCGTGGAACCGCCTGTACGGGGGCAGTTGGGACTTTGAGAACAAGTACAGCTCTCAAGTAGTAGTTCACTGCTGTTCTGCTGTCGAAGTGCGGTTCCTGCTGCTGTAGTTAGGTCATCGTTCGAATATAAGCCATTATAATCGGATGCGGTTATAGTATCCGAATACGAATATATTCCGCGTAATTATCCGGCTTGGTGAGGTTATCATCCGATCCTGATTTTGTGGGATGAGAATTATCCTTATCCGGAGACGGTGGAAGGCAGCGTATCCGTATCCCATTAGGGTCAGAAAACGGTATCCTGACAACCCCTGATGACGTACGTGCAAGCAGTTCAGGGGCAAGAATCGGCTAAGTGGCACATTGCAATGGACCAGGATATGGAAGCTATCCGCAAGAACAAAACTTGGCGCTTAACGAATCGCCCGGTCCATCGACGCGTGCTCAAGAGCAAGTGGGTGTACAAGGTCAAGAACGAGGTGGACAAGAACGGGAACAGCGCGACGCGGCACAAGGCGCGCCTGTGCTTCATGGGGAACCGGCAGATCAAGGGGCTCGACTTCAACGAGACATTCGCGACTGTGGCCAAGTTCAGTACAATCCGACGTATCCTGGCGATAACGGAGGCAAAAGAGTGCGAGCTAACTCAGATGGACGTCGAGACGGCCTCCCCGAACGGCGACCTTGACGAGGAGGTCTACATGGATCAGCCAGACGGCTATGTCTATGTCACGCAGCCTGACAAGGTGTGTCGTCTTCTTCAATCGCTTTATGGGCTGAGAAAAGCCCCCAAGATTTGGTACGCCAAGCTTGACGACTTTCTTAAGTCGCAGGGGTTCGATAACATCGACCCGGATGCATGCCTCTACTTCCTTATGGATGACGGCGAAATCATCATCGTCCTTGTGTACGTCGGAGATCTTCTTCTGGTGAAATCAAGCCTGGCGGCGATCTACAAGATCAACAAGGCTCTGCACGAGCACTTTGAGATGAAGGACCTGGGAGAGGCGAAGACCATCTTCGTGCTAGAGATGAGACGTGAAAAGACGTGGGGCACCCTCAAGCTGTCGCAGGGCAAGTATGCGGCGCAAGTGCTGGAGAACTTCGGGACTGCGGAGCGCAACCCGATTGGAACGCCGCTGGAGGTGCGCATGAAGCTGGTCAAGGCCGACGAGAATGATGACGAGCTGGCCTACCGCGAAGCCGTTGGCAGCCTTTTGTTGGCGACAATATGGACGCGTCCTGACCTCGCCTTTGCCATTGGGAAGCTGAGTCTGTTTGTCTCTCGCTACGGAAAGGAGCATTGGGCGGAGATCAAAGGCGTTCTACGGTATGTCAAGGGTTCGATGGACAAGGGGCTGGTCTTCGACAAGAACTCCTCTTGTATTCTACAAGGCTTTAGTGATGCCGACCAGGGGCTTACATGAATAAATGACACTCTGATAGAATGGATAGATATACTCGGAAATTCTCAGATTCCCGTAAAACAAGCCCGATTATGCGTACTCTTATCTGTATGGCGCCGCCATTTTAATGGCTCTGAAGGGGATAAGCGAAAGTACAACGACTTACCAGTCGTCAAACGAAGGCATCCCACTACCTCAGGTAACTTGACTTGCCAGGCGGCTCCAAACGCGCGAAGCCGGCACGAGACACGCAGTGGTATGTTAGACACATACTGGATTGCAGTGAGCAAACTCAGGACACATCGTCGACGGCGAAGGTCATTGGCAAACTGAGCGATTTTTCGTCTTTTGTCGCGCGCGGCAGCTGACGGGCGGTCTGTACGACTCAGAACACTTCTCAGCCATAAAGGTTAACCAAAGTAGCGAGATGGGCAACGATGCTTGCACATCTTGCCTGGCATTCGCTTTCGCGAGCGTGACATGGTTTCGCATAAGTCACGTTCACATGTTCCACCACAACCCTCTCTTCGTTGCTTCTTGGCAATCAGCATCGCAAGTACTTCCTCTCTGACGAAGTTGTTGCAGAATCTGATATATTCTGAGAAGAATCCCTATTCTTATTCGTATCCTACATTTCTTGGTTTCGGATATATGTCCTATCCGTACTCAAGAAATTGCGTCAAAACTCTTATCTTATTCAAAAAATGCCAATGTTGAGTATAACGGAGTGGACCAAAACTCGGCAGATTTTTAAGCCCCTGATGCCGACTGGGCGGGTGGCCACGAGACGCGACGTTCTACGACGGGCTTCACGTTCATCTTTGGCGGAGCAGCCGTCAGCTGGGGTTCTAATATGCAGAAGGAGATGGCGCTGTCGACAGTGGAGGCGGAGTACATGGATCTATGTTAGGCCAGCACGGAAGCTGTCTGGCTCAACAAGCTCGTGCAAAATGTGGCTTCTCATTGGCTGCAGAACGAGATCGCTGTCGGGCCGATCAACATCGAGGTCGACAACAGCGCGTGCAGTGACATCTCCAAGAACAAGAACTCCGTCGAGCACAAGCGCACTAAGCGCATCGATATTCGCTGCCACTTCGTGCGCAAGGCCATCGCGACGGACAAGGTGGCACTGGAGCATTGTGCAACAGACGACATGGTGGCACACCCGAATACCAAGCAGCTCAGCAAGACCAAGCACGACAAGCATGTCAAGGCCATGGGGCTTTGCTTAAAACAAGAACCGCCGCGGCAAAAAACGAGGAGGAGTGTTGGGTTCTGATGTTTGTCGCCGATTCCACTTGCGGTTCGCGTATGGATGATGGTTGGTGACCCCCATCGTACTCCAGACGGTACATTTGCAAGGCGTGGTCATGTTGCACACATTCGTCTTGGGTCATCTTGGGGCGCTACTTTTGGCACGTTTGGATTGGATCCTCGCTTTGGTCTAGTGGCTTTTGATTTGGTGAGTGATGCGATTTGGTGCGAGGTCGTGGGTGTGGGTGTGGGAGCGAGAGGTGGAGCACTTGGTCCGGTGGGGACTGTTTGAGAGGTGCTCTCAGTTGGGAGAAACGGGCGAACCCTACCACAACAAACAAAGCACGTGCGCACAAGCACGCACAAGCTCAAGCCACTCAATCACTTCACCGTGGTCCCCCATTCCCTACCCCCACGGCATTTCAACACCTGGTGTACCTGGACGACGTGTTTGGCATCTCCCGGACCGTACAGGATCGCATCCGGCACCTTCGTGACGTCCTACTCCTTCTGGAGAAGGCCGGTGCATCGCTCATGCCCTCCAAGTGGCACCTGTTGCAGCAGGAAGTCAAGTACCTGAGGCATGTCGTCCGTCCAGGAGAGCTGCTGGTGAAGACGAGGAAGATCAAAATCCTGGCTAAAGCGCTTCCCCCGCGCATCCAGACGGAGCTGAAGAGCTTTCTGGGCATGTGTACCGTGTACCAGCACTTCATCAAGGATTACGCGCACATCGCCAAGCCCCTGACCAAGCTCACCAGCAAGAAACTCCCGCACGTGCTCTCTCCGCTGGATGCCGCTCAGCTGGCGGCCTTCGAGAACCTCAAGAAGTTCTTGACGTCAACCTCAATCTTGGCGCTCCCCCGACATGAGGGTCTCTTTATTCTGGATATCGACGCCTGCGCCGCCCAAGTCGGCTGTACCCTCCTGCAACAACAACCGGACAAGAGCATCCTCCCGGTCGGCTCCTGCAGCTGGGGCCTCATCCTGGCCGAGAAAAACCTCTCGACGACCGACCAAACATGCCTAGCCGTGGTCGGGGCCTGTTTTTTCCTCCGCCCCTGCCTGGAGAGACAAGAGTTGCTGATCCGGACGGACCATTCCAGCTAACGCTGGCTGCTCAACATGGACAGTGCAACGGGGACGATCGCTCGATGGCTTCCCCGCTTGTCGGAGTTCCGGAACAAGGTGTGCACGAGACCGGGAAGGGAGCACCACTGTGCCGACGCCAAGTCGCGTCTCACGACGCTGGCACCTGATCGGTCCGTCATCCCGGAAGAGATTCCCTGTCTTTCTCTGGCTGACTCTTCCCGTGGCTGGGTTGCGCCGGACTACGGTTAGCTGGGCAAGGAACAACCGGTCACGCTCGAGCGCATTCTGGCCGCGCAAAAACATGAACAGCGGTGCCAAGATCTACGGGATACGATGTACCAGAACGAGCACTCGCGCTTGTCGGAGAACATAGAGGGGCACCTCGTACGCGTCGCCCCCCTAGACGGTGCTACGCAAGTGTACGCCTCGTTCATCCTGCGTCAGGAACTCCTCCGGTTGGAGCACGACGTCGTGCGCGCCGGTCATCCTGGTGTCAACCGGATGTACATCTCTATTAGGCGCCACTACTACTGGGAGTCTATGGCCGCGGATGTGTACGTCTGGGTGGCCAGCTGTGCGTACTGTGCCCGGAACAGGATAGTACAAAGGCGACGCACGCGATGCTCAAGTTCTTCCCGGCGACGGATCCCTTTGCGAGCCTGTCCATGGAACTCCTCGGAACGCTGACAGAGACCAAGGCAGGGAAAGTCCTCCTTCTGATCATCTTCGACCGGTTCTCGAAGCTTATAAGAGCCGAACCCCAGGCTGGCGTCACCGCGACGGACGTCTCCTCGGCCTTCTTCCGGGATTGGATTTCCGTGTACGGGCCCCCGGACACGGTCCTGACGGACAACGGACCCCAGTTCGCCTTCCTGTTCTTCCGGGGTGTGTGAAACCTTATGGGAATTCGGAACACGTACACGACCACGCACCACCCGCAGACTAATGGCCAAGTCGAGCGCTTTAACAAGACGCTCGTGGAAATGTTCATGCACTACATCAAGGACCACGAGGACAACTGGGACGAGCTCATCTCCGTGTTGGCGCTGGCGTACAGCTCGAGACCACATCGGACAGCGGGCGTGGCCCCAATGGACTTGGTCACCACACGGCGACTGAGCAGCTTCTCCCTGGAACGGATGCCGGACGGTATGATGCCGGACCCGAGCCAGTCGGTAGCAGAGGCCAAGGACGCGTTCCTGAAGTCGCCAAAGGCCGTGCTCCTCCAAGTACGGGACTCGATTTCCAAGAAACAAGCACGGTACAAGAGGGACAGTGACAAGAAAGTCCGCCCTCGCCGGGTTTCGGTGACCAGTGGTGACTGGGTGTACCTGCGCAACCACGCCCGGAAGCACAAGCTCGACCCTAAGGTGACGGAACCGTAAGAGGTGCTGGAAGCGGACGGAAGATCCTATCTGATCGATAAGTTCGGACTGCCCTACTGGGTTAGCGGCGCCCACGCGGTGCCGGAGGGACCAGTGGACCCCGTGAAGGGACCCAAGCGACACAAAGTGGCAGTCCCGGAAGCGCTCCGACATGGCGGTTCCGAGTTTGCGTTCGAGATGTTCGTGGACCACACCTGGGACGAGGAGGGAGTCCTGTGGTTTCTGGTCCGCTGGTTTGGGTATGGACCTGACGACGATGCGTGGCAACCCTCGGGGCGCCTGCCGGTTGCAGCGGTGTAACGGTACTGTCGACGCAAGGGGCTTCTCCCGCAGGACCCAGATAAGGAGGAGCCGAGTTGGGACCTCCAGGACGCGTGATATGACAGCCAAGAGACAAAAAACCCTCGTTTATACAAGTACTACGTCTCATGGGTCATCCCTCGATATGGGGCCGGGATTTACGCCGGCCAATGCAAAGCACGCTCACGCCACCTAAGACAACCGGCACCGACCACGGACGCCTCGCCTCAGACCAGACGACTACGGGTCGCAGAGGGTCCCTCATAACCGGACGGTCCAACCTGGCCCCCATAAGTACGGCCATAACCACGCTTGTTCTCACTCGGGGTGCTCGGCCGCGGACGCTACTCGTAGACGCCACTACCCCAGGTCTGGCCGCCGCCACCGCCGGTGCCACGCTGGAAGCTCCCAGGGGCATCATGATACCACGTCTCGTTGGCTCCCGCAGCATCGTCTTGAAGATCACCGGTGGCCGACCCACGGGCGCGCCAAGTGCCGGCCTGCTCCACCCGCCGGAGGTCTTTTTATTCTCGCTGCTGGTGGATGTTCAAGAGGCGCCAGAGCTGATCGTTCACGCCTGAACGGTATCACCGCTGAAGGACCTCCTCCAGCGCAACGGGGTCCCCCACCGGGTTTTTCTCAGCCCAGGAGAACAAGTCGCCAGACAAGCTCCCAAGCAGGTCGACCGTGGAGACCAAGAGCACGCTGGTGGGAAACCCAGCCGACGGACCACGGAGACGCCCGACAAGACGCTCCAGCCAAACCTCGCCCTCCGTCCCAAGCATTGCGGAGGTATCCGACCGGAAAGAGTCGGGAACCGCGGGGGCCAACTGCATGCGATTGGCCGTCGCAACCCGGGCCACGGTGTTCACCACAGGGGTCGCAGGACCAGCCCGGGGAGAGGGGGCTGTCGTCGCCAAGGTCGCCGGGCTGGCGCCGAGAGAATCACGGGGAGGCGGGACCAGTTAATGAACCGGGAGGGGCACACCACCCAAGGGCGAAGAGCCAGAACCATCGATTGGCTGCGCCAAGGCGGATGCCCACCCCGACGGGATCCCGGAAGACGCGAGCAGTCCTTGGCCCCGACCGAAAGGCGCCTCCGGAGGGGCCGCCTTGCAACAATCCGGGATCCAGTACGTCGCGGCGTCAAGGGGATCCTATGTGACGATACGGACCCCGTCGGCATCCTGTCGGGTCACTACCGTGAGCCAACCGTCCCGATCCCGGCGGGAGGGGTCAAGACGGCGCACAGCGTCGTAGAAGGCCTGGTCATGAACCGGGAGATCCGCTTGCTGAGACAGCATGGCCTGGAAGAAGCCCAAGGCCTAGAAATTATCCCTGATGAGTTCCTCCGGCATGAGCTGCTTGACCCAGCCGAACAGAGCGTCCGAGAACAACCAGAAACGACCGTCGCGCGCCCGCTCGTACCAGCGGTTGCACGCCATCACCAAGTACTCGGTCACCCGGATGCCCATCGTGACCGAGTGGGCGTCCCAAAGCGACCGGTACATCTGATCCCGGTCGTAGTAAGCCACCGAGGGGCCCCCAGTGGTAAATACCATCGGGGTCTCCATCTGAGAAAACCGGGTGGGCACCGCCGCGAAGGACTGGGTGCGCATCACCGGAGGAAGGCGCCAAAACTCCTGGTAGTTCCAGCTGATCAGGAAGCCCCAGCGCGCACGCTGCTCAGAGTTGGCGTGTGAAGACGGGGGCAGAATGGGCAGCCGAAGCACGTACGGACCCGGAATCGGCATGTAGAGAAAGATGGGGCACGCCGGCGTAGCGGCCAGGCCCTTGACCCGGGACACCGTCGCTGCCAACCACCCGGGGTACTCATCCTCGACCGGCGCGCGGATAACCGACGCCGAGAGGATTGATTCGTATTTCATGGCGAGATCCTGGATCAAGCAGTCGGGAAAACCGGAAATACGGGTCGCCCAAGCACTACCCGGGGCACAAGGCGCCCAGTCAGCCCCTAAGGTGAGACCAGGAGTAGAGTGCGCGACCTCCCCCGCCCCTCGGTCCGCCTACAAGCGGCCCGCAGTGTCCAGACTCATCAAGAACCCCCGAAGCTGCTCCCGGGCCGAACTCTTCGCCAGGTCGGGGCGCATCGCCATGAACTGCTGGAGGCGCTCGGCCATTTTGACATCCTCGGGCGCCGCCGGCACGACACCCACGACAACCCGGTACAAGCGCACCAACATGGAGGGTGCCAGGAGGCTCGGCGGGGCCGCGTCGCCCGTCGTTGATGCGAGTAAGACCACGCCCGGGATAACCCCCCCGTCAGGAGGTGGGCCAGTGCCCGGGGGGGCACCATGATCGCCAGAGTGGTCGACTGACGCCGGCGCCACACCCTCGGACCCCGACGATGACATCTTGACCTTGGTCCGGGACACCTTGACCTTGACCCTGTGCCCGCGACCCCCGCCAACTCCGGACCTCCTCCAGGGGATTAGGTGGGAACGGGGGATGGTGGGCCTGGTGATGGGCCCCACACAGCTCGGGGATACAGTGCGCATCAGTGAGACAAGACAAGGGGGGGGGAACTCACGTGCAGACTCTCCCTCACCGGGGCGCGCACCCTCCTCCTCGCTCTTACCCCGAACAACCTGCCCACCAAGACACGGCCACCCCAAAGGTTCACGCACACGCGAGGAACCGGTCAGCCCCGAGACCGAGATGGGGGTGATCCTGGCACCGACGCCACCCCACGAGACTCACGAGACACCGACGGGTCGTGACAAGGCGCCGGTTGGGGAACCGCTTGTGCTGGCCCAGGACGGTCCACGCTGAGAAGGGAGCTATGTCGCATAACGCGGCCCCGGTCCACGCCCCTTTGCTGGCCAGGAGGTCGATCGGGTGCCGGGCGACGCGGATGACATGTCATGCCCCGGTTCAGTCAGGTGGCGCTGTCCTTGTTGGTTGGGATCTAGATTGATAGTGGGTCGTTTGCAATTTCATGTCAATTGCTTGAAATATCTGCTTTACAGTAGGGGGGTCCACTGGTATGGATCCCCAGATCTTCGCTTGGGGAGGCTACTGTGTGGGATTCGGAGCCATTTGGGCCCGCTTTCTTGGATAGCTTAAGGGGACAGCGGGGCGCCGTGGCCCGGCTTCCCCACAAAAAAAACTGCGTTCTGACCTCCTTCTTCCCTCTTTGCGCCTTCGGGTGCTTTCTTAGGTGACCGTATCACCGGGCGAGAGTAAAGCAAGGGTGTGCGGGTGGGTTCTCTCAGCTGGGCAGGTGTCCCTATCTGTTTTTGAGGGACGGGGTGACACGACATGTTATGCGACAAACAAGACAAGGTCGTCGGTGGTTCCGCCATCGCGCTTGTTTTGTTGCTTTGAGGCGGTTTGGGGGCGACACAGTGTGGTGCCCCATCAAAACCGTAGCCTACGACTTGAAATGACAGGTAGCGGATCTGGCGCCACAATGATTCGGTTCGGATGGCATGTTGCACGGCTATGACAACGAGAATCAATCTCACACGGCCGAGTCCCAGGCTTGTGTATCACTGTAAAGATGCAATTTGACGAATTCAGGATGGGCCTCGCCCCCGGTGCACCCAGGCGACATCACTGTCAGCACGGGGTGGTGAGGAAAGCTGCAGAACCGGCCTCGGCGTGCGAGGTTGATTTGGACGCCAGGCCTCGTGCGGATCGCCGGCAATCTTGCAACGCAAATCGACAGCTGATTGGCTCGCACCGCTCGGCCGTGCAAGGCTGCCCAAGGACTCTGGCAGGGCCAGAAAGGGTTGCGCGTGGCATTAAAGTTCGGGCACTGTGCCTCGACGGACGTCCCTCAGTTCCTCGTCAACGCTTTCTTCCCCCACTCCCTGCCCATTGTCCTGCCTCCC
>Ga0209186_1001311_pt1 | contig 18613 bp, 9 predicted proteins | sample SidtaG_FD_187426 | JGI IMG/M metagenome (GOLD analysis project Ga0209186, IMG submission 187426) | Marine algal microbial communities from Sidmouth, United Kingdom - Sidmouth_Male2 metaG (SPAdes) (version 2) | ecosystem: Host-associated > Algae > Red algae > Unclassified | place: Sidmouth, United...
TTGAAAATGCAAGGCGAGTTTTAGGGTATACCATCACAAAAACACAGGGTTTAAACCCTGTGTTTTTGTGATGGGTTAGCCACCAATCGTAGCCATAGATTCCGTCACCGAAGCCTGCCCTTTACGCCTTGCCTCTGCTTCAAAACCATCCTTAGCGCGGTGACTAATCGCTTGTTGAATTGCTGTAAGCAATTCATTATCAGAAGCTCCGGCGCGTAATATGTCGCGCAGATTGAATACGCCGTCATCGTAAAGACAAGTTTTAATCATGCCTTCCGGTGTCATGCGTAGGCGATTGCACGTACCGCAAAACGAGCGCGTGTAGGCAGGAATAATCCCAAAAGTTCCGACAAAACCTTCCACTTGATAATTAAAGGAAGTCGAGTTTTTGGGGTCTATGAGTTTATTAATTTTCGGAAAATGCGCTTGTATGTGTTCAAATATTTGCGGGTAAGTCCATTCTAATTTTTCGTAATGTGAACCTTCGCCATTAAAGGGCATTTCTTCTATAAAACGAATAGCGACATCGTGTTTTTCGCCCAATTTGACCATTGGAATAAGGTCGCCAATATTCTGATTTGCCATTACAACAGCGTTGAGTTTTAGGTCAATATCGCGCTTTAACATTTCTTCATAACATGCCCAAACCTTATCAAAATAATCGCGTCGTGTAATCTCATAAAATCGCTGCGGGTCGAGGGTGTCAATACTCAAATTAAACGAGCGAATCCCCAGCTCCAACAACTCATCCAAATAGGGCAAAGTCAGCGTACCATTCGTCGTAACTGCCACTTTATCAATGCCTTCTATCGCCACCAATTCACGTAAAAAGTACATCAAATCTTTCCTCAAAAATGGTTCGCCGCCCGTAATTCGTACTTTACGCAACCCATTTTTCGCCAACATCCGAATGATACGTAACAACTCCTCATAGGACAGTAATTCAGCTTTTTTGACAAACTTAATCCCCTCCTCCGGCATACAATAGAAGCAGCGCAGGTTGCATTTATCCGTCACCGCGAGGCGCAAATAATCTATCGTTCTGCCATGATTGTCGAGTAGCACGGGTATCTTGCTTGTTTGCGCTACATTAGGTATTTTCATATAATTTATTCTAAAAGAAATACAAATTAATTTTATTGACGCATTACATATTCACTCATTCGCTCATTCATCCCGATAGCTATCGGGACACTCATTACACATTTAAGCATTTCATCATTTAAGCATTGTATCATTGCCTCTCATGTATAGTTCCTTTTCTTAATTTGAGCGAAGCTCCACTTCGTCCTCTAAAGGTAGCGATAATTTCCGAAGCAATAGCCAAGGCGATTTCTTCCGGCGATTCTGCGCCAATATCCAAGCCCGTCGGACTGTGAAAATTCACCAAATTTCCAAGGTCATAATCGGGGAGTTCGCCCTGCATTTTGTACATTCGCTTTTTCGGACCGAGCATACCTATATATGCAGGATTTTTTTCAATGAAAATAGGCAACAACTCCTTATCCCAATTATAGTCGTGCGACATCAACACCACCGCCGTATAATCATGCACTTCTACCTGTTTGGCTTCTTCAAATTCAAGTACATTTTTTGCCAAATTAAACAGCGATTTCGACAATTTTTTCGCCCGACCAACCACATGAATTTCCCAACCCAACTCTTGTGCAATTCCCGCAAAAGCATTCACATCATAATTATAACCGACCATCACAAGGCGTGTTTCGGGCTTGATAAATTCGATGAGCAATTTTAATTCCTCGCCCGAATCGGTGGTACATTCCACGATACGCGGCTTGCGATTGGCTCTGGTTTCGCTAATCCATTGCTGCAAGTCACTTTGTTTAATTCCGTGTAAGTCAGCTATTTTTACATCATTTTCAATCAAATAGCTTTTGCCTAATAAATCCTCATTTTCCGTATCTATCACTTTCAACATCATGGAAGGGCTGTCCTGTGCCGCTACTTTTCTTAATTGTTCAATCTCATTATTCGCATCCGCCGGGTCGATGGGTGTAAACAAGACCTCAATCCTTCCATTGCAACCCAAACCCACGCCGATTTGATTTTGGTCGTCATCCATCGTATCATACACGACACTTGAAGGCGTATTTTTGAAAATCGCCATCTGTGACCGTTTCAAAGCATCGCCCTCCAAACAACCACCGCTAATTCCGCCCGTCCAAATCCCGTCACTTCGCACCAACATCCGCGCCCCGACGCGCCGATACGAAGATTCCTCCACATTCACAACGGAAGCCAGCGCGACCTTTTCTTTGGTATGATCCAGCGCGTCGTAGTCCGCGATAATTTTTCTAATCTCTTTCATGTGTTTTGGTTGCGGGTTGCGGGTTGCGGGTTGCGGGTTATTATCTTTTGCTTTGAAAAAAAATAGATAACCCGTAATCCGTAACCCGCAACCCGAATCTAATTTATCTATTTAACAACAAAATTTATAATTTTTTGATTAGAAACGTAAAACGATTTTTCAAATCGTTATTTCAACACACGATTTATCTTTGTGTTTTGCTGATAAAAAATTAATTTTGCATCAAATTAGAATAAAAAAACAACACAAGGGAAACGTAGAGAAAATTCATGAATTTTCTCTACGTGTTCCACATCTATACACAACATAATGATTCAACGTATTCAAACCATATTTTTAGCCCTTGCTGCAGTAGCTTTTTTCTCACTGTTCGGATTGGATTTTGCTTCGAGTAGTGCCGAACACGCAGGTTTTTTGTCCGACAAAGCCTTTGATATTCAAGACCATATCGCATTGACAGTGTTGGCAGCTTTGGGCGGTATATTGGCTTTAGCGACGATTTTTTTATTTAATAATCGCAAATTGCAAATCAAACTTGGTTACGGTGTAATCTTGTTGGCAATCGCTTTACCACTCGCTGCAGCAGCCCTATTTTACGGCGAATTTAGCACCTTACCCGCGAATGTAAAATTGACCTATGGCATAGGTTTGGCAGCACCAATTTTGGCATTAGTTTTTACGGGATTAGCCAATCGCTTTATCAATAAAGATGAAAAATTGGTGAAGTCGATGGATAGACTTAGATAATGAGTGAATTTTGAATGAGTGAATGGCTAATGCTACAATGCGTCAATGCGATAATGCGTCAATGATAAAAAACATTGTAGCATTATCGCATTGTATCATTATCGCATTATCAAGGCTTGGAGATGGTCACTCGCTTGGTGAGATTTCCGGCTTGCGTTTGGAGGCTGACGAAGTAAATACCGCTTGGTAAGCCGTTGGTATTCATCGTGATGTTGTTTTCGCCTGCGGTGTACATGGTATTTGTTAAATATTTAACCTCTTGACCAACTGCATTATACAAACGAATTTCTACATCATTTGCCCTGTTTAAATCAAAAGAAATATTAAAATAATCTTGTGCCGGATTCGGACTTACGGTGATATTTGTTGTCGAAATCGGTTGCTCTACATCTACCACGATAAAAGGCTCACAATCGTCAAGCGGATTCATGATTACAGTATATCCTTCGCTGGGATTGAGTCCGCCACAAGTGGTGTCAAACTCACCGGCAGCATTAGTTACTATCGGCGCAATGTAATAGGTGATACCCGAAGAATCGGCAGATATTTGTATAGAATCTCCCAAAATAGCTTGCCCGTCGGCATCTGACCAATATCCTGCATAGTTGACATCATCGGTGGGTATGTGGTCATTAGGAAGTCCGCCTATCGGGATTGTGGTTGCATCGAGCGGGTCTTTTATTATCCAAGCTCCCCATGCAATATTGATGAAACCGCGTATAGAATCAAGTACAGCATCGTCGTTGTTTTCTAATACATAGGTAGCATCTTTGCAAATTGTATCAACACCCGAACTCGTAACAGTACCCGGAGATATGGCTAACTTTATATCCAATTGAACGATATCTTCTGCCCCAAAGTCGCCGCCTGTTGCCAATACATTTCCATCTTGGTCGGCTATCGTATATGAGCCGTCTCCGTAATCGCAACACATTCCATCTCCCCAATCATCGACTATATGAAATTCGTGACAACCTGTGGTAATAAATCGCGCTTGCCCTTCGAGCGTAGATCCGGGGAAACTAACGATATATAAAGTATTATTGTCATATCCTGCTTCGCCACAAGCTCCTGTTTCAGCATCGTATTCGATAGCTCTATTCCCCGCAGTGGCATTGACGTTGCCGTTGCCGCCGAGTGTACCTACCGGACCGGTGAGGTTCCATCCTGTCTCACAACCAAAGCCATCCGTAACGATAGTAATCACAAGTTCTTCCACACAATTAGTTTGTGCCTGTATTACGGTTTTAGTAAAGCTGCTGCCGTCAGGAGTCGCATTGACATCCAGTGCAGTTACTTCTATTGTAGTGCCTTCGGTGATGGTAGTACCAAGTGTCAAAGTGGTGGGTTCGTTGGGTGCCATGTTGCCATTCCACGTTATCATTTCCGATTGTGTATCAGTTGAAATTTCAAACGTAATATCTGTAATCGTATCTGAGCCTGTGTTGAGGAGTAACAGTTCGGGATTGAGTGTTCCGCAAAATGATTCGGTTGGAATATCTATAATCGTGAGGTCATTTGTAGTCGTCGCAGGTGTACATATATTATGTGTAATGTACATCTCCGCAGGTGTAGGATAACCCGCAGTGTATAAATCTGTCGAGATAGTATCTGTCGGGCAGATGGCTATAATGGTCGGCAAATCGGTGATGCCATAATCAGCCGCCGTGCCTCCTGCATCATCAATAATCGGATACGAAGTTCCGCTAATCCAGTTCCCATGCGTGTATAGTCCGTTGCCTTGCAGTGCATCTTCGCCTGTATCAGCATTGGTTTCTAATAATAGAAAAACCATTTCGTCTGTACCTGCTGTGCCATAGGCAACGTTGGCAAGATTCATGTTTTGTGTGTCGTGAAAATCCCAACATTCAACGCAATCAGTAGCAGCGAAGTGAATCACAACGGTTTTACCCTCGCCGAGGTAAGTATAGAGATTGTGGCTGATGCCATTAATATCGGTCAGCGTGAAATCGGGGGCTTGGGCGTTCAAATTTGTGAGTACGGTAATCAGTAAAATTGTTAGTATATATCTCATGGATTTGTTTGTTGGTGGTTAGTGATTGGTGATTGGTGATTGGTGATTAGTCGTTAGTGATTGGTAATTGTGATTGATGATTAGTTTTTTGTGTAATATATTTGCGATAATTCTTAAGGTTCTTTGACAATTTTTGCATTTGGAATAAAATTAAAGATTTGTGCTTTGCGTGTTCCACCCCCCAACCCCCTCCAAAGGGGGAGATTCTTCGCTTCGCGAAGAACTACTCGCGTTAGTCTCCCCCTTTGGAGGGGGTTGGGGGGTGGAAAAGCGTGAAAAACTAATATTCAAGAATTTCCTAAAATCAGAATAAACTCGCTAATTTTTCTTTTTGCAAAAATTGTCAAAGAACCATTTTTATTTAAAAACATATTTTTAATTAATATATTTTTAATAAACAAAAACAATATCACTATTACTAAAAAACCAATCACCAATCACCAATCACTAATCACTAACGACTAATCACTAATTACCAACTACCAATCACTAACCCCGAAAAAGGACTGCAAAGCAACAAAAATTATTCCGTTTGGACAACGTTAATTTATAGGTATTTGCTGCTTGTGGAATGAGACATCAATAAGTGGCTCATGTAGGAAATTAACCGAAATATGAAGCAAGCCTCAAACCTATAAGGTTTCTAAAAACCTTATAAGTTTGATTATCAATTATTTACATTCAAACAAAATCACGCCTGAATTGGAATTTGGAACTTGCTTTTTGGAATTTTCCACTTGTCTTTACTTTGCCAGCACAATTTTCTTTGAAATAGAATCGCCGTCGGCTTTGAGATATACCACATATATGCCGTTTGCCAGATTATCCATCTTGATGCTTTGTATGTGCGAACCACTTACGAGTGTTCCCATATTCAATGTCATCACTTCGGCACCAAGCATATTGTGAATGGAGAGTGTAGCGTCTGCACTCGTTTCTAAAGTAAAATCAAGCGTAATATTGCCTTGAGTCGGGTTGGGACTTAGCGTGAAATCTTTTGTAATGATTGCAGGGTCTGTATTAATCAATATATTGTAGCTAAATGTGCCTCTTTCTTCAAAGGCATTTTCGCTACCATCGTATAAAAAAAGTATATTTCCTTGTGCATCAGACAGGGTAATATTGCCGTCGGCAGGGCAATCTTCCCACTGTCCGCCGTGGAGTCCGTCACCAAGTTCATCTATAAAAACAAATTCGTAACAACCATCAGTGGGAAGTGCAAAGCTTTCAGTAATCGTAGTCAAACTCTGTCCGTCATACGGACCGCCCGATACGATTACATTCTCGGCTTCGTCTATAATCTGCCATGTATTTTCATCGGGCCAACAGTCTGTGTTGAGCGTCATGGTCAAGTCCGCAAAGCCTTTGGGAACTTCTGTAAGCAGTATATCTGTGTAAGCATTGCCGTAAGTATAGGGGTCTGCCACGCCATTGACCGTTGTAATATGAAAACTCAATTTGGTGGTATTCTCTAAGACTATATCATCAAGCTGCACGACTGTTTCTTCACCGGATGCTATGGATATTGTATCTGTTAGCATACTGACAGCCAATGTATTGCCCAATGAATCTCTCGCTTCTATATTGAGAGAATTGATGTTATTAGTTCCGACATTTCTGACGGTTAATATCGGGCTAAGTGTGAATTGGTCGCAGAAAAACACGTCGTTCTCTCCTGAATAGGTGATAATTGAGGCGTTATTGTTGATGGTCGTGCCATTTGTCAGCATCAATAAAGTCGCTTCTCTTGCTCTGAATTGTCCGCCTTGCGCCAACAGGCTTCCGGCATCATCTGTCAACAGATATTCCCCTTGTCCCAAAGCACAACAAATACCATCGCCGATTTCATCAAAAATTTCAAACTCATAACAAGCATTTTGCGGTAGCAACATTTCTATGATATAAGTATCTGATTCGTCATACGGACCGCCATTATACAATATATTCCCGGACTCAGAACGCATCTGCCATACCGTTTCTTCGGGATAGTCATCGGTCGTTAATTCAAGTATAACGGTATTGTTCGTTGGTTCAGCGGCAGAAGCTACGGTGGTTTCATAAGTATTGTCTGCGGTATTTTCGTCGTTGGTATCGTTTGGGTTTTGTACAGAAATACTCACCGTATTTGTATTGGTGACATTGAATGTATAAGCAGGGAGCGGCACATCTGTTCTATCCAATGTATTCAGTATGCCTGTCCATGTAAATGATTGCTGTGTTCCGCCGTTGACGGTGTAAATGATTGTTGCTGAGGTCAATGTATTATTACCGCCATTTTGAAGTGTCAAAATCGGTGTAATACTCTGCTGTCCGGCGCAGAGTTCTTCCGGTAAGCCTTTTATATCAAAGGCAACCGCATTATTGGCAAACGAAACGGTAAGCGGAATATCAGTATCTTTTGCAGCCCGAAGCACACTTCCGTCCGAATCATCCTGCACAAATGCAATCACTTCCAAAGTAGTGTGATCATAAATAGGCACGCCCGTCAAATCCATGGATTCATCAAACGTATAGCTATCGCCTGATGCCCACGACTCACTCAAAGCAGTACCTTCTGCTCCCGTGACAAACTTTTTGAATACATGTTGGTAGGCTGTTTCATTATTTGTGCCGCCCGGTGCATCACTGTACTGTACCACTTGCTCTGCCAATGCCAAACGGAGTTTTAAATCGCCGTCTGTAGCGTCATTTGCTGTTAATGTTCCTGTGACGTTCAGTGTATTGTTGATATAGCTTGCATTGACTTCCAAATCAAAAGCCGGAGTCGTATTATAAGCCATATTAATATCAAACTGATCCAGGCAAGCAGGCGCACCTTCATAGGCTCCGCAATCATTGGTAGTACGCGCACCATTGATAAATGCCACGGGAGGTATGCCTACGAAGTTGTAATAATTCAAACGACTTTGCACTTCTTCGGGATTATCCAGATTCATTGGGTCGTAACCGGGCAATGCTGCATGGTATTTTAATACCGTTACTTTATCCTGATTCGCTTGTAATAGCGCATCAAAAGCCGGGTTTTGTGCAGCACAAGCACCGCATGAGGCTTGTGTCACTTCTTCTATCAATACCATTTGGGATTGGGCAGCAAGCTGAAATGCTAAGATGATAGATAATGCTACCATTAAGAGAGTCGGCTTTCTTTTAATCATTATTGTATGTTTTACGTCTTCGCCAAATTGAGAATTGAGAATCCCGTCATTCGTCGGGACAAGTTGTATAATTGATAATTAGTTTAATAATTGTTATTTATAAAAATAACAAAACCTGTTTTTTACGAATATTTTAATGAAATAATTATCAACTCTCAATTATCAATTATTCATTTGGCGAACATATTGTAAGTTTTATTTTCAGTGTGATTTTTCGTTTTTCCAAAGTTCACCTTTATTATTTACGTAGAAAAATAAAATACGGATAATTAAGAAGCTATTTAAATTCATTTTTTTGATGGATATAGGACATCTTTTGACACATTTATCCGAATAAAACAGGATGAATGGTCTTGATAGATTCTTTTTTTACACTACGTTGACACTTTCGGTTTCTTTTTTAAGATTTAGGCTTTATTGACTTTATGCGCTCCATGTCGAAACAATGTTTCGATTTGACACTCATTTTGCCTTTTATTCAAAATAATATTTTTTATTTATTATTTTGTAGTAAATTTATTCATATACAACAAAATAATTTTAAAATATTATTCCAAATATACCTAAAATTAATACCTGAACAATACATTATTTCGCGTGATTCTTTTTTCTAATTTTTAAATCAATAAAACCCATGTATAAAACGCTATGTCAATCGAATATTTTTTAGTTGCTTTACAATACATAACCAAATGCGAGCCACAAAAAGATGTTTTTCATGTCTTTTTGCTGTAAAAAGCATACATACCTACTATTGCAATACACGCCTTTAAAGCAATTTTGTTCACCTAAACAAAACGCTGGTAATCATAATCAGTATTTTCCAGTTGTTATTTCACATTCCTTATTTAGATTCTGCCACATAACAGAATCTTGACACTTAAACTAATATCTCTATTATGAAAAAAGTTTTTACACTTTTTATCGCTTTATTTTGCTTGACAACAGCTCAAGCACAACTTGCTGATGGCAGTTATGCTCCCAACTTTACGGGTACTGACATCAATGGTAATACATGGAACTTGTATGATTTATTGGATTCCGGTAAATCCGTAGTCCTTGATGTATCGGCTACATGGTGTGGTCCTTGTTGGGGTTATCACCAAACAGGTGCATTAGACGATGTTTATCACGATTATGGTCCGGATGGTACTAATGAAATGATGGTGCTTTGGGTAGAAGGTGATCCTAATACCGGTATGGACGACATTGTAGGTAACACAGCTTCTTCACAAGGTGATTGGACGAGTGGTACAAGTTTCCCTATCATTGATGACAACACTATCGCAGACCTTTATGAAATCGGTTATTATCCAACAATCTATTTTATCTGCGAAAGCCGCACAGTTACAGAAGCGGGGCAACTCAGTGCAGCAGAACTCTATGCACTTAGAGATAATTGCCCAACAGTTTCGGGTGTCAATAACACAGCACTTTTGGTTTATAATGATTTTGAAGGTGCTTTCTGCGAAAGTTTAACGCTTAAGCCTGTCGCTACATTTCAGAATCTTGGTAGTGACAATGTTACCTCTGCCAGCTTCCAACTTTCTCTGAATGGTATGCCAACTGAAACAGTTGACTGGGAAGGTGACCTTTCTACTTATCAGGCATCGACGGTTACTTTCGGTAACGTAACCGTTACAGAAGATACAGATATATCTATTGATGTGATGTCTGTAAACGGCGCAATGGACGAAGATGCCAGCAATAATCTGCTAACTGCTCAAGTAACTTTGGCTCCTACAACTAATGATAACCTTGCCACTTTGACATTGACTACTGACCAATATCCGCAAGAAACTTACTGGGAATTATTAGATGGAAATGGAACAGCTCTATATACAGGAGGAAATTCCGGTATCTTTAATGGTACTTTATCTCCTAACACCTATGATGTATCTACTACTTATACACATGAATTGACATTACCTGCTGACGGTTGCTTTGAGTTCGTTATTTACGACCTGTATGGTGATGGTATATGCTGTGCATACGGAGAAGGTGCTTACGTTATTGCTGACCAAATGGGTAATGCAGTTGTTGAAGGCGGTACATTCGAAAATATAGATAACGCACCGTTTGAATTAAGTGGTGGTACAGATGTTCTCAACAATAGTAGTCTGGTCAACTATACAGGACCTTCCGGTGATTTCTGTTTTGAAACCACTTTCGAACCTGTAGTTGCGGTTCAAAACTTAGGTGCCAACGATATTACATCTATGGATATTGAAGCAAGAAATGGTGCAGATGTACTTCAAAGCTTTGCTTGGACAGGTACTATTGCTCCCGGCGGAGCTGCTAATGTCACCATGAATGAACTTACACTTACTGAAAGTACAGACCTGACATTCCATGTTATCAATGTAAACGGTGTAGCTGATGATTACGCTGAAGGCAATGATTATGGTACTGTATCTCACACACGTGCGCCAGATGCAGTAGATGTATTGGCACTTGAAATCGAAGCTGACGGTTATGGCTGTGAGTTTTACTGGGAATTCAGAGATGTAGATAATGGTACTGTAATAGCTAGTGGTGGTAATCCTGCTGCAGTGGCAGGTAGCCAAGCTATTTATGATGAATTTGGTGGTTGTGACGGTCAGCCGGGTTATGCCAATAATTCTGTAAATGCAGAGGTTATTGAAATTCCTGCTAATGGCGGTTGTTACGAGTTTAATATCATTGATGACTATGGAGACGGTTTCTTTGGTTCAGGTGGTTATACTATCACTGATGCAGCAGGTAATGTATTGGCGCAACAAGGTACAGGCAATTTCGCGGAGATTTCTCATTTGCTCACCGGAGTTGTGGTAGCTGTAGAAGAAGTTGAAAATGCAGAATCTTGGAATGTATTTCCGAATCCTGCTCAAGATATCGTTCGTTTGGAATTTGAGTTGACTAAACAAATGCCGCTCAATATTGATTTATACAATACGCTTGGTAAAAGAATCCAAACTATTGCTAATCAAGACTTTGGTACAGGCACACACAGCTTAAGTGCTGATGTTTCCCAATTACCAAACGGCTTATATTACATTAGTGCAGTTAGTGGTTCGCAAACGACTACGCACAAATTTGTTATCAATAAATAAAGTCTAATAATTGATGATTAATGTGTTCGCCAATTTTGAATTTTGAATGATAATTTTTGAATGATGAAAATACATAATTTGTTAATTATTAATTATCAGTAAAAAAATAAGATTTAACAAAATTCATAATCCATAATCTGGCGAAGACATTGGATGATTAGAAAAAATTAAAATGATGAATTATTGATTCAAACGATAAGTTTGCTTAAATTTATTATTTGATAGTCATCGTTTTCTTAAACCATATTGAAATCAGGAGGCAAAGGCGTCAATTTTATTTGACATTTTGACTCCTGATTTATTTTTAAAACATCATATATGAGCAAAAAAATTACATTAATCACTTTGGCACTTGCCTTTATTTCATGGACTGCTTTCGCACAAAGCATCAGCACTGCAGACACGCTTTACACAGGAGTTGCTGGTGGGGCAGTAGATGTAGTCGGTCACGGAACAGTCGATAACACCTTCAATCAGGTCAAAAACTACGAATGGACACGCAACGAAATTGCTATTACCGACGGTTGGCAAAGTGCAGTATGCGACAAAAACCTGTGCTACATTCCCACAGTAAATACACAGGAATTTACGATGGGACCACTTGAAGCTGGTGCTACACTTGACGTTCACGTCTATCCGAATGGTACATCAGAAGGTAGCGCACTCATTGAAGTTGTTATCACCGATGCGGCTAATGCCAACAACACTACCGTCGGTTATTACGCATTTGATTCAAGCATTACAGGTACACAAAACCCCAGTCAAGCACTCTTTAAGGTCTATCCCAACCCATCTTCGGGTCTTTTCACCATAGAAGGTGATGCCGATATTGAGTTCGTCTATCTTTATAATGCTTCGGGACAATTATTGAAAGGTTTCCGATACGGCAGTCTTTCTGTCGAATGGTACGACATTGCAGAATTACCACAAGGCACTTACACCTTACAATTGATTGGTGCAGACTACCGGATTTTGGGTTCCAAACTCATTACCAGATTATAAACAATCATTTTATTTCGGAATTGACCATTTATTGGTTCGTGATGTAGAGAAAATTCATGAATTTTCTCTACATCACGTAAAAACGCAGATTTCCTGAAGAAAATAACTATCAATTTATGTTCAAACCAATAAATGGTAAATTCCGTTTTATTTTAATCCCCGAATCATTCAGCCTATGAGATTTTTGAAATATCTTATAGGCTTTTTTTATGTGTGAAAACCAAATGACGAAAACACTGTTATTGATTCAGTTAAAAAATAATAACAATGAAATCTATTTCGATATTTTGGTTTAGGAGAGACCTGCGATTACACGATAATGCAGGTCTTTATCATGCACTTAAAAACGAACATGCTGTGTTACCGATTTTCATTTTTGATACCGAAATATTGGATGACCTCGAAGACCGAAAAGACGCACGGGTGACATTCATTCATCACAGCATATCTGCATTAAAAAGTGAACTCGAAACGATGGGCAGCTCGCTCATTGTAAAACATGGCAAACCAATAGCTATTTGGCAAGAAATCAGCACTGAATACAATATAAAAAACATTTATACCAATCACGACTACGAGCCTTACGCGCTTGCGCGTGATGAAGCGATTCGTGGCTTTTTATCGAAAAAAAATATCGAATTACATACCTTTAAAGACCATGTTATTTTTGAAAAAAGTGAAGTCGTCAAAGATGACGGCTTGCCTTACACTGTATTTACTCCTTACAGCAAAAAATGGCGCAAAAAAATGCACTCCCGCATGTCCACTTTCATCAATGAACAAGGCAATGAAGAAGCTATTTCTTATTATTTAAAATCATATCCCAACGAAAAGTATTTTAATAATTTCCACAAAACCCCTCCCCTACCCCACCTCGAATTGGGTGATATAAATTTTGAAGAAAGCGACACCGAATTTCCGAAAAAAGAAGTCAAACAAAGCCTAATTAAAAAATATAATGAGACTCGTAATTTTCCGGCTATCAACGGAACTTCCCGATTAGGTGTTCACTTTAGATTTGGTACAATTTCCATTCGCGAAAAAGCGCGTAAAGCCCTCATGCTCAATGACACCTACCTCAATGAATTAATTTGGCGAGATTTTTATGCACAGATTTTATCGCATTTTCCGCAGGTAGTTACTAATGCTTTTCGGAAAAAATACGAAGCCGTACAATGGCGCAATAATGAAACAGATTTTGAGAAATGGTGTGCAGGTAAAACGGGCTACCCAATCGTGGATGCAGGTATGCGTGAGCTTAACACGACAGGCTACATGCACAATCGTGTACGGATGGTCGTCGCGAGTTTTCTCACCAAACACCTGTTGATAGATTGGCGGTGGGGTGAGGCATATTTTGCGAAAAAATTATTGGATTTCGACCTGGCAAGTAATAATGGCGGTTGGCAATGGGCGGCAGGCTGTGGCACAGATGCTGCACCTTACTTTCGCATCTTTAACCCGACCAGTCAACAACAAAAATTTGATAAAGAATTTAAATATATCAAAAAATGGGTGCCTGAATTTGATACACCTGATTATCCCGCACCAATGGTTGACCACAAATTCGCAAGAGAACGCTGCCTGAAAACCTATAAAGAAGCCCTGGCAAAAGCCGGATAATTCAAGTTGCCGGCAACTTGAAAAATTCCAATTCAAACGTGTTTTATACCGTATTTTGTTGGAATTTGACAATTTGCTCAAGTTGACGGTCACCCGCAACTTGAGTTGGATAGTGTCTAACAAAACTTGTTCTTGAACTTGAATTTTACGTAGTCTCTCAATACAACTTTCTCAAAAAAAGTATAATAAAAAAGCCCCTTTGTATAAAAAAGTGACGCTTTTACTCGAAATAGACAAAATGACGATACTTTTCTTCGATTTTTCTATAATAATTCTCTAATTATTTTGATATTCACGCTATCAAATGAAATCGTATATCATTTTCGATAACGAATTTTATCCAAAACAAATTTCTATCAATTAATTTAAAACCACCCTAAAATAATTGAGGAATTACTCATAAAAAGTTATTTGGAAATTTGGAAATTGGATTGACATAACAGTTTTAGCGTTTTTGAGCAAAATTCTCTCAAGTAGCTCAAAATATTGAATGCTAATGTAAGGTTCAAGTAAAAATTCAATTGAAACTTGTTCTCAAATCAGAAAATTCGCGAAAACGGACTAAAAAGGTAAATCAGTGCACATTTATTCTTTGAAATCCAAATTTTCAAAGAGTTAAATCAACTATAAGCCCCTCAATTTAGCTAATTTTTTAGGGTGGTTTTAAATCAATTAAATAAGTTGAGGGAAGACGAAAAAAATAATCTACCCGTCTGAATCGTTCTTTTTCTTATATGTTTCACTAAATTTTCCTTGCGTAGCCCAGCTATGCGCGTCAAATTTAGCCAAACATATAAAAAAAATAACTTCTTCATTTGGGGTAGATTATTTTCTTCCTCTTCCCTGAGTTAAATGACAAGGATGATAACATATATTTTCCAAAATAAATTGCTATCAGACCTATACTCAATTCAAGTGCCTACAAAATAAATAAACACAATCAATTTCTGAGTGATTTAAGACTTAGACTTTGTTCTTTCAAACATTTAATTTATTGACCAAATAGATCGAATCAAAAGCATGAAAAAATTTATCTTCCTGTTATTACTTACATTTTGCTGTAGTAGCTTGATATTCTCTCAAGCATCTACATCGCTTGCCGAAAAAATGGCAGCGAATGGCGTAACCGTCAACGAGCATCGTTGTAATTCTGATGAGCGACACGACCAAATGATGCAAGATCCTGTATTTGCGAAGGCTTATAATGAGCGGCAGGCACTCATTGCACAAGAACTACTTAACAAAAACCTTCCTCCTTGCGCTACACCTACAGTGATTCCGGTTGTTGTCCACTTTCAAGAAACTAATATTTCTAACCAATGTATGATTGATGCGACACTTACACAGATAGAGCAAATGAATTTTGACTTTGCAGGTTGTAATTCTAATTCAGGTCAATTCTGCGACTGGATTGCGGCAGGTTGTGATAACTTTGGTGGTACAGCAGGTGGTGATGCCCAAGCTGTTGACGGCAGTTGTTTCAAGTTCTGTTTGGCAGACCAAGATCTACCGGCAGACGGCAACCTCATCGCAGGAGGAGTCGCTATCACAACAGGTTATAATGCCAATAACCAAAATGCGCCCGCATTATGGAATGGTTACCTGAATATTTATGTTGGAAACTTAGGTGGAGGTATTTTAGGTTTTGTACCTTTTCTTGGTGGCGCTAGTAATACCAATACTTCGCAAGGAGCTTCTGTACTTACAGGCGCATTCGGCTCTCAAACTTTCACGCCATGCGAAGGTGTCGGTAATGGTGCGCCTTATGATGGCGGTGCCACGCTCACACATGAGGTAGGTCACTGGTTTGGCTTAGAGCATACATTTAGTGACGCTGTTGCCGATACTCCTCCACAGACTGCACCAAACTATGGTTGTCCTACAGTAGATTTGAATAACTGTACTACTTCTGTAGGTACAGATTATAACGGTAACTTTATGGATTATGTGGATGATGACTGCATGTTCCTATTCACAGAAGACCAAGTAATGATTATGCAAGCCACAGTCGCTCCTCAAGCAGATTGGGCTATCAATAGCGTATCTTGTACGGCTGACTATGACACTTGCCCACAGCAAGGAGCTTGTGTCGTTGCTTGTCCAACAGCAGTCACTACACCATATGATGACACAGATGAGATTTGTGCAATTTCTACCCCTTCATACGACCTTCCTACTGACTTTAGTAGTGTTGTATTAGACGATGATTCTGATGCAGTTTTCTCTTGGAGTACAGGCGGATATATTAGTGCAGGTGGAACACCAATTGCCGGACCTTATACTGTTTCTCCTCCAAGTTGTGCACCATTAGTAGAAACTTTCTACTTAAATGTTGATTGTGGTACTACACCATTGGCTGCTCCTTTAGATGCAGGTACACTTGTACTTACAGCTTATCCCGACCCAACCACTTTTGCTGTTGCCGACTTAGTTACTTTCACTGATGGTACTTGTGCTGCTCCTACTTGGGTAGTCACTGCCGGATGTGAAGCCTTTGTAACTGTCGTAGCTACCAATGCTCCCGGAACTATCAATCCCGGTGATGCAGGAACGGTTAATCATGATGTTACTTTGAATTATCCTGTTGAGTGCTGTTGTCCTACTACAATGGCTACACAAACAGAAGCAAATACTACTCCGGTAGCTATTCCTGATAATGGCGGACTTGCCAACCCGGGATGTACTACAGTAACAATACCTAATGGCGGTTCCATTACTGATGTTGTGATAGATCTAGGTGTTACGCATACTTGGGTAGGTGACTTGATCATGACTGTTACAAGCCCTGCGGGTACATCTGCTGAGTTAGGTGCTCCTGCCAGTTGTTCCGGTGATGATTTGGCAGTTACTTTTGACGATGCCGCTACATCAACAGCTGCCGACTTTGCAGCTGCTTGCAATAATCTACCCGCCATCGCAGGTGCTTATCAGCCTACAGATGCATTATCTGTTTTTGATGGAGAAGATGCAGCAGGTGATTGGGTACTTTGCATTTCTGATAATGCAAATTTAGATACAGGTACTATTGACAATTTTGGAGTAACAGTAGTTACGGAAGAACCTTGTACTGATAATGCTAACTGTGTACTTGTAGGTATGGCTAATTATGATTGTACGGCAACAGGTGTTGGCTATTGTGACCAAATCTGTTTTACAGAATATAATGCCAATCCCGGACCAGATGACTTTATTGATGCTACGCTTTGTATGACACCCGTAGGTTGTAATGTAGATGCTTCATGCGAAATGGCGCAGGCTTGTGACGATGGCGACCCTTGTACAGAGAATGACATGGAAACCGTTGCTACTGATAATTCAATTTGCATACCATGTGCAGGTACGCCTGTGGCAACATGTACGCTCCCAAGCGTAGCGCAAGCCTGTGACGACAACGACCCATGTACAGTGAATGACATGGAAGAAGTAGATGCCTGTGATGCAACTATCATATGTGTGCCATGTGCAGGAACACCCGTCGCGACATGTACGCTCCCAAGCGTAGCGCAAGCCTGTGACGATGGAGATGCTTGTACTATAAATGACATGGAAGAAGTAGATGCCTGTGATGCAACTATCATATGTGTGCCATGTGCAGGAACTCCTGACCCGACAAGTTGTGATGCTGATTGTACTTCAACAACTGCATGTGACGACGGCGACCCATGTACTACCGGCGAAATGGAAACAATGGCTTCCGATGGTAGTATATGTGTACCTTGTGGCGGCGGTACTGCCGTAATGCCCGGTTGCGACGACCCGACTGCATCTAACTTCGACCCGAATGCTACCTGTATTGACAATACTATATGTACATACGGTGAATATTGTGATAATATTTGTTTCGCAGAATATGCTGCCAATCCGGGTGCTAACGATGTAGCTAACGCTACACTTTGTGTAACACCACTTGGTTGTGCTGACAATCCTGATGCAAGCTGTATCGGTACACAAGCCTGCGATGATACAGATCCGTGCACAACAGGAGAGCAAGAAACTTTCATCCTTGCTGACGGTACTGCATGTGGTGACTGTGGCTTAAACGCTACACCTGTCACACCTGCTTGTGGTGATCCTGCTGCCGACAACTATGACGCGGCGGCTACTTGTATTGACAATACACTTTGTACATATACTGCTGAACCGAATTTGGGTATATCCGACCCCTGTGAATGTGGCAATCCGCTAAATATTATGATAGACCCTGCTGACGACCCTGCTGACGCTACTCTTATGGTTGCTTATTTTGCAGACGAAATCACTATTGATGCTCCTGCGGGTGCTACTCTCAGTGGTTTTGTTAGTAACGGCACATTTGATATGAATGGCGCACCACTTACGCTTGCATTGACTGACTTTACAAATAACGGCGATACAAATGGTGACGGCTTAGACGAATGGGTAGCCAATGTATGGCATGCTACAGACGTAGGTTATACATTCAGCGTAGATGTTGATGGCACAACCCTAAGTATAGGCAATAGCTGTACTCAATGTCTTCAGTCTATCCCAACCGTAGGCGAATGGGGATTAATCATTCTCGGATTAATGATGTCTATCGTTGCGATTGTAGGAATTAGAGCAAGAAGAGAAGAAGAAGCTTATAGCTGATTTGATAAATAATTGAACAAAA